>ENA-OWPA01000869-OWPA01000869.1-bioreactor-metagenome-genome-assembly--contig:-NODE-869-length-28339-cov-4.367242_pt1 | contig 28339 bp, 25 predicted proteins | sample MGYA00238139_ERZ651803 | MGnify/ENA primary metagenome ERZ651803 (study PRJEB26909, sample SAMN07631231) | bioreactor metagenome | isolation source: Switchgrass digestor | place: USA: Dartmouth... | reverse complement strand
GCTAACGGGCTAGTGCCACCTCGCCCGTATTGGACTTTCACCAACAAGTCAGCGCCCATGCTGGGCGCACCAAGAAAAGGCACCGCCAACTACAGGAGTCGGCGGTGCCTTTCCCTATGCCTTTTGAGCCTCCTCCGCCGCCCGGCGCCGCCGCAGGAGCCAGTAAGCGGGGAAGCCGCTCAGCGTCAGCAGCGTGCCCAGAATGGAGGTCTGGGGGTCTGAGACAAAGGAGCTGCCCAGAACCCAGATGCCCGAAGCGATGCCCACCAGCGGGATGATCGGATAGCCCCATACCTTGTAGGGCCGCTCCATATCCGGCCGGGTCCGGCGCAGCACAAGCACTGCCACCATGGAGAAGACATTGAAGAGCCACGATACGAAGACCACCATATTGAGCAGCTGCTCAAAGGTACCGGAGAAGTAGAGCACCGTGGCCCACAGGGCGCAGAGCTGCAGGGAGTGGGCCGGCGTCTTCGCCGTTGGGTGCACCTCAGACATCCACCGGGCAGCAGGGAAGAGCCGGTCCCGGGCCATGGCAAAGTAGTAGCGGGGCCCGGTCATCGTTAGGCCGTTCAGCGTGCCGAACATGCTGACCACCATGCCCAGGGTGATCAGCCAACCGCCCCGAGAGCCGAAGAGCGCCTCTGCCATGGGCACCACGGGCTTCTCCACCCCCAGCATATCCTGCATGGGGATCACGCTGACCAGGGCCACACAGAAGAGGGCGTAGATCACGGTGACGAACATCAGGCCGCCGATGAGGGCCAGCGGCAGGTTCCGCTGCGGCTGCCGGATCTCCTCCGCCAGCTGCCCCACGTTCATCCAGCCGTCGTAAGCCCACAGCACCGGCAGGACCGCCCCAGCCAGGGCGATCCCGATGCCCCCCTCCGGCAGCACCGGCTGCAGATTCTGCACGTTGAAATGGGCCAGTCCGCCAAGGATAAGAAGGGCGATGGGAATCAGTTTGCCCAAGGTGGAAATCACCTGCAGCCAGCCGCCAAACCGAACCCCATAGATGTTGACCGCCGTGACGAAAATGATGGCCGCAACCCCCACCAGGGACTGTGCTGTCGGCGAAAGAGGCACCAGCGCACCCAGGTAGCTCGCAAACAGCATGGCCAGCGAGGCCTGCATCGCCGAGTTGTAGGCCAGGAAGGTGGACCAGCCCTGCAGGAAGGCCATCCAATCGCCGTAGGCCTCCCGCAGGTAGACGTAGGTACCGCCGGCCTTGGGCATGGCCGCCGCCAGTTCGGCCAGCGTAAGGGCAGCAGCCACGCTCATCAATCCGGCCAGAACCCAGGCGGCAATCCCCAGCCCCGGCGCCCTGGCAGCTGCAAAAACCACAGCGGGCAGCACAAAAATGCCCGAGCCCACCACAATTCCTACCACCGCCATTGCAGCCTGCAGTAACCCGAGATCACGCCGCAGCTCTTGTTGCATAAAGTTGGCTCTCCTTCTCTCTTCGCATTGAAGTAATTACGGTAATGATAGATGAATCCGGGCTGCAGTTCCAGTCATGATCGCGGTATGTAAGGAAGGAGAAATTGTCCAGCCAACGAATATCATTTCCATTTGAACCATCCACCAAAATCTGCCTATCGGAGGAGGTCCCATGACCCAAACGCCCCGATCGGAACTGGATCTGCGCATCCAGCGGCTGCAGCGCCGCCTGGTGGAGCAGGGGCTGGACGGCGCCCTGCTGCACGGCGTGACCAACCTGTATTACTTCAGCGGCACGGCCCAGCAATCGCACTTGTGGGTGCCGGCTGCCGGGAAGCCCGTGCTCCTCGTACGGCGGGTGCTGGAACGTGCCCGCCGGGAATCCGCCCTGGAGCGGGTGGAGCCCCTCGCCAGCCTCCGCCAACTGCCGGACGTTGTGGACGGAGCCAAGACCATCGGCATGGAGCTTGACATTCTCCCCGTCTCCCTCTTCCAGCGCTACCAGCAGATCCTCCCGGACGTGCAGGTGAAGGACATCGGTCCCACCACCGCCGCACTCCGGGCCGTAAAGAGCCCTTATGAAGTGGATCTGATCCGGCAGGCAGCGCAGCTGGCAGACAGCACCTTCCGGGAGGCGGCCGCCGCCTTGGAGGAAGGCATCACAGAACTGGACCTGGCCATCGCGGCTGAGGCTGCGAGCCGCCGCTGCGGCTTCCAGGGCATGCTCCGCTGGCGGGCCGCTACCGGCTTTGAATGCCCTTGGGTCCACGTGCTGGCAGGCGAGAGCGCTCTGGCCTTCAGCTTTCCGGATACTCCCTTCGGCGGCGAGGGGCTTACACCGGCCTACCCCTTCGGTCCCGGGCGCCGGCACATCCGGCGGTCGATGCCAGTCTGCATCGACTTCGCGACCGGGGGCCAGGGGTATCTGCATGACATGACCCGCACCCTGGCCATAGGTCCTCTGCCGGACCGCCTGGCCAGAGCCTACGCCGTCTGCCAGGAGATCCTGGCGGACCTGGAGGCGGTGGTGCAGCCGGGAATGGCAGCAGAGGAGGTCTGGAACCGGAGCCTGGCAGCAGCCGCCCGGAATGGCCTGGAGGAGCACTTCATGGGCTGCGGTGAAAACCGCGTCCGCTTCGTGGGCCATGGAGTGGGACTTGAGCTGGACGAGTTCCCTGTGCTGGCGGCCCGGCGGAAGGAGCTGCTGGAGCCCGGCCACGTCATCGCTATCGAGCCCAAGTTCTTCTTCCCGGGCCTGGGGGCCGTGGGGCTGGAGAATACCTATCTGGTCACGGAATCCGGCCTGCAGCGGCTGACGATTACTCCCACCGACCTGGTCATCAAGTAAGGCCGCCGTACCCTGCCTGTAAAGCTCTGGGCTGCCCTGCGGCACATATGGTTCCCCATCACCAACAGAAAGGCACCACCGCCCCAGAGGCAGGTGGTGCCTTTTGCTGTGCCGTCGCTCAGTCGTCCCCCACGTGTCCCAACACCTGAGAGCGGTACTCCATCAGGCGGCGCCAGTCCGCCTCGGTGAAGGGCCGGTCGAAGCTCCGGAGCTGAGCCAGCTGGAAGCCCAGCCGCTCGCCGGCCTCCCGCAGATGCAGGATCATCGGGAGGTTCAGATCTGTACCGATCGAGGTGTTCTGGTAGTGGTGCTCCAGCCCCAAGATCATGGTCTCTGCCATGCAGGCGTAAGCCAGCCCCGGTTCAAAGCCGAAGTTCCAGTGGAAATCCGGCAGGCCCGGCACCGCCACCACGCCGCCGTCGATGACCAGCACATCCGGCCGGGCCTTCTGCACCGCACGGGAGACGTTGGCAGGCCGGGAGAGGTCGCAGACCGCCGCCCCAAACTTCAGGTTGGCGGGCGTCACCAGAGCTTCGGTACTGCTGGTGGCGCTCACCACCAGGTCTGCCCAGGGCAGGTAGTGGTCGATGTCCGTGGTGATAATCAGGTGGCCGCCGGCCTCCAGCTGCAGGGCCAGCTCCATGAAGCGCTCCTGCTCCGCCTCCGGATCTGGCACGGGTCCCAGCGCCTGCAGGGCCGCTCCGATGGTACCCTGAGGGAAGTTGCCCTCCCGGTGATAGGTCTCGGCCAGGAAGCGGCAGACGTCCGCCGCAACCTTCAGCATCCGGCGCCGGCTGGCATCGGGCCGGGCAGGATTGCCAATCAGCATCAGGCGGTGGACTCTCTCGGAAAGCAGAATCGCCGTGGCCCGCCCGATGGAGCCCGAAGCCCCCACCACCGCAATTGTGGCCTCCTCCAGGCGGGTGCCCAACTCGGTGACCGCCTTATAGATGGCGTCCACCGCAGAGACCACTGTGTAGCTGTTGCCGGTGGTGATGGCCACACCGGGATTCCTGAGATGCAGGCCGGCCCGGGTCACCACCGAGGTGTACGCTCCGAGGCCCACAATCTGTGCGCCCCGCTCCCGGGCGATGTCGATGCCCTTCTGCACCAGGTCCAGCGCCTCCTGGTGAGGCATCTCCATCAGCTGGTCGGCCGTGCGGGGGATGACGATAAACTCGCCAAACGCGGTCCTACCGTCCCGGGCCACGACGCGGGCGGCGCCCGCCACAAAGGGATCCAGCAGGTCATTGAAACGATCGGCCAACCGCTGCACTTCCGGCAGCGTGAGGACCTTCAGGCTCTCATCCATCTCCGGGTAATTCCTGAGGTCCACGGGATGGACCAGGAAGGCCCAGCGGCCCTCAGCCGGGTCGCCTGTGGGCTCCGGCAGCACCCGGCGGTGGACCGGCGGCAGCACCTGGGGCCGGGATTCCACATCCAGCAGGTGGCGGATCAGTTCCGCCGTGTTCCCCTCGGCCAGGTGGCGGACCATCCGGCCGATGGCCTCGATCACCTGCTGGCACTGCTCACGGGTGGCGATGAGCGGCGGTTCGATACGGATTACATCCGACCCGTTGAGCGTCGGCGCCACCCGGATGTGCTCCACGTTCAGCAGATAGCTGGCGAGCACCGGGGTCAGGCTCTCCTGCTCAGCCAGCACCCCAAGGAGGCTGACCCGCCCGAAGGTGTTCATATCGACCCCGAACTGCAGGCCCAGCATGTAGCCCCGGCCGCGGACCTCCTTCAGGACATGGGGGTACTGCCGCTGCAGGGCCTCGAGACCCGCTTTCAGGAAAGCGCCGTTTTCCGCGACCTGGCGGACCAGGGCCTGGTTGTTCTCCGTAAGCAGTTCCAGCGCCCGCAGGCCCACCCGGCAGGCCAGGGTATTGCCTGCGAACGTCGAGGAGTGCTTATTGGCAAACTCCTCATTATATACATCCTCGGTGCAGAGCATGGCCCCGATGGGGAAGAGGCCACCGCCCAGGGCCTTGGCCAGCACCATCACATCCGGCAGCACCCCCTCCTCCTCGCAGGCGAAGAGGCGGCCGGTGCGGCCCAGGCCGGTCTGGACCTCGTCCAGCACCAGCAGGGCGCCGTGCTTGTGGCAGAGCTCCCGGGCCCGGGCCAGGTAGCCGGGCGGCGGTACCACAATGCCGCCCTCGCCCTGAATCGGCTCCACCAAGAAGGCGGCCAGTTCATCTCCGTGGGCCGCAAAGAACGCTTCCAGCGCTTCCAAGTCGCCATACTGCACCTTGTAGAAGTGCTGCACCGGAGCGCCGAAGGCCTTCTGGTAGCTGGTGCGGTTGGTGGCAGAGAGCGCCCCCAGGGTCTTCCCGTGGAAGGAGTTGGTGGCCGAAAGGATGCCCAACCGCCCCGTGGCGGAGCGGCAGACCTTGATGGCCGCCTCCACCGCCTCGGCGCCGCTGTTGGCAAAAGTGACGTAGCGCAGCCCCTCAGGTGCAATCGCGATCAGGCGGCGTGCCAACTCACCGGCGGCCTCCAGGGCAGAGGGCTGCACGAAGGAAGGCTCGCCCCGCCGCTGCACATCCTGCAGCGCCTCCCAAATGGCAGGCGGGTTAAACCCAAAGGGCAGGGCTCCGTAGGCTGCCATGAAATCCAAGTAGCGTTCTCCCTGCTCGTCAAAAAGGTAGCATTCCTCGCCGCGGACGTACCGCTTATCCATGTTGATCTTTGCAAGCAAGTCACCAAGATACGGATTTACATACTCCTGAAACGGGTGCAAACGGCTCCCTCCCATTTCGTTCAATCAGTCCGCCGCCGGAGATGCGGCGCTGAACCGCTCCACCCGCGGTGCAAAACCAATCCGGTCGAGCCACGCTTCGTAATCCGACCGCTGCATCTCTTCAGGACGCTTTCCGGCGGTGGCCACAATCAGCGCCTCCATCAGGTTGGTTCCGAAGGAGCGGCCTCCAATGTTGGGCGTGGTGGTAACCAGCATGGCCACCCCCCGCTCCCGCAGTTCTTCGACGTTGGCGGGCGTAACAGTATTGGTCAGAATCACCTTGCCATCCAGCCGGTCCGGCATGTGGCGGCCGATATACAGCCAGTCGCCTGCGATTATATCGGCCCACTGGTAGTAGCCGGCGTACCGGACCTCACGCTGTTCCTGCTTCTCCCCGGTGGGGTAGAGCCATTTGAAGGGCAGCTGCGTGAGCACCGGCAGCATCACGCGGGCCAGTACATGAATGGTGTTCAGCCGGCGGATGGGAATCTGCAGGCCGAGGCCGAACATCAGGTCGCCGAAGATGGTGTCAGCCTCCAACTCGGTGAAGGCCTCGGCCATGCCGAAGCGGTCCACCGAAGAGACCAGGAGCACCTTCTTCCCCTTCAGGGGAGCGATCTCCTGATTGAAGTAGTGAACCACCCGCCGCTCCAGCGTGTTCTTCAGGCCCGATCCATCCACCACCGGCGTCTTGGCAGCTGCATCGACCAGCCGCTGGGCATCCCGGAACTTGTAGCGCCTTCCTCCTGCGTGCAGGTAGAGGTCGATGCCGCCCAAGCCGAAGGCATCCACCTTGCCGTCCAGTTCCCGAATCAGCGCCACGGCCTTGTTCATGTCGCCATCTGTTCCGATGCGCTCCACCACTACCTGCTCGCCCAGAATCACCGTAGTGGCCGTGTGGTTCCGCTTCGACGATCCCAGGCTGACGCTGACGATCCGTTTCAAGATCTTGCCCCCCGTCCTAAGAACCCTTCACCCAGCGGATCAGTCCCCGAACCTCTTCGGGATCCACGTACTTATCCTCGTGGAGCGGCGATGCGCCGATCTCGATCCCCACCACGTGGGAGCCCACCAGCGCCTCCACCATCCGCAGCCGCTGATCCGAGCCGATAAAAATGACGCCGTCGCATTCGCGGGCCCGTGCGATGTAGGCCATCACCTGGTTAAGCACATCTTCGCCGTTCTGGCTCCGGGCAAAGTGGATTCGCTCTTCTTCCGTCATCAGAAGGACGAAGTCGACGCCCTCCGCCTCGGCGATGGCGGCCAGTTCGTCCCGATTCTTCACGGGAAAGCCCACCAGCGCAATGCTCTTGCCCTTGCGCACCTCACCCATGGTCTCCAGCCGTGAAATCACAGTGCGGTCGATGCCAAGTCTATCCGCGACCTCCTGCTGCGAGAGCCCAGAGGACCGCAGATCCAGGATGCGGTCTACGGTCTGCATGATGCGGTCCCGGTTGATTACCTTGTCGCCGATGCGGACGAGGCGCATCTGCTCCGCCCCCTGACTTCTGCGTTGTGCACAAGATTGTGCTAGGGCGATTGTACAGCTTTGTGCACAGCGTTGCAAGAAAAAAGACCAGCTATCGACCAACTGAGGTAGCTTGTCCCGCCTTCTGCAGTGCACACGCCAGGAGCATCATTTAGACACCTTCTATTTCATGTTTTGTGCAACCACGGAATTCGTGTATAGTGAAGGTAGTCGGATGTTGCTGCGGGGGATTGTCAATGGTGAAAACCCCACCTCCTGCCCGGCGGTGGATCGCGGCTGCCACCGCCTGCCTCGTGATGGCAATCAGCCTCTCTCTCTACCTTTCGCCGGCCTACTTGCCAGTGCCGCCGCGTCCGCGCCCGCTCGTCTGGTCCCTGTGCTTTGCAGCGATGCTTCTGCTGGCTGCCGCGGAACCCCTTTTGCCCCTGCCCATGAAAAGCAGGCACCACCAGATGCCAGCGGAGCCGCTCACCGAGTCTCTCGCCGGTGCTGAGCGGACGATGCTGACATGGATGTGGTTTCTGGCTGTGGGCGTGGCCGTGCCCACTGCGCTGGCGGGCGACGCGGCAGTCGCCTCACCGCCGTTGACGGCGTCCTATCTCATGGCATTCTGCCTCTACTGGACGGTCAGCACCCTGCGGGTGGGCCGCTTCGCAGAGGTGCAGTTTCGGATTGCGGCCCATTTCACATTCGCGTCCCTCTCGCTCTCGTGCCTGCTGACGGCGCCGGGGCAGATCGGCGAGTTTGCGATAGCGCCCCTGGCGGCCATTCTCGCTCTTTCGCTCTATACCACTGGAACCGCCTTGATTCGCCTGGTAGCCGTGGGCTGCGCCCTGATTCTGACAGCCGGAAACTGCATCCAGTGGCTCACTGCCCAATGCTCTTTCGGGCTGGCGGTAGTCCGTTCACTGGTGGAAGTGGCCATGCTGGTGTGGGCTGTGGAGGTCGGCCTTCATCTTAGCAGCGTACGCAGACAGCTGATTGGGGATTTGATCGCGGTCCGTGCGGAACTGGAGGAGAGCCATGCGGATCTGCAGTCCGCCCACGAAGAGCTGCAGGCCCAAAACGAAGAGCTCCTGGCCCAGAACGAGCAGCTGCGGAATCAGCAGGAACTGCTGGAATGCCAGCGTGAGCAGCTGCAACATGTGCTGGCGACGGCCCAGCTTAACGAACAGCTCTTTCGGAAGGCCTTCACCAACGCCCCCATCGGCATGCTCATGGTGACGCCGGAAGGCACCATTTCGCAGGTGAACCTGGCCTTCTGCCGGATGGTGGGGTACAGCGAATCTGAGCTCATCGGCAAGGCCTACCGGTCGCTCATTCACCCGGATGACCTGCCCAGGGCCGAAGAGAAGATGCGGATGCTGCGGGAGGGTGAGGTAGACAGCTACACCATCGAGAAACGGTACCTGCTTCGCGACGGCCGCAGCATCTGGGTCCTCCTCTCCGCCTCGATCATCCGCGAGACAGACACAACCCCCGCTTACCGCATCGGCCAGGTGATGGACATCACTGCCCTGAAGCGCTACCAGCAGGAGCTGCTGCGCATGGCCAGATATGACGCTCTGACCGATCTCCTGAACCGGCGGGCGTTCCAGGAGGCCGTGGACCAGTATCTTGCAGAGGCCGCACAGCACCAGAGCCCCGCAGCCTTGATCTACATGGACCTGGACCAGTTTAAGTTCGTCAACGACAACATGGGACACCAGGCGGGCGACCAGCTTCTGCAGGGCATTGCACGACTGCTGCGCCGGGAGATGCGGAGTACCGACGTGGTGGCACGGCTGGGAGGGGACGAGTTTGCCGCGTTCCTGCCCCACACGCCGCCTGACAAGGCCCTGGAAGTTGCGCGCCGTTTGCTGGAGGCGGTGCGCCGCCATGTGGAAGTTGTGGCCGGCAAGCGGATCAGCACCACCGCCAGCATCGGCATCGCCTCTTTCCCCGGCGACGGCCAGACCAGTCAGGAACTGCTGAGTGCGGCCGACCTGGCCATGTACATGGCCAAAGACGCCGGGCGCAACCAACTCTGCGCCTCCGACCCCACAAGCCCCAATCAGGAGTTGATGGTCGCCCGGCTCTCGTGGGAGCAGCGCATCCGGGAAGCGCTGGAACAGGACCGGTTTGTCCTGTACTGGCAGCCGATCCGGAACCTGAATGACCCGCAGATCCGCCAGTACGAGCTGCTGCTCAGGATGGTGGACAAGGACGGAGCGGTCATCCCGCCGGCGGCCTTCTTGGAGACTGCGGAGCGGTTCGGCTCTATTCACGCCATCGACCGCTGGGTGGTGAAGAAGGCCATCGCCCTCCTGGCGGAGCACCAGCAGATGGGCAGCGACATCTGTCTGGAGGTGAACCTCTCGGGCCGGGCCTTCGAAGATCCGCAGCTGCTGCCGATGATCCGTGAGGAGTTCGAGCGGACAGGCGTCAACCCGCAGAACTTGATCCTGGAGATCACAGAGACTGCAGCCATTAAGGACCTGGACATGGCCTGCCAGTTCATCGAAACGCTCCGGGCCCTGGGGTGCCGCTTTGCCATCGACGACTTCGGGACAGGTTTCGCATCCCTCTACTATGTGAAGCGGCTGCCGGTGGACTATTTGAAGATCGACGGCAGTTTCATTACCAACCTGCCCAGAGACCCCGTGGACCAGCAGCTGGTGCGGGCCATGGTGGGAGTGGCACAGGGGCTGGGCAAGAAGACTGTGGCGGAATTCGTCAGCGACGAGGAGACCGTCCAGCTCCTCCAGGAACTGGGAGTCGACTTCGCCCAGGGCTACCACATCGGCAAACCGAGACCCTTAGATGTTTGAGCGTGCGGACAGCAGAGCGCCCCGGGAGAATGGTTCCCGGGGCGTTTTTCTGCTGATTCGTCTGCTCCCCCTGCACAAATGGAGGAGTTTCCGGTAGAATCGACGAACAAGTATCCCATTTTATTTACGGCGCACATATGTGCGAACTGCCTGGGCAGCACGTTCATCTCATCGCTGCACCGCCATAACCGTGCAGCAACACCTGCACACTAGACTACAGACCGGGGCACGGCCGGAAACGCGCCCCACAGACCACCTTGGGGGAGGGTGTGCTTTGAAGGGATATCGGATGCTGGCGCTGGATATTGACGGAACACTTCTGAATTCAGCGGGCGAAATTACGCCCCGTGTGCGTGAGGCCGTGGCCGGGGTGATGCGCGCCGGCATCCTGGTTACGCTGGCTACCGGCCGGAACCTGCGAGGCACCCTGCCCATCGCCGAGGCGCTTCAGATTACGGCACCCATGGTCCTGAGCAACGGCTGCGTGGTGATGCACCCCATCACCAGGCAGGTATTGTTTCACAAGCACCTGGAAGCCTCGGTGGCGGGGCGGGCCGTGCTGCTGCTCCAGCGGCTGGGGCTTACCGCCTACGCCAGCCGGCTGAGCCTCAGCGGACCAGAGTTTTTCTACCAGGAGCCCCCTTCATCGCCGGAGATCGACTTGAGGCGGGGCCGGCGCCCCGACTCGATGCAGCAGGTGGCCGATCTGGCAGCCGCCGCGGTGCAGTTCAAGGCCCTGAAGGTGATGACCCTCGATCGGGCGGACGTGGTGGCAGAGGCAGCCCAATACCTGCGCAAGCACCTGGGCGGGGAGTGCCAGGTGCTGGTCACCGACGAAGCAGGGGGCAGCGCCCTTCTGGAGGTGTCGGCCCAGGGGGTGAACAAGGCCACCGGCCTTGCGCAGCTGGCTGCCCTGCACAAGATTCGCCCTGCAGAGATCATCGCCATCGGCGACAACCGCAACGACCTGGAGATGCTCCAGTTCGCCGGGCTGGGGGTGGCCATGGGGAATGCTAGCGATGAAGTGAAGGAGGCCGCCCAGGTGGTAACGGCCAGCAACGATGCTGACGGCGTGGCCTGCTTCCTGGAGACCCATGTGCTGCGAGCCGCCTCCTGATCGCCCGAGCGGGGACCGCAATCTCCCCTTAACAATGTCTACGCTTGCCCTTAACACGTTCCAATTACAGTGTAAGGGAAGAAAGACGCAGGGCCTCCAGAGGAGTTGTGACATGCGGATGAACAGGATGCCTCACCGGTTTGCGGCAGCGCTCCTGACCTGCGCCCTGGCACTGGGCGCCGCCGGCTGCGGCAGCCGGCGGGAGCCGCCCCCCGGCGCCCTCACAGGCACAGTCAGTGTGAGCGGCTCCACAGCGGTGCTGCCCCTGGCCCTGGCAGCCAAGGAACTGTTCGAAGAGCAGCACGAGTGGGTAACCGTAAACGTGAGCGGGGGCGGCTCCTTTAACGGCCTCAACCAGGTGGCCACCGGTGCGGTGGACATCGGCACCTCGGACATTGAAGCGCCGGCAGAGATAGCCGAAGGGCTGGTGGAGTATAAGGTAGCCGTCTCGCCCTTTGTCATCGTCGTCCATCAGGATCTCCCCATCGAGAACCTCACCCTGGAGCAGGCCGCCCAGATATTCCGGGGCGAAATCACCAACTGGCGCGACGTAGGCGGGCCCGACCTGCCCATCACCGTGGTAAGCCGGCCCCAGTCTTCCGGCTCCAGGGCCACCATCGTGGCCACCGTGCTGAAAAACCAGGGGGACATCACCCGCACCGCTCTGGTGCAGGACTCCAACGGCAAGATGCGGGATACGATCGTGTCCACTCCCGGCGCCATCGGCTACCTGGAGGCCTCTTATTATCAGCCCGGCATGGGCCGGGCCGTCACTATCGACGGCGTGGCGTACAGCCCCGAGGCTGTGCTGAGCGGCCAGTATCCGATCTACGCGTACGGCCGCATGTACACCAAGGGAGAGCCTGCCGGCGCCGTCAAGGCCTACCTCGACTTCATACTGAGTGCGGAGTTCCAAGAAGGCTACCTCGAGGAGTTGAAGTTCATCCCCATCACCAAGATGGCGGAGTAAAACGGGAGGGGGGCACACTGTCCCCCTCTTTATCCATGTTATAGTGTAAATACAGCACGTGCGAAGGAGGGACCGGCATGGCGGAGCGGATCCTGGTGGTGGATGACGAGGCGGCCATCGTGGAACTGATCTCGTACAACCTGCGCCGGGCCGGCTATGAAGTGATCACCACCGGCAACGGAGAAGAGGCCCTCCACATCGTCCGGACAGATCCCCCTGATCTGGTGGTGCTGGATGTAATGCTTCCGGGCATGGACGGTTTCGAGGTCTGCAAGGCCATCCGCCGGGAGCAGGACGTGCCCATCCTGATGCTGACCGCCAGGGGCGAAGAGATCGACCGGGTGGTGGGCTTCGAGATCGGGGCGGACGACTATGTCACCAAACCCTTCAGCCCCCGGGAACTGGTGGGCCGGATCAAGGCGATTCTGCGCCGCAGCCGGAGGGCGCCTGCGGCAGCAGAAGGGTATGAAGCGCTCCACTTCGGCCCCATCACCATCAACTTCGTCACGTACGAGGTCACCCGGAGCGGCCAGAAAGTCGACCTGACGCCTACAGAGTTCCAGATCCTTAAGGTATTGACGCAGAACCCCGGCCGGGTCTTCAGCCGGGACGAACTGGTAGACCGGGTAATGGGACCGGACTTTTACGGCGACGTGCGGACAGTGGACGTCCACATCCGCCACTTGCGAACGAAGCTGGAGGAGAACCCCTCCCAGCCGAAGCTGATCGAAACGGTGCGCGGCGCCGGCTACAAGTTTTCAGGGGCAAGACGGCGATGAAGCAGCTGCACAGACGGGCATGTATCTTCCTACTGCTTCCCCTGGGCATCGCCCTACTGGTGGGCGTGCCCTACGTGGGAAGCGGCCTTCTTGCGCGTGCGGTGACCCGCGGGCCCGCCTGGTGGGACTGGGCAATTTGGATTTCTGTCGCTGCGCTGGTTCTGGTGCCTCCCCTCTGGGTCTACTGGTTGAGCCTCCGCCTATCCCGGGCGCTGGCCCAGACGGCCGAGGTGGCGAAGCGGGTGGCAGCAGGCGATTTTTCCCGCAAGCTGGCCGACTGGGCGGCAGAGACCAGCGAGATGTCGCTCCTTGAACAGAGCATCAACGCGGCCGCCATCCACCTGCAGCAGCGGCTCAGTGAGCTGAGCGTGGAGAAAGCCCGGCTGGAGGCGATCCTGCAGAACATGGTGGACGGCGTGCTGCTGGTGGACAGCCGGCGGCGGCTGGTACTGGTCAACCCCGCCGCCGAGGCGATGTTCGGCATTCGGGCGGACGAAGTGTTGGGGAAAGATCACCTGGCGGTGACCCACCATTTCGACCTGGACGAGAAGATGCAGCAGGTGCTGCAGGATGGTCAGACCCGCTCTCTGGAGATCCGCCGGGCCCGCCCCCAGGAAGAGATCCTGGAGGCGCGCCTGGCCCCATCCGGCTACGGGACGGAAGAGCAGGGCGTGCTGGTGGTGCTGCGGAACGTCACCCGGGCCCGCCAGCTGGAAAAGATGCGGACCGAGTTCGTGGCCAACGTGACCCACGAGCTGCGCACCCCCCTCACCGCCATCCAGGGCTTTGCAGAAACCCTGCTGGACGGAGCGCTGGACGATCCTGACGCGGCCCGCCACTTTGTGGGCATCATTAAGCAGGAGAGCGAATCGCTGGCCCGGCTGATCGAGGATCTTCTGGACCTCTCGCATATTGAGTCCGGCAAGTGGAAGATGTACCGGGAACCCATCCAGGTGGCACATCTGGTGCAGGAGACTGTGGAGCGCATGGGACCCCAGGCGCAGGAGAAAGGAATCACGCTGGAAGTCCATGTGCCGGCGGAACTGCCGGAGATCACCGGCGACCCCCGGCGTCTGTCCCAAGTGCTGCTGAACCTGATGAGCAACGCACTGAAATACACCCCAAGCGGCGGCACAGTCTCCGTCCGCGCCTGGGAAGAGGACCAGTGGGTCCGGGTGAGCGTGGCAGACACCGGCGTGGGCATCCCCAAGGCAGACCTGCCTCGGGTCTTTGAGCGCTTCTACCGGGTGGACAAGGCCCGCAGCCGCGCCACCGGCGGCACGGGGCTGGGCCTCTCCATCGCCAAGCATATCGTGGAGGCCCACGGCGGGAGCATCACCGTCGAGAGCGACGTGGGACAGGGCGCCACCTTTACATTCTCTCTCCCGAAATCTTAACCGGATCTTAATCCCTATTCCGCAGGTCCTTAACGGAAAGACGCTACGCTCATGTTGACCTCAAACGACGCGAAGGAGGATCCTGCGTGACTCGAGCACGTGTCTCAGATCGGATCGCTGGGTACCTGCTCTGGGTCTCCGCCGTGGCAGTTACAGTGGTCATCGCAGCCATCCTCATCTTCGTCGGCAGCGAAGGGCTGCTGACCTTTCTGGATGTGGACCCGATGGCCTTCTTCTTCAATCCCGTCTGGGATCCGCCTGCAGGCGAGTACGGCGCCCTGCCCTTCTTCATCGGCTCCGTGGCGGCAACCCTAATCGCCCTTCTGACCGGTGCCCCCTTGGGGCTGGCGGGCGCCATCTTCATGGCCAAGATATCGCCGGGTTGGATGCGAGCCGTGCTCCGGCAGGCCAGCAACCTCTTCGTGGGGATTCCGTCCGTGGTGTACGGCTACATCGGCCTCACCATCCTGGTTCCCTGGGTGCGGGAGACCTTTGGAGGCCAGGGCTACGGCGTGCTGGTGGCCGGCCTGATCCTGGGCATCATGATCCTGCCCACGATTATGAACACCGCCGAGGACGCAATCCGGGCGGTGCCCGATTCGCTGGAAGAAGGTTCGCTGGGCCTGGGCGCCACCCGGTGGCAGACCATCTGGAACGTCGTCGTGCCGGCTGCCAAACCCCGCATCCTCGCCGGCGTCATCCTGGCCTTCGCCCGGGCCTTCGGTGAAACCACCGCGGTGCAGATGGTGATCGGCAACTCGCCCAGGGTGCTGGAGAGCCTGACCACCGGCACTGCGACGCTCACCAGCCAGATCATCATGGAAATGGGGCAGACGCCGCCCGGCTCCACCTGGAACCGAGCGCTCTTCATGATGGCCTTCGGCCTGCTGCTCAACTCCGTGCTGATGATCCTGCTGGTCCGCTGGGTCAGCAGCCGGGGGGTGGCAAGATGATCAGTACCCGCGTAAAAGACCGCCTGGCCACCGCCGTCCTCTGGCTTTCGGGCCTGACCATCCTGGCCATCCTGGCCGCCTTTTTGATCCGCATTCTGGGCCAGGGACTGCCGGTTCTCAACTGGTCATTTCTCACCTCCAAGCCCCGGGCCATGCTCCCCGGCGGCGGCATCGCTCCAGAACTCTTCAACACGTTCTATATCACGGGCCTTTCCCTGCTTTTCTCCCTGCCCGTCGGCGTGGGAGCCGGCATCTACCTGGCGGAGTACGCCAGGCCCGGGCGGATGACGGAGCTGCTCCGCCTCAGCGTCGAAACCCTGGCCTCGGTCCCCTCCATTGTGCTGGGCCTCTTCGGCATGATCATCTTCGTCAACCGGCTGGGGTGGGGTTTTACCATCCTGGGCGGCGCCCTCAGTTTGGCGCTTCTCAATCTGCCGGTACTGGTCCGAGTTACCGAGGAGGCGATCCGGGATGTTCCCCAAAGCTACCGTGAGGGCAGCCTGGCCCTGGGGGCCACCCGCTGGCAGACCATCGCAAGGACGGTGCTGCCCACCGCCCTCCCCGGCATCCTGACCGGCGTCTCGCTGGTGGCGGGCCGGGCCATGGGCGAAACCGCCATTCTCATCTACACCGCCGGGGTCACCGTCTCTCGCCACCTGCCGGACTTCTCTCTCTTTGCGGCCGGCGAAACCCTGGCCACCCGCATTTGGTACGTCAAGTCCGAAGGCATCGTGCCGGACGCCGATGCCATCGCCTCGGGCAGCAGCGCCCTGCTGGTTTTGGTGGTCCTGCTGTTCAACCTGCTGCTCACGGTGCCGCTCTACGTCTGGCAGCGGAACAAGGGCGGAGGGACGCATTAGTCGCGCCATAGAAGGAGGCTCCCCTGGTGGCTGAAAAGACCCGCATTTCCACCCAGGACCTGAACCTGTATTACGGCGGCTTCCGGGCGCTCCGGGGCATCAGTCTCGACATTCCCGAGAACCGGGTAACAGCCCTGATCGGCCCGTCCGGCTGCGGCAAGTCGACCTATCTGCGCACCTTAAACCGCATGAACGACCTGGTGCCGGGCGTCCGCATCGAGGGCAAGGTCCTGCTGGACGGCCAGGATATCTATGCGCCTGATGTGGATGTCGTCACCCTCCGCAAACGGGTCGGCATGGTCTTCCAGCGGCCCAATCCCTTCCCCATGTCGATCTATGACAACGTAGCCTACGGCCCCCGCATCCACGGCGAGAAACGGAAGGTAGTGCTGGACGAACTGGTGGAGAGTTCCCTGAAAGGCGCCGCCCTCTGGGAAGAGGTGAAGGACCGGCTCCACAAGAGCGCCCTGGGACTCTCCGGCGGCCAGCAGCAGCGGCTCTGCATCGCCCGCTCGCTGGCGGTGCGGCCCGAAGTGCTGCTGATGGATGAACCTGCGTCCGCCCTGGACCCCATCTCCACCTCCAAGATCGAGGACCTCATCCGGGCCCTGCGCAGCAGCTACACCATCGTCATCGTCACCCACAACATGCAGCAGGCGGCCCGCATCTCCGACTACACGGCGTTCTTCCTCTCCGGCGAATTGGTGGAGTACGGTCCGACGGGCGCCCTGTTTACCAATCCGAAAGATCAGCGGACTGAGGATTATATTACAGGTCGCTTCGGATAAGGAGGAAGCTCCATGGCAGGCCGGAACTCCTTTGAGGCCCATCTGGAAGAACTGCAGCACGACCTCCTGAAGATGGGGGCGTTTGTGACCGATGCGATTCAGCGGGCCGTGCAGTCCCTCAACCATTTGGATGGGGATCTGGCACGTGCGGTCATCGCAGGCGATGACACAGTGGACCAGATGATGATCGATATCGAAAAGGGCTGCCTGCGGGTCATCGCCCTGCACCAGCCGATGGCCAGCGATCTCCGGCAAGTGGGCACCGTTCTCAAGATCGTGACGGACCTCGAGCGGATCGCAGACCACGCCACCGACATCGCCAGGGTGACCCTGCGCTTGGAAGGGGAGAAGCTGATTAAGAAGCTGGTAGACATCTCCCGGATGGCCGAGCAGGTGCAGCTGATGACCCGGGAGGCGCTGGAGGCCTATGTCCACCGGGATGTGCAGCGGGCCCGCCGGATGATCGCAATGGATGATGAGATCGACCGGACGTACAACTATCTCTTTGACGAACTGCTGGGCATTATGCAGGCGCGGCCCGAAGCGGTAAAGCAGGCCACCTACCTGCTCATGGTGGCCACGTACCTGGAGCGGGTGGGCGACCACGCCACCAACCTTGGGGAGTGGACCATCTTCCAGGTAACCGGGGAACTACAGGACATGAACCAGTAAACATCCGGGTCCGCCTCTTTGGGGGCGGACCTCAGTTCCTTCCCATTTGGTTGCCGAAAAAAGACAGGAAATGTCGAATCTGTGTGGTACTTTCACCTGTAACATGAACCGGGGAGGGCGCTCTGATGGACACAAAGCTGCTGCAGACCTTCGTCGTCACCGCCAAGACCTTGAACTTTCACAAGGCAGCGGAACAGCTCTTCCTGGCCCAGCCCACCGTTACCCAGCACATTCGGCAGCTGGAGAATGAGCTGCGGGTAAAACTGTTTGAGCGAGGCGGCCGCCGCGTGCGGCTCACTCCGGCTGGCGAACGCTTCCTTTACTATGCGGTACAGGTGCTGGACCTGTATGACCAGGGCGTACAGGAACTGACGGCCTGGGAACAGGGATACCGAGAACGGCTGATTCTGGCAGTTTCGCCGCTGGTGGCCCGCTCCACCCTCCCCCGTGTGGTGCGCCGCTTCACCACGCTCCATCCGGCCGTAGACGTGGTGGTCAACGTCACCGGCTCCGGCGAAATACCTCCGCTGCTGATGGAGGGCAAGGCCCACCTGGGTCTTTCCCGTTCACCCTCCGCCAGCCGCGACCTGGGCGGTTTCGTCTGGTACACCGACCCTGTCATCCTGGTGGACAGGGCTGCTGATCACCAGAACGGCCACCTGCCCTGGCGGAAGGTGCTGGCCCGCAACCGTCTGCTCACCCAGAACCACCCAGTCTACTGGGACGATCTGCTGCTCACCCTTCATCAAAAAGGCATCCATGTGCGGACCATGGAGGTTTCGCTGGTAGACATCACCAAGATCTTCATTGAAGAAGGGCTGGGCGTTTCGTTCCTCCCCCGCTCCACGGTGAGGAAAGAGGTGGCCGAGGGGCGCCTGGTGGAGGTGCCCACCCCCGACCTGGAACTGCCCACCGCGGCCACCTACGTTCTATACCCTTCCCAGTCTGTCTCGCCTACGGCCAGGCTTTTCATGGAATGCCTTCACGACCCAGATAGCGAAGAAGAACACGAAGGCCTCCGGAGGTGATCTCCGGAGGTCTTGCTCTGTACGGAGTCCATGAGGCCCGCCCTTACCGCAGGTCTTCCGGCCTGGGCAGCTGCAGGATCTGACCCACCATGATCTGGTTGGGATCCTCCAACTGGTTCAGTGCCTCAATATCGCCAGCGTAGACGGGATCGCCATAATACTTCAGGCTGATGTCCCGCAGGGTCTCGCCTGCTGCCACCACATGGGTTGCAGGCACCGTCAGGCCGCCAGGCGCTGCATCGCTGCCGTCCGCCAGGCCAGCTGTCTCGCCCTCATTCTCCTGGGGAACTGCGGCGGCGTTCTCGCCGCCAGCGGCATCCGCGGTCTCATCTTCCACTCCGGGATCCAGCTGGGCGACGGGAGACGTGTCGCTGCTGACAGGTGCGCCGGCGTCGGCATCGGCACCAGTGTTGGCGACGGTAGACGGGCTGTTCTGCGCTGCGGGGTTCTGCCCGGTCCGGTTGAACGCGACGAAGATCAGGGCGCCCAGCACCACCACCCCCACCAGGATGGCGCCCATAGCCGCCAGCCTGCGGTTCTTCTCCGGCATCGTCTGCACAAGTATCCTCCTCTCAACGATCAGGGCTTCCGGGCCGGTGGGTCTTCCATGGACTGGCCGACCTGCCGCCCTTCACGCGGGATTATGGACAGAAACTGGCTTTTCTAAACACAAGAGTCATCACACCCATCTGACTACAAGAACTGTGCAGACTGACTACCACAATCATCCAAAGGAATCATCCCTTGGGTAGTCTAGAATAGACCGAAAGGTTTATGGTAACTATCATTCGCTTATGATAGAATCTATTTGTCCGAAAATGTGGAGAATGAGAACGAAGCTCGCTACGGCATCAACAGCTGGCGGCAGCTTGAATCATACCATAGGGGGGTATTGTGCATGCGCCGTGGACCAAAAGTAGGGCAGCTCAGACCTACCGTTCATCGCAACACCATGAGCCGTGAGCTGGATTGGCTTGTCGATCAGTGGGCCGACTCCCCCGCCGACGTAAAACTCCAGTTGGTTCTGGCCAAGATTCGGGCGGAAGAGAACGCTGAAGAAAGGGACAAGCGGAAGATCATCTAAGTAACAATTACCCCGTCGGGTGACTCGCCCGACGGGGTTTCGCGTTATCTTGCCATCTGCTCCATCTGGTCCAGGTACCGTGCAAAGACCTGCAGAGCCTGCTGCACCGGCTCCGGCGAGGTCATGTCGACGCCGGCGCCCTTCAGCAGGTTGATGCTGTAGTCGGACCCGCCCTTCTTCAGGAAGCCCAGGTACCGGTCCACCGCCGGCTTGCCTTCCGTCAGCACCTGCTGCGAGAGCGCCACGGCAGCGGAAAGGCCGGTGGCGTACTGGTAGACGTAAAAAGGCGTGTAGAAATGGGGGATGCGGCCCCATTCCATCTCGATCTCCTGGTCCACCACCACACCTTCGGTCCCGTAGTACTGCTGGTTGAGTTCGTAGTAAGTCTTGCAGAGCCAGTCCTGGGTAAGGGCCTGCCCCTCTTCGGCCCGGACGTGGGCCAGGTGCTCAAACTCGGCAAACATGGTCTGCCGGTAGAGCGTGGTGCGGAACTTCTCCAGTTCGTGGTTCACCAGGTACATCCTGAGCTTCTCGTCTGAAGTGGTCTGCAGGAGATAGTGGGTGAGCAGCGCCTCGTTGAACGTAGAGGCCACTTCTGCCACGAAGATGGTGTAGTTGCCGTACACGAAGGGCTGGTTCTTGCGTGAGAAGTAGGAGTGCATCGAGTGACCCAGCTCATGGGCCAGGGTGAACATGGAGTTGAGATTGTCCTGGTAGTTGAGCAGGATGAAGGGATGGGTGGTGTAGGCGCCGCCGGAGTAGGCGCCGCTCCGCTTGCCCTCGTTCTCGTAGATATCCACCCAGCGGGCCGTGGTCAACCCCTCGCGGGCGATGGCAACATACTCCTCCCCCAGGGGCGCCAGGGCGTTCAGAACGGTCTCAACAGCCTCCTGGTAAGGGATCTTCTTGTCCACATCCGGCACCACGGGGACGTAAAGGTCGTACATGTGCAGTTCATCCAGCCCCAAAAGGCGCTTGCGCAGCTGCACGTAGCGGTGCAGGGTGGGCATGTTCTGGTGGACCACTTCCACCAGATTGTCGTAGACGCTCTCCGGGATGTTGCTGGCGGAGAGGGCCATGGCCCTGGCAGAGGGATAGTTCCGGGCCCTGGCGTAGAAGATGTCTTTCTTGACGCTGGCACCATATGTAGCCGCCAGGGTGTTGCGGAACTTGCCGTAGGTGGCGTAGAGCGCCTTGAAGGCGCCCTCCCGGACCGACCGGTTGGGGCTCTGCAGGAACCGGATGAACCGGCCCTCGGTGAGCTCAACCTCGCGGCCCTGCTCATCCTTCACCTTGGGGAACTTAAGGTCGGCATTCTCCAGCATGGAGAAGATGGTGGACGGTGCGCTTCCCACTTCAGACACTTGAGCCAGCAGGTTTTCGACCTCCGGGCTGCGCACGTGCTCCTTCTCCCGGCGCAGATCGTCCAGTTCGTGCCGGTAGAGCTGAAGCCCGGGCTCGCTGGCCATAAACTGCTCCAGCTGCTCTTCGGAAATGGCCAGGATCTCCGGCGTCATGTATGCACCGGCAGCTGCCACCTTGGCCCACAGCGTCGTGGCCCGGTCGTCTAGGGCCTGGTACTTGCTGTTGGCCTGATCCTGATCCGACCGCATTTGGGCGTAAGAGGCCAGCCGTTCCAGGACCATGTAGACCTCGTCGCGGGTCTGCAGGGCCTCCAGGAGCCGCTGCCCCGACTCGCCCAGCTTGCCCTGAAAGCTGGCCAGCCGGGGAATCATGTCGGTCACCTTCTGGAAATCCTGTTCCCATTCATCGTCGGTGGCGTAGACGGATTCCAGGTCCCAGGTGTACTCCTTCGGCACCTCGTGCCGCTTCCAAAGCTGCTCCACAATTCCCGCCTCCCGCAAATCGGATGCGAACTACCGCTATCTTACCATAGTCTGCCCCATTCGGCAGGGCCGCCTGACTTCGTTAAGACGGATGGCAGGGTTGGCAAAAAGCCGGGCGCCTCCAGACCGCTGGTCTGGGAGGAACCCGGCTCTGTCACCGTTTCTGAAGCCCTAGTGCTTGCCCGCCTCGCCAGGCTTCACCATGGCGTCCGGCTGGACATACTGGCGCTGCCCATCGATGTACTGGTCGCCGCCGTACGAGTCGTTGATGCAGACGGTGGGGAAGTCCTCCACCACCAGGCGGCGAACCGCTTCGGCCCCGAGATCGTCGTAGGCCACCACTTCGGCTTCCTTGATCCGCTTGGCGAGAAGGGCGCCGGCACCGCCGGTGGAGGCGAGGTAGACCGCGCCGTACTCCTTGAGCGCATCCTTTACCGCTTCACTCCGGTAGCCCTTGCCGATGATGGCCTTCACCCCGAGCTTCAGGAGAGTCGGGGTATACTTGTCCATCCGGTACGCACTGGTGGGGCCGGCCGAACCGATGACCTGCCCGGGCTTGGGCGGGGTGGGACCGACGTAGTAGATGACAGCACCCTGGGGATCAAAGGGCAGCGGGCGGCCCGCTTCCAGGTCTTCAATCATGCGTTTGTGAGCCGCATCACGAGCAGTGTAAATCACACCGCTCAAGATCACTTCGTCGCCGGCCCGGATCTGGCGGGCCACCTCGGGGGAGATCCGCGTCTTAACGTGCAGCTTCGCCATTAGAGAACCGCCTCCTTATGCCGGTGGCTGTGGCATTCGATGTTGACCGCCACAGGGAGGGCGGTAATGTGGCAGCCCATGGTCTCGATGTGAACCGCCAGGGCGGTTACGGTGCCGCCCAGGCCCATGGGGCCGACGCCCAGTTTGTTGATTTCGCTGAGGACCTCCTGCTCACGGGCAGCCCAGGCCGGGTCGGGGTTGGGCTGGCCCACATGCCGCAGGAGGGACTTCTTGGCCAGGAGCGCACACTTGTCGAAGTTGCCGCCGATGCCGACACCGACGATCATTGGAGGGCAGGCGCTGGGACCGGCGTTGGCCACGGTCTCTACGATGAACCGCTTGGCGCCTTCCCAACCGGCGGAGGGAGGCAGCATCTTCAGCTGGCTCATGTTCTCAGAACCGCCGCCCTTGCAGTCTACGGTGATCTTCAGCTGATCGCCGGGGACGATCTCGGTATAGATGAAGGCGGGCGTGTTGTCCCGCGTATTGACCCGGTGGATCGGATCATCCAGCAGCGACTTGCGGAGGTAGCCCTCCACATAGCCCTTGGCGACGCCGGCGTTGATGGCGTCCGTGAGGCTGCCGCCCACCAGGTGGACGTCCTGGCCGATCTCCAGGAAGACGTTGGCCACGCCGGTGTCCTGGCACATGGGGACGTTCTCGGTGTCAGAGATGGTGTAGTTTTCCACCAGCTGGTTCAGGATGCTCTGACCCACCGGTGACTTCTCCTCGGCCCGTGCGCGGTCCAGGGCCTGGATCACGTCGGGTTCCAGCCGGAAATTCGCCTCTTGTACGAGACGGCACACGGTCTCTGCGATCTGATCGACATGGATCTCTCGCACCGTCATTCCTCCTTGGGCAGACAAGTGAAAACGAGAACTAGAACTCCACCCTCAGGAATACTAGAAGAACAGTAGCAAGTCAACAGTTTGCGCAATGATTAGCATCAGATTGATCCCTTTGTGCCGTCCCGTGAACGCGCCAAGGGGAGCCCTATCAGGTGGGCTCCCCCGGGTCTTCGCCGCGCTGCCGGTTCCTCCGCAGGCTGCCGGCAGCGTGCGTATAGAAGATGTGAGCCTCCAGGCCGCTGCGAGTCAGCTCATCGAAGGCAGCCGAAGCGCCCCCGCGGCCGGCCCAATCCCCTGGAAAGAGCAGGCCCAGATAGGTGCCGCTGTGGGCCGCCACCACCCCCAATGCGCCGCTTCGGCGCCTGAGCTCCAGGAAAAGTTCCAGGTGTCTCTTGGGCAGCACTCGCTGGTGCATGATGGCGCTTTGGGTGGCGCACTCGCCGATGGCCGCCAGGTCGCCGGCGGGGACTGCCCGCTCCATCCGGAGGAGCAGTTCCTGGTACTGCTGCTTTTCTCGGGCTGAGTAGTGTGCAGGCCGGCGGTTGAACCCCTGGGTGTCCACCATGCCGCCCTCGTCCGCGGCGACGATGACCAGCTCCGGCAGGAGCCCCAAATCGCGCCGGAGCTCTCCCTCGCGGTGGTAGTAAGAGACGACCCCTGGGAACATCAGGCCGTCTGACGGCTCGATGGCGGCCATCAGCCGGCCCAGCCGGCAGTTGGAAAGGGGGATGCGGTGGGCAGAAGCCACCGCCCGGGCCGCCGCCACCAGGTCCGCCGACGAGCTGCCCAGCCCCTTGCCTTCGGGCAGCTGGCTGGTAAGCCTCAGAAGACCGCCTGTGGGCATCCCGAAATCCTGCAGGAGGGCCTCCGCCAGCCGCCGGGCCTTTTCCTTGTGCGGCGGAACGACCCGAAGTTCACCGCTAGCAGATGGCCGGAAGAAGGCTGTGGCGTACCGGGCCAGGGGCAGGGTAACCAGGAACCGGCGATCATCCGGGAGCATCCCCTGCAGCAGTTCACCAAAGGTGCCGAAACTGCGCCCCATGCCCACCTGCGCCATCACGCCACCTCCTCTCTCGGATCGGTCAGGTTCGAAGTCGGTCCGTCACCAGGTCAGCGGCGGCTGCCGGTTCCGGCGGTGGCCCCGGCATCGCCGGCGCCGCTTTGGTTTCGGGATATGCCGTCAACAGGGCCCAGGCTGCCGCCGAGTATCTCCATGAGGGTCCTGATCAGCCTGCACTCTCCCTCTGCCGGATGGCACGGTAAGCACGCACGCTCTCCAGAAAGCGCTCCGCTGCCCGCGGGTTCGCACTGAAGTGAATATGGACATAGCTGGCCAGAAGATTGGGCCTGCAAAACCCCTCCCAGCGGACGTCCCCCTTCCGAGATCGGATCCGGTAGGCCGGCGGCCAGTCCGCCGGGTTCGGGTCGACCCGGGACCAGTGGAACTCGTGCCCCCGCACTGTCTCGCCAGGTGCAGCCAGCAGCGTCTCCTCCTGAGCCTCGGCGATCACGTAGCCGAAATTCTGCAGCCGAGTCTCCATCCGGGCCTTTACCGGAATCGCACCCACCATCGGCCACTGGTCGCCCTCCAGCCCCACGATCGCCTCGCTGAGGTACATGAGGCCGCCGCACTCGGCGTAGACGGGCATCCCCTGCTCCACCGCCGCCTTGATCTCGCGGCGGAGCGATGCGTTGGCCGCCAGGGCCTGGGCGTGGACCTCAGGAAAACCTCCGCCCAAATAAAGCCCGTCCAGGTCAGGCGGAAGCACTGGATCCGACAGGGGGCTGAAAAGAACCAGGTCGGCGCCCAGGGTCCGCAGTTCATCCAGGCCGTCCTCGTAGTAGAAGTGGAACGCTGCATCCCTGGCGAGGCCGATCCGCACGCGAGCATCCTCCGGTACGGGCTGGAGCGTCCTGGGCGGCACCGCTGGGAGTGGGGAGGCCGCCTGGGCTAACCGCAGAACCGCCTCGAGGTCTACGGTGGCCTCAATCAGACCCACCAGGCTCTCCAGGTACGCGTCCATCTGCTGCCGTTCCCAGGTGGGCACCAGCCCCAGGTGCCGCTCCGGTGCACGGATCGCCGCCCGCTCCGGCAGGTATCCCACCGGCTCCACGCCTGGCACGTAGGCGCGCAGCGACTCACAGAGCAGCCGGTAGTGGCCCTCTGAACCCACGTTGTTGAAGAGGACGCCGGCGATTCTGAGGTCCGGGTCAAAGCCGCAGAGCCCCTGGATCAGCGCCGCTCCTGTCCGGGCCAGGCCCCCGGCATCCACCACCAGCAGCACCGGCGCCGCCAGCCACTTGGCCATCTCGGCCGTGGAGCCGGCCTCTCCTACCGCACCGGCGCCGTCAAAGAGGCCCATTACCCCCTCAATCAAGGCCACATCGGCGCCTTGCGCCGAGGCCGCCACCAGCCGGCGGATGGTGGTCTGGTCCAGCATCCAGCCATCCAGGTTGCGGGAGATGCGGCCCGCGGCGGCAGTGTGATAGGTGGGGTCTATGTAGTCTGGTCCAACCTTATACGGCTGGACACTCAGCCCGCGGCGGGCAAGGGCCGCCATCAGGCCTGTGGCCACGGTGGTCTTGCCGGCGCCGCTTTGGGCCGCGGCAATCACCAGGCGCGGCACCGAAATCGGCATGGAACTCCCCCTTCGCGATCAGCCTCGTCGACCGCCCACATCGCTGTGACCCGTGCATCGTCCCGTATCGGGAGACTCCGGAGTAGCTAACATATCTCGTCCAGGCCCAGCCCCACAACCAACTGGCGGAACACGTTGTTCTTAAACACAGGAGGGTCTGCAGTCCCTACCAGGGACCGTTACCGAGTCACGGTATGTTGGAGGACTCACCCTCAGAGCCGTCTGAAGACAGTATACAGCGGCTCGGTACTCACGGACTTGCTGACATCGCAGATTGCGACGCTGACCGGACATGTAGTCGTACACGAAGCATTCAATACAAAAGTCTCATCGAGCGGTGAGCGCTGCTTGCGCCTGAAATCGAGGTGCCCTGACCGCACTGGTTCGCGGCCAGGGCCGTATGTGAACGAATTGAGCAGTTGTGCGGACTCAAACCTGGTTCAGCATCGCTGCCGCCTTCTCAGCGTATCGACGGTAGAGACCGCCATCCACCGCGGCGAGCGGCGCGAGCGTGCGAAAAAACCGCTCGGCTTCTGTCAGCAAAGCGCTGCGCAGAGCTGCAAACTCGCAGCGACCTCTCCGTTCGACTTGATCGTACTTCAGCACCACCTCACCGTTGCGGCCCTTCCTGGAGATCCCGAGCTCTATGGGCTGGTCTGGAAAATACGTTGACCACTCAGATTCCTGAGTCTGGTCGAGTTGTTCCAGGCCGTCAACGATATATGCCCACAGTTGATCCAGGATATCCCACTCCAGTTCCGAAATGATCGGCTGCCGGTTGATCATGAGAACTAGGGCGCCTTCCAGGTAACCATCCGTCTGTACCACCAGCGGCTGGGAGCCGAGTTCATCCAGGCTCAGGAAGACTCTGCTCCTGACTACGATCTCGTCCAAACCTACTTTCTTTTTGGATATAGTTGACCCACCCTTCCGTTGTTGATGCCGGTAACGCCCCTTGAAGTGGTGTAATTGCGGAAGCCCTAGCAAGTGTCACGTCTGTGGTTATGTCGCCCGGACTTGATAGGGAGCCTCTGCGGGCGGGGTGAGGGCCGGTTTCCGGCCGGACCCACCCCCTAGATGGTCATCCGGAGTCACCATCTAGCCCGGGTGCTTTTTGCACCACTACTCTGTACTCTAGCCCAGGGGAACAGCCCAGATAGTCAATCTGTGGTCAACCATCCGCTTTCCGCTTACGCCTCGCTGCGCAAGCCTAAGCTTTGAACGTCACAGGAGTGAACTTAGCATTTTGGATCTTCAGGCCTCGAAGTATCTGATACACTCGGGGTTTGACCAAGATGAGTGGCTGTGCAAAGCGGCTCTCCTCAAACGGAGTTCTCAGGCATGAGTTTCCAAAACACTCCCAGCTCATAACGAAATCGGGAAGTTCCGGCGGCAGCTCCTCTGGGTTATATGCAATTTCGGTAGGCTCCAGTGGGCCGTCAGAATATAGACACGCCGGCACTGCGAAGCAGCTGAGCCAAATCACGCGATATCAAGATCTCGCCGTGCAGGGTCGCAAACATATGGCCCTGCTCCGGCACATCCGAGGGCTTCAGCCATAGACCTGATATCTGCCTGGCTCCTGTACCGCATCGCGAACAGGTTTCGGAAAGGTCATACCTCGTGCCACAGGCAGGGCCTCCCTGACCCTTAGGCAGTCCGGTTACGCGCATAATCTCGGACAGGAGCATTCCCTTCTGTTCGCAAGAGCACTCCCGAACCGTTCTCCAGGATGGCCACGAACACCGGTTTGCGCGTGTAGCCGACCTACAGTCAGATGCCCTGACCGCATTCGTCCGCGGCCAGGGCTGTATGTGAACGAATTGAGCAACTGGTGCGGCACCAATGTTGCGGAGTCATGAACCCTGCAGGACGGAACACACCCGCTGGCAGTCGAGTTGATGACTCATGATCAGAATTCCATGTAGATCAAACTTCACCCAGAACATGAGAACGAGGGACTGAAAGAAATCAGCCACCTGTTCTGAAGACGCCTTGGTCATCTGACTCCACTCGGCCATCTTGTGTGCCTTCGTCTTGGGTAGGACGTAACCCCATGTGCCAAAATTCCAGATATCCACGAAACAGCCATACTTCCCGGACGGTATCGGATCGTTGACCAACTCCCGCGTCCATTGGACTAGAGCTGGTATCTCTCCGCTGTTCCCGCGCTCTATCACCCTGCCTCTATAGTTGGTGGGTAGAGTGTTTGGAAGATCTCTCGGAAGGAGGAGCCATGATGACACAAAACAGGTATTCTCACTGCCAATGAGCCGCTCCATTCGAACCTTCCACTCGTCGTACGGAACAAGGAGAGGTTCAACGCTGTGCCGCGGGCCCGAAGGCGGCTCTTCTCTGAAGTATGCCGCCGTAAAACAAGGAGGGCGACTGACCAAGTAGTTGACAACTTTGTCAAGCAGTTCGACATCAGTGTCGGCGTACGACTCAAGGGTCGCGAATGGGATGCACGAACCGATCTCTGACCGCAGGAATTGCTCCAAATCACCCTCAAGTGCGAACGGCTCACAGACAAGATCGCCAATCAGTCCCCCATCCCTCCTTACTTCGGTTCTACTCTACCATCAGGGTGTATCCGCCACCATCGCCCATCGGGGTCCTTGCAGTCCCAGTGCGGTCCGATTGGTTCCGGATGGTTCATGCCGGGGTACAAGGACTCTCTGGTCTCCGAATTATACCATCTTCTCGGTCCCTTTCCAGGTGGAATGCCTTTTATCCCCTCTCCACTCGAATCCTTTTCAATG
>ENA-OWPA01000868-OWPA01000868.1-bioreactor-metagenome-genome-assembly--contig:-NODE-868-length-28341-cov-4.020309_pt1 | contig 28341 bp, 26 predicted proteins | sample MGYA00238139_ERZ651803 | MGnify/ENA primary metagenome ERZ651803 (study PRJEB26909, sample SAMN07631231) | bioreactor metagenome | isolation source: Switchgrass digestor | place: USA: Dartmouth... | reverse complement strand
GAGCCCAGGCCGCAGCAGGCCCGGGCTCTTGCTCAGTTGGTGCTTATTCCTTTGGCACGCCCGCAAAGAACACACGGGTATCGTCCCAGGAGAACGTCTCTTCAACAATAATGGCGCCGCCGGCGATGGCACTGGAGGGCACGACCCAGCATTCGTTGCCCTCGGCAGACGCACCGGGAAACTGTTCCCCAATATCCATAATGGGTTCAGGGATTACGCCACAGCTTTCCGAGTACGTATTGCCGTCGCTTCCGAGGTAGCGGAGACTGAGGGAGACCCATGGTGTTCCGGACTCCTCGCCGGCGTAGGAGACCTTGAACCTGGCCATCACGTACTGCTTTCCTTCTGCCGGGGGATCGTTGAACATGTTCTCTGCCTCGACGATGCTCCAGGCGTCCGGATTCACCTCGTTGACCTGAACATGCCACTCAGGGCCGACATTCACTTCCATCCCCCAGGGGACGGGGTTCTGCCGCGTGCCCAGCGCCGCCTGCTTTGGCTGTTCCTGCCTTCCAGAGGAGGAAGGCGAAGCAACTTGGGTTCCGCTGCCATCGGCGGAACTGCCGCAGCCGGCCGCCAGTACAGCAGTCAGCACGGACAGGGTGATGATGCTGCGCAGTCTCTCTTTCACTGGACCCCACCATCCCAGACTCAAATAGTTGACATACCCGGATCCCAGAAGCATGGCTGCAGGCTGCTCTCTGGGGCGGTAGCCACGGCTTGAGTCTAGCGGGCGGCAGTGACAACTGTGTGTCACTCGGATCACCGAAATCTTTGATCATTTTGCTGCACTGCGTGCCGAGGACGGGAGAAGCCGCGCCTCTTTGGAGGAAACCCTGCACCCGCTGGCAACAGCCTGGCAGCCCGGGGGATTGTCAAAATCAGGCGGTGTGGTAGGCTCGAACTGTGCCCTGTAGGGGAGACTTCCACACAGATAGGAGGAGACACACCCATGGGACGCCCCATCATCATCGACACAGATCCGGGAATTGACGATGCCATCGCCCTCTTCCTCGCCCTCCGGAGCCCCGAACTGCAGATTGAGGGCGTCACCACTGTGGCGGGCAACCTGAACATCGACCGGGTCACCCGCAACGCAGCCCGGGTGCTGGCCCTGGGCGGAGTGCGGCCCGGCAGCCTGCCGCTCCACCGGGGTATGCGGGCGCCGCTGATCCGCAGCACCCTGGCCGGGGAGGAGCCCGTGCACGGGCCAGACGGCCTGGGCCAGGCCGATGTGCCGGAGGTGGACTGGCTGGTGCCGGCGAAGCACGCCGTGGAGTGGCTGGCGGAGCAGGTGTCCCGGCGCCCCGGCGAGCTGACTATCGTGGCGCTGGGGCCGCTGACCAACGTGGCTTCTCTCCTTCAGCGCATCCCTGATCCCGGAATGGTCGCCGAAGTGGTGATCATGGGCGGTGCGTTCCTGGCGCCGGGAAACGTCACCATGGCAGCGGAGTACAACTTCTTTGTGGACCCGGAGGCCGCCCGGTTGGTGCTGCACAGCGGCGTCAAGTGCCGCATCGTGGGGCTGAACGTTACGCGCCGGGCGCTCTTGACTGCCGAGGACGCAGCCAGAATTGGGCAGACCGGGCCGGTGGGGCGGGCTATCGAGCAGATGAGCCGCTACTATATCGATCGCTACGGGCCGGTTCACGGGGTTGCTGCCTGTGCGATGCATGATCCCCTGGCCATGGCGGTGACTGTCCGGCCAGACCTGGTCCAGTGGCAGCCCTGCTATGTGGACGTGGAGTGCCGGGGGGAACTGACCCGGGGCATGTCCGTGGCGGATGTGATGCATCAGACTGGGCAGGCGCCCAACGCCCTTGTGGCCATGGACCTGGATGTGCCGGCTTTCCGGAGGTTTCTGCTGGGCCGCCTGATGGCGTGAGCCCGAGGCGGCCTGGGTCTTTGGTGCAGCCAGCGACGAGCCGGAGTCTAGTTCGGGGTCCGTATAGTTTTTCTTGCATTTCTTTCAGCACTGCGGTATGCTGAAGCAGTCGTGAAAGCGAGCCCGGACTTCTCTGCGTGCAGAGCATGTCTTCGTGCTGGTGGAAGCGATAATACTACTGGTGCCAAGGAGAGCACGAAGCGTATGACAAAGACCCTGTATTTTGGCAATCTCCCGTGGTCCCTTACCAACGATGACCTGGTTGATCTGGTGGCTCCGCTCGCAGAGGTGGTTTCCGCCCGCATTGCCACTGACCGTGAAACTGGCCGCTCCCGGGGCTTTGGGTTTGTTGAAGTGCCGGAAGACGCTGCCCAGGCCGTTATCGATCAGCTGAACGGCGCCGAGGTAGGCGGCCGTCCGCTGACGGTGAACGAGGCCCGGCCCCGTGAAGACCGCCGCAGCGCCAGCCGCGGCCGCCGCTTCTAAACCGATCATTACAGAGAGGCTGTCCCAAGGGTCATCCATGATGACCTGGGACAGCCTCCTTTGTGTTTCTGCGCCTCCCCAGGGTACCGGGGCCCGCCGCTTGAATGCCTGACAGCCCCATCCAGGATCCAGTGCCCGAAACCAAAGAATTCCCACTTCCGTTCAGCGGCAATACGCGGAAATCGTCGTACTAACTCATCCGGATGGCCCTGGCAAGGCCCGAAAACCCCAGATTTCCCCCTCCGATGGGCCTCGCGAGCCGGGATTCTGACCTGAAACTGGGCCCGGGAGCTTGGAGACGGGCCCGAACCCCCCGCTGATGTTTGCATAATGCCTGTTAGTGCGACAAATGACGCGAATGGTGCCGCTAAACTTGCCCGTGGGGCGCACACCGGAGCCCCTGCCTAGCTTCTTCGGGTCTTGTGAAACCGGGTGCATGACCTATTCAAAAAAGATTGCCTAGAGTGAAGATTCTGGAGGAGAATCCGAATAGGATGTCGTACTGATTCACATCAGCTTGCTGCTCAGCTAAAGGGGGGATTTTCGAGGGCTGCGCAGCGGGGTATCTGCGGCTTCGGGGGTTTCAGCCATTCTTGAGGATGAGGGGGGAGTTCCATGGGGGCCCAAGGTTCGCATGTGGTCTCCGAAAGGACCATTTGGAAGGTGATCGGCGCTTCCGCCGCCGGCACGGTTATTGAGTGGTATGACTTTTACATCTTCGGCAGCCTGGCCACGGTAATTGCCGGCCACTTCTTCCCGAAGGATAATGAAACACTGGGCCTCATCTACACCCTGGCAACCTTTGCCACCGGCTTCATCGTCCGGCCCTTCGGTGCTGCCTTCTTTGGGCGGATCGGCGACCTGGTCGGCCGCAAGTATGCATTCCTGGTTACCCTGCTTATCATGGGCATCTCCACCACGGCCATCGGCCTGGTACCTGGCTACGCCACCATCGGCCTGGCGGCGCCGCTCATCCTGATTCTGCTGCGGCTGCTGCAGGGCCTGGCCCTGGGCGGCGAGTACGGCGGCGCTGCGGTCTACGTCGCCGAGCACGCACCAGACGACAAGCGCGGCTTCTATACCTCGTTTATCCAGATCACAGCCACTGGCGGGCTCTTCATTTCGCTGGCAGTGATACAGATCGTCCGCTTCATCCTCTCGCCCGAGGCCTTCAGCGCGTGGGGCTGGCGGATTCCCTTCCTGCTGTCGATTTTGCTGGTGGGTGCATCGCTCTACATCCGGCTCAGCATGAAGGAGTCCCCGCTGTTCAACAAGATGAAGAGCGAGGGCAAGGTCTCTCGCAATCCGTTGGCCGACGCTTTCAAGCACGGCGCCTGGAAGGTCATGCTGCTGGCGCTGCTGGGCGCCACCGCCGGTCAGGGCGTCGTCTGGTATACCGGCCAGTTCTACGCCAACTACTTCCTGCAGACCGTGCTCAAGATCGACATGACTATCACCAACACCATCGTGGCCACTGCCCTGCTGCTGGGCTCGCCCTTCTTCGTCTTCTTCGGCTGGCTCTCTGACCGGATTGGCCGGAAGAAGATCATGATGACCGGCAACCTGCTGGCGGTGCTCACCTACTATCCGCTCTACCAGGCCATGACTTACTACTCCAACCCGCTGAACTTTGCGATGCTGGTCCTGCTGGTGTGGATCCAGGTGATCTATGTCACCATGGTCTACGGCCCCATCGCAGCATTCCTGGTGGAACTTTTCCCGGCGAAGATTCGGTACACGTCGCTTTCGCTGCCCTATCACATCGGCAACGGCGTCTTCGGCGGCCTGGTGCCCACCATCGCCACCGCAGCCGTGGCCGCCACGGGCAACATGTACGCCGGTCTGTTCTATCCCATGGCTGTCGCGGCCGTCACCTTCATCGTCGGTTCCATCTTCATCCGAGAGACCTTCCGGGTGCAGATCTGGGACGAATACCACGGAGGCGCCGGGGCTCAAGTCGAGGCAGACTAGGCCTGGGGCGCTGCAGAACCAAAAACGCACCACCAAACCGAAGCGTTTGGTGGTGCGTTCTTCTGTGCGCGCCGCCGGCAGGGTACCAGGGGCATGCCGCCGAAAGGGTGTGCGGAGCCCCGGCAGCGGACCGGTGGAGTGCGAGTGCCCGGCGCTGGGCTGGAGAAGTGCAGGGGCCCGGCACAGGCCCGGGGGTGTGCAAAGGTCCAGCCGGGGGCCGGAGACGTATTAAGAAAGCCGTAAGGAATTGGCACGGCCCACTAAATAACCCGGTGGTAAGCTGAAAGCAGCGCGAGTGTTGAGGAGAGTGGTAGATCCATGGCGGAGCCGCTGATTCTGGTGGTGGATGATGAGCAGGCCATCGCAGACCTGATTGAAATACACCTTTTGAGCGAGGGCTACCGCGTGATCAAGGCCAGCAGCGGCGAGGAGGCAATGCGGCTGGTTGAGTCCCAACAGCCGGACCTGGTGATTCTGGATATCATGATGCCGGGGATGGACGGCCTGGCCGTCTGCCGCGCAATTCGCAGGGACCGGAACGTACCGATTCTGATGCTGAGCGCCAAGTCTGAGGATGTGGACAAGATTCTGGGCCTCAAGGTCGGGGCAGACGACTACCTGACCAAGCCCTTCAACCCGCTGGAACTGGTGGCCCGGGTGAAGGCCCAGCTGCGGCGCTACCTGATGCTGAACCCGGCCGGGGCCCCCGCATCCCAGAAGAAGGACGTCATCGTGGTCGGAGGGGTGACCATCGACCGGGAGGGCCGGTCTGTCACCAAGGACGGTCAGCCTGTGGCGCTGACGCCCACCGAGTACGAAATCCTGCTCCTGCTGGCCAGCCATCGGGGGCGGGTCTTCAGTTCGGAGGAGATCTTTGAACGGGTCTGGAAAGAGCGGTACTTCCAGTCCAACAACACAGTGACGGTCCACATCCGGCGCCTGCGGGAGAAAGTGGAGGACGATCCCGGACATCCGACCTTGATCAAGACCGTCTGGGGGGTGGGCTACAAGATTGAAGCATGAGCGGCAGCAGCGGAAGCACCGGCCCCGGGCGGAGCGCAGCGGTTGGGACCAGATTCCCTGGTATCTGAGCCTCCGCTGGCGGCTGGTCGGCACCCTTGTAGGCAGCGTATTCCTGGCCGGGTTCACGACTCTGCTTCTGGTTTTTCTCGTGATTCCCGTCGCACAGGTGGTACCTCCGGTCAACTGGCTTCTGATCGCCCTGGCTCAAACCGTTGGAGAGATTCCGGTGATGCTGATCACCGGCATCGTCCTTTCCTTCGCCTACTACATTCTGCTCAGCCAGCCCACCATCCGGTACCTCGAGGAGATGAGCCGGGCCATGGGGCAGGTGGCCCGCGGCGACTTTGATATTTCACTGCCGCCCCGGGGGCCCGATGAGCTGGGGCAGCTGGGCCGGCGGCTCCAGAACATGGCGCACCAGTTGAAGGCAGCCATCGAAAGGGAGCGGCAGGCCGATCAGGCCCGGTACGAACTGATTACCGCAGTCTCTCATGACCTTCGGACCCCGCTCACCTCCGTGCTGGGCTACCTGCAGTTGATCGACGAGGACCGCTACCGGGACGAGGTGGAGCTCCGCTACTACGTGGACATGGCTTACGGGAAGAGCAAGCAGCTCAAGCGGCTGATCGACCAGCTCTTTGAGTTTACCCGCACCAGCCACGGCGGTCTGAAGCTGCGGCCGGTGGAGATTAACCCGGCGGAACTGCTGGAGCAGGTGGCGGAGGAGTTCGTACCGGCGCTGCAGGAGGCGGGGATGGAGTACCGGCTCAGCCTGCCCGAGGAGCGGCTGACGCTGCGGGCCGATCCGGATCTTATGGTGCGGGTGCTGGAGAACCTGATCAGCAACGCCATCCGGTACGGCCGCGAGGGCAAGGTGGTGGAGCTGGAGCTGGCGGAGGACCGCCGGGCAGGGCTGGTGCTGATCCGGGTGGCCAACCGGGGGAATCCGATTCCGGAGCACGAGCTGGCCCGCATCTTTGAGTCCTTTTATCGTGTGGAGCGCTCCCGGTCCGGGAAGACCGGCGGAGCCGGCCTGGGCCTGGCGATCGTCCGGAACATCGTCACCCTGCACGGGGGCGGCGTTCAGGCGTATAACGAAGGGGACCGCACGGTGTTCCAGATCCATCTGCCGGCCAAGGGCCCATCTTAAGAGGATCGTAAGGAAGATGAACACAGGGATGTAAGGTTCAAGGGTTACGGTGGTACCACCAAACGAATGGGGGGTACCACCGTGGTTTTATTTCATCCCAATAAGAAGGCCACTATAGTGGCTGTACTGCTGGTATTCATCCTGGCTGCGGGACTGGGTGCACTCCGGCTCTACGCCCGGACAGGGGGCCTGTCCATAGGGCCCAAAGGGGATACAGTGCAGCAGGCAGCGGAACTGGATCGGGAGATCGAAGAGATCGGCCGGCTGATCCGGGAACGGCAGGACAAAGCCGCTCAGCGCCAGGGAGGCGCCGCAGCCTGGCCGGCGCCCGGGGTGCATCAGATTACATCGGAGTACGGGTACCGGGTCCATCCGATTCTGCAGGTGGAGAAGCTGCACGCCGGGATCGACATCGGCGCCCCCGCCGGGTGGCCGGTGGTGGCCAGCCTGGGCGGGAAGGTGATCGTGGTGGCGGAGCTGGAAGCCTACGGGCAGATCGTCGTCATCGACCATGGAGAGGGCCTGGCCACCGTCTACGCTCACCTTCAGACGGTGCGCGTAGAGGAGGGAGATCAGGTGAACCGGGGAGCCCTCATCGGCCGGGTGGGAGCCACTGGTCAGGTGACGGGGCCGCATCTGCACTTTGAAGTGCGGGAGGACGGCGAGCCCGTGGAGCCGAGGGGGTTTTGAAGTAGGAATCAGTTGAAATATTCTAGGTTCTTGGTTATGATAACAATGAAGCAATGAAGGCTCTGCTGGCCCGCCGCGTCATCATGATGGTCCACGAAGGGAGTGAGGCACCTATGATGACGGTATCAGGACGCGTATGCCGTGGGTCAGGACGCACTTCTACATATCTTTCTCACAGTTGGGTCCGCCGGACCTTTGCATGCGCTTTCGGGTTTGTACCGTTTCCTGAGACGTTCACCGTCGTCCTTCGGGATCCGCTGGATGGCCTGGGGGAAGCGATGGGCAAGGCCAGCAAGGTGCTGATCTCCGCTGATCCGGGCTCTGACCGGTACGCCCTGCTCCGGGCTTTCCTGGAGAAAGGGGCGTGCGGCACAACGGCTGTGCTGGTTCGGCCGCTGGACGACACTGAGCCGCCCCGGCAGCTGGAGTTTGCGGCGCCGGTGAATGTGCGCGACGCCCTAGGCGTCGCAGATGGGGATGAGGTGACAGTTTACCTATTTACAAGTTTGGTCCCGTGCCAGCAGGTCATTGCTGAACACCAGGCGTGACTGCTGGCAAATTCCACTCCTCCATGCGGCCCCTGCAGCGAAAAGGCGCTCCTCCCAGTAGAGGAGCGCCTTTTCCGGTGGTGGAAAGCTGCATCCCCTAGCAGGCGGCAGCCTCCAGCTTTTCGGTCAGCGATTTGGCAAAGGCCTGGGCCATCTGGGCGATCAGCGGCCGGGCCAGGGCGTCCATCATGCCCGCCATGGGGCCCTTGCCGCTCAGGTTGAGGGCGAAGTCGATCTGGACGGTGTTGTCATCCACCGGCTTGGTGTAGAACTCGCCCTTGCCCCGGACGGGTTCGTTGACGCCTGTGAGGTCAAACTTGAACTGCTGGCCGGGGATGAACTCGGTGATGTCGCACTTCAGCTGCAGGGTCTTGTCAAAGGGCCCCATCTTCGCGGAGAGCACCCAGAGGGAAGTCTTGTCGTTCTGCACATCGCAGGACTTGAAACCGGGCAGGCACCCGGCGAAGTTCTTGATGTCCTCCGCAAACCGCCAGACCGAATCCATGTCTCGCTTCACCACAAACTGATGCTTGACCTCAGCCATCGTAGCGCGCCCCCCACTCGGCATAATGTTTTTCGCAGGCAAGCAGTGCCAGCGTACTGTGCGGCAGCCCACCGCGAAGGGAATCCGGGCCAGCGGCGGTCTGCTCCGCCGAACTGCCGGCCCTCTGTTGGCCCGCTGGTCCCGGAATTCACAAAACACCTTGCTATTCTGATGCGGCGCCAGCAAATCCTTCAGCCCATGTGCGAGATCCCACGAGCGGCGGACGGTCTTGACCGAAGGGACTCCTTCGACCCAACGGCAGTAGAAGGCTGCTCCCCCCGTGGGAGGCATGGCTCCTGCTGGAGTCACAGGTGCTGCTGCCCACCGGCCGGGGCCGCGGCAGTTCGCAGAAGCGAGGCGCCTGCCGGAGAATTCCGTGAGAATTTGCTGTGTGCACAGGATAGGCAGAGAGGCGGGGATGGCGTAGGCTGGAACGCAAAGGATGGCAATTGCCGCACCGTTTTTCAGCCTGCTGCTTGGAACATAATCTTGGTGCAAGACGTGCGATTTGTACTTCAATCTTGGACGAGGAGAACCGCACATGTTCAACGCAGAACGCTGCCTCGCCGCTGTGCTGGCCGCACTGCTGCTGCTTGTCGGCTGCGGCCGTCCCCGCACCGAGGAGAAGGAGCCTGTCCAGACGCCGGCCGAATCTGCGGAGCCGTCCCTGGAGCCGGTTCCTCTGTTGGAGGGTCCCATCTATCTCTTGAGTGAGCCCGAGAAGCCGCTCTGGCCCGGCTGGGCGGCGGTTTCGGTGGAAAACAGCGAAGATGCCCGCCCGCAGTCTGGGCTCACGCAGGCCGACCTGGTGGTGGAGGCGCCGGCGGAGGGGACCTTCACCCGGTTTACCGCCTACTATCGCAGCCAGCCGGTCGACGTCATCGGGCCGGTCCGCAGCGCCCGGCAGTACACCATGGCCCAGGTCAGGGCTTACGGGGCGCCCTTTGCCCATGCCGGCGGCTCCATGGAGGCCCTGGCGATGGCCCGCAGCGACAGCGCAATCATGAACCTGGACGAGATCTACGGCGGCATTGAATGGGGCTTCTGGCGTTCGTCTGACCGGGTCGCGCCGCACAACCTGTATACCTCGACGGAGCGGATCGACCGGATGATGAAAGCGGTGGGCTACACGCCGCAACCGGTGCCCACCACGCCCAAGGTGAAGGGGCTGCTGCCGGAGGGGCAGTTTGTAACGCGGGTGGATGTGGACTGGGGCGGTCCCAACCAGATTGCCTGGGTCTGGAATGAAGAGGCGGGCGCCTACCAGCGGTTCATTCAGGACGAGCCCCATACTGTAGTGGAGGCAGACGGCGTCTTCGTGCCCAACCTGGTGTTCATGGAGGTGGAGGGCACCTACAGCGGGCCGGAGGATGGCTGGTACATGGATCTTTCTTTGGGCGGCCCGGCCACTGTGGTGGTGGCAGGCTACATGTGGGAAGGCCGCTGGGAACTGGTGGAGGGGGAAGGCTTCCGGCTCTTCCCGGCGGAAGGAAGCACTGTGCCGCCTTTCCAGCCCGGACAGGTCTGGGCGCACCTGATTACCTATACCAGCAACTTCTCAGTGGTTCGTTAGACTGGTACAGTCGGTTGCGAGCATCGCAGCGCGGCCCTTTTGGGCCGCGTGATTATTTTGTGCCGCTTGGCACTCAGGGAAATTGCGCCGGGGCAAGAGATTTGACGCAACATCTACATGGAACGACAGTATGTTGTCACCAGTCTACCCTAGAATCAGAGAGGTTGTGAAAGGCTGGAAGGAGAATTAGTGATCCAACTCGACAGAAGTGCTGCCTTCGGAAAAGGGCTGCAGACCAGGGCGCTGCGCCAAGTGAGCGAGGTGGTATTACGTGGGGGGATGGCGGTATCGGTTCCTGGCTCCGATGCTGGCTCTGTGCACGATCCTGACGCCCCAGGCCGGGCTGGCGCTGGATAGTCCCGCACCGAGTCCGGGGCATGGGTCCAGTGCCCAGGGCCGAAGTACAACAGATGTCCTGGACGCGCTGAATCAATCTCTAAAGTCGGAGAATGAGACCCTCAAGACGCTGAACGAAATACTAAGGGCGGAGAACGAAGCGCTGAAGCAGGAGAATGCACTGCTCCGCAGCCAACTTGAGGCCGCTCAGAAGCAGATTCAGGAACTGCAGGTGCGGCCTGCCGCGGCAGAGTCCAAGACGGTGCAGGAACTGGCAGAGCGCCTGAGTTCCCAGGTCTTCCGGGTAGACATCTTCGACTACGGCGGCAGGCTGATCGGCAACGGCAGCGCCGTGGCTGTGACCGCCACCGATGTGGTTACGAACTACCACGTGGTGCAGGATGCCTGGAAGGCTGAACTGGTGACGCAGAGCGGCGCCCGGTTTCCGGTGTTGGGCATGACGGCGTTCAACCAGAGTCAGGACCTGGCGCTGCTCAGGGTCAGCGGTCCCCTGGAGCCGGTCACCCGGCGCACCACCCCTGTCAAGACCGGGGAAGAGGTGGTGGCCATTGGGAGCCCGATTGGCCTCATCAACACGGTCTCGACAGGTATCGTGAGTGCTGTCCGGAACATGAACGGGATGGAAGTGATCCAGGTCAGTGCCCCGATCTCCCCCGGCAGCAGCGGTGGTGGGCTCTTTGACAGGCAGGGGAACCTGATCGGCGTCACCTCTGCCGTGGTGGAAGGCGGGCAGAACCTGAACTTTGCCATCCCGGTCAGGTACGTGGAGCAGCTGATGGCCCAGGTGGGCGCGCCTCAGGACCTGCCGGGGGTGCACAGCGTGACCCCCGAGAACCTGCCGGCTGTGCTGCAGCAATCCTATTCGGTCCTTGAGCTGAACGGGTACCAGATCGGCTTCCAGTACGAAACGGTTCTGGAGCCCCATGCCGGCGCAGGGGATGCGTTTGTGTATACAGCCATGATCATGGACCGCGACGAGTATTTCCGGTTCGCGTCGGCCATGCTCACCGGACACATCGACGCGAACGTTGCCGCCGTCGAGGACTTTGTGCTGGAAGTGGCACAGGTGGTAGATCTGGCCTATCCGAATCAGGATGTGATGGTCGTCCTCGTCCACTTCGGTGAGTATCGGATCTACCCCGAGATATTCGATTACACGGAAATCGAGTACGACCCGACCACTGAATCGTGGTGGGTCTTCCATCCGGAGCTGATGGTCTGGGAATGGGACGGCGAATGGTTCATGGAATGGGTTCAGTAGTTCCTTAATGCCGGACTGCCGCTGGGTGGAGGCAGGCTGGGTGAGCAGGGCATCCACCGCCGGCCTCGAAACAGTAGATGCAGAAGTGTTGCCTGTACGAAAGGAGCTGTATATGATGCAGCCGAAGCACCAAGCCTCGCTGTCTGTGCAGGAGGCCATTGAAACCAGGCGCTCCGTGCGTGCCTACCTGCCCGATCCGATCGACCGTGCCGATTTGGAGGAAATCATCCGACTGGCGAGCCTGGCCCCCAGCGCCCTCAACCTGCAGCCGTGGCGGTTCTACGTGGTGGTTGATCCGGATGTAAGGCGGCAGATTCAGGCCGCTGCTCCGGGCCAGCCGCAGGTGGGCCAGGCGCCTGCCCTGATTCTGGTAGCCTCCGACATGGAGGATACCCTGGCCCATGTGGAGGATGTGCTGCATCCTTCCCTATCACCTGAGCTGCGGGAGCGGCGCCTCCGGATGATTCAGGAGGGCCTGGGCACGCTGAGCGTGGCGGAGCGGGCCCAGCGGGGCGTGCCTGATGCCCGCATCGCCCTGGGCTTCCTCCTGCTGGCCGCCCGGGCGATGGGGTACGCGACGGTGCCCATGACGGGGTTCGACCACGACCAGGTGCGGCAAATCCTGAACCTGCCTGATCACGTCCGCTTCGCGGCGATGGTGGCCATCGGACGTCCGGCGGAGGAGGGGCTGCCCCATCACCGGCTGCCCCTGGACCGGATCCTGAAGTTCATCTGATGACGCACAGCGGGGCGCTTCCTTCACAGGGGGCGCCCCTCGGCATCATAAGCGCGGGCGCCGTACGGTCTGATTGATTAGAAGGATATTCATCACGGTTTTGGCGAAAACAGTCTCCCAGAGGACCAGTGGGAGGCGCCTACCGATGAGAGTTGGCAGAAACGATCCCTGCCCCTGCGGGAGCGGACGGAAGTATAAGGAGTGCTGCATGGCCCAGCACCGGGTTCGCTCCCTGGCTGGTGTGCGGAACGACCGGATGGCACGTTCGCTGCGCGCGATGATTAGCGACTACCTGTACAGCCCCGACGTTTCCTTTGAGATGGCCAAGGGTCTGGCCCTTTATGATCCGGATCCGGATCTGGAGGATGACGAGTCGATGGACGCTACCGCCGAAGCGGCGCAGGACTGGCTCGCGTTCTTCTATCTGCCGCATGAAGGAGACCCCCTTGCCGACCAGCTGTCTGCAGCGGGATACCTCAACGAAGAGCAGCGTGAAATCGCAGCGGGCTGGTCGGAGCCGGTCCCCGGCTTTTTCTCGGTGGAGGGCATGGAGCGGGGGCTGGTGGTGCTGCGCCGCCTGCCGGATGGCCGGACATACACGGTAAGCGATGCGCGCATCCTGCAGGAGCCGGGCGACATGCTGGCTGCCTGGCTGCTGCCGGTCCGTTCCACGTACGTCTGCGGTCTATACATCCGTGAGATTTGGCCTGAAGCGGCCGAACCCTTAAAGCACATGCTGTCGGTGGAGATGGAACTTTTCCGGCGACAGCGCCCTGCTGCCACATGGGACGAGCTGTACCGGGTATGCTGGCCCCGCCTGGTGAGCTACATCGACCTGGCGATCTTCGCCGATGATGCTGTGCGCCAGATTGCGCCGCCGCCGGGGCCCGCCCTGCGCTGGGATGGGCGGCCTGTGGCCGGTGCACCGGATTGGTGGGCGGAGGTGGCCCGGCTCGTGCGCTGCTTTGCCGATCCGGGAACGCCCTGGCCGGACCGTGAGCGGGACGGTGCGGAGCGCCTCTGGTGGGATGCTGCCCTTACCCTGCAGCCGGAATCCGGTCAGCCGGAGGGGTGGGCTGCGGGCGTAATCTACCTGTACCGGCGCGTGGTACTGGGTGACAGGGAGATAACGCAGGCGGAAGCCGGCCGGATGCTGGGGGTTTCGGCTGCCACAGTGGGCCAGCGAAGCCGGCAGATAGTGGCGGCCCTTGCGGTTGAAGGGCTGGATCACCGCTATATTGACATTCTGCATCCGAGACTGCGGGCTACATGGGACATGTACTGCCGGGCTGCAGTCGGGGGAGGACTGGCGTTTCTCGCCATCGACCTGATGCCGGCTGATGGGGAGTCATAGGCGGCCGGCGATGGCGGAGGGAATGGAGTTCGGAAAGCTGTGATGCGGCACCAGTTCAAGGAGGCTTCGCGTTGCGGCATGTGATCACAACGGCACCCAGCCCCGCCATGCGGCTGGTGAAGGGGATCCTGGCAAAGAGCGAAAGTGCTTTCAAGACGGATGCGGGGCAGTGGTGCGGCCGGGTGGAAGGCCGCGCCGATCCGCCGCCTGCGCCCGCGCCCAGGGGAATCATGACCCGCTTTCAGGTGGACGAAGCTGAGGTACAGGGGCGGCCGGTCTTCACGGTCGCTCCCCGCCAGGCCCGGCGCCCCGTGCAGATCCTCTACGTCCACGGCGGCGGGTTCGTCAGTCCGCTCAGCTCCTTTCACTGGACCGTCATCCGGACGCTGATCGAGTACACCGGAGCTGCGGTGACCATTCCGATCTATCCGCTGGCTCCGGTGCACAACTACAGGGCAGCCTATCCGCTGCTCGATGACGTGTACTGCCGTCTGCTTCACGACCATCCCGACGGGCCAGTCTGCTTCTGCGGGGACTCTGCCGGGGGCGGCCTGGCCCTGGCCCACGCCATGCGATGCCGGGACAGCGGTCTGAGGCTGCCGGACTGCCTCGTGTTGCTTTCGCCCTGGGTGGATCTCACCATGTCCAACCCGGAGGCCGCTCTGTTGGAGGCGGAAGATGTCATGCTGGGCATTTCCAGCCTGATGCAGGCCGGGGCCTGGTGGGCCGGAGGCGATGATCCCCGCTCGCCTTTGGTGAGCCCGATCTTCGGCAACCTCTCCGGCCTGCCGCCAGTGTACGTGTTTCAGGGAACTGCCGATGTGCTGGCTCCTGACGCACGGCGGCTTCACGATGCTGTTGCCCAGGCCGGCGGGACGATCGAACTCTATGAGTACACCGGGGCGTTTCACGTCTTTGTGGGTGCGCCCTTTACGCCGGAGGCAAAAGATGCCTTCAGCCGGGTGGCTGCAGTCTTGGATGCTTTGCGATAATGAGAGTTCGTGCCGCGGTGGTGAAGGTTGAGGAGTGCGGAGACATTCTGGGGGCGTCCGGCTGGTCGGGCGTCCCTTGATTTGTCGCGGGGGCGATGGTCTGCGGGCCGCCTGGTTTAAACCCAAATATACTCTATCCCCGCAATTGTTCCTCTAGAACGATAATGTATAGTAGAGTCTATACGTGACTATAGCGAGACGATAGAACGGCCTGGGGATGGGAGGGGTCGGTTTGGCAAGGCGCCCGTTCAAGAAAACATGGATGGTGGCTGGCGGCGTTGCAGCAGCTGTGCTCTTGGTAGGTGCGGCAGTTACAGGTGCGCGTCAGTTGTCTAGGGCTGAGAAGGAGAGGCTGCTGGCCGAGAAGCAGGCCGAGTACAATCAGCTGAAGGCGGAGTATCGGAGACTTGCCCAGGAAGGTGATGAAAGGGCTTACAGCGTCGGCAGCCAGGCGAAAGAGCTCGCACCTGTGATCGGCCAACTTCAGGCGGAACTGGGCATCGTTCCGGATGAAAGACTGGAGATGCGTTTCAATACCGTAAAAGGCTCCCTACAAGAACGGATTAACCGGGGGCGGTTGGCAGGCTTCTCGGAGGAATCCATCAGCACCGTCCAGCAGTACCTCCAAGAGATAGAGGCGCTGGAGCAGGAGTTTCTGCAGCACACCCGTTCCAATTATGAGATTAACGCTGAACTGGACGAACTCCAGGATCAGTGGAATCCGATTCTCGACGAGGTGTGGAGCCGTGAAACCCGGTCAGCCTCATGAGGGCCTGGGTCACTTTGCCGGCCGAATCCACCAGATGGAACCCAAGGGGCAAAGTGACGCATGAATGCCAAACCGGTCGCGGCGCTGTTGACAGCCGTGGTGTGCCTTCAGGTTTACGGCCTGCTGCGCCTCAAGGATATTGATAATGAGATGGAAAGCCTCCGGCGTGCCCAGGAGAATCAGGCGTACGGCGTGGAACGGCAGCTGGAGGCGATGTGGTCACAGTTGAGTGACCTGGCCGACAGCAAGCGGTGGTACGCCGTAAACCGCGCAGATGTTCTGCCAAATGCTTCCTGCCAGAGTGCTGAGGCCCGTGTGGAATGGGAACTGCGTGAGTGGACGCCCGGCAGTAATGTTCGGTTCCTTTACCGCCTCGATGCTGACGCGGCGTGGCAGGAAACCGCGGTGGCCGAACTGGGGGGCCTGAGCTACGCCGCATCTTTCCCCATCACGGTGCCGCTTGTGTTGGACTGGGACGTGGACGTGTCCGGCTCGAGGATCGTGGAAGATCCGGAGTCCTTGGAAGTATTCACCCCGCCAGAGAGGACTGCGCCTCGCCGACAGGTCGAGTACCAGATCGTGGTGGAAGAGCCGGACGAGACTCGCAGCACCGGTGAACTGCGACTGGATTGGGGTGAGTACTCCATCTTTGCAGAGGTTCAAGTGAGGACGGACATAAACGGTCCCTATTCAACGACGCTTCTCTGGCGGCGGAACGAAAACAGCTGCACCGCCCTTGAGAGCGCTGAGATCCGGGTATACCGCAAGGGAAGCCTGGTTCAGACGGTGCCCCTTGAGCGCACCGCAGGCGGCCCGCCGCATCTTACAGCGAAGTGGCGCAACAAGGAGCAGCCTGACCGGCTGGAGGTGGTGGTCCGCTACGCAGGTCAGGAACAGGTGATTCCAGTCGAATTCTAATAGCGAACGCCCCGTCAGCCTGCCCAAGACTGACGGGGCGTTCCGCTTTTCGTTCGTCAAGATTCGCCAACGGGGCCGTTGGATTCAGGCGAAATCGGGTAGGACTGGTCCTCGGACCCAAACAGCGGCTCATAGTAATAGCTCCTGTCCGCCAGCAGGTTTACGTCCAGGATGGGTCCCAGCGGAATCGCATTCCAGACCAGTGCGGCGAGCAGAAGATTGATGGCTGCCGGAATCAAGGCCAGCCATGGGTACCGGGTCAGGGCACGGGCCCCTGACTGCCAGGCTTGTAAGAGTGTCATGAGATCACCCTCCGGTCGGCTCGAACTCTTGCCCCAGCGCTTCAGGCGTCGAGAGCTCATCAGGCTGAATCAGTTGGTAGGTGCCGCCTACGCTCTTTACCCAGCTGCGGTCAGGCCAGGATCCCGTGCGCGGCGCTGCTTCATGGATGTAGTGGGCCTGCACCTTGATGACCGGTGCTCTGTCGCCAGACATGCGGTCCCACGGTACGATATGAAAGATCGCCTTGCCTTCGTCCGGGGTCATTACCCTGTCTCCGCGACGGTCGGCGGCTTGTCCAGCATGGTAAGCAGCCAGTCGTTGGCGAGGAAGCCGCCTCCCATACGTATCCAGCGCCCGTCTGCGCTGATGGTGACCATGTCGTACCCCACCCCGTAGGGCTGCTTGTGACAGGCCCACCGCACCTCAACCTCCACTTGCTGGGGATATCCCTCTTGGGCGGGAAGCTCGCGGACGCTTACGATCTCCAGGTCCAGGTCCTCTGGATTTGGGCCCGCAGGCAGGAGCACCATGGCCGCCGCCAGGGCACCGGCTGCGAGGGCCAGGAGCCAGTCGAACCAGCGGTTCTTCACAGCTGCGTCCCTCCTTCCCCGGGCAGCGGGCTGCCGCTGGCATACAGCAGCCTGACCTCTTGTTCGTGATCATCTTGGAAGAGGAGGCTTTCTGTTGCAGGAATAATGAAGTACCGGTCGCCGGGTTTCAGGGGATAGACTGTGCCGGCGATTTCAATCGCAGCGGCACGAAGATCGTTGACTTGCCCCCAGACCACGGAGCAGTACGGGTTGGGACTGAGTTTCGTCTCGCGGATTAAGAGAGGCGGCAGCGGTGAATCTCCATCCCAGTCGGAGATGAAGGGCCATTCCTCACGCATCAGCACCTTCCAGCCAAACCGGCTGCGCTCCAGTTCCGCGATCCCCATCCCCTGCACAGCGGGGTAGAGCACATACTCGGTATTGCCGTCCTGAAGGGTCTGGTGAAAGGGTAGGGGTGGCAGACGGGACTGGCCATACAGCGCAGCTTGCCGGCTGACCCGGAAGCCCTCCCACTGGCCGGCCAGGTAGGACCCGCCTGCAGCCACCAGGATTCCGACCGCCAGGATGCTCATCCAGGCCCTGGGCGGGGCAGGGGCGCGTGCGGCCTCCTCTTCCGGTTCTGGATTGAGGTAGAGGGCGACAAGCACCAGCGGCCGAAACGCTGTGGTGGCCAGAGCCGTGGCCGGATCTGTCGTACCCCCAGTATCTGTGAACAAGCGGCGGGCGGCGGGACAGTGTCCAAAAGGGCCCACGCTGGGGGGCGACCTCATCCCCAGCGTCTGCGAACAAGAGGCAGGCTGGGGAGCAGGTGTCCACAGGGGCCCACGCTGTTAAGAAGTACCTCCATATGGAGACGGTCGCCCATAAGTCAGGGCGGCACCACCCCAAATGGAGGTATGTCTGCTTCCCCGAAAGTGCTCCAAAAGCGATCCAAAGTGCTGTATGCGAAAATTACCGAAACGGGTCACATCCTCGTCTCGTCCTACAGATGGCACCGTCTACGAAGGGGGTATCCATGTGAACCGGATGCAGAACCGGCTTTTGGCGTCCCTGCTGACCGGCGCTCTGCTTGTCGTCCCCGGCGGGGTCTGGGCAGCGGAGCCGGATTCGCCGGTGGACAACATGCCCGCCGGGCAGCTGGCCGAGCTCAAGATCACCCGTGAACAGGCCATCGCCATCGCAACAGCAGCCTTCCCAATCCCCGAAGACCTGGGTGAGCCCAACGTAAGCATCAGTCAATATCAGGACGGTGCTACCTGGAGCTTGCAGTGGGCCACCAGCGAGAAGGAACCCAACCAAAAGACCATCAACGTGAGCGTGGACGCGGTCACCGGCAGAATCGTGGGCTACAGCACCTGGTCGACTGGCGAGGAGCCTAGTGCGCTCAACTACACCATAGAGGAGGCCCAAAAGATCGCTGCCGAATGGGTAGCCAAACTGGTACCGGCCGACCTGCGGCCTGCTCTCCGCTACGTGGACGCCCCGCTCAACGCCAGCTACTGGGGCGGCACCCAGTATCACTTCACCTGGGAGCGGGTGGAGCAGGGCTACCCCGTGGCGGAGGACGGAGTAACCGTCTCCATCGACGCCCGCACCGGTGAACTGGTCGATTACTACCTGAACTGGCGGGACAACCTGACCTTTGCGCTGCCTGAGCGCCTCGTTTCTCAGGAGGAGGCCGAGGCTGCACTGCGCCAGCATTTGGGCATGGAACTGGAGTACAACTACTACACCGAGAGAGGGCTGGATGAGGGCGAGTGGCGCCTGATCTACCAGCCGCGGAACACATACCTCTATGTAAACCAGGAAGGGCAGGTCATCGGCAGTGACGCCGCTCCTGTGCAGCCTGCACCTGAACCCGTGGTGCTGGAGCCCGCAGAGGAGCCCTATCAGAAGCCTGCCGCCCCCATCGGCCAGAAAGAGGCCCTGGCCATCGCTCAGGCGGCCACCGGCTGCACCGATCCGCCGACTTCCAGCTCGTACAGCGAGTACGGCACCGATGTGAAGACCTATGAATGGTTCTTCTCCTGGACCATGGAGGATGAGACGGGGAAGTACTTAGGTGATGCCTCCGCCACCATCGACGCTTCCACTGGTGCGCTTGTCCATATGGGTATTTGGAACGGCGGCGAGCCGCTGAAGAAAGGCCAAGAGCCGGTGGTGAGCCGGAAGGAAGCTGAGGCTGTAGCCATGGAGTTCGTTCGGAAATTCCGGCCTGACCTCTCCGGCAGCATTCTGTACCGGCCCGGGTCCGACGATGTGGTCAGTCCGATGGGCGATGTGCCGGATTCCTATTCCTTCCACTTCGAACAGTTAGTGAACGGCATACCGGTCAATGGAAGGGATCTCTGGGTCGACGTTGATACCCGCACCGGTGCGGTGAGCTATTACTGGTCCTACGATCGGTGGATGGCGGATGCAGAGTTCCCGGCTCCTGAGCCGGCGATCGATGTGGAGCAGGCCCTGGATGCCTATCTGGCGGCCATGGAAGTTCAGCCGACCTGGGTCAGCCTCTGGTCCTACGAGAAGCAAGAGACGCTGCCGCCGCAGCTCCTCTGGGCTGCGGATAACCGCCTGCCTCTGGCCGCAGTGGACGCCAACACTGGGGCGCCTCTCGACTGGGAGGGCCGGGATCTGATTGCGGCGGCCCAGGAGCCGACCGATATCGCCGGCCACTTTGCCCAGCGGGAGATTGAACTGCTCTGGAGCCAGGGCGTCTTCGAACTGGACGACGGCAAGTTCCAGCCGGACAAGCTGGCCACCGCTGAGGACCTGGCTCGCTGGCTGGTGTTGGCCAAGGGGCTCCGGCCGTACGTGGGCTACGACTTTGGCGGCATGGGAGCCGGCGGTGCACTGGAGGCCAACCTGAAGCGCTCGCCGCAGTCGCCCTACTTCGGCGCTGCCTTCCAGAACCGGATCATGCTGCCGGAGGACTTCTCTGAGGACGCAGATCTGCAGGGACCTGTCTCCCGGGAACTCTTCGCCCTGTGGGCCGTGCGAGCCATGGGCTACACGCGGGTGACGACCATGGCGCCGCAGATTCAGATGAGCTTCGCAGATGCGGACCAGGTGGGTGCCAAGTACCGTAACGCGGTGGCCCTCCTGGCCGGGTTCGGGATCCTCTCTGGGGACGAGGAGAACCGGATCAATCCGCAGGATCCCATCACCCGGGGCGAGGCGGCAAAGATCCTGTATGCAGTGAGTGCCGAACCGCGCTACTACTGATCTGAATAGACTGGACTGACGTAATGAAGGGGCCCGCATCTTCCGCCGGGAGATGCGGGCCTCCGCATGCTTTCATCTGGCTGGGCCAGGTAAGGTCAGCGCGGCGCAGGCCCCCCGACAGCAGCGGGGAGGCCTGCTGGTTTGCCGTGCTACAACGCCGCACCCGTCAGGGATTTGGCGAATCGCCGTGCTGCCTCTGGCGCTCGCCGCAGGGCATCGGCCAGAATCTGATCGGCCCGTTCCGGGTGATGCGCATGACCCTCGATGATCAGCGCCTCCACGTCGTCGATGCCGAAGAAGTGGAGCAGCGCCTCAAGGTAGCGGTGGCCAAACTCCATCTGGGCGGCAGGTCCCTCCGAGTACACGCCGCCCCGGGCCTGAATGTGAAGGGCGCGCTTGTTCTTGAGAAGCCCGATGGCACCGGTCTCCGTGTACTTGAAGGTCTTGCCGGCGACGCAGATCGCGTCGATGTAGGCCTTCATCATGGGCGGGAAGGAGAGGTTCCAGAATGGGGTGACAAAGACGTACTTGTCGGCAGCCACAAACTGATCAGCCAGCTCCGTGAGGCGGCTGATCTTTCGCTGCGCGTCTGCCGGGAGTTGGGCGAAGGTAGCCCCCTCCCGCAGCTGGCTCTGGCCCCGGAGGACGGCGGCGTCCAGCAGGGGGATGTCCATGTGATACAGGTCCAGTCGGACGATCTGATCATCTGGAGCGGCCTCCCGGTACGCATCAAGGAACGCCTTACCCACCTTCAGGGAAAAGGACTCGGCTTCGGTCAGGGGATGGGCCGTAATGTAGAGCACTGTGGCCACCCTCATTCACTCCTTCGCTTTGTCCTCGGCTGTGAAACCACCAGCGGCGGGGGTTATGTTTCCTTGCACCCGTGGGTATTGTAACCGGGATGAGGCGCGGTCATGTGTGCGGCGGATCCGGGGAACTCTCCGCAGGTAGAGACCTTTCGTGTATAGAAGTGTTTGCAAGCACCCAAACATGGTGGATTTCTCCAAAGGTAGATGAAGGAGGGAGCCAGACCGATGCCAAAAACGCTGGCGATGCTGCACACCACGCCGGTGACTCTTGCCACCATGCCGAAGCTGGCGGCAGAGGTGCTGCCTCACGTTCAGGTCATCAACCTGCTGGACGACAGCCTGCTGCCGGATGTGGCTGCCGCAGGTGAAGTCACCCCAGCCGTGGCCTCCCGGATCCTGGCTTATGTGGACCAAATGGTGGCGGCGGGCGCAGACGCAGTACTCTGCTGCTGTTCCTCGGTGGGTGAGGTGGCCGAACTGGCCCATCGGCGGTGTTCCGTTCCTGTGCTGCGCATCGACGAGCCCATGGCTGAGCAGGCCGTGGAGCTGGGCGAGCGCATCGGCGTAATCGCCACAGTTGGCACGACCATGGCGCCCACGGTTCGGCTGATTGCCAGGAAGGCCGCCGAACGGGGCCGGAACGTGGCGGTGGAGCCCCTGGTGGTGAAAGGGGCCTATGCAGCGCTGGCTTCAGGAAACGGGGACGCCCACGACCGGCTCGTGCGAGAGGCGCTTGAGGGGCTGCTCTCCCGATCCGATGTGGTGGTGCTGGCCCAGGCGAGCATCGCCCGGGTGCTGGCTGCCCTCCCAACGCCGCCGGCAGTGCCGGTGCTGAGCAGCCCTCGTTCTGGGCTGACCGCGGTGGCTGACGTCTTTCGGGCGCAGGGGGATGCATGATGAAGGATAGACTGGTCTCTCGCCCGATGGTGGGCGTTGTAGCAGATGACATCACCGGCGCCGGGGATATTGGCGTCATGTTTGCCAAGCATGGCTATGCCGTCTGGATTTTCGGAGCGGCGACGGATCTGCGGACGCTGCCCAAGCGGCTGCGGGGCCGCCGCTGTGATGTGGCGATTATTGACACCAACAGCCGCCTGGACGAAGGACCGCTGGCCTATTGGAAGGTCCGGCGGGCGACAGCCGCACTGATGGAGGCGGGCTGCCAACTATATTGGAAGAAAACCTGCTCGGTCTTCCGGGGGAACGTGGGGGCCGAGTTCGATGCGCTCCTGGATGAGCTAGGCGAAGAGTTTGGCACAGCAGTGGCCGCTTTCCCGAAGAACGGACGCTGTACCCGGGGCGGGCTGCACTACGTCCATGGGCGGCTTTTGGCGGATTCGGAGTTTGCCCGGGATCCGGTCCATCCCATGACCGAGTCCGATTTGGTCACGCTGCTCGGCGCTCAAACTAGGCGGGCTGTGGGGCTGATCCCGCTTGATGCGGTGCAGCAGGGGCCGGACGCAGTGCGGCGGGAGCTGGAGGCTGTGCGGGCGGCGGGAGTCGCTTATGCGCTTTGCGACGCGGAACGGCAGGAGGATTTGGCCGCCATCGCCGCTGCGGTGGCGGGGGAGCGGGTGCTCCTGGGTTCATCTGCCCTGGCGGAGGAACTGCCAAGGGTGTGGGCGCCGCCCGAGCCCTTCGACCCGCTGGCGGGGGTAAAGGCTGCAGACGGCGGTGGCGTTCTCGCTCTGGCAGGATCTGTGATGCCCCAGAGCCAGGCGCAGGTGGCAGCGATGGCGGATGCCGGCGCCAGGGTACTGACGCTGACCAGCGACGAGGCTCTTAAGAACCCAGACGCCGCAGTGATGGCGATCGTCCGGCAGGCGGCAGAGGCCCTGCAGCGGGGGATCCACACGGTGATTCGGTCGGAGAATCACCCGGATGCTGTGGCTGCGGCCCACGCCCTGGGCAGTGAGATGGGGATGGAACCGGCTGCAGTGAGCAGGCTGATCTCTGCACTGCTGGCGCGAGCTGCTCAGGAAGTGGTGGCGGAAACCGGGATCCGGCGTCTGCTGATACTGGGCGGCGAGACCTCTGGGGCTGTCTGCCGGGCGCTGGGGATTAGTGAGATGCTCGTGGTGGATGAGATCGCTCCGGGCCTGCCCGTCTTGCTGGCGCCGGGCGATCCGCCCATGCTGCTGGTGCTGAAATCCGGCAGCTTTGGCGGGCCCAGGTTTGCGCTCGAGGCGATTGAGCATTTGCTGCGGCTGGGCAAGTGAGGCTGCGGCGGCTGTCCGCCATGCATCAGCTGGCGGCAGGTCCAGCCAGTTCCTGCAGCTGCGCCAGGGCGGCTGCCAGCTTGTCCGATTCGCCAGCCGCAGTCAGTGCGGCGGTCAGTCCGCGAAGGTGGTCCTGCACATCCGACCGGATTTCCGCCTTGAGCCTTTCCACTCTCTGGGCAAAGGCGCTCCCGTACCAGTTCCAGAGGATCTCCCGCGCCGTCGCCAGGTAGGCTTCCACGGGCGTATCCAGTGCCTTGATGAGCTCTTCTAACAACTGCCCGCGCCCGCCCCTGGTGAAGAAGTATTCCGGACTGCGGAAGAGGCCCAGCAGCGGCTGGAATGGTGCGGGGCTCAGGTGCTCCCGGCCGTCGCTGAAGGTGGGCACCGGCGGGTGGACGGGCTCATAGGGCTGGCCCTCCCAGTCGGGGAGGTGAACTCGGAGGGCGGCTGCCGCCCGCTCCGCCGCCCGACCGGCCTGATAGTTCAGGGCGTTCTCTACCCGGAGTGCGGTGGCCCGCATCTCCTGGGCAAGGTCGAAGGCGACAAACTCCAGCAGTTCGTGCAGAGCACTCCGGAGTGCTCCCTTCAGGTCAGGGGAGTCCGAACGGAGTGCTGCAGGGTTGAACGCCTCCACAAATCCATCGCGGCAGCGTTCCAGCACGCGCTTCTTCACGTAGTAGAGCAGCTCATCGATCTCCCGCTCCAGCTGATGAGCCTCCGGTTCTGCATCGAAAGAATCGATGAGGGCCTCGGACGCTACCGCAGCCTTCTGCAGTTCCGCCAGCCGGCGGGCTCGGTCGCTTTCATCAGCACGGGCCGCTTCCAGCCAGTGAGCAACAGTCTGGGCCGCACGGGCCACTTCGGCGAAGGCGGCGTCGATGGCCATCTGACTCAGGTCGGTGATCACAAACCGGTAGAACTCCTCCTCAAACCGGTCGAAACCGGAGGCGGTCAGCCCCTGGGCCGCCAGATCGGCCGAGAGGGAGGCGATCCCGAGCCGCCTCTGGAGCTTCTGGGTCAGGCCTTGAGGGAGCGCACCCGCCCCGTAGAGGCGGCTCCAAAGTGCCGTCTGGCTGGAAATGGGGAAGATCCGCGCCTGCCGGATGCCGCAGGCCTGGAGGTTCTTCCGGACGTGGGACACCACTTGCTCCAGTTCCTCCTGGCTGGCAGCCAGGTCGGCGGCGTTGACCAGGAAAAACATCTTGTCCAGGGCAAAGGCATCCTTCACTCGCCCCAGCTGCACCAGGAACTCCCGGTCGGCCCGGGAGAACGCATGGTTGTAGTAGGTGACGAAAAGGATCGCATCCGCGTTTTTGATGTACTCGAAGGCGACGTTGGTGTGCCGGGCGTTGATGGAGTCGACGCCTGGCGTGTCCACCAGGGTAATCCCCTGGCGGGTGAGGGGGCAGTCGACGTACAGGGCGACCTCTTCCACGAAGCAGGAGCGCTGCTCGTCGGCCACCAGCGAGGCGAACTGCTCAAGCCCTACGATCTCTTCGGTGCCGAGGACATCCTGGACCGTGTCGTATCCACGGGCGGCGGCAGCTAAGAAGGCGGCGTGCGGCTTCATGGAGGGGGCGGTGGCCTCCCGACTCTGCCTCGCCCCGGCGGCGAGGTCTGCGGGCAGATCGCCGGACGGCGTAAGCTGAAGGGCCGCCAGAGAGCGCTCAACCTCCTGCTTCAGCGCCTCTGGCTTTTTCCAGGTCACATGGACGCAGCCGTGGGGCCGGCCCGGTTCGGGCGGCAGGATCCGGCTGATGGCAGCGGTGGTGGGGTTGGGAGAGACCGGTAGCACGTGGGCCCCCATCAGGGCGTTGGCGAAGGAGGATTTTCCTGCACTGAAGGCCCCGAAAAGGGCGACGGTGAAGCGGCTCTGCTCCAGCCGTTCTGCCCGGGCCTGCAGGTCGGCTGCGGTTCGCCCCATCCAGGGTAGGGGGGCGAGCAGCCGGGCGGCGCGCCGGAGCCGCTCCGCTGCACTGCGGCGGAGCTCCGCACCCCGGATGGCCTGCGGTGCTGGTCCGGTGGACGGGCGGCAGCAGGTCAGGCTGGACAGCTGAGGTCCTCGGGTGGTGCCCTGGAGGGCGTCCGACTGGGCAGGGGCCGGCAGCGGGTGCCCCGCCGAGTGCGAAGGGGCTGCCGCCTGATTCTGCAGTCGTGCCGCTGGTTCTGCGCAGCCCGAGGCCCGAAGCTGCGGCCGCTCCACGGGCATCTCTCCCAGGGCGCCGGACCAGATCTGCCGGAAAGCGCCGGCCTCGGCGGCCATCTCCGCCAGCCGTGCTTCTGCCTGAACGGCGGCGGTGAGCCGCTCCCGTTCCTCCAGCAGCGGCTCCATCTCCCGCCGGCAGCGGGCTCGGACCAGGTCGGCCAGCCGCTCCGCCAGCGGCATCAGCGCTCGGCGAAAACGGCACTGGATCTCGGCCGCCACATCCTTCATGTACTGCGGCGCATACTCCTTGGCCACCAGCGAGCCGGTCTTCACCAGATCGGCCAGCAGCGCCGGCTCAAAAGGAATGGTGAGGGCCCGCACTTCCGCCTCGAATGCCTCATCCCGCCTGCCGCCGTGCTGCTCGCCGTACTTCAGCAGCAGCTCCTGCAGGTGCCACTCCATGTGGGCCTTCACTTTTTCCGCAAGATCGGCATGCAGCGCTGCCAGCCGCCGCTCGATCTCCTCCCGTGTCTTCTGGGCAGCGAAAAAGAGGCCGGTGCGGAAGCCAGGCCGGCGGGACTCCAGGTAGCGATCCACCAGCTCCTTGGTGGTGTATGGAAAGAGGGGCGCATTAGCCAGCAGGGCGCTGGCTTCCCGCAGGAACTGCTGCGTCACTTGCTGAGGGAGCCGCTCCAGCCGCTTCAGCTCTGCCTCCACCATCGCCAGCCGGAGTGACGGGCTCTCGCCGGTGCACTCCAGCGCCTGCTGAAGCCGCTCTCGCTCCGGCGACTGCTCCTGCTCGCGCAGCCGCTCTTCCTCCTGCATCAGGCGGCGCGCGGACTGCCACACGCCGGAGACCAGCAGCGGCTCCCGGTTCGCAGCCAGACGTTCCATGGCCTCCAGCAGGAGCGGCCACTGGCTGTGGGGGTGATCCATCTCCCGCATGCTGGTGAAGAAGACGCCCTCCGGGTGGACGCCCCAACCGGCAAAGGCATCGACCACCGACTGGCGGAACAGTTCGAAGGGCAGCTCCAGCTCGACGTGCTTGTCGATCTGGTTGACCACCAGGAAGAGCGGCTTCCCCCACTCCACCAGCGAGCGGGTGAACTGGAAGTTGATCTCGGACTGGACGTGATTGTAGTCCATCACATAGAAGATGGCGTCTGCCAGGTAGAGGGCAGACTCTGTGGCGACACGGTGAGCGTCATCGGTGGAGTCGATCCCCGGCGTGTCCATGAGCCATACGCCCTCGGGTACATGGGCCAGCGGATGGCGAATCTCTACAGCTTCTACCTGATCCCCGTCCGCACACAGCTCGCCGAGCCTGTCCAGTTCTCCGGCGAGCAGCGCCAGCGCACCCTTGTTGTGGAAGTGGACGGTGGCGCCGGGCTCACCGCCGCGGATGATCACCCGGTTGGCGCTGGTGGGAATGGGGCTAGAGGGCAGCACCCGCGCACCCGCCAAGTGATTGAGGAGCGTTGACTTCCCGGCGGAAAAGTGGCCGCAGAAGGCGACCACGCACGCTCCGTCCTGCAGTTTTGCGGACAGGAGGTCCAGGCGCTCAAGGTGCTTGGGACTCAGCTGAAGCTGCTGGAGGCGGCCGATCCGTTCCAGCAGCGCCGCTCGGGCCTCACCTACAGGCCTTAATACGTCGGTTCGTATCAGACTCGCCATTCGCACTATCACCTAATATCAAATGGTTGGTTGTCTCATAACAATACCATACAGGCTGCGGTTTAGGTATAAGGGACTATGCGATTCCTGTGCCTGTAAGGTGTGGGTGAATCTCCTCCAACTGACGAACAGAACGGACGAGAATTCGGCTTGAGAACGCAGACGCTATGGGCCAGACAACTCCTTTGCAAAGTAGGTGCTCTTTATGCCAGAGAAGATTCCCGGCGGCCTGCCGCTGACCGGTTTTCTGCCCAAGGCGCAGGCTGAGGGCTATGCAGTGGCTGCGCTTTCCCCCCGCTACCGGGCCTGCATCCGGCCCATCGTCGAGGCGGCCTGGGAGCTCCGGTCGCCCCTCATCGTGCAGATCAGCCAGCGGGAGCTGAACAACTTCGGACTGACCCCGGCGGAAGTCCGTGCGGAGTTGGAGCGAGTGGTCAGGGGCCTGAAGCTGGACCTGCCCTTCGCACTGCATTTGGACCACTCCTGGGATCTCCCGGTCATCGAGGAAGCCATCGCAGCGGGCTTTACCTCCGTCATGGTGGACGCATCGTCGGCGCCCTTTGAGGAGAACGTGGATATCACCCGGCAGGTGGTGAAAATGGCCCATCCGCTGGGCGTCAGTGTTGAGGCCGAACTGGGCAGGCTGACTACCACCGACAAGCTGGAGACGGAAAGCGACGAGGAGATGTACACAGACCCTGCTGAGGCCCGGGAGTTCGTCCGGCTTACGGGGTGCGATGCCCTGGCGGTCTCGGTGGGCACCGCCCACGGGGTCTATGCGGTGAAGAATCCGAAGATCGACTTCGAGCGGCTGGCCGCCATTCGCCAGGCGGTGGGACCGCAGATGATCCTGGTGCTTCACGGCGGGTCAGGCCTGCCGGCGGAGACAGTCCACAGGGCCATCGCTCTGCCGGGGGGCGGCATCAGTAAGGTGAACATCGCCACCGACCTGGAGAATGCGATGCTGGCAGCCATGGGCACGGAGCGGATGACTTCGGCCCAGCTGGACCAGCTGCCCCCGGCCCTGCTGGCCAAGGGGCTGGCGGCGGTTAAGAAGGAGGCCAAGGAGAAGATCGAGCACTTCGTCCGGTCGGCGCACCGGGCGTAGAAGGAGCGGAAAGCCCCCGGAGGTGCGGCATAGGCTGCAGCTCCGGGGGCTTTCATCATCGGGGTAC
>ENA-OWPA01000864-OWPA01000864.1-bioreactor-metagenome-genome-assembly--contig:-NODE-864-length-28477-cov-4.433732_pt1 | contig 28477 bp, 20 predicted proteins | sample MGYA00238139_ERZ651803 | MGnify/ENA primary metagenome ERZ651803 (study PRJEB26909, sample SAMN07631231) | bioreactor metagenome | isolation source: Switchgrass digestor | place: USA: Dartmouth... | reverse complement strand
TACAGAGGATGAGGTCAACCTCCTGAAAAGCTTCGGCACATAATAAACTCTTCGACTTAGCTTGAAAACAACAGTTTAAATTATGCAGGTTTCTATTGACAATGAATTTGATAGGGAGTATTATAATATAAATATTCATATAGGATTACTAGGAAATGGTGGTGTGGCAAAATGAAGCTGTCTACCAAAGGCAGATATGGGCTGAGAGCTATGGTTGATCTTGCCGTGCATTCATCGGCTGATGCTGTTTCTATCAAGAGCATTGCTGAAAGGCAGCAGATATCGGAAAATTATCTTGAGCAGGTTTTCTCCGTGCTGAGGAAAACAGGCCTGGTAAAGAGTATTAAAGGCGCCCAGGGTGGGTACATTCTGGCTCAAGAACCATCTAAAATCCGGGTTGGAGATGTCCTTGAGGTTATGGAAGGAAACCTTGAGGTGGTAGAAACCGGTGATGAATTCCAAAAAGGAAATAGCCTTGTGGAGACTGTCATTGCATCTCAGGTATGGGATAAAATCAATTCATGCATAAACGAAGTTGTATTTTCCATCACCCTCCAGGATCTTGTGGATGAATATAAAAAAAGAAACTCAGATCAGGGATACATGTACTATATTTGATTGAAACACCCGGCAGCCAGCAAGCAGGGAACTGCCGGAGTAGCAACCGGAAAACAGCAGTCATGGACAAATAACCATGTGATAATATCAAGAAAAATCAAAAATAACAATCCAAAGGAGGTTTTACTTTATGACGGAAGAACGGAAATTAAAGTTTGACACACTACAGGTTCACGCAGGACAGGTAGCTGATCCTACCACTGGATCAAGGGCAGTGCCTATTTACCAGACTACTTCCTATGTATTCAATGATTCGGACCATGCTGCAAACTTGTTTAGCCTTAAGGAATCGGGGAATATTTATACCCGCATTATGAATCCTACCACGGATGTTTTTGAAAAGCGAATAGCTGCCCTTGAGGGTGGTATAGCAGCCCTTGCTACGGCATCCGGTTCCGCTGCCATCACATATGCCATAATGAACATCGCCGAACAGGGGGATGAGATTGTTTCAGCCAGCACCCTCTATGGAGGTACATATAATCTGTTTGCCAATACACTGCCGAAGTTTGGCATCAAGACAATTTTCGTCGACCCGGATGATCCGGAGAATTTCCGCAAGGCAATAACCGAAAGGACAAAAGCCCTGTATTTTGAAACGATAGGCAATCCGGGCATCAATCTTGTGGACATAGAGGCGGTTGCTGCCATTGCCCATGAAAACAAGATTCCGCTGATAGTGGACAATACTTTCGGAACTCCTTACCTCATAAGGCCTATAGAGTTCGGTGCGGACATAGTCGTTCATTCGGCAACAAAGTTCATAGGAGGGCATGGCACATCCATTGGCGGTGTGATTGTGGATTCCGGCAAATTTGACTGGATAGGAAGCGGCAAGTTCCCCGGACTGACAGAACCTGATCCGAGCTATCACGGCATAAGGTATGCTCAGGATGTAGGTGCCGCAGCTTATATAACCAAAGCGAGAGTTCAGCTTTTGAGGGACACTGGCGCAGCAATGAGCCCGTTTAATGCCTTCTTGTTTTTGCAGGGCCTTGAGACTCTGTCCCTGAGGGTGGAAAAGCATGTTTCCAACACTAAAAAAATAGTGGATTTCCTTTCAAAACATCCTCTGGTAAGCTGGGTGAATTATCCCTCCCTGGAAGGAAACAAATATAATGAGCTGGCTCGTAAATATTTCCCGAAGGGTGTTGGTTCAATATTCACTTTTGGAATAAAAGGAGGCCTGAAAGCAGGCAAGAAGTTTATCGACAGTCTGGAGATTTTCTCTCTCCTGGCCAATGTAGCCGATGCCAAGTCCCTTGTAATCCATCCTGCCAGCACGACTCATCAGCAGTTGTCTGAGGAGGATTTAAAAGCGGCAGGGGTGACTCCGGACATGATAAGGCTTTCTATAGGCATTGAAGATCCGGACGATTTGATCTATGACCTGGATCAGGCGCTGAAAAAAGCAGTGGAAGAGTGATGTCTCGTCCGGCAGAGAGAAAACTATTATATAAAAACATTATATAAAAGCATTATAAAAGGAGAGTTTTTCAACTCTCCTTAAATTTTTGTTACCATCTGCCATCGGAAGGCCTGCTTCCACCTGAGAAATTGTTGTTCCTTCTCTGAGCTTTTCTAGCTCTTCTGCACTCAGGACATCTCTGAGGCTCATTTTCGAATCCTTTTTCTTTGTAGAAAGCCTGTTCTCCTTCAGAGAATATGAACTGGTTTCCGCAGTCTTTGCATACTAGAGTTTTGTCAGCCATACTAATTACCTCCTTGAAATTATGGATTTAACTGGTTTCGGACACTTTCTCCATAATATAAGGAGGCAAGGGTCTAAACTAATTAAATCTTATTTTTAACTAGGATAATTATACCATAAATAAAGATTTTTCACAATACTGATGTATAAAATTAACCCAGATTATAGTATAAATTTTTTGATGCACAGCCGGGTAAAATTAAATCCTCCACCTTTGCAGGTGGAGGACACCTGTTCATTTCAAGCATGAAGCATAGAAGTATCATTCTGCTATAAACGGCATGTTACGGTTATTTGCAACCTCTTTTGATATCATAAATTCCGCAAAGAAGGCACAAGTACCTACTATAATATTACCCGCCAGGCCGTCATGTATTTTTAGGGCTTATTGCTTCCTTTCCAGATATCTCTTGATTTTCTTGGTCGTAGTTTTGGCAAATTCCTTTTCCCGCAGCTGGAACTCCTTCACATATTTATAAGTTACCAGCTTTTTGTTTACAGCTTTGACTTCGTTTTGTATTATTTCCCGTACTCTTTTATCCTCAATGGAGCTTATATTGAACTCAGCCTGTATTTTTTCCATATCGGGTATGATCTCGGCTGCTACTGTTACTTCATCGCTGCCTTCTTCCATCTTGCCGTAAACCAGCGATTCTTTTATATAATCAGACCTGTTGAGGAGGGTTTCGATCTCTTCCGGGTAGATGTTTTTACCGTTTTTAGTAACTATGACATCCTTTTCCCTTCCTGTGATATGAACGAAACCGTCACTGTCTATATAACCCAAGTCTCCTGTATGGAACCAGCCGTTTTTCAGAGCTTTTGAAGTGGCCTTTTCGTCCTCATAATACCCCAGCATTACATTTGGGCCCTTTGCTATGATTTCCCCCACACCGTCGGCATCGGGATGGTCTATCTTGACTTCCACTCCGGGGAGAGGGAGTCCTGCCGCATCATCCTTATAGTATATGTCACGGTTAAGCGCGACAATAGGAGCGCATTCGGTGAGCCCATAACCTTGAATGAGGGGTATGCCGAGATCTCTGAAACCTTTGGAAACCAGAGGATCTATTCCTGCAGCACCGCTTATGAAAAGCCGTACATGACCTCCCAGGCTGTTGTGCACTTGTGCGAACAGTTTTTTTGTAATATCGATTCCGAATTTTCTAAGCAGATTGCTTATCTTTATTCCTGTTCTGAGCTTCTTGTCCAAACCGGATTTGGATGCCTGATCCCATATGCGCTTGTACATGGCTTCGAAAATCAGGGGCACACCCAACATCATCGTAGCCTTTGATTCCGCAAGATTTTTGGGTATATGCCTCAAACCTTCGCAATAGGCGACGGTACAGCCTCTGTACAGCTGGCACAGAAAACCGCAGGTACACTCATAGGTATGGTGAATGGGCAGCACTGAAAGGAATATGTCCTTATCGTCTATATAAACCATCTGGCACATGGCCATGAGATTTGCGCATATGTTTTTATGGGAAAGCATCACCGCTTTTGACGTATCGGTGGTTCCGGAAGTAAACAGCAATATGTTCATTGCTTCGTTGTCTATTTCAGCATCAATGAAGCTCCTGTCGCCGTTTTTAACGAGCTCATGGCCTTTTTTCAGAAGCTTTCCGAAAGACATCACAGTTTCATCATCTTCGACGGCATCCATGTCAATATAAAAATCTACAGTGTTAAGTTCCCGGGCAATGTCTTTTATATCGTCCCTCTTGCTTCCTGTGAAAATTATTGCATTTGCCTTCGAACGAGTGAGCAGGTTCGCTATTTCATTTTTCGGGAGTTCCTTGTCCAACGGCACGATGATGCCGGTACCGTTCAAAACGGCGAGATACGATATGCTCCATTCATATCGGTTTTCCCCTATTAAGGCTATTCTTTTACCCTTGAGTCCAAGGCTTATCAGTGCGGTTCCGAAAGCGTCCACATCGGCTTTGTACTCCTTGAACAGTATGGGCTTATATTCGCCTCCTTCCTTAGGCTTTGCCAGAAAAGCAGGCTTGTTTCCATAAAGCTCCACACTCGAATTTAGCATCTCTTTGAGGTTGTTTATGGGTCTAACCTCATAAAGTGGCGTATTTTTCATTCAAATGCACCTCGTCCAGTTATTATTATTTTCATTATATACGAATGTATAAATAGTTTAAAGAAATTATAAAAATTATTTTTCAGATGCGAACTAGTGTTTGTTTTTTTATACTAATCTGTTATAATAATTAGAGTATTTATTGCAGGACAAGCTTCCTAATCAAAGGATAATTTGTCAATAATAGGAACGGTAAGATGTCCATAACTTAAAGCGGCAGGTTTTATGATCCCTGCACTTTGGCGCGGGCAGTGTCAAATATCATAGCAGGCAGGTGTTATTTATGTTAAAGAGCAGTATACTTATAAAAGGTGCAAGAGAGCACAATCTTAAAAATATTGATATAGAGATTCCGAGGAATAAATTTGTTGTCATAACAGGGCTTAGCGGTTCGGGAAAGTCCTCCCTCGCCTTTGACACAATCTATGCGGAAGGGCAGAGGAGATATGTGGAATCCCTATCTTCTTATGCCAGGCAGTTCTTAGGCCAGATGGAAAAGCCGGATCTGGACTATATAGACGGCTTGTCTCCGGCAATATCCATTGATCAGAAAACTACCAGCAGAAACCCACGCTCCACAGTAGGTACAGTTACGGAAATATATGACTATCTGAGGCTTCTTTATGCGCGAATCGGTATACCCCACTGCCCCAACTGTGGGAGGGAAATAACCCAGCAGACCGTGGATCAGATGGTGGATCAGGTATTATCCCTGGAAGAGGGGACAAAGATACAGGTTCTGGCTCCTGTGGTCAGGGGAAGAAAAGGTGAGTATCACAAGCTGATTGAGGATACAAAAAAGGCCGGATATGTCCGGTTGAGGATTGATGGCCAGGTAATGGATATAAATGATGAAATACGTCTGGATAAAAATAAGAAGCACACGATTGAAATTGTGGTGGACAGGCTTGTGGTGAGGCCGGATATCCAAAGGCGGCTGGCGGATTCCATAGAAACGGTGCTCCAGCTGAGCGGAGGATTGGTTGTAATAGATGTGATAGGCAAGGAAGAGCTCCTGTTTAGCCAGAATTTCGCATGCAGTGAATGCGGAGTGAGCATAGAAGAGCTTGCGCCCAGAATGTTTTCTTTTAACAACCCCTATGGAGCATGTCCGGTTTGCAGCGGTCTGGGAACATTTCTCAAGATCGATCCGGATCTGGTGATCCCTGACCGTTCCAAATCCTTGCTGGAGGGGGCAATAGTCGCATCCGGATGGAATGTAGAAAGCGAAGACGCGTATGCGAGGATGATTTTTAATGGGCTGGCCAAGCACTATAAATTTAAGCTGAGCACTCCCATAGAGAAGCTGCCGGACCATATTGTCGACATAATACTTTACGGCACAAAGGGCGAGAAGATTCAGATGGAATATGTGCGCGATTATGGAAGCGGTACATATATGGCTGCCTTTGACGGAGTAATCAATGTGATGGAAAGGCGTTACCATGAAACCCAGTCGGAAGGGATGAAGCAATATTATGAGGAATTTATGACTTCCAGCCCCTGTCCCGAATGCAAGGGGGCAAGGCTGAAAAAGGAAAGCCTTGCCGTCACCGTGGGAGGCAAGAATATAGCTGAGATTTCATCTATGTCGGTAGCCAATCTGAAGGAATTTTTCAGTAAGCTGGAACTGACTGAAAGGCAGCAAATGATCTCCCGGCAAATATTAAAGGAAATAAACGCAAGGCTGGGATTTTTAGTGGACGTTGGCCTGGATTACCTGACATTGTCCAGGTCTGCCGGAACCTTGTCCGGAGGAGAGGCTCAGAGAATAAGGCTTGCAACCCAGATTGGGTCCGGTCTGATGGGAGTTTTGTATATTCTTGATGAACCCAGCATAGGTTTGCATCAAAGGGATAACGACAAGCTTCTTGCTACGCTTAAAAGGTTGAGGGATCTTGGGAATACTCTCATAGTAGTTGAACATGATGAAGACACAATGTATGCGGCCGACCATATAATTGATATAGGACCGGGAGCCGGTGTGCACGGAGGTAAGGTGGTAGCCCAGGGTACTGTGGAAGAAATAAAAAAGTGCGATGAGTCCCTTACCGGTCAGTATTTAAGCGGAAAGAGAAAGATTGAGGTGCCTGAAAAGCGCCGCAGCCCAAACGGCAAATGGCTTGAGATTACCGGGGCCAGAGAAAACAATCTGAAAAACATAAACGCCAGGATACCCCTGGGGGTATTCACCTGTGTCACCGGGGTGTCCGGATCGGGCAAAAGCTCGCTGATAAATGAGATACTATACAAACACCTTGCAGCAGAGCTGAACAGAGCGAGGACAAGGCCCGGGGAGCATGATGGCATAAAGGGAGTTGAATACCTGGATAAGGTTATCAATATAGATCAATCGCCTATAGGAAGGACTCCCAGGTCAAATCCCGCAACCTATACCGGTGTGTTTGACTTAATAAGGGAAGTTTTTGCTGAAACTACGGAAGCCAAGATGAAAGGGTATAAAGCAGGCCGTTTCAGCTTTAATATAAAAGGAGGCCGCTGTGAGGCATGCAACGGCGATGGGATAATAAAAATCGAAATGCATTTTCTCCCCGATATCTTTGTGCCTTGTGAGGTGTGCAAAGGGAAACGGTATAACAGGGAAACCCTGGAGGTCAAATATAAGGGAAAAAGCATTGCGGACATCCTGGATATGACCGTGGAGGATGCCCTTGAGTTTTTCAAAAACATACCGAGAATACAGAGAAAGCTTCAGACATTATATGATGTGGGATTAGGCTATATAAAAGTGGGTCAGCCGTCTACCACACTGTCGGGAGGAGAAGCGCAGAGGATTAAGCTTGCCACCGAGCTGTCCAGAAAGAGCACCGGCAGAACCATGTATATATTGGATGAGCCTACCACAGGACTTCATATTGCCGACGTACACAGGCTTATAGATATTTTGCAGAAGCTGGTGGACTCAGGAAATTCAGTGGTGGTAATAGAGCATAATCTTGATGTTATCAAGACGGCGGATTATATCATCGATTTAGGTCCGGAAGGGGGAGACCGGGGCGGTTTTATCGTTGCAGAGGGAACTCCGGAGAAAATTGCGGAGATTGAGGAATCCTATACAGGCCAGTTCCTTAAAAAAGTGCTGAAGAAGGACATTTGACGGATCTTAAGAAATAATTACAGGATTCGCAACTATGGGACCGGTAGCGTTATCATGGCATAGTTAATTTGCATAAATTTTCGTATGCGATTCATATCAATATTGCCTGGGATTAGACGTAAACAGTCATGTGTGCTATACTAAGGTAATATACGAATATATTTGTATGCTATTATATTCGTGTGTTATTTGAAATTTGATACTATGAATAATGTGCTGGATGGGTAAATATATTTTAAGGATGTTGGTATGCATCATTAGACAGGAGATGATGATAATGATGATGTGTTCAATTTGTAAAGAGAATCTCGCAGTAGTATTTGTGACAAAGATTATAAACGGCCGCCAGGAACAGGAAGGATTATGCCTGTCCTGCGCTAAGAAACAAGGCATACAACCTATCAACCAGCTAATTGAGCAGTCAGGCATGACTGATGAAGACATTGATAACTTGAACAGGCAGGTAAATGGTATTTTTGAAAATATGGATACGGACAACCTTGAGGCTTTTGCTCCTAATCCGGCGCAGCCGAATCCCGGCAACCCGTTTTTTAATTTCATAAATAAAGCATTTTTTAAAGGTAACAACGGAGCTGACGCCCAGGATGAACAGCATAAAAATATGGCAGATGATAAAGAAGGAAAAAATAATACCCGGACAAAAACACAGCAGGATAAGAAAAGTACCAGAAAAAAGAAGTATCTGGATATGTACGGGACAAACCTTACGGACAAAGCCAGAGAAGACAAGATTGACAGGGTTATAGGCCGCAACAGGGAAATTGACAGGGTTATACAGATACTGAACAGGAGGACCAAGAACAACCCTGTTCTCATAGGTGAGCCAGGAGTGGGAAAAACTGCCATAGCTGAAGGACTTGCCGTAAGAATCGCCAACAAGCAGGTACCGGCAAAGCTGTATAATGCTGAAGTGTATCTGCTGGATCTCACCGCGGTAGTGGCCGGTACCCAGTTCAGGGGACAATTTGAGAGCCGCATGAAGGGGATTATTGAAGAAGCAAAATCCTTGGGCAACATAATCCTTGTAATAGATGAGCTGCACAATATTATGGGCGCAGGGGAAGCCGAAGGGGCTATGAATGCTGCAAATATACTCAAGCCGGCCTTATCAAAGGGAGAAATCCAGGTCATAGGAGCTACGACCCTTAACGAGTACAGGAAGCATATAGAAAAGGATTCAGCCCTTGAGAGGAGGTTCCAGCCGGTATTGGTGGATGAGCCTTCTGTGGAGGATACCATAGAGATATTGAAGGGCATAAAAGATTATTACGAAAACTATCACAGGGTAAAAATATCCGATAAAGTAATAGAAGCCGCTGTTGTATTTTCAGAAAGGTATATAACCGACAGGTTCCTTCCGGACAAGGCAATTGATGTAATAGATGAAGCCGGCTCCAGAGCTAACCTGAAAAATGTAGGATTGGTGGAGCTGGAAGCACTGAAGGAAGAGCTGAAGAAAGTCCAGGAAGAAAAGGAGAATGCCATTTCTGCAGATTCCATAGAGGATTATCAGAAGGCAGCGGATTTGAAGGTCAGGGAATGCAAGCTGCTGCAGAAGATAAAGGATATAGAGGATAGGGACAAGGATGTGGAGCTTACAGTAGATGATGTGGCCAGTGTTATAGAATCATGGACCAAGATACCGGTTCAGAGGCTTACAGAGATTGAGGCTGAAAAGCTGATTAACCTTGAAGAAAGGCTCCATAGAAGGGTTATAGGACAGAATGAAGCTGTTGAAAGCGTAGCAAGAGCAATCAGGCGCAACAGGTCAGGCTTCAGAAAGAGAAAGAAGCCTTCCTCCTTCATTTTCATAGGACCCACAGGAGTGGGTAAGACGGAGCTGGTAAGAGCTCTTGCCGCCGAGCTTTTTGAGAGCGAGGATGCGCTCATAAGGCTTGATATGTCCGAATATATGGAAAAGCACACGGTATCAAAACTGATCGGATCACCTCCGGGCTATGTCGGGTATGACGATGGCGGCCAGCTCACTGAAAAGATAAGAAGAAAGCCGTATTCCGTAATATTGATGGATGAGATAGAAAAGGCCCATCCCGATGTATTTAACATGCTTCTGCAGATACTGGAAGACGGAAGGCTTACCGACAGCCATGGAAGAACGGTGAACTTTGAAAACACGGTGATAATAATGACCTCCAATGCCGGTACCACCATGAAATCCAATGGAATCGGCTTTGGAAATGACGGCTACAGGGCGTTGAAAGACAAGGTCTCCGAAGCTCTGAAGGAATATTTCAAGCCCGAATTTTTAAACAGGATAGACGAAATAATAGTGTTTACCGAGCTTAATAGGGAAGAACTTAAGCAGATTGTTGAAATTATGCTGAAAGAGGTAAAAGATGAGATGACCTCAAAGGGTATGAAGCTTGAGCTGACGGAAGCAGCTAAAGATTTCATACTGGATAAGGGCTATGATCCGAAATACGGAGCAAGACCGCTAAGACGCACTATTCAGAGGTATATTGAGGATGTCCTGGCAGAGAAATATCTGAAAAAGGAAATCTTCGAGGGATGCAGTGTGACTGTGGATTATGAAAATGGTGAGATGAAGTTTTTAGTAGCATAAAATCTTTCCGGACAAATATAAATGGGTTAATGATGCGTATGCTTTCATTAGCCCATTTTTTTGCATATAGCTTTAGCCTGCTCTTTCTGCCGCAGATGGCGACCAGGGAGCTTCCGTATTATGCATGTGTCCGGAATACGGAAGGCATGCTCTAAGTTATGCTCAATGACCTTTTATTGCTGTCATGAGCTCTTGGATTCACATAAATGATTGTTTTAAATGCATGGTTACTCATGATTAGAGGAAGAATGGGCAATGGATAGCCTCCAGTCAAGAGATTTTAATACATGATTATTCATGATTAGAGAGGGAGCCTGACCGTAAATTCCGTGCCGATGCCTGGCTGGCTGGAAACCCTCACATCGCCGTTATACAGGCTCGCTATATGCTTTACTATGGAAAGCCCAAGACCGGTACCTCCTGCTTCCCGGGATCTTCCTTTGTCAACCCTGTAAAACCGTTCGAAAATCCTTGGAAGATGCTCTTGGGCTATGCCTATGCCTGTATCTTTCACAGATATTACTATATTTCCTCCATGCCTGTAGGCCTTGACAAATACGCTGCCGCCTTCCACATTATATTTTATTCCGTTATCTATCAGATTTATCAGCATTTGTTTTATCCTGTCCTTGTTGGCGGATATGGTCAATTCTTCGCTGGTCTCATCTATCAGCCTTACATTCTTCTTTTCTGCCGGACCCTGGAGAATGGATATTACCTCAGTTATGCTGGAATTCAGGCTGTGGGGCAGTATATTGGAGTCCTTTTGCCGGGTCTCTATCTCTGAAAGCTGCAGTATATCATTTATGAGGTTATATAACCTCTCTGATTCTATGTCGATGATTTCCAGAAAGCTTTCTGCCACCTCGGGGTCGTTCATGGCACCGGATCTCAATGTTTCTATAAAACCCCGGATGGAAGTGAGAGGAGTCTTAAGCTCATGGGTGACGTTGGATACGAAATCGGTCCTTATCTGCTCCAGCTTCTTAATATTGGTTATGTCCTGTATGAGGACTATCGCACCGGATTTCTTTTTGGTATTGTCCACAGGCTTTACGGGATTCGTGTGTATCCTGTAGGTTTTACCATCCTTACCTGCACCGGCGATGAGGATTTCTTTTATGGAGGATGTTCCATCTTCCACCGATTTGCTTATAAAGGAGTTCAGCTGGTTGTTGCGCACCGCCTCTATAATATTGATTCCTATTACATCGTCTTTTCTATCCATGCCGAACATTTCTTTGGCCATATCGTTTATCAGCACTATGTTATAATTATCGTCCACAGCTATAATACCATCCATCATGCTGTTGATGATGGTTTCAACCTTGATGTTTTTATCGGTCAGATCAGCTACGGTACGTTCCAGCTGATACGCCATCTCATTAAAGGTATCTGCCAATTGACTGAATTCATAATCAGCGCTGGATTTGACACGTTTGGAATAATTGCCGGAAGCTATCTCCCTGGATGCGTTTATCAGCTCATTTACCGGCCGGGTGACCGATGCGGAGAACTTAAGCGCAAGAAAGACCGTAAATAAAAGGCTTACCAGGATTCCCAGAGTGATGTGACGCAATATAATCCACCGGATATCCCTAAGCTCAGTGAGGGGAAGGGAAAGCCTTATTATTACCTCCGAAGCTTTAACAGCCACATAAGTAAAGTCGGTATCAAGGGTCCGGCTATGCCGGATATCTTTGCCTATGGAGCCTTTGAGAGCTTGCTGCACTTCACTGCGGCTCAGATGGTTTTCCATGGATCTGAAGTCGGTTTCCGACTCACCCAGGACCTTTCCGTTCAAGTCAATTATTGTCACCCTGAGGTCCGACATGTTTGGAGTCGCATTATCCTGGGGAGATCCTTCCAGTATTTCGGAATACTTGGCGGCAATGGCATTATAGTCGATTTCAACGCCTTCTTTTATATCTTCCGATATTTCATTCTGGATCACTTTTGCCACGCTTGCCAGCTTTTCCTCGACATTCCTTTTATAAAGGGATTGTGCCAGACGCGTCACAAAAAAACCTGTGACGGCCATTGCTGAGACCACCAGTATAACATAATATGAAAAGAACTTTTTCCTCATAGTCCGATGCAATTTCATCCCCTTCCCGATATTAAAATCACTGTGGATTTTTATCATTAAACCGGTAGCCTATTCCTCGCACAGTTTCGATGTATACGGGGTTGTTGCCGTCATCTTCGATTTTTTGCCTTAGGTGCCTTACATGGACATCGACGGTCCGGGTCTCTCCATAATAATCATAGCCCCATATTTTTTCGAGAAGCAGTTCCCGGGACAAAACCTTTCCCTTATTCTGCATCAGCATTTTAAGCAGCTCGAACTCCTTGTAGGGCAACTCAATAAGCTCACCGGATTTATATACCTCACGCCTCGTGCAATCCAGGGTAATATCCCCCTGGGTTATGACTTCCTGGCTTTCAGGAGCAGGCACGTTCAGTCTTCTGAACATGGCTTTGATCCTGGCAACCAGTTCTCTCGTGCTGAATGGCTTTGTTATATAATCATCAGCTCCCAGCTCAAGGCCCAGGACTTTATCAAACTCATCCCCCTTTGCCGTGAGCATTATAATTGGGATGCTTTTGGTGCGGGGATTTTCGCGGAGCATGCGGCAAATTTGAAATCCGTCTATCCCCGGAAGCATTATATCCAGCAGAAACAGGTCGGGAACAGAGCTCTGGCATTCCTTAAGGAGGCTCTCGCCATTATCAAACACCAAGACCTTGTATCCGCTTGTTTCCAGATTATATTTAATTAGCTGCTGTATGTGCTTTTCATCTTCCACCGCATATATCATTTCCTTTGACATATTGCTATCTCCTTCTATTAAAAGGCTGGCGGCTTTAGCATAGCCGAAATTCATTTACCAATTCTTTGAAAGGCGAGTAAAGCCGGTTTCAGATATCAGTTTTGTGATTGCTATTTTTACAATATAATTTATTGTTTGTTATCGATTCTAGCTCTTTGACCCGGAACTCCGCTGTCTAAAATGCCAGCACAATGAGTTATTTAAGTATTATAGTCATGCTAATTCAGATGCATATGCTCGCCTGTGACACTGAAAATAACCCATTCGCCGATGTTGGTGGCGTGATCGGCCATCCTTTCAAGGTATTTGGCTATCAATATGAAATCTACGCACTGTTCCACCGCCTCAGAATTATTCCTCATGATGCTTGTAACCTCAAAGGTTATTTTGGAGAACAGCTCGTCTACGGCGTCATCACTGGCGCATACTTCTTTGGCCAGCTCAACATCCCGCTTGACATAGGCGTCTATGGCTTTGTTTACCATTTGCTTAGCTTTTTCCGCCATCAGAGGTATGTCTATAAGCGGCTTGACATACCTTTCATTGGCCATCCTCAGGGTTATCTCGCATATATCGGAGGAATGGTCCGCTATCCTCTCCATGTCCGTGATGATTTTCAACGCAGTGCTGATGACTCTCAGATCCTTGGCCAGAGGCTGCTGCCGTGCAATAAGCATCAGGCATATCCTTTCAATTTTCTTCTCCTGGGCATCAATAGCGTCGTCATTGTCCAGAACTTTTTTAGCCAGCTCTATATCCTGCTTTTTAAGGGCATAAATCGCATTTTCGATGGATTCTTCCACCATGCTGCCCATTCTAATCAACTCATGATGAAGCTCTTCCAGCTCCTTATCAAAATGATGCCTTGTCACCATAATAACACCTCTCCTGTAAAATAAACCACTCATTTTGAATTTGTAAACATGAAAAAACCATATAATCACACTAAAATTAGCCAAATCTTCCTGTAATATAGTCCTCGGTGCGCTTGTCCGATGGTATATTGAAAATCTTTTCTGTGGAGTCATATTCAACAATTTCACCGTGCAGGAAAAAAGCGGTATTGTCGGATATTCGGCCTGCTTGCTGCATGTTATGGGTAACTATGACAATGGTGTATTTTTCTTTAAGTTCAGAAATAAGATCCTCAATTCTCAAAGTGGATATCGGGTCCAGGGCAGATGTCGGCTCATCCATCAAAACAACTTCCGGTTCCACAGCGAGAACCCTCGCTATACACAGCCTCTGCTGCTGGCCTCCCGACAGACCTAAAGCGCTTTTCTTAAGCCTGTCCTTTACCTCATCCCAGAGGGCGGCGGCTCGTAAACTCTTTTCGACAATTTCATCAAGCCTTGCTCTGGATTTTATGCCATGCACCCTGGGGCCATATGCGATATTATCATAAACGGACATGGGAAAGGGATTGGGTTTTTGAAATACCATTCCCACCTGCTTTCGCAACTCAACTATATCATAATTCTCATATATGTTCAAACCGTCCAGATGCACTTCACCACTGATTCTGACGTCCTTTACCAGATCGTTCATCCTGTTCAGCGTCTTCAAAAAGGTGGATTTTCCACAACCTGACGGCCCGATGAGGGCGGTTACATTTTTCCCCTTGATATCTATATTTATATTTTTCAAAGCCTGAAAGCTCCCATAGAACAGGTTGAGATTTCTGGCGCTGATTTTTGCCGCATTATTGCTCACAAGTATCACCTTTCTATTTGTAATATGTTCTTTTAGCATTTATCTAAAACATGAAATTTACATCAAAAATTCCCTTCACTTAAAAAGCACAATATTTGAAAAAGAGTATTACAGTTATAGTTTGCAGGCCTGGATTGGTAGGCAGGCATCGGCTTATAAGTCAGCCTCCGATGGTCATTCTTTTCACCAGGGATGCAATTTTTCCAGCGGAGATATTTATCAAAGCTACTATGATTATAAGCACTGCAGCCGTGGCATAGGCCTGTTGGAAGGATATGCCTTCATTGGCCAGCTGATACAGATGGACGGTGAGGGTCCTTCCCGAGTCCATTATGCTTCCAGGGATATTGGTAGACATTCCTGCGGTAAAAATGACAGCGGCGCTTTCTCCTACGATACGTCCGATGCTGAGAATAACAGCCGACAGAATGCCGGGAATCGCACAAGGGAGGATTACCCTGATGATTGTAGTAAGCTTTGTTGCTCCTAAGGCCAGGCTGCCTTCCTTGTATGACTCCGGCACAGCTTTTAGCGATTCTTCCGTAGTCCTGATTATGGTGGGGAGGACCATAATGCTGAGGGTAAGAGCTCCGGAAATCAAAGAATACCTTAGATGCAGCGACGTAACAAAAAATATGAAGCCGAAAAGGCCATAAATAATTGAAGGAATTCCCGCCAATGTTTCGGTTGTAAATCTGATAATCCTTAGCACCGGTCCTTCTTTTGCATATTCCACCAGGTAGATGGCTGAAAATATGCCGACGGGGGCGGAAATGGCGATAGTCAGCACTATAAGATACAGGGTGCTGATTATCATCGGCAGTATGCCGGTCAGGCCTTTTCCCGGTCTGTAAATCGTGCTGATGAAATTCCAGCTTACATGCCCTATTCCTTTGCAAAGGATGTATATGATAATCCATGCCAGTATAGCCACAGTTAAAAATGAGAAAACCCATATAAGGGATGAAAGTATTTTATCCGTGATTCTTGTTTTTTTCATCGATGCTCACCTCACATATTAGTTGTAAGAGGGTTTAAGTTTATTTGCTGTGCTATCGGAAAGGCCAGCACGATAAGTTGAGTTAAATATCATCATCTCCAAACCGCACTTCTTCGGCCTTTATTTCTTAAAACTCACTCTCTTATGAGTTATCAGATTCAGGACTATGTTAAGGACCATTATAAAAACGAACAATACAACACCGGTGGCAAACAGCGCCTCACGATGGAGTCCGGAAGCATAGCTCATTTCGAGGGCAATGTTTGCCGTAAGGGTGCGGACTGAGTCGAGGAGGGACCCGGGCAAGGCAACCGAGTTTCCTGCCACCAGGATGACAGCCATTGTTTCACCCAAGGCTCGCCCGATTCCAAGGACAATTGCTGCCATAATGCCGGAGCGGGCAGCAGGCAGAGTCACCCTGAATATAGTTTGAATCTTTGTGGCGCCCAAAGCCAGGGAGCCTTCCTTGTAAGATTCCGGGACTGCCCTTATGGCCGTCTCGGAAACACTTATGATGGTGGGGAGTATCATTATCGACAGGATGAAGATTACAGCCATAAGGCTGTTTCCAACACCTCCGATATTATTTCTGATCATGGGAATTACTGCGACCAGGCCAAAGAAGCCATAAACCACAGAGGGAATACCGGCGAGCAGTTCTATCGCTGGTCTGAAGAGCCTTACCAGCCAGGAAGGCCCGATTTCGGCGAGGAATATGGCGGTAAACAAGCCCACCACAACTCCGATTACTACAGCGCCAAAGGTTCCATATATGGAAGCGACCAGCATGGGCAAGATGCCGAATTTACCGGAATTAGGCAGCCATTCGGTTCCGGTGAGGAACTGCACCAAACCGATTTCAAATATCGCCGGAGATCCTTTTACAAACATGTAGACAGTTATAACTGCAACGGACAATATGGATGCGCAGGCGCAGATAAGGAAAATTATTTCTATTATTCTTTCAAAAGCTGCTTTAAATCCTTTCATCAAAAAATGCCTCCCGATAGCGTTAGATTGCTTTCATAAGCTGCTTTGCATTGTAAATAGTCATTTTGCTGTTAAAGCTTTTTATAAGCTTTTATTTGGTTTTGCTCTATTTCACCGGTATAAACTCTTTTGAAACGATGTCCTGGCCTTCATCGCTGAGGATAAAATCTATGAAAGCTTTAACGACATCCTTCATTTGGCCGTTGGTAAGCATCAGGAAAGGCCTGCTGATGGAATAGGTGCCGTTTTTGACATTTTCGGCATTGGCTTCAACGCCGTCGACAGTCACCTTTTTTACAGTTTCATCTACGGAGCCGAGGGACATATAGCCTATTGCAGCTTCATTGCTGGATACATTTGCCTGCACTACCCCGGTTCCGTTAGCAATAATATCAGCTTTAACTTCTTCTTCCTTGAGGCCTAATGCGGAATCGAAACAGTCTTTCGTTCCGGAACCGGCTTCCCGGCTTATAACTACGATTTCTTTGTCCGTACCGCCCAACTCTTTCCAATTGGTTATCTCTTTCTTATATATCTTAACTATATCTTCTTTTTTCAAGTCGGTTACGGTGTTGGCAGGATTAATTACAACAGCCACGCCGTCAAGGGCTATAGTGGTTTGGATGAGACCTGCGGATTTTTCTTCCTCTTTGAGATTTCGGGATGAGTTACCTATGTCGGCAGTTTTCTCAATAGCCGCCTGTACTCCGGCTGTGGAACCTCCTCCTTGAATATCAATCTGCACATCGGGATTCTTGTCCATAAATGCTTCTGCCAGCTCCCTGGCTATAGGTTCGACGGAGGTGGAACCAGCTATCAGGATATTGCCTTTGAGGGATGATTTAGTCCCGGTGTTTGCGCCGGTGCCGGTCGACGTGGCAGAATCTGTGCCAATATTATCTGAAGCGGTAGTACCGGAGCCATTATCTTTGCTGTTCTGAGAGTTACATGCAGTGAATATCAATGATGCTGCGATAATCAGAGTAAACATCAAAATAAAAGATTTTTGCAGTTTTTTCATGAAGAATTTCCCCCTTTAGTGTTCATTCCAAGTTATTGAATTTCGTTGTGCAAAAATAGAACCAATCTACATTTTGAATATTACTCTTGCAGTATTATAAATAAATTAAGCGAATGTTAAGTTGAGGTTAAGTTTTATTTGAGATGAGCTATATAATTTAACCTGTTGTGCTAGCATTCTCGATAGCGAAGTTCCGAGTTAAAGAGCTAGAATCGATAACACCAATATATATTTAGTAAATCAAGGTAGTTATCGATATAATTCGCTAATTTAAAATTAGCGAATTACAAGCTTGATAAAAGGCCAAGCAATTCACTTCGTTCAGGTGATTTGCCTTATCCTCCACTTCGCTAACTATCTCTATTAACTCTTCACAACGCTATCTCAAATTAGCTAGCACAACAGGTTAATTTAGGAATGAATTCAGCTAATAATGGATGTATGGATTGTTATATGCTTTGAACCTTTTCGGAACAACTATAATCAATTTCAATTAGCTGAATTCAAACAAATGATTTTTGTATTTCTTTGTAATAGCACCACTAGTGGTATAAGTAAGAAGCGATTGTGCAGTTAAAAAGATCAGAAATTTTATCCCATGTGTAACATTCAAACATCATAAGGAATATAATATATACAGAAAGTTTTATGGGGTATTTGAAATGAATTACATTGCCGGAAGGCTTCGGGTGCATGAGTACGACAGGGAAGCGGCGGTCAGATATGCTCATAAGTGGGCGTATAAAAGAAATCCAAGATATCTGGATTTTGAAAACATGGGAGGTGATTGTACAAATTTTGCGTCCCAGACAATATACGCAGGTAGCGGTGTAATGAATTTCACTCCGGTATATGGATGGTATTATATAAACGGCTATAATAGAACTGCTTCATGGACAGGAGTGAACTACCTGTACAGATTCCTTGTCGGCAACGAAGGCGTTGGACCTTTTGCAGAGGTGGTGGATGCAAAGGATGTAAAGCCCGGCGATATAGTTCAGCTATCTTTTCAGGGAGGAGGGATATTTAATCATTCTCCTGTCATTGTCCAGACGGGAAGTATTCCACGGATAGATAACATACTGGTGGCTGCCCATACCTATGATGTGGATTATTACGAACTGATCAACTATACATGGGCGGATATAAGGTTTTTACATATTAAAGGGGTAAGAAAAGCGTGAAAACAATGTTTTCACGCTTTATTCCTATGCTGCCGGAACAAGCTGGCTGAGGTCGATTATGGTTATGTGATTTTCTCCGATGTCAGCTGTTCCTTTTATATATTTTTCATCGGACCCTTTACCATTTTCATGGGCCACTACAGTTTTGCCGTCATATTCGCGAACTATTTCGTTGGTATTATCAGCAATGATCCCGATCATTTCCGAATTCACATTTGCTATCACAATCCTCGTGCTTTCATCGGCTTCCCGGGCCGGGAGGTTGAACTTCTTTCTAAGGTTGAATACGGTACATATATTGTCCCTCAGAGGGATTATACCTTCTATATAAGCGGGCATGTTGGGGATTTTCGTAATCTTCCTGTAAGGTATTATCTGATCTACGCTTTCCAGATCTATTCCGAAATATTTATCATCCAGCTTGAAAACAAACAACTGATGGCCTGCCATCTTTTTCCCTCCCATTTTATCAATGTAGAAAAATAAACCTTCTTGTCATATTATACATCATTATACCAACATTTGCAAAAAGACTGCAACAATATATCGGTCAGGATCTATAACTTCCGTTTATTTTTACATAATCATAGGAAAAATCGCAGGTCCACATCCTGTCGGAGAAAGTGCCGCGCTTTAAGTTTATGGTTATTTTTACCTCTTTTCTCTGGAGTATTTTTTTTGCTGCATTTTCATCAAAATTCAAGGCTGTACCGTTCTGGCATACCATCAGATCGCCGATGAAAATATCCACCAGATTCGGATCGAAGGAAGCTCCGGAATAGCCAGCTGCCGTTATTATTCTTCCCCAGTTGGCATCTTCGCCGAAGATGGCTGTTTTGACCAGAGGTGATTTTGCTATGGCGCTGACCACCTTGTAGGCATCTTCCGCATTAATGGCTCCCTGGGCAACTATCTCCACCAGCTTTGTGGCTCCCTCACCATCGCGGGCAATCATCCTTGCGAGATGGGTGCAAACCTGGTCCAAGGCATCTTTGAATTTTTCATACTCCATACCTTCCCTTACTATTCCGGCATTGTTTGCCTGCCCGTTGGCCAGTATTATCACCATATCACACACGCTGGTATCTCCGTCCACCGACACTCTGTTAAAAGTGTGCATGACTGTTTCCCTTAACGCCTTATCCAGGAGGCTTTTTGAAATGTTTGCATCAGTGGTTATTACTCCTATCATCGTTGCCATGTTCGGATGTATCATGCCGGACCCTTTTGCCATGGCTCCGATCCTTACCGTTTCATCCTGTATTTCCAGCTCCACTGCTATTTCCTTAGCCACAAGATCGGTAGTCATAATGGCTTCCTGGGCATCACGGCCTCCTTCGGCGGATAGGCTTGCAACAGCAGTTCTGATTCCTGAGCGGATCAAAGGCATATTAAGACGGGAACCGATTACACCGGTTGAACCTACCAGAACATCCTCCGGTGGGCAGTCAAGAAGCTGGGCAGTCAGTTCGGCCATTTCACGGGCATCCTTCATTCCCTGCTCACCGACACAGGCGTTGGCATTTCCGCTGTTGATAACGATAGCCTGGGCGTAACCGTTTTTGATGTGTTCCATGGTTACCTGCAGGGAGTGCCCTTTCACGATATTGGTCGTAAACACGCCTGCTGCTGCTGCCGGGTCCTCTGAATATACTATTGCGAGATCCTTTTTACCGTCTTTTTTTAAACCACAGGCGACACCGGCTGCAAGAAACCCTTTCGGAGCTGTAACTCCGCCTTCTATAATATTTAACATAATCCCACCTCGTTTAACTTACTATGAACAAAGTCTGAAGCCTAATATATCATAACGCATGCTTCGCATAATTTATCGGATATTGCCACTGTTCATCGGAGTTTGCGTCCTGTACTCCGGGATGTAATCAGTCGAGCTTGCAAATCATGGCATTTATACTCAATTGATTTTGAATATTTAGATTATACAGAAATATTATTTTGTATTCAATAAAATTTTTATGTATTTTTGCATTTCGATTGAAATGATATTTCGGTTGAAATGATATTATTTCCCATGATTAGCTCCTTGACACAAGGCACAAAATTATATAAGATTTTATATAAAATATGTTATTTTATTAGTGAGTCGGTATAACCGGATGATTAACTTCCGATTTGCCGGCACGGAAGCAAATTTTGTGCAGCATATATTAATATGAATAGATGTAAAAACGATGATTAAGAGGAGTAAGCAGCAAACGAACCATCAGAGAGGAAAGATCACCGGCTGAAAGTCTTTCCGGTAACGAACTGCTGAAGGTAGCTTATGAGTTCTGCAGTCGAAATTACAGTAGATTGCAGCGGTAAAGAGCCGTTATTTCGATCAAGTGCCTTGAAAAAGGAATTTTGGTGGTACCACGGAGGATTATGACCTTGCGTCCAAATTTGTATTTGGACACAAGGTTTTTTAATGTGAAAGGAGTAGCTTATGATTATCTTCCTCAGGATACTGGCTTTTGTGTTCATGGTTCCGGGATTTGCTTTGGTGTTTATAGCACGCAGAGTAGTGGAGAAGTTTGAATTGGATAAGAAGGCGAAGATCAATTTTGAACATAGTATGGATGAAGAAGAGTTAAGCAGGTACAAATATGACAAGGCTGTAGTGAGCGTTAAGCTGTTGGGAATGCTTATTGCTCTGCCGGGTATTATCCTGACATTTATTGCCTTCAGGTAACTCTATTTAAGCACATATCAGAAATATGGAACGGATATGCCGGCAGATGATACCGGCATGACCCCGTTTTATTCACAATATTTTAACGTAGATTTTCTAGAAGTTAATTATCTTAATAAATATTGGAGGAAGTCTTATGGACGATAAAAGAAACATTGCAAAAACTTATGAACCTAAGCAGGTGGAAGACAGGCTGTACAAGGAGTGGATGGAAAAAGGCTATTTCCATGCGGAAGTGGACAGGAATAAAAAGCCGTTTACCATAGTTATTCCTCCACCGAACATAACAGGGCAGCTGCATATGGGACATGCCTTGGACAATACCCTTCAGGATATTCTTATAAGATGGAAAAGGATGCAGGGATTCTGCACTTTATGGCTTCCGGGAACCGACCATGCCAGCATAGCCACCGAGGCAAAAATAGTGGAGGCTATGGCCAAGGAAGGCTTGACCAAGGAAATGATAGGAAGGGAGAAATTCCTGGAAAGAGCATGGGATTGGAAGAAGCATTATGGTGGCAGAATTGTCGAACAGCTGAAAAAGCTGGGAAGCTCATGCGATTGGGAAAGAGAAAGGTTTACAATGGATGAGGGCCTTTCCCGGGCGGTTAAGGAAGTATTCATTCGTCTTTACAAAAAAGGACTCATCTACAGAGGGGAAAGGATCATAAACTGGTGCCCTAAATGCAGTACGTCCATTTCCGATGCGGAGGTGGAATATGAAGAGCAGCAGGGTAATTTCTGGCACATAAAATATCCTGTGAAGGACAGCGATGAATATATAATTATTGCCACAACAAGGCCGGAGACCATGCTGGGTGATACAGCGGTGGCAGTTCATCCGGAAGATGAAAGGTATAAGCATCTGGTGGGCAAAATGGTGGTTCTTCCTCTGGTGAACAGGGAAATCCCCATCATTGCCGATGAATATGTGGAAAAGGATTTTGGTACGGGAGCGGTAAAAATTACTCCATCCCATGATCCTAACGACTTTGAAGTAGGATTGAGGCATAATCTGTCTCAGATAAGGGTTATGAACGATGATGCGACCATGAACGAAAATGCCGGCCAATACCAGGGCATGGACAGGTATGAAGCCAGAAAGCAGATAGTAAAGGATTTGGAGAGTCAGGGCCTCCTGGTAAAAATAGAAGAACACACCCACAATGTAGGTACATGCTACCGGTGCAGTACTGTCATCGAACCGCTGATATCAAAGCAGTGGTTTGTAAAGATGAAGCCCTTGGCAGAGCCTGCCATTGAGATAGTGAAGAATGGAACCATCAGCTTTGTGCCTGAGAGGTTCTCAAAAATATATTTTAACTGGATGGAAAATATTCAGGACTGGTGCATATCGAGGCAGCTTTGGTGGGGACATAGGATTCCGGCTTATTACTGCCAGGAATGCGGCTATATGACAGTGGATTATGATATGCCCGATGTTTGCCCGAAATGCGGCAGCCAGCGGATTGAACAGGACCCGGATACACTGGATACCTGGTTCAGTTCGGCTCTGTGGCCTTTCTCCACACTGGGCTGGCCGGATGAGACAGAGGACCTTAAGTATTTCTACCCGACCGATGTGCTGGTGACAGGGTATGATATCATATTCTTCTGGGTGGCAAGGATGATATTCTCAGGGGTTGAACACATGGGCAAAGAGCCTTTCAAGTATGTGTTCATCCATGGTATCGTAAGGGATTCCCTGGGAAGGAAGATGAGCAAATCCCTTGGAAATGGCATCGATCCTCTGGAGATTATAGACAAGTATGGCACCGATGCCCTTAGATTTGCCCTTACGATAGGCAACTCCCCCGGAAATGACCTGAGGTTCTCCGATGAGAAGCTGGAGTCCAGCAGGAACTTCGCCAACAAGATATGGAACGCATCAAGGTTCGTGCTGATGAACTTCGATGAGAATGTGGATTTCTCAAAAGTGGATGAGGGAAAATTCGCTCTTCCGGATAAATGGATAATGAGCAGAGTAAACACACTGGTTAAAGAAGTGACCGAAAACCTGGACAAGTTTGAGCTGGGTATAGCACTGCAGAAGATTTATGAATTTATATGGGATGAATTCTGCGACTGGTATATAGAACTGGTTAAGCCGAGGCTTTATGACAGGGAAATGGAAGGAAGGCTGGAAGCCCAGTATGTTCTGAACTATGTTCTGGGTACGGCCATGAAGCTTTTGCATCCGTTTATGCCGTTCATTACCGAAGAGATTTACAGACACCTTATAAATGACGATGAGAGCATAATGATATCTCAGTGGCCGGAATACATCGAAAAGTACAACTTCCCCGGAGAAGAAAAGAAAATGCGGATGGTCATGGATGCCATCAGGAGCATAAGGAATATAAGGGCTGAGATGAATGTGCCCATATCGAGGAAGGCCAAAGTGATTTTTGTTGCGGCAGACAGTGAAAATAGAAGCATACTGGCTGAAGGCAGGAGCTTCTTTGAAAGGCTTGCAGGAGTATCGGAGATTTCAGTGCAGACCGGCAAGGAGGGTATCCCGGCGGATGCCGTTACATCGATCATTGAAGGGGCTGAAATTTATATTCCTCTGGATGACCTTATCGACATAGAAAAGGAAATAGAGAGGCTGGAAAAAGAAAAGGCCGGCTTGGAGAAGGAGCTGGAAAGGGTTAACGGCAAGCTGAGCAATGAAGGGTTTATCGCAAAAGCTCCTGCCAAGGTTGTAGAAGAGGAGAGAGCCAAGAAGGTCAAATATCAGGAAATGTACGACAAGGTGGTAGAGCGCCTTAACGCATTGAAAAGCCAGCACTCGCGCTCTTGACAAGTTATGAGCTAAGGCTCAATAGGGAGGGGGTTTTTAAACTTACCCCTGGAGCGGCAGACCGCGTGGCCGAGGCAATATCGAAAAGCAGTTCAGAATTTCTGGCTGCTTTTCTTCTTTTCTACAGCAATTTGCAGTGATATAATGGGATAATAAAGTAAAGGATATGGTTTAAAGGATAGGGACTAAAGCATAATTCTCAAGGATGCTTTTAAAAGTTAAATCCAAAGCATAAAGCTCAAAAGATGCTTTAAAGGTTAAGGCAAAAGTATAAGGCTCAGAGAGCAGAGTCAAAAGTATAATGACAGATGTATGAAGTTTAAAGAAAAAAGATAGAAGTGCAACATCAAAGCAAAAGAATTAAAAAAGATTGGGTGATAGGATGACTCATGGATTTGTCAGGGTAGCTGCAGCCGTGCCACACCTGAAAGTGGCTGACTGTGCATATAATACGAAAAACTTGATCAAGCTCATTCATGAAGCGGAAAGCATGAAGGCGCAATTTGTTGTCTTTCCGGAGCTTTCAATAACAGCATATACCTGCGGTGACCTGTTTCACCAGGAAGCGATTCTGGTGGAATCGGAAAAGCAGCTGGCAAACATACTTGAAAATACCAGGGATACCGGAATTGTAGCTCTCATAGGCATGCCGGTCCGTGCAGACAATCAGCTTTTTAACTGCGGTGTAGCGGTGCAGGGGGGGAAAATCCTCGGCGTGGTGCCTAAAATATATATACCCGGCTACAGTGAATTTTATGAAGAGCGCTGGTTTGCCCCCGGTACCAACAACCTCAGTGATAATGTGGTGTTATGTGGCCAGACGGTGCCCTTTGGTACCGATATATTGTTCGAAGCTCATGACGGCTACCGGGTTTGCTTTGGGATGGAAATATGCGAGGACCTGTGGGTTCCGGTACCTCCCAGCTCCTTTCAGGCTTTAGCCGGCGCCAACCTTATTTTTAATCTCTCTGCCAGCAATGAGGTGATCGGAAAATACGAATACAGGAAGAACCTCGTTAAACAGCAATCAGGAAGGTGCATAGCCGGATATGTTTTTGCATCTTCAGGAATAGACGAGTCCACTACCGATGTGGTTTTCGGAGGACATGCGATAATTGCCGAAAACGGAGGCCTGCTGGCAGAATCGCAGAGGTTCAGCCAGAATGAACAGCTGATTTGCAGTGAGATTGATATTCAGAGGCTTGGTAATGACCGGCGCAGGAATACCAGCTTCATGGAAATGCTCCCCCAGAAGAAATATAGAAAAATATCCTTTGAACTGCCGAAGATGGAGTTTGGAAAGCTTTACAGGCAATTTGAGCGGCATCCCTTTGTGCCGTCGGATGTTGGCGTAAGGGATGAAAGATGCAGGGAGATTTTTTCCATACAGACATGCGGACTGGGAAAAAGGATGAGGCATACGGGAGCAAAGCATGCGGTCATAGCTATTTCCGGTGGGTTGGATTCCACCCTTGCGCTGTTGGTTACGGTCAGAACCTTTGACATGCTGGGTCTTCCCAGGGAGAATATAAGGGCCATCACCATGCCTGGATTTGGCACTACCAGTACCACTTATAATAATGCAATGCAGTTTATGAAGTCCATGGGCGTGCATATTAGTGAGATAGATATCCGCCCTGCATGCCTGCAGCATTTCAAGGATATAGGCCATGATGTTAACGATTTTGATATAACCTACGAAAATGTGCAGGCCAGGGAGAGGTTCCAGATATTATTCGACATTGCAAACAAAATCGGCGGGCTGGTAATAGGTACGGGGGATTTATCCGAACTGGCCCTGGGATGGTGCACCTATAATGGCGACCACATGTCCAATTATTCAGTGAACTGCAGTATTCCCAAGACCCTGGTTAAGTTCCTTGTCAAATGGGTGGCGGATAACATGGTGGATGAAGCTTCAAGAAAAGTGCTTTACAGCATCCTTGACACTCCGATAAGCCCGGAACTGCTGCCGCCGGATGCCAAAGGAGAAATACAGCAGAAAACCGAGGACATCATCGGGCCGTATGAACTGCATGATTTCTTCCTTTATCATATGATAAGGTACGGCGCTTCGCCGTCCAAGATATTGTTCCTGGCAGAGCAGGCTTTTGACGGCAGTTATTCCAGAGAAACCATAAAAGGATGGCTAAAAGTGTTCTACCGAAGGTTTTTCAGCCAGCAGTTCAAACGTTCATGCCTTCCTGATGGGCCGAAGGTGGGTACGATAAGCCTGTCGCCCAGGGGAGATTGGCGCATGCCGAGCGATGCCCAGGCAAGCTTATGGCTGGAAGAATTGGAGAATATCAGGAATTAAAAGGATAATGGTAACTTGGATGTACTTTTCCCGTCCAAGTTACCATAAAATTATTAAAGATTTTATAAAATTCCCTTGACTTTTATCTAATTCTGTTTTAAAATCTTATATGTTCCTTTGACGGAAAGCAAATATGGTGGGTATAGCTCAGTTGGTTAGAGCGCCAGATTGTGGCTCTGGAGGCCATCGGTTCGAATCCGATTATCCACCCCACAAAAAGAGGTGGGAAGTTGTGATTAATATCCGATTTCGCACTTCTTATATATTGGGATGTAGCCAAGTCGGTAAGGCACCAGACTTTGACTCTGGCATTTCGTAGGTTCGAGTCCTGCCATCCCAGCCAGGCATGGGCCATTAGCTCAGTAGGCAGAGCACTTGACTTTTAATCAAGGTGTCCCGCGTTCGAATCGCGGATGGCTCACCAGAGGAGAACCTTGAAAACACTTTGTTTTCAAGGTTCTCCTCTTTTCTTGCAACGCCTCAGCTTTAGAGGAATTTTCGATTGGCAAATACATGATGAAATACAAATTGATGCATATGTAGTAACGCAAAATCATCCGCATCAGTTCTTCATGGAGGTAAGGACGATTTGCAGCCGCTTGAAAGCCTGCAATTATTACTGATAAATACCAAAGGATGACTAACTGTATCTGAAATCTGAAATGGGTGAACATCCATTTATGAACCCATCTGATTATGGCATTGTAAATCATTGGAGGCTGGAAAGCATACAAAATAAGTTAATCCTGCCAGCAGGTTTGATTACTGATTTATATAGAATTCTTTTTGATTGCTACAACTCTAATTGGGAATTGGGTTAGAACATGGTAAAACTACGATGCAGTAGTAAATATAACAAGCATTATTTGAAAGCCGGTTTTCCAAATATAAAAATTTGTTTTTTGTAATACAGAGACTGCCTGATACATAAAGCTATGGTTATAAAACCAATACTTTATGGGGGACATGCTATAAAAAATAAAACTATTTTACTTGTTTTACTTCCGTTTTCTGATAGGAATCATCATCCTCTTGACAGTAAACTCCTTATTTGAAAATCCAGTATCAAAGTTGATAGTAAAAAACAGTTCTCAGAAATACCTTGCAGGGAATTTTTATATCTTGATAGCGTAGGCTGCAACTTAAAATACGGCAGGTATTATGCCTATGCAGTCTTAAAAAAGAGTATTGACACACACTTTACCATCTGTTCTGATGGAACCGTCATATCAAATATGATGATTACACCGATCAGGCAATGAGCGGTTGGAATACTGCCATGCATTTTGAAGAAGCTTATCACAATCTTGTGGATACTGTTTTGGAAGCTGAAGGCTTTCCGCATAAAAATAATATCGCTTTCGGAGAACTTCTAACCGACAGAAAATCACGTTATGTTCAGGAAATAAGCTCTATGAATATGTCGGATTTAAAATTGGATAAGGAGTATGGCATCGAGGAAACAGGAAAGAAGTATGGACACCTTGCAATCTATGCAGGTTCATATGAAGTTACTGCAGAAAAAGCAGCAGAAATTTCAATTGACAGTGATAAAAATGAATGATATAGTTTAGATACTAAACAGTTTATATACTAAGCAAACTGATACTTTGGAGGAATAATATGGGTGAATATATAGAAATCGCTCAGACTATGGATCGTATTATCCATAAATATATCAGAAATGAAGATATAAAAAGAAGTTATGGAACAGAGTCTCTTCTGACACGAAAAGAAATCCATACAATTGAGTATATAGGAGAAAATCCG
>ENA-OWPA01000863-OWPA01000863.1-bioreactor-metagenome-genome-assembly--contig:-NODE-863-length-28666-cov-6.252230_pt1 | contig 28666 bp, 32 predicted proteins | sample MGYA00238139_ERZ651803 | MGnify/ENA primary metagenome ERZ651803 (study PRJEB26909, sample SAMN07631231) | bioreactor metagenome | isolation source: Switchgrass digestor | place: USA: Dartmouth... | reverse complement strand
GTAAAATAGAAATAAAACTTATTCCAAACAATGAAGCAAAACAATTTATGCAAAAATATCATTATACAAAATCATGTAATTTAGGCGTAATTTCATATGGATTTTATTATAATGAAAAATTAGCCTGTGTCATAGTATATAGCAGACCAAGTGGAAAAAATTTGGCAAAATCAATTTGGGATGGCGGAAACGATTATAATACATTAGAATTAATAAGACTATTTAGTTTTGATTGGTGTCCTAAGAATATTGAAAGTTATTGTATATCACAAAGTATAAAACGATTAAAAAAAGACATGCCTGAAGTTAAGGTTTTAGTATCATATGCTGACAGTAGTGCTGGACACATAGGCTATATTTACCAATCAAGTAATTGGATTTACATAGGAACTGGTTCAAATGAAAGAAAAATTTTTATAGATGGTAAAAGGCAACATAGAAGAAGTTTATATGGGAAATATGGAACATCGAGTATTGTAAAGTTAAAACAATTATTAGGCGATAGATTACAAATAAGCGAAGAAAGATATGTAAAATATAAATATATATACATAGTAGCACAAAATAAAAAAGAAAAGAAATACATACAAAATAAATTAAAAGTAAAACCATTGCCTTATCCTAAGGGTGATGTTAAATATTATACTATAGAACATAATGTTTTTAATGTAAGTTAAAATATAAATAATTTAAATAAAAGTGTTATCTTATTTTAAACAAAATATAAATATAAAAGCGAGGTAGATAATTTGATTGTATGTTACAAATGTGGTGTTTCAAATAGAGAAGTCAAATTGTATAGTACATTCGGTAAATACATATGTAAAAAATGTTTAGACAAAAGAAAAACAGGCAGACAAGGACATAGTGGAATGATATACGATCCAAATGTTAAGGAAGAAGATTTTTATGATAATAGTATAGCAAATAAAAAACTATATTTAAAACAAGTTCCTAAAAGCCATAAATTGTTTGTTAAATGGTTTATAGAACATTATCCTGAAAGCAAGGGAATAGTAGGTAGACAAATAAATTTTTTAATATACTCTTATGGAAAACCAATTGGTATTATAGGCTTTGCTTCTCCACCTTTGAATTATAAAAAGTTTAATGAATTTTTTAATTTAGATGAAAGTCAAAAACCTAGCGAAAATGCTAAATTGTTTTTAAATAATAATGTTTTTAGAATAGTACATACAGAAAAAAATTTAGGAACACAAGTTTTAAAATTAGCAAGACAACAAGTCTATGATATTTATAAAAAGAAATATAATCAAGAATTATTAGGATTAGTTACTTTTGTAGAACCTCCAAGAACAGGTGCTTTATATAAAGCTGATAATTGGATATACATAGGAGAAACGCAAGGGATAGAGGTAAAACGAAGAGGAGAAACATGGACAGAAAAGTCTTATATACAAGGTAATAAAAAATACATATATGCTTATAAATATAAAAATCAAATAAAAACTAAAAAAGAAAATTCAATACGTTATAGTAATATAAAAAATGCAGTAAATTATTAAAATAAAAGCGTTAATTTATTTAAGGAGTGAAATTATGAAATGTAAATATTGTCAACCTCCAAACGAAGGATTTTTAGATGATTTAGGGGCTAATATATTAGGTGATAACGAAGAAATTCATGTAGCAATTAATGATTGTGGATATTTAGAAGTTAGTGTAAATGTAGAAACAGATATATGGTCAAGTTATCTTTGTGATTATTTCAAAACACAAAGAGATGTGGCAGTAAAAATAAATTATTGTCCTATATGCGGTAGAAAACTTTGAATAAAAGTTTGATTTGATTTAAAAGAGGTGGTATTATGTATTGTGATATATGTAGACAATTTCCTCATCATCCACGATGTCCAAACGCCCCAGACCCACCTGTAGTTTATTATTGCAATATGTGTAACGAAGAAATACGTGAAGGCGATGATTATTATGATTTTGGCGAAGAAAAATATTGCTATGATTGTGTACAAGGATCATTTAGAACAGCAGAATTAGAAGATTAAAATAGCACTTGACAAAATATAAATATAATATTACAATAAAATTGAAGCGAGGTTGATACTATGAATGAAAACAAAGCTATACAAAATCCCGAAAACATATGCTTTAACTGCCTTAAAGAAACCGCAATACATAAGATAAGCATTCCTGCTTTAGGATGGGGAAGTCAGTTTGATAACTTTTCTACTAGAATTCAACTGTGTGATGATTGTTATTCAGTAACTAATCCTGATTGGTGGAAACTGAATGTAATCAAAGGTAAAACTGATTTAGAAGGTGAATATTATGAATATGAAGATGAAATTTTGAATTTTGTAAATCAAATGCCATTAGCAGGACAAGAGTTGTTCTATAATAGATGTGCTACTGGTGCTGATGCCGACAACATGGAAGCACAAGATTGGATTGACTATAGGTTAGGTATTTTGCCACATGAAAAATGTAAGGAATATGGTCTATATTCACCACAGGAAATTCAAGCATATAAAGAAAGATTTCCAATATGTCAACATCCTGTTAATATTATTTATGAAGATGGTTTTAAAAGTTGCTGGTGTCCTTTTGGTGCTTGTGGAGAATATGGACAAAAAGTAGGGCTAAATATTTGTGATGAATGTTATGAGTGTGAATATTTTGAGAAAAGGAATACTTTAATAAAAGATATTTCAGATAAAGATTATAAAGATTATGAAATATATTATAAAGCTAAATTAAGACAAGAAGAATATAAAAATAGGTTTGAGTAAATATTAATATAATATATATCCCACTCTAATATATAATTGGTGTATATTAGAGTGGGATATAAAGAAGTTTTAAAAAATAAATCAATTGGAAAGCGAGGGTGAGGAAGGATGAGTGAACTAAAAAAGTGTCCGTTTTGCGGGAATAAAAATATTTTTGTTGGAAAGGATTGGGAGATTTCAGGACTGGATGAGAGCGATGGAACTGGATATTTTGCAGCAGTGTGCGACTATTTAAATGGTGGTTGCGGTGGTTGTGGCGGATATAGAAAAACAAAAGAGGAAGCGATAGCAGCATGGAATAAACGGGAAAGTGAGGTCGAGCACGATGGCTAAAGCGATATTGGAAAGTACGTTAGAACCTGCTGGCTTTAGCCACGCAGATTTTCAGTATTATATACTATATATTGTATAGAAATTTAGATAAAGTGACAATTTTATTGAAAAGAGGATAAAATATATGACTCAAAAAGAATTATATGAAATATTTAAAAAGATTCAAGAACATATGAAGGCTGATAAATTCAAAGAAAAAACTATAGAAAAAATAAAAGAATATATTAATACAAATTTTACAGATATTGAAGCTATAGCATTAGGAGATAAAAATATTTATATAATACCAAAAGAAGATATGCCAATTAAAATTACTTGTAAATGAAATTACATTTTATTTAAAAGGAAGGAAGTGTTTATTATGGGGATGTATACAGGAATTAGGTTTAAAGGTTATGTTAAATCAATGTTTAGAGATGATTTTGAAAAAATAGCTTTAAATGGAGAGTGGGAAAATTCTAACGATGAAGTTTTAAAATCATTTGGCAGCGTAAGTAGAGCAGGGTTCATACCTTGTGGTTCTTTATGTTATATGCCTAACGAATGGGAAACTGCACCTTATGATAAATATAAGCGTGGAGTACCTACAGATGGATTTGATAGAACATGGAACAAACAAACAGGATACTGGACATTTCAATGTAGTTTAAAAAATTATGATGATACTATAGAAGAATGGTTCAAAATTTTACCTTATTTCATTGAAAAAATTGAACACTTAGAAATTTATTATGAAGAAGATGACTACAGTAAGCAATACGATATTATCAACGGAGAAGTAAAATTAATTAATATTGAACTTCTCCACCTTACAGAAGGTGGAGAAGTTCAATAGAATGTAGGGGCTTAGCCCCTTTTTTACATACTAAAATTAAATTTCACAAACAAAAGGTTTGTGTCTGAATAAAACAAGGCAATAAGACCTCGTTTAAAAATATAAAGGAGGGTTTTTATGAGAATTAAAATCTTAACATCCTGTCAAGAAAGCTATGACCTTATAAAAAGGGTCATAGAAAACAATAAGGAGGGATTGGCGCTTTACGATGTAGACTTAAATAGACCAGAGGATTCTATAGCACCAGTCGTCTGGTCAGTAGAAGATGTAAGGCATTATTTTCCAGAGGGAACTCCAGACAATATTATACTGGATAGTTTCCAAAAAATCGAAAAGCAGCTAAAGGCAGATATGACCGAGAGAGGATGGGACACAATAGACACCCTTAAAGACGAACTTATTGAAAACGTGATAAAAACCTATGAAGAATTAAGTAAATATTTATAGGGAGGTATTGAATGCTAAAATTAGATGTTGAATAAGGGAATGCTTATAATTGCATTCCCTTATTTTTTATTTAGATAATACACTTTTAACACCTTATTGTATATATCCTGCTCGCTTCGCTCGCAATACGGGTCGGTCAGAACAGTCTTGCGTAATAGACCTTTATTTCTTTGGTCTCTTCTGCCTCTTCCTGAATATCATCTATATTATCGAATTGGGTATCTTCTTGGAACCGATATAATTTATTGTTTTTTATGTACGTTTCTATGACGTTTTTAGCTTTATTTCGCTTTCTGTTTATTGTTTCCCTTGCAGTATATCCAAGTTCTCTTGCGATTTCTTCATCGCTTTTCTTTTCGATATAATACATTATTAGTATTTGTCTTTCAAGAGTGGAGAGCATTTTAAATATTCCTGTTGCTGTTACACCATTAATCCAGTTCAGGTTTAATCCTGAGCCAACGACGGTCAGCGTATCGGCGTTCTTCTTGTCGATGCTTTCTTGTATTGACTCCAGAACCGTATCGGTTTCTATGAGATTACTGGTCGATTCGTTTTCATACTGCTCATCGATATATGTAAGCCAATCGCTTCTTACTAACGGGTCGTTGGATAACTCCTCTATACGTTTTTTGAGCCGGTAGTTAAACGCTTTCTCTACGTATAGATGAAATGTCGGATATTTTTTCTTGTGGTATCGTTTAGCCATGTCCAGTAAAATCATTGACAATTCGTTTTCGATTTCTGCCTTTGTAAGATGCCTACACAGATTGCTTATCATCTTGGCGGTTGAATAAATCGCTTGCTTTATATTTGGCATGTAATTATATCTATCGAGCGATTTGCGAATGTTATACCGCATGATAAACAGTCCGATGAAGTGTCTCATTCTTGTGTGGCCAGGGTATATAATGCCGCCGCATAAAAGATTTTTGTAAATAGCAAGAAAACCTTTATACGATTCCAAGAGTGCTTCTGCTGAACCTGGCTTACCATCTTTATATTCCTGGACAATCCTATCCAGTTCTTCATAAGTAATTCCATTCTCAACTTCGCTTTTCATTCCACTATGTCTCCATTATTATCCTCTATATATCTATTACGACCGCTGTATATGTAATTTCATCTCAATACGAGGGTTTTGTTCATCTATTTCTATTCGCTGCACCCTGGGGAGAAGATTACAGTCGTCATCAATAGCTATCCCATTAAATAAGTCAAATAGGAATTTAAACATATTATGATTGTCTCTGCGCATTTTATCAGGGAAATAAAACCACATATCTGCGATAATATGAGTATTATAAGTGGGTTCCCAATTTTGTGTTTTTACCTGTTCTTCTACATAATCCTGAAGTTCTGCGAATAGTTTCCGGGCAACGGGGTCCATAACTCTTGCCCCGCTACCCGATGTATGGTACATATGATTTGCTGATGGCAGCATAGGGAATGTTAATCTCATGACTTGGTTTGGATTTTTAGGTTGCCACTGTGCAAGTTGTTTCTTTGTCAGTTTGGGAAGTTTACGTTTAGGGATTTTCATCTTCTTGCCATATCTTTTTTGAAGCCATTTTCTTGCTTCAATCTGCTCCGCCTTTTTACCGGCTTGTTTTAACATCTTTTCATATGGCCAGCCTTTATTGCACATGTTGTTAATAATTTTAACCGTTACTCCTATGTCTAATAATTTTTTAATCTGGTCATCCGTTAGCTGAGTCTTCGCAATTGGATTCTTTTTTGGTTTCTTCGACATTCAACTTTTCCTCCACTTGCTTTTTAAAGTTTGCATCTTTAATTTCGATTTCGCCATTGGATAGTTGTTCCATTAATATTGTACCATCCGCTTTCTGAAATAACAAGTTATCGCTCATTTCGACACCCCCTTACATAAAAAGCTATATGTGCATTTGTCACATTGCTTGGACATAACGCGTATAAACCTTCCGGTTTTGATGAGTACTGTGAAGTCGTCGATTGTGTCTTTTAATATGGAATAATCCTTACTGCTTCTTGTTGTTGTGATGAGTTTCCCCTTATCCAAATCATAGATGCAAAGCTTATCTTCAGTACTATTAAACTGATTACGGAATGCATAACTTATTGCCGTAAGAATAATATCAGATTCCGTGGAACCAATTTCATCTTTATGTCTGAAATCTATAAGCTCTGTTTTATTATTCATTACGCGGATTAATGGCCACCGCCCGGTTAAATTAACATCCTTTGTAATAGCTACGTTGAATGGCATATTTACAGCAACAATATCTGCATTGTCTTCACTGAACGATTTATGGAGTCTGAACAATACATCAAGTCCATCTCTTTCCCTTTTGCGATGCCATAAACGCACTTTGTTTTCAACAGGAATTAACAAATCTTTTCTTCTTCTTTTACCAACCCAGAGTTTTCCCCATTCGCGTTTTATGTCGTTGAAGTTACAATATCCGTTATATTTCATTTGATTGAAGAAGAAGTATATCATGCGACGAAGCTCCATGATATACTTCTCGTCTATTGAGGAATAGGTCTGCTTGGGCAATCGGCATTCTTGTTTTAATGCATATAGTCTTGGACAATCCAAATAAGTTTGGAGTTCCTGGATGTTAATATTCAAGAGAATTACCTCAATCCTTCTTGCTAATGTCTCTGGTCGCCTGTAATTGAGGTGTACTACGATCCAGTGCGCCGCCGGGACCTACGATATCCATTCTGCATGTCTGGCAGACTCTGAATTTTCTTTCACGGTCTACAACTTTCTGAGGTACTCCAGGTCTTGTTGGAGGAATCTTGGCACCGCAGAACTGACACAGCACAGTGACATTTGGATCTGGCATCGAAGGCATAACGGCATTAGTGTCTTTTCTGTCGTTAAGATTTACATCACTTATGCCGTAAAGCTTTTGTTTTTGTTGCCTTGTTACTTGATTCTGAATACTCTTGGCTATTTCTTTTTCGTAATTGTTCATTTTTTCTACTCCCTCCACTGATAATTATGCTGAATTGTTTGTTATAATATCTGCAGTAAGTAAATACATCAAGATAACTAATCCTTGACTGCTCGTTTCTGTAATAGATTTGGCATTGAAGAGGATTTTCACCCTCTTCAATTATCCTTTGGATTTGTTCGACCTTGGCGATATCGATGTCAAACGCGCTTTGTTTCTTATCGAATCTGCGTTGGTATCCACCCATGTCGTTACCTCTTAACTTTCGGCTACGATCATTTGTCCTTTGAAGGAATAGATTAATCCTTCTTCGAATTCTTCGGGAACTTCTGTTACAGTCTCACCATCTTTTATGGTTTCCTGGGTTGCGTATTTTAAGTTCTGGAATGTTTCAGATATTCCTGTAGTGTTTCTTAATGTATTCCTGCCAACAATACGTAGTGTCAGAATATCTTTTGGCGTGCACTTGTTCTTGTCGCTAATCTCCTTGAATTTGATGGAGACGCCAACGTCAAGTAAACCGTCTACAGGTTCAGCACCTTTTATTGGAGCCCATGAAACCTGTTCAACTACTCCTACAAGGTTGTTTTTCCCGAATACTTTCATGTCATAGTCTTTTGAGGTTCTCACATTGATTCGTGTACCTCTTGTAATCATTATTATCTGCCTCCTTGTTCTTTTAAATATTCTTCGTAGGTTCTGGTTAGATCATCACCAAGCACTCCCTCAGCCTTGGTGGTAAAATTTTGTGGACGAATTAAATGTTCTCTATCCTTTTGAGAATGCCAGCACAGAGGGATTTGACATCTGGTGCATTGTTCGTAAAGATGGACTCCTCTTACTGTGCATTTAAAACACACTGGGCATGGAGAATAATTTTTGCAGTTAACTTTTTCTGCTTCTTTAGCATATATTAGTTTTCTGCTTTGACCCATTTGAAATCCTTCAGACACATTAATCACTCCTTATCAGTAGTTGCTATTGATTGCATTATTTCCGAACCTATCCTACGTGCTTCTTCTTCTGTAACAGGAATGTATATGGAACACATAGAAAATGGCTTTAATTCTCTATGATGCTTGCAATTGGTTCTGTTACAGAACTGACATAAGCTTAAGAGCTTCGGAACCAATGCTTTTGGTTTGTTGTCCTTATGTTCCGCCAGTAAGTAGTAACCAGATCTTGACTGAATGAGGAGTACGCTCCCGTTATCAACTATAGGATATCCTTTTGGATCAGTGACCACTGAAATTAATTTGTCTGAATTATTGTTTCCCATTTCTTTTCCCCCTATATGTATATTAACATATTAAGCCAATATTAGCCATAGATTTTGGAGTTATACTTCCTCTCGGACTCATCAGTAGCCATAATAAGTCGCACCTTTTCGGGCTGAAACATGAAGTAATGTCTGCCCTTAAATGGACTGAACTTGTTTTTGGCATAATGTACTTCCAATACTGGCCGTTTATCGTTCTGTCCGTTAAGTGTGTAATAGATTGATGCCCCCTCGTTCTTGGCACTGACCTCGTTGTATACAAGGAGAATGCTTTTAGCCTTAAAGCGCAGCTTTGATGCGCCGCGTATATCCTGTATATTGGGTCTGTTCTGACCATTCTTTATAAGTTCTCCGGTGCATATAATAGGAATCTTTAATGCATCAGAAGCATCTGATAATGTTTTGGCAAGGTACTCCCAGCGAATGTTTTCATCTTTCATTATTGAGGTATTTTTCGATGTAAGGTCATGAAAACTGTCAATAGTGAGAACCAATTGCCTGCGTATACCGGTAGAAGCAGCTAACTCTTCAAGCATCTTCTTGGTTTCTTTTGCTCTCTCAATGATTGTTTCGACTTCTCCGCCTTCGGTTGAATCTTTTATATTAAGCATCGCTGAGGCTTTTTTAACTTTTAATATGGCTGATTGCCATTTTAAATACCAGGGGTCATTGATGTCCTGAGTAATATTGGAACGCAACGGGGTTTTTATAAAGTTAATGGTACTATCGGACATAATAGCGGCCATTCTTGCAAGTTTGTCCTGGAATGTATCATCAAGGCTATGGCTTAAAATATATACGCTGTCGGGATTTGAGTTTATAAGCCCAACCTCTATACATGACAATAATGCTGATTTACCGTGGTTGCTTTCACCGGCTATTATATGTAAGCCAACTTGCAATCCATTAAGTGCTTTGTCCATTTTGTCCCAGGGAAGAGTCAACCCATGAGTCTGTGGGTCCCATGCTTCTTCTACGAAGCTGTCGATTTTATCGACAAATTCTTTCTGGTAATCATACTGAGGAACATATACCGGGATGGACCCCGTTTTGACATCGTTATCTATATCGTCGGATGATACTTCTTCTTTATTTGAATCAGTATTGTTTGCATCCTCTGTTTCATCATAGAATAAGTCGTCAAGGCTATATGTTGTTCTTGGTTCTGCATCAGTCAAGACTTGTTCATTCTCTAAGATTTGTTCGTTTTCGTTGCCCATGATTATCCTCCACATTATCTTTAGATTACTTTACGAGAGAAGTCGAGCTTTCTTTTTCTGGGGATTATTGCTCTTTTCTCTGATAAAGCTGATACGCCCATCTTGGCTGTAAGAGCCTGTCTTGCTTCTTCGATATAGTTTTGTATATCGATTGGCGATTTTGCTTTTTGCACATTTTCGGTTTCTGCTGCCGTTGCATATGCGTCAATCATGTAAAGGACCAAATCGATCCCATACTTGTCCAAAAGCCATCTGAACGCTCCAGCAAACTTGGGGCCATTAAAGTCCTGCGGCAGTATCTTTAACCTTTTACAAAAGTAGTCGATAAGCTCCGTCATGGTAAAGCTTGCACGCATTTCAAGATAAAAGTCTGTAGGCTTTTTCTGTATTATCCTGCCTTTGTCGTCCAATCCGATACCGTCATCTTCCGGAAATATCCTAAGCCGATTGTGGTAATAGAATACAAATGGGCTTAAGAGATTGGTTTCGGTTTTCTTCTGGCCTTTTACAAGGTCGGGTAATGGCATTTTATACTGGGCGTTTTTGATTGCTGTCTTGATGTCATAGTCAGTCCAACCATTTTGGAGTAAACTTGACACTTCCGAGATGATTGACTTCTTTTCTTCTATAGACGGCTCTTGGTCATAGAATTTTAATATGTACAGGTATGCAAGATCAATCATGCTCATCTTTGCCATTTAAACACCCCCGATAACTTCAAAGCCTTCCGGAGTAAAATTTTCCGCCCATGCAATAAATGCATCTATATTTGAACTGTTAAGTTCATTTATATTCTGTATATTGGAATCCCAACTCTGTAGATACTTCATCAATTGCTGTTTTGTCTTGATGTCGTACTTCTTTCTTACTTCGTAAAACTTTTCCGCCTGTTCCATACTAATCTTGAACATTTCGGAGAGAGCTACAATTGCTTTTTGTCTATCTAATTGCACATCTTGTGCGGGTACTGTTTGTGATGTAATATGTACAGGTGAAGTAATCGTATTCCCTGGTGGTACTGCACAGTTTTCTTTTGGCCTTGGTTGTACTTGTACTGTGGGAGATTGAGTCTTGGGCGGTATATTTAACTGTTGAGATGCATGATAAGGCTTTATTGTGCCAAGCATTTGCCTTATTGCTTTGTCTATCGCAATATCAACGTTAGCTCCTATGCCAACACCATCTCTTACTATGCCGGGAAGATATACTGTTACAATAACGGCAACATTTTGTTTACCGTATTTTACATCCTTGATTGTATATGTCCATCCATAAGTTGTGAATACAGACGATAAAAAATCGCAAACAGATTGCTCTTCATTAAGTGTTGCAAGTTGCTCATTGAATTTTTCTGACGGGGGAGTCTGTCTTATGTAATATTCAAACATTTGGGATAGCCTCCTTTTGTTTGTTGCACCAAAATGAATTAACTACCCATATTATAACCCCCGTCAGAGGCTCTGTCAAGAGCGTTGGTCAAATTTTCTAATGACCCATTCCCAAACAACGTTGTTTCTAAAGAGAATAGTGAAAATGGTAATATCTGGAATGACATATACAATCCAGATAAATATAACGAATGAAAATAGTGTAGTCCTGACGTTTCTCATTAAAGATATGGTGACAATGCCGATTATCGTGGTAACCAGATTGTTGACAGCAAGAAGTGTGAATATAAAAAGTGCCAGTTTATATTTGTTTTCAATATAATCAAAGCATGTGATAAAAATACATATAAAAAGCAGTATTACGACAAAAATCATTTTACATGGATATTGCCCATCTATTTTGCTCTCAAGAATACAAAATGTTATTGACGTAAGTAGAACCGGCGGTAGTATTTCTGTCAATAACATTGAAAAAGTTCTATTCCGGAGCGATCCGCATAACTGTCTTGCTATTAATAGTAAAAGTGTTATATGCGGTAAGGCTCCGAGAACAGTTATCGTTAGTATATGTATTAAACTCATAAAAACAATCCTTCCATTAGCCCTTGAAATAAATCAAAGATTTAATGGCACTTCTTTCTTTTTCTAAGTGGGTGATGCTCCGTTTTAAGTGAGATGTTCCACGAAGAATTTGGATTCCATAAATACTTATTGCTGCAACAATAAGCAAGGAATACAATACTAAAATCATCACATTAACCATCTCTTGTTCTGTAACAACTTCACCCAAAGTCTGTGTTCCGGCCATTATTGCGGGCCGGACAAGTGCTACTGCTATTAAAAGTTTAGCAGGCCCTCGGAACAGACTCCTAATGGACATAATCATCCCTCTCCTTTTATCTTAATTGGTGTTTGATTTTTACCCGCACAGTATGAATACATTTGGGTTATAGTTTTGTCTAAGTCTGAAATTTCATTGTTGATAGTGTTCAGCCGATCAAAGATGGCCTTGAAATCTCTGGCATTTCTTGTGTCAATGGTTTTGATAGTTTCATGTAATGATTCTAGCTCGTTATCCAATTTTTCTTTATAAGCAGAAAAGTTCTCGGCAAATACTCGAATATCGGATAGCGCTTCAACTAGATTGCGACTTGCTTTAGCAGCGTTACCCATAGAATATACTGTGATTCCGCCAAACAGGATTACTACAAACAGCAATATGACAAAGACGACGTAAATTACAACGGCAAATGGACTACCTTTTTCGAATAGATTAATAACTTCAGGATTAGTCACAACCTCTTTGCCATCTGCTACAGTAACAGGTCCCGTTGTTGCTGTATTGGTTATCTCTGTGCTGTATGCAACAAGTGAAAAGATTAGCATAAGCGCTAAAACAAGTACCGTTAATTTCATACAATCACCATCTTTACATACATGCCATCTTTATAGGTTGGTTTGATATAACAGTCTGATTTTCGCTATAGATGGCGCAACGTCAGTTGTTTTGACGATTTTACCCTTAACCATGATTTTATTGCTTTCGATGGTTGCAGGGAGTTTGTCCGATACAAATACCGGTACATCGAGCTCATTCAGTGCATATATTTCGTATTGGAACGAATCTCCGGATATTGTTTTGTTATCTATTACAGCAATGATGTTGCTGATTGTGTTATTGATACCGGAAAGCGTGAATGTTGCACTGAATTCTCCATCGTCACGCGCAAATGTGGTATATCCGGCGTCGATGAAGTAGGCTCCGATATAGAAGATGTCATTATCACCTTCCTCTACTTTTGTTCTTTGTCTTAGTGAGACTTTTATCTCACTTGCCTCCAGATCATTAAAAAAGAATCTAACAGGTCTTGCATGAAGTATTCCATCTTCTCCGTTTTCTGAAGAGTATGACGAATGCTCAGAGAATCCTGGAATTCGTTTATATGAGTCTCCATGCTTGTATTGTATATCAAGAATGTCTACACCCTGGATAGGATGAGGACATATTGATATCGTGTTGATATAACGGTTCGATACTATTTCATAAGGAATACTGATCCTAACTTCTACTGTGACTTCATGTATTCCTAATGATTTTGGCGCAACTATTTTACGCTGCCAGCATGTGGTTGAGTCGCCATCAACCATATAGTTCAGGTTATTGTCTGTTATGATAATATCTTGGTTTTCTTCAGGAGTCTGTTCCACGGTAACAGAGAGGGATGGAGGAACGATATTTTTACCGCTTAAACTATCGTATAGATAAAATTTCGATACATACTTTTGTATCGGAACGGTAAGTTGGTTAAATTCCTGGGATATAGCACATGCATTCAAAGGATCGGGAATGATATTAAAGGCGTCCATTGTAATAGTCCTTTGATTGCCAAGCAGTTCTTCCAGTTGCTTTTCAAGTTCTTCTATCCTTGTATTAAGCAATTGGTTTTTATTAAACAGGAATAGGTTTTCGATATTTGAGATGTTTTTTATATTTTCAATCTCTTCTTTGTTTTCGTTGAGTATCGCAAATAGTGTATGTATATCCTCAACAGAATCTTTCATGAACCTTGTAATATCCTGCGAAGGAGTAACTCCTCTATATTTACAGAAACTTTCTGGCAGTTTAATCTTTGGCAGATCCATTGTTTTCCCTCCCTACATATATCCTCTACGCTTGGCGTTGTTGATTATCGTTTCTTCATCTTGTTTAACTTGATTAAGAAACTGGCCAGCCTGTTCTATGAGTTTATTTAATTCTTTCCGGATATTTATTGTCATTTGGTTTACTTTTCTTGACTCAATCGGGCCTCTGTATCTAAAGTTTTCTTTCTTAACCATTGCTCTCTCCCCTTGTCAGAAGAACATAGCTATTTAATTCAGGCGCATATTGCTTGTTATAGAATATGGCCATTAGTCTGATGTTTCCGGTATATGGTTCATCTGATATTTTTGTTTCTTCGTTGTTTTCTATTTCATCCCACTGGACGATGTTTTCCTCGTCATCTTTACATATGAAGTATTTAATGGTTGTTTTAGGATAAATCATCTGGGATGCAGAAAGAGTCACATACATGATGTCTGTTACAGCGAAAGGTTTTGATACCAAAACTCCCTTATCCCGATATTCATCTTTGTAAACAGATATGTTCTGGGCGGCGAAGTAAAAATCGTACAAGGTTCCATTTAATCCGTCGGGTTCTGTTTTGGTAATAACGAACTTGATGGACTTAATCTCCTGCTTAAGGAAGTTCCATTCTGCTATTTTACTTCCTATCGGAACAGAATGCTGTTTAATGTAGCTCTCTCCGTCTTTAGACAAATATAAATCTATACTTACCGGCCTTGTCGTAAGGAGAGTGTAAACGACAGATGTGGCCGTTATTATATCTTTCATTGTGATAACAACTTCAAGCTTTGAGGATGTTTGCTCGCATGTAAGTTGATGAATCCATACGTCTGAGATTTCATCCTTTATAGCCGAAGAGAACGGAAAGAGTTCTTTGCTTTCAACAATTTCCGACAAAGGTTTAATACTATACTCCGAGTCTGATATATTAATTTTATTCCGTTTTCTCCAGTTGGTTGCCTTCATTTGTCTTAAATCGACAAAGCATGTTGTTGCAGGAATTCCTCTTTCTCGGTCTCCGTCGAAATCGATGTCCATGAAATTATTAAAGTAACAAGAAAAGATATTACCGTTTGTATATATCGCCTTGTTTTCACGGATAACATCAAGCCTATCCATTTGGCTGTTAAGCAATGAAAATAGTTTGTCCTTCTCTATTTCATAATAATTTAATAAGGATAAAAGCTTACCGGCCTGAGTATTCTTTTCCTCAAAAGCTATAAATAAATCCTGATAAACATCAGAAAAGTATTTGGTAATAGCTTTAGGATCTGTTACCGAATACTTCTTTATGTTCAGTGGACGAACAGTTGGAAGCCCAGGCTCTGATTTCACTTTACTGTTGTATATTCGCATTACTTCTTCTTTTGTCGGGATGCTGCCATTCTTTAATATTTCATCTACAGCCTGTTCTATGTAATAGGCTATTTGTCTATTCCGAATCATAATTTCCTCCCACGCAATTCGTATTTGTAGACGATAGGAGTTTGATATTGGACTCCATCTGGTGTCATCGGCCTTGACAATTCAATCATAACACGAAGGAATTTAATGGCCTGCGTTATATTGTATTTCTTCCCGGATGTAACAGGAATCCAATTTACGCCGTTATCAATTGAAATATAATATTTAATCCATTCCCCGTTACCGAATGCAGCGGGAATGTAATGGTCTGCTGTTAAAACAAATTGTCTTATGGGTTCTTTAAATTCAAACGGTGTTGATATGTACTGACTTTCATTAACAAATTGTATCGCCGCAAGACTTATATCACGTATACCGATCTGGTATCTTTCCCCAGTAAGCACCTCAAGGGTGCCTTCTTCACTATAGAATAGCGAAGAAGTATCAGGAGGAGTATAGTCTTCTTGCATTTCCGGTTGTTTAATTGTCCCAAGGGATGGCTCATACCGCATACCAAGAGCCTGTATTGATGGATTCTTGCCGTCAATTCTGTTTCCCTCGGCCGAAATATGTTCAAGGTAGTTATGTGTTGTTCCCATTTCAGTATAATACCTATGACCTATCTGTGTGTAGTATGAATTTTCCTGTTCTATCCTAATCTTAATTTCCTTCACGTTCTGATTTTTAAATATCATGATTACATCTTCTTTGAATGAAATTGGTCCGTTGCACAATTCCTGTATTGTCCCGCGGCCATCGCTTATAACAATGGATGTAATCTTTGCAGGCATATAGGATCGTTCGGTAGGCAGAAACGGAGAAAGAGAAATCCAATTCATCATCCGTGCCGTACCGGAAGTCAAAATTAATTCTAATACAAGTACGTCGTCTTCCGTTATCCAAGAGACACCTTCCTGATATTCAAATCCGAATCCGCCAGTTTTCTCGAAATCGTTTGGATCTATTTTTATACTTTCATACTCAAACCATGTTTCTCTGTCCTTATCAAGCAAAGCTTCAAGATTTACGTGAGGTTCAAGTTCACCAGAGAATACTATCTCTCCACCGGAAGCGTAAGCCTGATGCGTGTCTCCAGGAAACCCATTGCAGTTATCGCCAAGTGCTATATTGAATCTCTCGTTATACTCCTTGACACTGCTGCGTGCAAGCGTTAAACACCCGGAGTTAAGGTCTATGAATGCCGGTGTCCCGTTCACCATTGATTCGTCAACGTTATCAAGATTAATGAACGTTTCTGTAAAAACTTCATAGATTGTAGAGGCAAACATTTCGTTGATGTTTGTCTCAAGATCCTCAAGCCTTTTATTAATTAACTTGCTCATGTTGTTAAGCATGGAACGCTCAATGTCCATTTTATTAAAAGCCACATCAAGAATGCTGAGATTGTTTTCTGTTTCATTAAAGGCATATTCCAAGTCCTGCCTTATCTCTTCAATCATCTCGTTAATATCGGATGAGACAGGGAATGCGTTAAGAGGTCTTACCGTCATTACAGGTCCGGTAATTCTTTTTATGAATTCCCGGACTTTATCGCCGAGCAGGACGAATGCCTCTGTATTGCTTTTTATATTGCCTTTGCGGATGTCTTCCTTGATGTCAGAAACTATTTTGTTAATCATCTCTTTAATATATTGAGATTTGTCAATAAGCTCTAATGGATTGGCCATTATTCATCCCCCGTTACTTCAGAATAATCTTCAAGCTCTATGTAATCTCCTTCTGTAATAGTAACCGAAGATATATTCGGTATTATTTCAGCTAATACAGGAGTTCCTGATGTTGTTATCATGGATTTGGTATTAAGAGAGATATATGTCATATCAGGTATAATCCTGAGTGATACCAGTTCGTTATCCTCTCCAAAATCAAGTGGCAAATCTTTGGCTATAAACATATAGCTCTTAAGAATTGGGGTAACGCCTGTATACTTTCTTGAATTTTGTCGTAAAACCGCACTTATACGAACATCCCCATCTGCTGTAAGTTTTATTTCTTTTGCTGCAGTAAGGTCTGCCGGTGTATAATTGACGCAATAGTTGGACTGTGCGTTATAGTTGGATAATTCAATGTATTCCTGATTAAGTATTGAATATCCGCCCGTTATTAACACATTGTCTTGGTATACGTTTATGGTAGATATGTCGGCTGGGAACCTCAATTTAGCTATAATTCTGTTATTTACAGCATCATAGATCGGATTAAGAAGTTCCATATCAACACTGTTTTTTGTCCACGGAAGAATGGGTTTTCTTCCACCGGGTACTCCGGGGCCCACAAGTTCATATTCAATACTTGTTTGTAATATTCCGTCTTCAAGATAATGTTCTTCATCTGTTACCAGAATCATTGTTGCCGATTTCGGTAGTCTTGATGGTGTGGTAACAAGCTGCGACACTTTTGCGAACTCATTTCTTGCTATAAGAATGTTGTATAGCCCGTATTCGTATTGCAATTTTTCATTATAGAAATAACGGTTTGTAAAATCTATATTAAAGCTATTATTCATAATGGCCTTTCTTACCGGTTCGAGCAATGTTTCAGAAAGACCTTCTTTATCCTCGGTAATAAATATCCCATTTGCCTTAACGTTTTCGGAAGCAGTGACAAAATGATTAATTACGTAATGCTGCTGATTCAGTAACAGCTTTATTCTTTTTGCCTTGAGATCACCAAACTGGTAGTGCATCGTACCTTCGGATTCTTTATTGCGGTGATAGATGTCGTTATTGAGTCTATACACGACTGGGTAAAATTCACCATCATCTGAGTCGGAATAAGAAATAGACACAATCTGGAGAGGGAATTCTCCAAACGGCGTCAGTGTAATTTCATTTATTTCGGATATGAGGTCGAATGTTATAAGAAGTTCGCATACAGCTCCCCGCTTGACATCTTTGTATGGGATTTCAATTGGGCTATCTACGGCTATAACCTCATGCCAGTATGTGGACATATCAGTGTCAATTGCATTTTCAAGTTTATTTTGATTATTCTTTATCGATGACAAGAGCTGTCCATGCTGTCTTGTAATTTCAATCTTGCCGAGCCTGGTCCCAGATTTTGATACCAACATGTTAGCAGAGTCTATGTAACGAAGCTTTATGGCTTCAAGATATTTATCGAAGTAAGCATTGTCATGCTGATAGTATGATTTATCCTTTTCTATACCTGCTGGGTCCCTGAATGCTTCGTATCGCACAAAGTGATTCTTATTTCTGATGCGCTGCTCATATTCGACAATTTTATCGTATGACTTGTTAAGTTCCAGTTTAATACTGTTTAATACAGCTTCGTTAAGTTTTCTGTGCCTTGTAATAACATCGTCAGTATCATTCAGTTCATCAAAAAGAGCAGCGATATCCAATGCGGCTTCAAGCATACATTGAGACAGGGTTTCAGAATTACTCCTGCCTTCCTGGGCTACCGGTATAAGGCGAAGCTTTCTCTCTGTGTAATTGTTATATAAAGTCTCGTATTCTTCCTCAGAGATTTCACCATTTTTATATAGTTCATCAAGTATTATCTTTGCATATTTTTCTTTAATCGTCATTTATCTCACTCCGAAAATATTGTTCTAAATCGATATTGGAGAGGATGTTGTCAATTTCCTGGGTTATCTTGTTCTTGATTTCTTCTCTGATGTATTCGTCAATCTTTCTTTCTACTGTTGCTTCTATTATTGATATTGCAAGAGGCTTTATCATTTTCAGAATTTCATTGACGATCGCCTGTTTTGATTCATTTGTTCCTCCCTGAACTAAATCGGACCTGAAGTATCTGTTCAGAACATCTGTTACTTCGACTTCTTTTTGATCGAGATTTTTAGCATAAGAGTTGTTGCCGATTTTGGTAATCCTCATTCTGTTTCATCTCCTTCCGGGTCCTCTGGATTGAATTGTTCAATCTGTCTGGTGCGGATTGATTTGAGTACAGTACTGTTATCCATCTCGGGCTCTTCTGCGTAAATGAGCGCCTGTTCGTATTTACCTATTGTATTTTGTAACAGTACTGATGTTAGTGTTCCTCCCTCATCAAAAACGAGTTCTGTTATGTTGCCACTCTGTTCAAGTACCCGGTGTAGTTTCCCATCCTTATATTGAAGGATGGTATCGCCTATTTCAACATCTCCGTCTATTGGCGACGGGCTGAGAGGAGGTTTATCAATGGATAGTTTCTGATGAAGTATCCAATCCTTGTAGTAGATGGCCACGGCAAACAGGCTTGGTGTTTCTCCTCTTTTGTTCTGGATTAATTCTATTCTAAGATATATGGTGTCGCTGTACTTGGGTATTGTAAATAGTTCACTTGTACCAAGCTTAACTGGATAATAGTTGTTTAAGTCTGCAGACACATAGTATCTTATTGTGCACCCGATTGGGATGATTGCATCTGCCTTAATCATGACTTCATCTATTGTTCCGCCATATCCTGATTTAAAAGGAGTCGAGTGAATAATAGCCACAGGCTCCTTAGCTGTTACACAGAGTTTTTCTGTATCATGTGTGTATCCATTCGACTTTGCTCTGAATATCTGGTCTTGAGTTGCAAAGTCCATATAAAACATCATGTTGATATCAGGATTGTGTTCCAGCACAAAGAGACAGTCATTTAAAAAGTTTCTGCCATATAGTTCGCTTACGTCTCTTTGTGTGTTGTTAACGGCATCCTGGATTTTATTAAGATGTTCTCCGCTTACTTTCTCCAGTACATTATCTATATGTGTTTGAAATTTTGTATATTCGCGCTTCACCAGTATCTCTCCTTTTATACCAGAACATTGTGTTCCGTCGGATTAATATATTCGATTACCGGAAGAACCCCTAATGCAATATGTTTATGTACTGCGGCTTCTACGTCGCTCTTTTCAAAAGTACCACCGAATTCCTTAAGAATTCTTCTGTCTATTTTAATTATTACTACGGCATTCTCTTGCAAAGGCTTACCACTTATATGGCTTATATCAAGAAAATATTCACTTTCTGGATTGATTATTTTTCTTAACTCGTCGTTTATGTCTATGAATCCGCCGCCCCTTGTCCTGGTATCAATAAGTTTTACCTCTTCTTTTGAAGAATTTGGACGAACATATATCTTTGCAACCATTATTGCTCTTTTTTCATCTTGTTCCTCGATAGAAAGTTGCCTTGTGGTATGGAATAATGTGTTTGATGTCCTTCTCTTCAGGGTTTGATAATTGTTATCGCTTCTTAAGTAATCAACAAGTATTGGTTCACCGCACAGTATATATGCATTTTCAATTATGATTGAACGAACATAAGTGGCATTGCCTGAAAAATGCCATGTACATATGTTCGGCGTATTGCTTTGTCTTGGAATAACCTTATTGCTGTATTTTGTCCTTACGATAAATCTTGCGTCAGTTCTGGCCATATAATTCAATTGTATGGTTAAAGGTTGCCCAACCTTAATGTTTTCCGGTATTTCGTGCTGTTCATCATTAACGTTGATAGGATTAACTTTCACTTCTGAAGGTATAGCGTATATGTATACGGTTTTGTTTAACAGCTCAAATGACGGCTTAATAACAAGTTTACCTTCTTGAGTAATTTCCCCGTATTCATGACCAACGCATGGATTGATGTCCAACGGAACCCATTGCCCAGTTTTCTCATCAGTATACCCTTTATAGATAAAAGCGTCTTCCAGGTAACAGTAGGTAACTTCTATCGGATCTGTATAGTTAATCATTCCGGCAAGATATATTATTCCGGAGTGTGAATCGACAGATGAAACCTGGATGGTTTTACTTTCTGCACCGAGCCTTGATTTAACTATTACAGTGATGTTTGTTATGCTGCCGTTGACTATTGGCGCATAGATTGGCGTATTCTTTACCTTAATGGTATTCTGGTTGATTACGGTAGCCATTTCGGTAATTTGCATATATGGCGGCATATCATTAAAGAACTCCTGTGCGTAATAGCCAGGAATAGAATAGCTCATTCGTTCAGACATTTTGGTATGAGGATTGAATTTACTCATATTGCCGTTGATAATCCTCGGATACCATTTGCCGTCTATTTCTATTGGATCTTTAGCGCTTATGTTCCCTGAGTCCAGGGCAAGCAAATAATAGTTTTGGCTCTGTCCACCTACTGTAATTTCAAACCCGTTTTCAACTTCTGTAAGTTTATACGTATTCCATGTTGGATTAGAATCGACGCGACTCATATATGGACGCGGATTAATGAATTCGCGTATACCGGGAATGAGTTTACCATCGTTATCGATCCCATTATAAACAACATAAAAAGAAGCTATTTTGTCAGCCCAGAAATTTGTATAAATTCTTACGGTATACAATCCGTTTTCTTCTGGTATAAATTCCTGCTGAAAATGATAAGTTTTTGGAACGTATCCTTTTTCTGATGTAATCTGGATTGGTTTATTGCTACGTACCTTGTATTGCAAAGTGTAGATGTAGTATAGTGGTTCCCCTTCTTCTATTTTATCTGTTAAAAGGAATAATGGAGATGAGGCGGGTGCAGACAACTTGCCGTCTGACCGCCTCGTAAGTAAAACGAACTGAGGGAGGGTTTTATCGATCATGGTAGTTGTTTGCACATTCTCTGAAATATCAGGTTTTTTAATTGTGTAACAAATGAGATTAACAGCCCCGTCAGGGACTGCTTTTCCTATTTTCAACCATTCAGTTTCATGTACCTTAGTCATTGACCGCACCTCAGTCTTTAATATATAGGAACCCAACATTAATCGAATTCCGTAATGGATTGAGATCTATATGTCTTGCAATGTATTTCGAGCCAGTTTCATAGTATACGGAGTGGTTTTGTCCACCATGTACCGTTATTATTAAGTGGTCTTCAAATTCTTCTACATAGAAGGAATTTGCCAATTTGTACCTCACTACTATGGTATCATCAAATATATCGGATGGCAATATGACAATATTGTTGATAACCGAGACACCTTCAATGACCTCATTGTTTATGAGCAGGGTGTTGACATCTATTCCTGTATTAGAAAGTTTGAGATATTTGTTATTAATTACTTCTGCTTCATCTGTAATTTCAAGTCCGTCATGAACTTCGGTAAATATTGTGCCATCCTCTCCTATTACGATAATTGGAGAACCCGATTTTGGAAGCGGAGATACCTTATATTTGTTATCCTCAATTTTTTCTACCATGACATTACTTTCACCAAAGAGATAATACTCGTCAGAGGATAAGTAATAATATCCAGGTACTAGCTCCGGATACCAGGGGGTCTGGCTTGCAATTGCCACTTCTGCTGTTACAGGAATATCTATTGTTGGCTCGGTTGATTCAATTGTATTAACGTCAATGTCCGAAGAAAGAATAACATTCGGGTTATTGCTACTTAACTCAAGCTTATATACTTTGTCCGGAGCATATAATTTTGGATTATCAGCTCTTATTATAAAATGTCTTGTCGTGTTTGCCTTAACGGTTTGGGTATCGGACATCGCAATAATTGGTTCGGAATTGATGTCCGGAATTAATTCTTGATGCTCATTATTTACAAAAAATACAATGAACATCCCGTTTTCTATTCTATAGCTTACACGCGGATCGTCGATCTCCAGATAATGTTCTGTTGCATCAGGTATGAGATCAGCAATCGGTATCTGCATGTCTTGTTTTATATTCCCCTGGTTTACAATACCAATCATTGATGGACCATATGCAAAATCTTTAATGATTATGGGTTTCTTTTCTGCATATAAGTATATTGTTGCGTGTCTGTCATAAACCCAAAGACCATTTTGACTGTTTACTTCTCCGATACTATTACTCGCACAAGTATTCGCCCATCCATCTGTTTTTATAAAACCAATTGCTTCATCTGTTTTTACTGTTACAGGAATCTTGTATGCAGCAGGCGTCACCCATTGGTCTATGTCCATAAGTTTTCTTGAACTTTTTGCAACCTGTATAACAACTCTGACTGTTTCGCCGTCGATAATAACATGGGCGTCAGACGATTTGTTGCGAATTGTAAAAGTAACAGACGTCCAACTCCCACTATAAACCAAGCCGTCTGATGATGTTAATGCCATATCTGATAATTTTAGAATTTGTTTCTCATTCTCATAGCTATATATAATACCGTTTACACGTTGCTCAACTGTGAACATTACTATGTTTGAATCTACAGATATGTAGACATCATCAGGTCCGATTGAACTTAATTCTCCGTTCGAAAATGCAACCTTCATGTATGGCGTATTGCATTGCAGGGAATAAGTAATATTATCGGTTCCAAAGATTTCAGGCCATACATTGTTATTATAATATGGCATGTATTGTGCCACCTCATCTTTTGGTAACAGTAAAACATTATCACCAGCTTCAGAGGAAATTGATCTTTCAATGATATAGTCCTTAACATAATCCCGGTATTCCATTGTTGCATACAATTTAACATTTTCCCTTGCTGCAGTTATGGGGGATACGGAATTCTCCCATGCAACAAGTAAGTCACCTGAAATATGCTTCAATTCATACTGTATTATAGAAGGATCTCCATTGAATATCTGGTCATTAGTCTCAACAACACCATCAAGTTGCTGTTCTGCGCATTTTAAAACAAACTGGTTATAATCAGGAGTCACAACTTTCATTACAATCAATTCGGTTAACGATGTCTGCATTATGTCTGAATATGTAATTGTGTGACTATATTCTCCTGTTACTCTGCCTGTTGTTATAATGATGTTATCTGTAGCATTGGATTCCAGTGAAACTGTTGACTCCCATGCAGCATTAACAGAAGGGTTGGAGCTTGATGTAATCCTGCATATAATGTTCTGGTAATCGGTTATATCGTATAGGTATGATGTCTTTCTGCCGTTTTGCATTCCGTACAATTTAACAGCTTGAAGCTCGTCGGATGTAATCTTTATCTGATTATTTATATCCGATTCGGTATAAATAACCTTCTGGAACACAGCATTGTTGTAAAAAGAATCCGGAGTGATATTATGAGCGTACATAGAATATACGCCATTTTGAGAGCGAATTGTTGTTTTTACATTTTCAGCATTTGTATTTATTGCTCTCATACTCTTAATAACATACTCGTCAGCATCAATAATTTCAGGGATTGTTTGAGCTATAGCGTTTACTTCGTTTTCAATATTATTCCATATGAGTATTGAATTCATATACTGTTTTAATCCCGTATAAGTACGCGTACCAGTTTCAACTATTACATCATACTTTTTGGTAAAGTATTTAAAGTTACTCGCGAATATGAGTATCTTTTCGGTACTTGGCTCGATGCGGATTCTTCCCATATGATAAAACTGACTTAAAAACAGTGGTAGTGTTGTATTTGACTTATTAATGTATATATTGGCCTCATAAGTCGTTTGATGCGTAAAATAGTCGTATGTTATTTTAACTCTTGAGTTCCACATTGAAACATGCGGAGGCAGAATAACACTACCGGAATATTCAGTATAGAGTGGGAAGTTATATGGATTATCTTCAAGGTTTGTACCGTCAAGTGTTATTGTATGAGTACTTTGCGCTCTTTGATAGTTTCCGCTGTGGCGATAATTCAATTCATATACTCCAGTCAATGAGCTGCTGTTTACAGGTTTGGCGGACAAGAACATACTACGGTAACTGTTCTTTGATATATATTCGCTGGCCGAAGGATACTGATTATTATAGATATCAAGCCCGGCCTGTCCATAAGCATGACGTTCTACTATTTCTTTAGGAGAATCTCCTATATCGTAAAGACCGTAATATATTCCTGTTTCTTTTACGATGTCTATATAACTGTCAGCTCCGATTGATTTTAAATAATCGACGATCTTACTTTTAGCGTCGTACACGCTTTTACCGTAGGAAGGGCCATTGATAAAGTTACCAATCGTTTCTGTTGTAACAGTAAACCAGTCTTTATAGGATTGACTGAATATATTTTCTTTAAAGTCTCCAACAGGTGCGACATCAACATACCCCATAAGCCAATAGAATTCTCCATCCATATTACCCCCGAACTTGAATCTTCTATATGCAGCCAATCGTCTTGGATTAGACATTGTTGTAACATAATCTGCATCCAGTATCGGGGCATCAAGTGTTACCTCATAGATTTCTATTTTCTGAGGAACCATTTTTGTACATTGTATAGTAGCTTCTGCCTTGTAATCGAAGTTGTATGAAGTTTCGTAGAAGAACTCAACGTTTATATTGCTTGTCCTTTTAACATTAATCGGTTGATTAACTGCTCTTGCTGTTATACTGTATCTTCCATTCTTTTGAATAACAGCAGGACCGTTTGCTTTTGCTGTAAGCTTAAGCTGAACTGGTCGTTGGATTTCCACAGGGGAAAACACCTCACCATAGATGTCGGCATCATAATATGATGGAGGAAACGCAAACAGTTCACCCTTTATGTGTCCAAAACTACAGATCTTTTCTACTTCCCCCTCGGATCTCTGCCTATAGATAAATGGTATTTCGTTATATTCTTCTTCCGAGATTATATCGCAAGGAGTAATAGTTGCAGTACAAGAGAAGGTTTCCTCATTAATGTTCGATATAGAAACCTTTAAATCATCTCCCTCTCCTATACCAGATTTGATATATCTTGAACGTCCAGGTTCATTTATAGGAGTAAGATTAACATCTTCTATTACAGAAGCGGAAAATGGTTTTAAATCTTCTTCTGTTTCTTCGGGGAGTGTTGTTGCAGTAAAGTATTCAGACAATGGAGATACTTCATCTGCGTTATATGCTTCTATAGCCCTGGTATAGTTGGTGTTTGGTGTTAAGTTTTCTTCTATATATTCCGTAATACCAACGCCAATATATGCGATAACGTCGCCATTGACGTTATATATACGGTATGCGCAGCCTTCAACTACATTCCATGTCCATCTGATTGAGTTTTTATCAATAGCTTCTCCAGAGAAATTTCCTGGAGTTGACAAATATCCTTGCGGATTTTTAATGTAAGCGTAAATAGGAGCTCTTACTATAAGCTCCTGTGTATTTGCTTTTTCGAAGTATACAATGACATCAGGATCATTTGATGATACAGAAAACTTTAAGATGTCGAGATCTTCGATATTAACGTTATTTTCGTTACAGTAGTCCATTATAACTTCCTGTACGTAGAAGAATGGCTGATCGTCGGCTATCCTAAATTCGGTAAGGTATGTTTCTTCGTTAATATCAACTTCGCCGATTATTTTTTTGCTCAGTTTCTCTGTTTTACCGTTAATTCTGTTTTGGATATCTACCGAAATGATATATTCAAATTGCTTTATCATATCTCTAACCCCTTACGGAATAATAATATCCATGTAAGTTATTTTACCTTCTACACTAAAGGTAATTCTGCATGTTCCGGATTTCACTGCAAGAATTTGATTATTTGATATTTCAACACAATCATTACTTGCAGAAAGTATTAGTGCATTTCTTAATAAATCTGTTGAAGCCGGTGTACCATCAGTCATTATACCTGTTATAATTACCTCTTCATCTACAGAACTTTGAAGGGTTGTAAATATTGTTTTTTCCGAATTAGGACTGCGTGTTTCGCCCTGGCTTTCAGGGAAATATGCGTATGCTTCATACACGTTTCCTGGAGTTAGCCAGGTCCATGTTGAACCCGAAGGTTTCTCCTGGTTATTACAAACGATAATTGATCCCGGTGAAGATGTCAAAACAACTGTTCTTGCCGTTAATTCAGAAACAATGGGAGCATCAGGTGGAAGTCTTTCTGGTTTTAATGTTATTGCAACACCATATTCTGAATATGGGCTTCTGTAGTATATATCTGTTTCCGGGAAATAAGCCCTGGCTGTATAGGTTGTATCTGGCTCTAAACCAGTCCATGTCGAACCAGATGGTTTTTCTTCACCATTACATTCTATTATTGAACCCCCATCTGATACCCATGTAATAGAATTTTCTGTTACAGAAATGGCTTGGGGTTTAGATGGGGCGCTTTGTTCAAACTTCAGAGTAGTTACCGATGCAGTTTCAGAATCAGGACTTCGGTTGTATACGTCAGTTTCAGGAAAGTATGCGTAAGCGGTATATGTTGTCCCGGGTATTAATCCAGTCCATGTTGAGCCAGAAGGTTTTTCTTCTCCATTGCATACAACAATTGAACCATCATCAGATACCCATGTAATAGAATTTTCTGTTATAACCGTGGCTACAGGAACACTTGGAGCTTCGCGATCCTGTTTAGCTCCACTATGCGGGAATCTATCAAAATTTGATATGCCTGGTACAGTGACAGGAGAAGGTTCATAGTCCGTGTTCCCTATTCCTAATTGGCCGTATCGATTATCTCCGCAGCCCTTTACAGTATTGTCATTCATTATAAAAAAGGTATGTTGATCACCACATACTATATCTTTTACTCCTGTGAGTGGTAAGTCTGTAACCGTAGATGCTGTATTTGTATGTCCTAATCCTAATTGTCCATAGCCATTATTACCACAGCATTTTACAGAACCATTTTCCATTATGAAAAATGTATGATAATAACCACCACATACTATATTCTTTACACCTGTAAGTGGTAAATCTGTTACTGTAGATACCGTATTTGTATGTCCTAATCCTAATTGTCCATAGCCATTATTACCACAGCATTTTATAGTACCATCTTGCATTATAAAAAATGTATAATCATAACTGCATACGATATCTTTTACTTCTGTAAGTGGTAAGTCTGTTACCGTAGATACTAGGGTATTTGTATGTCCTAACCCTAATTGTCCATAGCGATTATCGCCACAACATTTTATAGTACCATCTTGCATTATGAAAAATGTATAAAAATAACCACATACTATATCTTTTACTCCTGTAAGTGGTAAGTCTGTTACCGTAAAAACAGGGTCATTTGTATGTCCTAATCCTAATTGACCATATGAATTACTACCACAACATTTTATAGTACCATCTTGCATTATAAAAAATGTATGAGCACCACCACATACTATATTTTTTACACCTGTGAGTGGTAATTCTGTTACAGTAGATACTGGGCTATTTCTATGTCCTAACCCTAATTGACCACTTAAATTATGACCACAACATTTTACAGTGCCATCTTCCATTATAAAAAATGTATGACCATAACTACATACTATATTTTTTACACCTGTGAGTGGTAAGTCTGTTACAGTTGGATATGCATATGGATCAGGTGTTGCAAATCCTAACCCTAATTGTCCATAGCCATTATGGCCACAGCATTTTATAGTACCATCTTGCATTATAAAAAATGTATGATAACTAAATTTCATATTATATCCTCCACGCTTTTGTGCATTTCACTTCTAATTTATAGAAACAATTCACATTATGCGTTTAATACAAATCCGTTAATTATTGATACAAGTAGTT
>ENA-OWPA01000851-OWPA01000851.1-bioreactor-metagenome-genome-assembly--contig:-NODE-851-length-29128-cov-4.920485_pt1 | contig 29128 bp, 18 predicted proteins | sample MGYA00238139_ERZ651803 | MGnify/ENA primary metagenome ERZ651803 (study PRJEB26909, sample SAMN07631231) | bioreactor metagenome | isolation source: Switchgrass digestor | place: USA: Dartmouth... | reverse complement strand
TTTTTTAGCTCATGTGTTTTTTGAAAAATTCTTTTATTTTTCAAAAAAAGCTCTTGACTTTAATTAGCTGGTCTTTTTATTAAAATTTTAAAGGCACCTCTATTTTTTTAAGAGCAAGATAATCTTGAATAATTTTCCATAATCACCTGAACTTACATAAATTATATCATCCCCAGTGATGGCATGCCATAGTATCTCATAGTATCTCATAGTATCTCATAGTATCTTAAGTGCATATCTCAAAAAATACATATCTTAAACACAAATCCTAAATACACTTAGAAACATATTTTAAGTACATTTTTTAAATGTGTAGTAAGCACATATATTAAGTGCAGTTTGTTACTTAATTTTAGAGAATTCATTTGGACTTGCCATCTTTGCACATGGTTTCTTAAAAGGTGGAAAATTTATTCTGAGCATTTTTTGTACTCGCATACCAGCTCATGGTTAAAGGGTGGAAGATATGCTCACTTCCCGCCGTAAAACAATCGGTATCCGCCACTTATTGATAATGGTCGGCATTTTGCTGTCTTGCTCCAATAGCGATCTTGTTTGGCAGGGATTATAATATCCCACCGGAGTCTCCGGCAAATCCAACTCGCCATATAGCTGAGAACCAGCGCCGGAGGACACTGAATTCCCCAGCAAAAACAGTTTGGCATATGGCTGAGAACCACTATGATATAGGACTTCGTATTTCCAGTCCGTAAGCTTTATAACCATGCAATTATCAAGCCTCCATCCTTAAGCCATATAGAGCTCTATTCCCCTGTGATGCCTGCCCTGTCAACGCTTTCGACAAACTGTTTTTGCAATACGGTGTACATGAGAAGCATCGGAACTATGGTCAGCATGGTACCGGCCATTCTTATGCTTTCATTCAGGCGGTTTACAGCGCTGCCGTCGGAGGTAGGATAAAGCCTGTTGTATGAATCCACAAAAGACTGAAGACGCATCGGCAGCGTCTGTATAGTCTTACCAAAGAATATACCCGCTAGATAAGTTTCATTCCAGTACCACACAAAAGAGAACAGAAACGCGACAACTATGGCTGGCACTGACATGGGCAGTGCAATTTTGAGGAAAATCTTGAGCTTGCCTGCGCCGTCAATCTCCCCCGCCTCATCCAGCACCTTCGGGTAAGAGTGGAAAAACTGATAAAACACCAGGACAAATATGGTGCTTTTTATTCCCTGGCCCAGCAGGGCCGGAATCATGGAAGGAAGCGGCGTATTGATCATGCCGTAGGCATCAAAAAGCATATATCTCGGCACCATGGTCACCTGCCCCGGTATAATGAAGGTTATGACGAGAAGAAGCATCCAAAGCCTCTTCAGCGGAAATTCAAACCGTGCGAATCCATACCCCACAACCGCACAGCAGGCCGTCTGGAACAAAGCCGGCAATCCGGCCATCACAAGGGAAACCCCAAAAGTTTTCGAAGCATCCAGAACTTTATATGCTATCCTGTAATTGCCGAAATACATCCTTGTAGGCACCCATCTTACCGTGGGGTTTACAAGATCCGACACGTCCATGAGACTGTTCACTATCATAAACATCAAAGGATACAGGTAAACGAAGCCTATGCCGAGCAAAAGCGCGTATGTTATCAGCTTCTTCAGCAGGCCATCGGTTTTTCCTGCCCCCAAAAGCTTCTTTTTGATCCGGTCAATATTCCACCCATGAATTGGAGCTTTTTCCTTCACTTTTATGTTAAAACTCCCGACATTCATCGCTTCCACCTCTTCTTCTTTTCTCTGAACAGGAGAAATACAACTCCCAAAAGCAGCAGCTCAGCTGAGAAGTAAATCCACGACTGGGCTGCCGAGTAGCTGTAAACATTGCCTATTAGAAACATGTTTTTTGAAATCTCCATGTTTACCCTGTTATTCGGAAATCCGGACATCTCCACAACCGTATAAATTGCATTTACCATGATGACAGGTTTTAAATAAGGGAGGACTATCTTCCAGAAAATCTCCCAGGACGAAGCTCCGTCAATACGGGCAGCCTCATATATGGAACCGTCTATCTTCTGAAGGCTAGCCAGGAATATCAATATCTGCACCCCTGAAAACCATAAAATCATGACCAGATTATCAAAAACGTAGAGCACTGGCGCACCTATGGCCTCGGGCAGCGTGCTGAACACCTTGTAAACCGTATATTTGGACGGGTTTACTATTTGGGCGGCATTGTTGGTAAGAAGCTCAGAGATAACCGGACCGCTTATGATGATGACAGGAAGAAAAAATATGGCCCTGAATATAGTCCTGCCTCTGAACTTGCCATTGAGCAGCATCGCCATTATCAGCGAAGCGACGACAATCATGGGGGTAGAGAGGAGTACAAATATGAAGCTGTCCGACAATGCCACGGGAAAGTTCACATCTTTGGTAAACGCCTGAACATAGTTTCCGATGCCTATCCAACGGGTCTGGATTCCGGTGGGTGCTATTTTTACGCTGCTGAAGCTTAAGAATATGGAATAAAAAAAGGGAAAGCCTGTAAACAATATAAACCCCAGAATCCATGGCAATATGAAAAGGTATCCGGTTATGGCATTCTTCTGCCGTATGCTGATTGTGCCAGGCTTTTTGCCTTTCATCCTTGCTCCTGCCACAAGTTATCACTCTCCTTCCAGCACAGCATAGCTCTGAGCAGGTATATTTACCGATCCGAAACTGTAATTGCTGCCTGTATAATTAATCAAGATGGATACACCGCCTTCATAATCCATCTTAACCACTCCGCTGGAAACTACAGTCCTTCCTGTGATCTTCCTGCCCTCAACCCTTGACAGGGCAGCATTGACATCATTGTAGACTTCCAGGATATGCTGTTTCCAGTCTTCATACTTGGTAGAATACAATTCAGAAATAGGTGTATGCTCCATCTCGTGATTATCCAGTCCGGTCAGCAGGAATGCCGGATAGGCTCCGTATTCTATCATCCTTAAAACGTCCGTCCTCGAATAGAAGCTCATATTGGAATAGGGCGCGTAATAATCCACGCTGCCTTTTAATACAATCTGCATAAAAGGCACCGTATCGGTTTCAAACAGATACTGGCTGTTGGTAACGGGCACATTGAATATCTCACTGGAATATTTCCATAAATACTGGTTTGGCCTGTACATTGCCAAGTTTTCAATATCCACCAGGACCTTTTGTGCCGTCTCCTCCTGCTTCTTGCGTATATCAAGCCTGCAAGTCACCCTGTCCCGCTGGTTTTCAGCATACAATCTTTGACCGAATTCATCCAAGGCCATGCCTTTCATTCCGTTTTCAGCATACAGCTTCGCTTTCCCGGCAACATAGTCTGCCGCTATGTCCGCCTTGACAAAGTAAGTGTCTTTAAGCCATATGGCATCATTATCCCTCTCCACCTTTATCAGCGCCTGGGAAAGGGCAGTTCCACCCTCCTGCCTCAAATCGATCTGTGTTTCCTTTACTGTTACGGGATTCTCGTAATAATAAAACCGTCCCCCTTTTGAAGATATATGCTCATCCAGCAAGGACAGCGCCTTCTTTCCCCCGACCTTGCTTTCAAAACTGAAATTCGACGGTCTTGAACCATTAAGCCCTCCTTTTTGCCATCCTTTAAAGACCATGGTTATATTGCTTATACCCTGCCCTGCAATATCTTCCGCAATCTGCCTCGCTTTTGCTGCGGTGGTTATGGGAAGGACACGGTTAAATATGAATCCCCTTTCCAAATCGGAGCCGATGATGTCAAGCTGCAGGGGAATGTCGGCATCAATCCTTTCTCCCGCCGGCAGGTTGCCTTCCTCCTGCAAAATCCTTCTATAAAGCTTTGCCATTCCAATGTAGTCGGCATCCTCTCCCCTCAGAAAACGATAGCTTATCTCTGCCTCAAACCTGTTTCTCTCCTTTTGGGCCACCTGGACGCCGGCACCGCTCTTGCTTGTCGGCTGCAGGTACTTTTGGCGGTATATGAACCGGGCGCTTATCCAGTTATAGTTGGTGACAATACCACTGGGTGTGGCCACAATGGATGCATATTCCGCACCTTTTTCCACCCTTGCGAAATAGGCGTTCTGCTTCACACCATGCACCACTCCAAAAACCGGCATCAGCACCTGGGGTTCTTCGGTGGAGAAATCATTAGGCCGGCTGGATTTCAGATCATTTACCTCGAACAGGTGGTCAATGCCATAATCCTTCCCATAAATCCTCTTGTCAAAATTTACGAGGTATTGGGAAGGCTTGCTATACCTTATAAGGGCACCCGGCCCGTCAGGTACAAGCATGTACCCATCTATTTCATCCGCCCGGGTTGAGCCTAAGAAAGGTACAAAATATACTGCTGCCAGGGAATAGTCTTCCCCTTCCTTTATGCTGTCGTCGATCATCCTGAAAAGAAGGCTTCCATCCCGGAGCTCCATTTCAAAATCAAAGGAAATGTCCAGGGTAATATAACTTACCGAGTACCTCAGTATATTGCCCTGAGCTTTAAAGCTTTTTTTAACATTTTTATCTGCTATGCTCAACCTTTTTTCGAGACCTTTGGCATCAAAATAATCTATGGAGACAAGGGCATTGCCTACGCCGGACCACGTGGTGTTCATATCCTCCGGCTTCTCTTCCGCAAGGCCTCCCCATACATACCCCGTCGCCTTATCCACCACCCTGATGGAAGCATTTTTTTCCCTGTGCCAGACCTCCAGCCTGCTGTCTTCCATGATTTTGGCATATCCGTCAAGATTCAGCCTGTTTGGGACCTTGTCAAAGGTTTCGGTCCTGGTATGACGGTTAGAGTTCACATCCGCTATCGCAGCCAAGGCATCACCCTTTTCCGGCAGACCTCCTTTATCATCAACAAAAGCCCCTGTCTTTACGGTCCAGGTTACAGCTGCTATTGCCAGCAGCAATACAGCGGCAATGCAGCGCTTAACATTACGCAACACGGTATGACACCTCCTTCAGAATGGAGTTTACAAACTCAGCGCCCTGGTCCCAGAGCATATATATTATGGAAAAAGCCAGCACGGCGATGAACATGAAGAAAACTGAAAGAAAAATATTTTTTACCACATCCCGGATTTCGTACCCGTGTATCTCCTTAAGGCCAATAAAAAGCAGGATTCCGCTCCACACCCATATTATAACTGTCAAAAAATCTATAATGAACCTCTCATTCAGCGTAAGCACATATGTTAAGGCAATTACAACAGGCATGAACATTATGAATGGGGCAAAGGAATACGCAGTAGCTATATAAACGTCCTTGAGCCTGCCTTCGCCTTCATTTATCGAGCTGACCATGTAGTTTCCGGCCACCCACAAAGCACAAGGGACAAAAAAGAGCAATACGATGTAAGTATAGGAAGTATCCCGGGCATCATGGAAATTGAAAAGGAATCCGCGGAACAGATAGTCGGCTATAAACACCAGCAGAGCAATAAAATATATAATCGTAGCCGACAGCACCGAGCCTTTCTGATCTTTTCTGACATAATAGAAACTGTCTATAGGATGCCTGATGAAATTCTTTAGATAGAGGACATCGGCAACAATCTTGCTATCCAGCACCCTTTTTATTGATCCCTTTACAGGGGTCAAAATCCCATATCTCCGGTCATAGTAGCCAAGAAGCCTTAAAGCTAGCCTTATCAAAACCAGAGCAATCAGTATATATCCGAGATTTTCCTGGAGCCATAAGTTCCTTATCTCCCAATATGCTTCGGAATAGTCAGCGCGGTTTTGGGCAATCTTGAAATGCTTCGCTGCAGCCTCATAATTTCCGGCTTGAAAATAGCCTTTTCCCATGCCATCATGGGCAATTTGGGATATGCCGCTAAGGCGAAGTATCTCCTGCCATATTCTGTGGCTTTCGGAATACTCTCCTTTTTCAAAAAGATCAACAGCCCTATGCATCATTCCTGCAAAAGCGGTAGGATAAAACACCTGCACCATGCCCCGTTCCCGGTCGAGCACATATACAAAATCATTTTCATCGACGGCAATGCCGGATGCCACGGTGAAAAGCCCGTTTCTCTCGGTGGAAATAGCCCTGCCCCCGAAAGAGAAAATCAGGCTGCCGGCAGAATCATATTCATATATGAGCCCGGTCTCGCTCACCGCATAAATCTGTCCGTACCTTCCCACTGCTATGTCGACGAAATTCTCTTCATCCATCATATTCCCCGATTCAAAAAGTATATTCTCCCCCGAGACATTGTGTTTTTTAACGGCATCCCCTTTTATGGACTGGGTTATGCTGTATATCATCCCTTTATTGTCAATAGCGATATTATGAAAGGTTTTAGGTATGCGGTTAAACAATTTAGCCTTTTGTTCCTCGGTGAAGAAAATATCCTGAAGAACCTCCAGCAGCGATACATTTGTCCTGTTGACCCCAAAATAGCCCAGAAATTCCCCCTTTTTGCCCAGCTGGATAATACCGTCAAAAGAGCCTTCACCCACTATATAAAGGTTTCCTCCTTTATCCGTCAGCACCTTTCTTGGCTTGAAGTTAGTAGTCTTGCCAAAAATAGGGGAATCCGGCCGCTCGTACCATCGAAGCACATCCCCGTCCGGCGAAAACAATGCTACTTTTTCAAGACCAGAGTCGGCAACGAATATTCTGCCTTCCCCGTCGGCAAACACTCCGGTAGGAGAGCTCAGCAAGCCTTCACCCACAAACTCTACGGAGCCGGTGGTTCTGTCCATTACCACAATACGCCTGCCTCCTGTATCGGCTACATATATTCTGTTTTTATCTATAAAAATATCCTCCGGCTTTTGCATACCGATATCCTTAAGCAGTATACCTCCCGCCAGATACGCATCCTGCGTCCGCATCCACCGTCCGTCCACCGATAAGGTATAGGTATATGCCGTTGCATTCTGGGCTGCAGCATTTATGGGCATGATCCCCAACGCCAAAAAAAGAATTATTAACAGTTTCAGGCCTTTCCTAATGGCAGACCGCATAATTTTCAACAAACCTCCTCCTGCCTTTTGCATCACTTGATCCCGGAATGGGCCATGGTACTCATGACTTTTGACTGCAGTATTATGAAAAGAATCAGATTGGGCAGAAACATAATCATAGAAGCTGCTGCTGCCATTCCCTGGCCGGCCACCGTGTTTCCGGTAGTGGATGTCAGAGTTGACATAAAAAATGCGAAAGTTTTCAGTGATTCATCATTAATGAACAGGGATGAGGATTCCGTACTGTTCCATGCTGTCTGAAAAGACAAAATAGCTACCGTTGACAATGCCGGCCTTATTATCGGCATAACTATCCTTATCAATATATAGTAGTCGCTAGCCCCGTCAATCCGCGCAGCTTCAATCAAGGCATCCGGAACCTGGTCTATAAATTGCTTGACCAGGAACAGCCCTACCGGCATGGCCAGCAAAGGCAATATGTGGGCAAAGAAATTGTCAATAAGGCCAAGGCCGACCACGACAAGATACCTCGGTATGATTACAGCTACCGGGACAAACATGAGAGCCAATGTATTTATGGAAAATATGACATCCCTGCCTTTAAAATTCTTCTTTGAAAGAACGTACCCTGCAGCCGCTGAAATCCATATAGTAAGCATCACCACCATCAAGGTTGAAATTATGCTGTTGAACAGATATCTGGAAACCGGCACACCGGATGAACCTGCCGCATAAAACAATGAGACGAAGTTCTTGAGGGTCGGGCGGGATGTTACAAACCTGGGCGGATAGGCAAACAGCTCATCAAAGGGTTTGAAGGCATGGAAAAATATATATACTATCGGAAGCAGCATAAATGCGGAAATCGGCAAAAGAACCGCATAAAACTTCAATTGGCTTTTATGAAACCTGGAGGGATTGATACCCCTTCCTTTTAAACCGGCCATGGCAGCACCCCCTTATCCTTCACTGAACAGTTTCCAGGAAACCCTGGATGATCCCCATATTATAAGCAGCAGAGCCACCGATACGGCCGCAGCATATCCCATCTCGTACCTGATAAAGCCATAATCCTCAATATGGTTTACAATCAATTGCCCTGCATATTGGGGCGTCGGATTTGACCCTGAAAGAGCCACTCCTATGCCTCCGCTGCTGAACGTGTTCACAATTGCCATAACCGCGCCAAACAGCATCTGGGGCTTCATGGACGGGATGGTGACATATATGATTTCCTGCAGCCGGTTTCTGACACCATCAATATAGGCTGCCTCATAGAGCTCCTCGTTTACATTCAGCACCCCGGACAGCATGGCGAGAAATCCAACACCCATGCTGCTCCACAATGCTACTATCAGCATTATGGTCATAAGGTATTTGGGAGACTGGAGCCACTGCACCGGTTCGCTCACAATCCCCGCCCGCATGAGCAGGCTATTGAAGTATCCCACCTCATCTCCGCTGAATATGACACTCCATACCGTAGACATTATCACGCCGGACGTCATGGAAGGCGAGTAAATTATTATGGCCAGTACCGTCCTCGGCCCTTTGGTAATCTGGGCCAGCATCCAGGCAAGGATGAAGGAAAGAACATATCCCCCCGGACCTACTATCACCGCATATTTTATGGTATTGGGCAGTACCTTCTGCATGAAAACCGAATCCTGCGTAATCAGCGTGATATAATTCTTTAGTCCGGTTGGCTCCGGAAACTGTATGGTGTTGAAGTATGTGAAAGAAAGGGCTATTGCTGCGGCCACCGGTATGACTATAAATATGAGAAACATAGCAATGTAAGGCGATAATAGTATCCAGTGGGACTGATTATTTAAAAATTCCCTTATCCTGTTCATTCAGCTTCCTTCACCTTCTTTCTGATATCATCCCCGTCAGGTATGGCATATTCTCTGACCACCCTGCCATCCTTTATGTATCCAAACTCCTCAAGCTTGCGTTCCATTTCGCGATTGGCCACCAGGGCCGCCTTATCAACTGATGCCCTGAGGCTTCTGCCGTTCATAACAACGTCTGTCCAGGCATTGCTGATTTCCCTCTCCACCATATAACCGGCGGGGTGCCTCGGCATTTCCTTTATCCATTTCCATTGCTCCAGGATAACCTCTTTATGCTTTTCCGGTATGGGCAGATCTTGGAAAGCCTCCATGTTGGCAGTATTCCACATATATTCAGGTCCGAATTTGGTCTGCATGGTATAGGCAAACTCCAGCTGGACATCCTTCGACAGCCACCATTTAAGAAACTTCCATGAATCTTCATGCCTGCTGCTGTTTGAAAATATAATGTCGGAACGGTCCACTGCCGCCTGGTAGCGGACTATATCACCCTTTTCATCCTTCACCCCCGGAGACGGAGCTATATCCCACTGTCCGGCAATTTCAGGCGCCGCATTCATGAGAGCAACATAGTTGCCGAAATTTGCTATTCCTATAGGCATGGTTCCATATCTGAAATTGTTGTAAAAGCTGGGGGCATTCTGAGCCACGCTATATATGCTGAAGAGCTCGGTCATCAACTCAAATCCTTTGATGGATTCCTGACTGTTTATTGCAGTCCTTAGCCCGTCAGGGCTGTATATGCTTCCTCCATTTTGGAAAATGAAAGGGGATGTCGTATAGAAGGGCTTGAGCCCCGACCATCCTGCCATAGTAACATAAAAATTCATTGAATGCCTTTTAAGCTCAGGCATTATCTCCTTTACGTCCTCCCAGGTCTGGGGTATGGAAATTCCCAACTTCTGGAGTATGTCCTTCCTGTAAGCCAGCACAAAGAAGTCCTGCGTTTCCGCAACTCCATATATTTTGCCATCTACATAGAAGGGCACCAGGGTCTCAAGGTTGTATTCCCGCCCCACGTATGGCAGAAAATCATCAAATTCCGTCAAATCTTTGACAGCACCCCGGATTGCCAGCTCATAAGGTATATGAGCGCTTATCCCCAAAGCCGCGTCGGGATTCGTTCTGGACGCGCCGGCCAAAATCAATTTCTGCTCGTTTGGCATGACCGAAAGCTTTACTTTTATTCCGCTTTCCGGCGTAAAGTCCCTATCGATCATCTGCTGCATAGTTTCCACAAGCTGTATCGGGCGATTTACCCAGACTGAAAGCTCATTTTCATTTTTACCGGAGGATACGGCGTAGCTGCGGCTGCTTTTCAAAAATGACCTGGCAAACGCCTTTATACCTTCCCAGATTTTTGCTAAAAAACCCACATTGGCTGAAGGCAGCTTCTCTCCGGAAAAAATGTATATCCTGTCCAAGCTCAAAGGCTGTTCGGAGAGTTCAACCAGCAAATCCGCCAGGAGTTGAGCTGCCGATCCCGAGCCTTCGCTGAACTTGGAAAGCCTTGAGGGAATTTTTTTGGGCTCCCTGGACAAATCCCGGAGATTTTTTGCCGCCAGCTGGATGTTCAAGGCAAAGGCCGGTTTGCTCCCGCTTATTTTCCAAAGTTCGTCATACACCTCATCCAGCCGGTTTGCCCATGCTTCAAGTTTATTTTCCACATCGGGCATATACTGTTTGATATCCCATGTCCTGCCGGAATCTTGACTGCTCCCGGACAGTTTTCTAATATCCGTGCCGGTATCATTGATCTCCTCAATCATCGCGCGGATGGTATCCACAGCCTCTTTGACCGGCCTTGCATCAGCCTCCATGGCAATTGTGTGCTTCCCGCTGTCCAGCCACACTTTTAAGGGCTCCTTTCCAGATTTCATCAGCACATTGTTCTCGTAATCCATACCCGTATATCTGAAAGGATAGCACCTTGCTTCTTCAAAAGGCAGGCAGCCGTCTATTTCGATGTTCCTGAAAACAGGCATGCCCTCCTTGTAACCTTGAGCATATCTGAACCCTATGGAATAAAAGCCGGGGGTTTTTACTTCAAACTCCCATAATATTTTTTGCCCTGCCTCCCTCCAGGAATAACCGTCTATAACATTTAAAAGGCGGCTATCACTTTTATAGGGATAGAGGGCCGGGTTTTGGTCATTGGCCGGTCTTACAAAGGAATCGGATTTCATCGCATAATCTTCCGCCTCTATTATTACCATCCCGCTTCCTTCGGTCTTTCCTGCATATGTTTCCAGATACTCGCCATATCCGGGTGTTTCCAGTTCTGATACCAGATATATAGCCTTCAGTATGATGGGCTGGGTATTGTTTTTTAAAACAAACCTGGTCTTTCCTGCCGCGAGTTTTATAGACACAGGAGATTTGTCAAGATCGGCATATGCCTTTACATATTCCAGATGGCTCCCCTCCACCATCACCTGTCGGGGAATCACCTCGTTTCCATACCTGTCCTTCGCATAAGTTTTGGATTCATCACTCCAAAGCGCAGGTATGCAGGCCAGGATATCTCCTCCCTCCCAGTGGATGGAAACAGTATTTTTCAATACTTTCCCGGTCTCCAGACGGTACTCCAGCACGAGATTGTAGCCGCCTTCCCGGGGAGCATCCAACGTAAACTCGACGGCACCATCCACCGGCAGCAGCAATCCTTCTTCGGTCATCTGCACACCGCTTCCTAAAACCGGTGTGAACCCTGACAATTCCACCTCCCCCACTACAGAGGAAGGTTCCAATCCAATCCAGCGGCTCACCGCATCAAGCCTGTCCTCCCATGCTGTCTCGGCGCCCATAGTCGCACTGGGAAAGGCATATATCAAGACACTAAACACTAAAAGACCCGATAACAATTTCCTGGTAAATCCTTTCACGGCCATTACCTCACAAATACTAACAAGTTTGCAAATCAAGGCATTATAAGCAAGGATAAGGAGCATGGCTTCCCGCCATTTTAAAGCTCCTTATTCCTATTCTCAAAGAGCCGGATATGATTAGGCTCTATTATTTGCTTTGACTTTTCAATTCCTGTTCAATCTTCTTCCTCAACTCGGAAAAGTTCTTCTGAACCTCCTGCAATTGCTTTTCGAATTCCGACCTTGCCTCACTCAGAGCTTCATTTGCTTTATCTTCCAGCTCTGCGGCCACAGCCGAGGCCTGAACCTTGTTCTGCCTTATTTCCTCATTCTTCGGTAATATTATCTCATTCCATACCTTATCCCATCCCGGTACAAATTTATAGAAATCTCCCCGGAATGTTTTGTCTATGTTTTTATACAGGTATTTTACACCCTCCGGCACGATTTCAATGGCTTCAAAGGCCTTTACGACATCAGGATGGGTAGTCGCAGGGATATAATAGTCCGGAGCCGGATTGCCATCGGCATCCACAAGGTTCTTGTATATGTCAAACCTTGTAAGAGTACCATCCTTGCCATAGCTGATCCATTTCAAGAATTGGAAAGCCGCTTCCGGATATTTGGCATTGGACATCATGAAAGCATGGTTGTAATGGACTGCCTGGCGATACCCCACCTCAGGATCCTTGGGCAGCGGATACATGTCAAACCTGTAATTCATAGTCTTGATCCAGCTCATATCCCATGTGCCGTGAAAACCCATGAGCACCTTGCTTTCCCTGAGGGCATCCGCATCTTTTCCGAATTTCTTCTGGTAGTCATCTTCCTTGCCTGCATCTCTTAACTCCTGATTTTTTAAGTCATCTGAGACAAGACCCGGCACGGCCTTCAATTCCTTCTGCAAAGCCAATGCCTTTTCCCAGCTTCCTTCCGTAAATTTGAATTTTCCCTCTTTTTGGTCAAAAGCGAGCTGAGCCAGGTTCTTGCTCATCACTCCGGCCATCATGACATCAAAGTCCCACAGATGGTTTATTCCGGAATACTTGTCCGTGGTCGCCTTCGTAGCATATTCCTTGAATTCGTCAACAGTCCATTCATAGGATGGTGCATCCATATTGAGCTGTTCCACTAGGTCGAGGTTTACCAGCACTGCGCTGAACTGGACATCATAAGGTACGGCATAGGTTTTATCCAAGAATTTGTAGCTGTCCATAGCCGATTTGGGCAAATACTCTGCTTCATCATCCTTTTTTAGGAACTCGTCCAACGGATAAAGCCAGCCCTGGGATATTGGATAATTCAGGTTTTCCCACCCCCAGGTCACATCCGGCAGGCTATTGGATGCAGCCTGAGTTGTAAGGTAATCATTAAGGTTTCCTTCAAATCCGACTATTTCAACGCTTATGTTCGGATAAATCCGGTTGAAGCCTTCCACCATTTTTTGTGCTCTTTCCACATCCCAGTTATAAGTTGCATATACTACAGTACCCGAAGTTTTGGTCGGATCAGCTTTGCTCCCGGAACAGCCTGTTGTCAAAAGCATCATGGCCATTACCGCCACCAGGACAAATGCTGCAATCTTTCTTGTGCTTTTCATTTTGGTACATCCCCCTCACAAGATTTATTTTTGGTATCTTCATTATACAAAGGGAAAATTACGATTTAAGTATCATCATTTACGATTTGGTACCATTTTTTATGACATTGCCGGAACACGCTTTACAGCAGTTTCATCAATTCATATAATCAGAGTGGGAGTGGTGAAATATGGATAGAAAACACAATTCATTAATCTTGCGCATCATTGCCGGAGCTGTTCTGTTTCTTTCCTTCAGCGGAATTTTGTATATAAACAACATATTTCCAAATAAGAATACGGATAAAAAAGTGAACAGCGGTGCAAAAAGCGGAACAGAAGCAAATGAGGGGCATGAAATAATAGGAAACGTCGACTGCTGGCTTACTACCACCAACCAGGCGAATCTTCTATCCCCCCAGGCTCCCATACTGCCGGGCGAGGAAATCCCGGCAGACGGAAACGGTATAATGCGCACCATCACAGTAAACCCCGATGCAACTTACCAGATGATGGACGGCTTTGGAGCATCTTTCACAGACGCATCGGCATGGCTTGTTTACAACGAGCTGGATGAGCCATCGAGGAAGGACCTCATGACAAAGCTGTTCAGTTACGAAGATGGGATAGGTATTTCCTTTTTAAGGCAGCCCATGGGCGCCAGCGACTTTGCCCATAGGTTGTATACTTATGACGATGTGCCGGCAGGCACCGAGGATTATGAGCTTGAACATTTCTCAATAGAACATGACAGGCAGTATATAATACCCTGCATAAAAGATGCTTTGGAGCTCAATCCCATGCTGAAGGTGATGGCATCCCCATGGAGCCCTCCGGCGTGGATGAAAACTTCCGGCCATCTCATCGGAGGTTCTCTTCGAAAGGAAGCCTATGATGCCTATGCCCGGTATTTTGTAAAATTCATTAAGGCTTATGAGGAAGAAGGCATCCCCATCTACGCAGTTACACCGCAAAACGAGCCTCTGTACGTGCCTACTGAATATACGGGCATGAAAATGGAGCCCTATGCCCAGGCAGAGTTTATAAACAACCACCTGGGACCGGAATTTGAAAAAAACGGCTTGAATACAAAGATCCTGGTCTATGATCACAACTGGGACAATGTGACCTACGCCATGGAGGTCCTCCAAAAAGCAGGCAAATACGTGGCAGGCTCAGCATGGCACTGCTATGGCGGAAGCCATGATGCCATGTCGGTAGTTTACAAGAAATTCCCGGACAAAGGAATATGGTTTACCGAAGCCTCCGGCGGGCAATGGGTTCCACCCTTCAATGACGCCTTTGCCGACCAGATGATGCATGTCATACGTTCCACCCGCAACTATTCAAAAACTGTAGTATGGTGGAATATCGCCCTGGACCAGAATAACGGCCCCACGGTGCTCAAAAACAGCATATGCAGGGGTATAGTAACGATTGATACTTCCACCGGAGAGGTTACCTACAATGTGGACTACTACACCCTGGGCCATATAAGCAAGTTTGTCAAGCCTGGAGCTTATAGGATTGATTCCGATAACTATATGAATGACGTGGAATCCGTCGCCTTTAAAAATCCTGACGGTTCCATTGTACTGATCGTATCCAACCGCACTACCAAGGACAAGACTCTTGACGTAAAATACGGGAATTCGTCTTTCAGCTATAAGCTCCCCGGAAAAGCCGCGGCTACATTTAAATGGGAGGGTGAGTAAGGCTCAGCAGATAATAACATCTTCCGGATAATGATTTTCGACAGCTGATCAATAATAAGGCAGACTATTTTCTTAATTTACAATTGGCAGTCAATAAAGCTTACAGGCATGAAAATTGAATAATTATCTGCAGCAGAATACCCGCCAGATCCTCATTACGCTTTCATGAAGCTTGTACAAATATAAACGTCAAATTGGGTATTAAATCATCTATATTGCATAGCCTAAATATAATTCAAAATATTAAAGATAAAATAATTGATATATAAGCTTGACATATGACACCCTGTCATATAAAATAATGACAATGTGTCATATTTTTATGATGCATGATTTGCCAAGCTTAGGGAAGCATGCCGCGCATAGGCGACTAATAGAGCTAAAGGCCGGCAAAACGGGACTTACCATCCAGATTGCAGGATTCATGAAGGAGGGGATGGCTTGCCAAAAGAGACATTTTACAATCTGCCCCAGGAAAAAAGGGACAGGATTATAGCTGCAATAAAAAAAGAACTCGCCCGGGCGCCGTTTGAAGAAATATCCATCAACAAAATCATACAGGATGCTGGTATTTCCAGAGGCAGCTTCTATATGTATTTTGAAGACAAGAAGGATATGCTGCACTGCATTTTTTCCGATTTTCGTGACAGACTTTTGGCAACGATTGAGGAAAGCGCCCGTCAAAATGACGGGGATTTATTCAGTATATTTTCGGATATACTCAAATTTACTGCAGAATTCGGTACAAAAAAGGAAAATATCGACTTTTGCATGAATGTCTTTGCACGCCAAAGGCTTCAAAGCGATATCTTATTGAAGTTCGCAAACAGGAGGCGAAGAAGTGATTTTTCTGACTGGTTCGGTCGGTATGCTAATACGAGAAAACTGAACCTGCACAAACCGGAGGATTTATACTCCATGATTGACATATTGGCCACCATCACCAAGAAAGCTATCGCAGATATCTTCCTGAGCATTGAAGATAAGGACAGTATTCTGGAAGAATATAATAACAAAATAAACATTTTAAAAAGAGGAATGTTAAAGGAGAGTAATAATGCTTGCACTTAAGAACATTAAAAAAAGCTATACTACCGGCAGCTTTACCCAGGTTGCATTAAACGGCATCAACCTGAATTTTCGTGAAAACGAATTTGTCGCAATTCTCGGCCCCAGCGGTTCCGGCAAGACCACCTGCCTCAATGTAATCGGCGGGTTGGATAGATACGACAGCGGCGATTTGGTCATCAACGGAAAATCCACAAAGAGCTTTAAGGATGTGGACTGGGATGCCTATCGCAACAACAGTATCGGTTTCATATTTCAAAGCTATAATCTTATCACCCATTTGAACATAATCGACAATGTAGAAATGGGCATGACGTTAAGCGGTGTCTCTGCAGGAGCCAAAAGGAAAAAAGCCATGGAAGTTCTGGAGAGGGTAGGCTTAAAGGAGCATATGCACAAAAAGCCAAACCAGCTTTCCGGTGGCCAAATGCAGAGGGTTGCCATCGCCAGAGCCCTGGCCAATGATCCGGATATAATTTTGGCCGATGAGCCTACCGGAGCCTTGGATTCTACAACCAGCAAACAGATTATGGATTTAATCAAGGAAATCGCCAAGGATAAGCTGGTTATAATGGTTACCCATAACCCCGAAATCGCACGGACCTATGCCGATAGGATCATTGAATTCAAGGATGGTGAAGTGGTATCGGATTCCCGTCCCCTGCCGGACGTGGAGATAAGCCCCAATTACAAGCTTAAGAAGACAAAAATGAGCTTTTTTACAGCGCTGAAGCTGTCTGCCAACAATATCAGGACTAAAAAGGGAAGGACTTTTCTCACCGCCTTTGCCTCCAGCATAGGCATCATAGGCATAGCTCTGATTTTGTCCTTGTCCAACGGTTTTGATAAAAAAATAGCGGAGTATGAGTCGGAGACCTTATCCAACTTCCCCATCATGATAAGCCAGTCGGCAGCAGAGATAGATGCCGATATGCTCAAAGAGCGGCAAAGCGCTATGATGGGAGCTACCGATGAAGACGCTTATCCGGATGAAAAGGTGGTATATCCTACTGAGCCTATTATAGAAAAGATCACCCATACCAACATCCTGACCGACGAATATATGGAGCATATAGAGAATATCGATCCCGAACTGGTATCTGGTATATCTTATACTCGAATGCTCAAGATAAATCTTCTCAAAAAGCAGGATGATAAAGCAACCATTATAAACGCAGACAGCATGAGCTTTACCTCCTATCCCAAATCGCTGGGAGGAGACAATACAAAATATCTGGAGCTGAATTACGATGTGCTGGCCGGTTCCTATCCTAAGGGTATGAACGATGTTGTTCTGATTGTGGACAATAAGAACCAGATAGACAAAACCATCCTGCAAAACTTCGGGCTGGAATATGAATCTGACAGCATCCCCTTTGAGGATATCATCGGATATGAGTTCCGGGCGATTCTCAATAACGATTTTTACAAGGCAAACGACAGCTTTTTTATGATTAACGGTGATCCCACCAATCTAATTGATTTGTACAATAATGAAAATGCCATACCGCTTAAAGTTGTCGGTATTTTAAGGCCTAAAGAGCACATAAAAATACCCCTGCTTCCTGAAGGCTTTGCCTATTCCGATGAACTGGCCGAATTCATCATCAAGGATGCGGCTAATTCGGAGATAGTGTTAAAACAGAAGGACTCTGAGTTTAATGTGCTGACCGGCGCACCCTTTGATGAAAGTGACCTTGATTTTAACGGTGTATCATCAAAAGAAGCGGTGTTGTCCGTTTTGGGCGCCAATGATACCCCATACATGATATCCATATATCCGGCCAGCTTCAGTGCAAAGGATGATATCCTGACCTATCTGGACAAATATAACGAAGGCAAGTCGGAAACCGACAAGGTGGTATATACCGATCTGGCCGGAAAAGTGACCGAGCTTTCCGGAGGCATAATGGACGCCATCACCATAGTTCTTATAGCCTTCTCCTCCATCTCCCTGGTGGTATCCCTCATAATGGTGGGTATAATCACATATATTTCAGTGCTGGAAAGGACCAGGGAAATCGGAGTGCTAAGGTCTCTGGGAGCCCGCAAAAAGGATATCACCCGCGTATTCAATGCAGAGACCTTTATCATTGGGCTTTGCTCCGGAGTTATGGGCATTGTCATCGCCAGACTGCTGATCTTCCCCATCAACTCCATTATTAAAAGAATGACCACCTTGCCCAATGTAGCCCAGCTTAACCCTGTTCATGCAGCTGCATTGGTTTTGTTAAGCCTTGCGCTTACTGTCCTGGGTGGTACTATTCCTGCAAAAATAGCAGCCAGAAAAGACCCTGTGGAGGCATTGAGGGCTGAATAATGCCTGCCGATGGCAGAGCAAGACAAAACCGTCGAATCATAACAGCAAGCAGAATAAACCGCGGGCAGCAGCCGCCAAGTACAACTTCTATGTACAGTTGCCCACGGCTGCAAAAGCAAGTATAGCTTCAAGAATCAAATACAACTATAAGAACGATGCAAACTACAAAAATTAAAAATAAGTAAAAGTAAAATTAAAAATAACTAAAGTTAAAAATAACTTAAAGAATGATGTAAACTGCAAAAATGATTTACTATTGCAGCTTTCGAAATCTGGCAGAAAACGGCATGTTTCCAATCAGCATATAAAAGACCGCCTATCACAAGCGGTCTTTATATGTTGGATCAATTGGTTCATTTTGCTCGTGCCAGCTTAATTGCTTTTACCTATTCGTGCCGGTTTTTCGTATTGTACTTATCTGAGCAGATTTTATCCTTATGATTTTTTCTGTGTCAATTATAGGTGTTCAATACTTGTCTGTGTAGGTTTTAGCTGCACAATTTTATCTTTGTCAGTTCTAGTCGTACAATATTTGTCTGTGCAGGCTTTAGCTGCACGATTTTATCTGTGTCGGTTTTGTCGTACGGTATTTGTCTGTGCAGGCTTTAGCCGTGTGTTTTTATCTACACTGGTATTAACCTCACAATATTTATTACCTGTATTGGCTTTAGCCGCACGATTAATTTCACCGGATTTCAACCGTGATTTTACATTGCCTTGCTTTTTATTTCATCCAGCACCTTGCTTATAAACTCTTCAACTTTCATGGAGCCCAGCTGCCCTTCCTTCCTGGATCTTACGGCAACTGTCCTGTTTTCCGTTTCCTGGTCGCCGATTACAAGCATATACGGAACTTTTTCCATTTGAGCTTCCCTTATCTTGTAGCCAATCTTCTCATTTCTGAGATCCACCTCAACGCGGATTCCTTTTTCCTCCATGGCCCTCTTAAGCTCCAGCACATAGGGATGGTGTTTTTCCACCAGAGCGAGGATTTTTACCTGTACCGGTGAAAGCCATACGGGGAAAGCTCCGGCAAAATGCTCCGTAAGTATTGCTATAAACCTTTCAATGCTTCCAAACACAACCCTGTGAATCATTACAGGCCTGTGCTTCTCACCGTCTGCTCCCACATAAGTCAAATCAAATCTCTCAGGCATCTGGAAATCGAGCTGTATTGTTCCGCACTGCCATGTACGTCCCAAGGAATCCTCAAGATGGAAGTCAATCTTTGGTCCATAGAAAGCTCCATCTCCTTCGTTCACCTTATAATCCATATTTTTGGCTTCCAGCGCATTTTTCAATGCATCAGTAGCCATTTCCCAATCCTCATCGGAACCCATGGAATTTTCCGGTCTTGTGGAAAGCTCTACATGGTACTTGAAGCCAAACACCTTATAAAAGTCATCTATGAGTTCTATTACTGCCAGAACCTCATCCCTTATCTGGTCCGGAGTCATGAATATATGGGCATCGTCCTGGGTAAAGCATCTTACCCTCATCAACCCGTGCAGGGCACCGGACAGCTCATGCCTGTGCACCAGACCCAGTTCCGCCATCCTCTGAGGCAAATCCCTGTATGAGTGGAGCCTTCTTTTATACACCAGCATTCCGCCAGGGCAGTTCATGGGTTTAATGGCGAAGTTGCCTTCGTCTATTTTTGTAAAATACATGTTTTCCTTGTAATGGTCCCAATGTCCCGAACGGTGCCATAAATCCTCGTTCAGTATTATCGGGGTTTTTATCTCCTGATAGCCTCTCTTGTGATGCTCTTCCCGCCAGTACTCCTCCAGCACATTTCTGAGCACCATACCCTTGGGCATGAAGAACGGGAACCCTGGGCCTTCCTCCAGTATATCAAACAAATCCAGCTCCTTGCCCAGCTTCCTGTGATCCCTCTTTTTAGCCTCTTCCAGGCGTAACAGGTATTCATCCAGCTCGCTCTTCTTTGAAAAGGCAGTACCGTATATCCTCTGGAGCATTTTATTCTTTTCATCGCCCCTCCAGTATGCACCGGCTACCGATAAAAGCTTGAAAGCTTTTACTTTGCCTGTTGAAGGCAGATGCGGACCGGCACAGAGGTCTACAAATTCTCCCTGCTTGTAGAAGGATATTTCTTCGCCTTCCGGCAGGTCACGAATCAGCTCAACCTTATAGGGCTCGTTTCTTTCCTCCATATAACGGATAGCTTCATCCCTCGGAAGGGTAAACCTCTCCAGGGGATAGTCCTCCTTGATTATCTTGGCCATTTCCTTTTCAATTGCTTCCAGTTCTTCTACTGAAAAAGGCTTGTCAGTATCAAAGTCATAGTAAAAACCGTTATCTATGGATGGGCCTATCGCCAGTTTTACATTCGGATAAAGCCTTTTTACGGCCTGTGCCATGATATGGGAGGTTGTATGCCTGTAAGCCCGTTTTCCTCCTTCGTCATCCCAAGTGAGCAGGTTTAATTTGCAGTCCTTTTCCAGCTTGTAATTAAGGTCTTTTACCTCACCATCGACCTCTCCTGCCAGAGCAACTCTTGCCAGTCCTGCACTTATGCTTTCTGCTACTTCCTTTATTGCGATGCCTTCGTTAAACTCTTTGCTGCTGCCATCCTTAAGCATGACTTTAATCATAATCTTTTCTCCTTTCCTTATTATGCGCACTAAAAAACTCCCATCCCTATAAGGGACGAGAGTTATATCCCGTGGTTCCACCCTAATTGCTTCTCATTGCGATTATAACGGAATCACCGATTCAGCTCGGAGGTGGTCTTCAACCGGGTTTCTTTAAAGGCACTTGCAGCCTGTGGTGCCTTCTCTCTTTAAAAGAAATATCCGGCCTACTCTTCTCGTCACTGCTGATTGAAATCCTCTGTTTTAATCCAGCAACCTGCCACATCAAAGCCAGCAAGCAATACCATCGAATTGCTGCTGAAATGGATTGCTGGTAATATGATTAAATTTTATTATAACCCTTTGCCATACCTCTGTCAAGGCAAAATATTATATCAAACAGCAGTTTCCCATTGCATATAAATCATTTTTTATCTCTATTTTGCCTTTAAGCCTATTCAAGATTGTCTATCCAAAATTACAATAATGGCAGAAGCCTTTGATCCCGTAAAGATTCCACGCATGATACATTATGGGCAGTTACACGCTTTCCACCGTGAGAATGCCGGGATCAGGATCAAGCAAGGCCACCATCTCCAGCAGCATAAGACCGCTGAGCTGCGCACATAGCTGCACAACAGGCTCGACTTTGCCTTTCCACCCTCTGCTGATAAGGCCGCGTTCATTTCTTCCGGACTCCCACATGACCGTTGCATTATGAATCAACATCTTTCTGATATTGAGCATATCAGGACGCATTTTTACCAGTTCACACAAATATCGTACAAATATGCCTTTAAACAGCCCGCAATCGTCCTTTCCTTCGTCGGGCAGCATACCGCTTTCAGCATCGATAAAGCGTTTTAACGCAAACTCCGCCGTGCGTACAGCATCATTGATATACATTATGTCGCCGGTTATCCTGTACAATTCAATGCCAGCTCCTATAAAAACACCCTGGCAATAAGTATACTCCCAGTCATAATCAATTTTCCCATCTCCCAGGCGGTTTATTCCATCCCATACAAAACCGGTATTTGGGTCCATCAGGTTGTCCTTATTCCAGTGATAGATTTTATGCGCCCATTTAAAATCATCCGGCCGATTAAATCTCTGGTACAATCTGGATGCAAGTATTGAAGCCGGCGCATTGGCAGGCGTATTCTTATAGTCCAGCTGATCTTTTTTCCAGGCCATACCCCCGCCCATGTGATCATTCCACGCCGTCTTAATGCTCTCCCATAGGATCAGGACCTGTTGTTTGTAAAACTCATTCTTTGTTGCATCATATACCCTTAGAAGCGCAAGGGCCATCCACTCCATATCATCATAATAATTGTGCAGCAGCGTATTTCCATTTATTCTTTTCACGTTGGCAATAATCGTGTCGATTAGCTCAATATAACCAAAATCCTTGGTCCTTTCATAACCATCCATCAAAGCATCAATCACATGGGCGTGCCACCAGTATATCAAATTGTCCTTGCTGATGTTTTCTCCGGGACAGGTTTGATTCATTATTCCCAGTTCTTCATTCCAAAAATTATATTTCAGTTCTTCCTGCGCTGTTTGCGCTCTTGTAGCCCAGTCAAGTCGCACATCTAGCCCTCCTTTGGTTTATATAATCAGTAGCTGGTACTTAGTGTACCAGCTACCGGACTTTTATTGCACAATCTGGAGATAATCCAGGTTAAGCCAGTTGGTGCTTCCTTTTGAACTGTTAAAAATAAGGGATATCGTATTGCTTCCACTATGCAAATATACGTTTGAAACAGTAACGATACTATAATTGGACCAGCTGCCGGTTGCTGAAAATGCCTGATTGTCCACCACTCCCGTTCCGTTTACGTATAAGTAGCGGCTTGCATTTCCCGCGCCTGCAGCATAACGGAATATCAGATTATAATATCCTGCGGTGTCCACATTGACGTTGAAGTCAACCCATTGCCCGTTGCTGTTCCACCCGGCAATATATCCGCTGCCCGAATAATCCCCATAGGTTGATTCGGTTGAAAGATTGTGAAGCACAGCGCTTTCTGCTTCATAAATCCGACCGGAAGCCTCTGCTACGGTTATCTTATCCAGATTTAAATAATTTGTGCTGCCTGAACTGCTGTCAAAAATAAGTTCCACTTTATTGGTCCCCTGAATCAAAGGCACATAAACCGATACACTGCTCCAGTCTGACCAGCTGGATGTTTGAGTGAAAGCAACGTTGCCCATCGATACACCATTGACGGTTAATTTTCTGACGGCATTCCCGGCTGCTGCAGAATATCGGAACGTTATGGCATAAGTGCCGTTAGATTGAACGTTTACAGGGAACAGAACCGAAGAACCATTCTGGTTCCAGCCTGCAACATAACTTCGACCGCTATATCCGGGACGTTCATAGTCATTGTCCTCAACGGGTACGTTAAAACGTCTGGCATTTTCAGCCTCATAAGTCCCGGAACCGACAACTACTCCTGTAAAGTTGTCTGGGTCGGAAAGAAACAGAATATCCACGCCCGCCGCAGCAGCAATGCTCTGTATGTACCCGCTGTCAGGCGTCAACGACCAATCAGGTCCTATGATTCCATCGGAAGTACGTCTATGATTCCATGCCTGGGTTGCGTTGTCCTGCAGGAACTTCAAATACTGGGTTTGGTTTGCTTCGTATACCAGGCGTTTTACATTCCGCATAAATATCATTTTAAAAGCCGGCACATCATCAATTCCCTCATATAATAATGTTGTTCCGTCAACAGTCATGTTGTTAAATACCCAATCGACACAATCGGTGGCATTGGTCAAATACCTTGAGTTGCCCGTCACTTTATAAAGCTCAAGAGATGCTCCTGCAAAACCGCCAAAATTATATGTGAATTCCCAATCTATGAGGCCTTCACCCTGTCTGTATTGATCATATACATATCCGTTTCCTGCGTACAAAGTGTTTTCCAGCCAATTGTAAAGATCATGGGCTTTGCTCAGATAGCTCGGGTCGTTATATGCGTTGTAAAGCCTGACAGCAATAATAGCCGCAGTAGCATTGGTAGCCACGTTCTTTTGCGGCAGGAAATTGATGGTGTTCCACCATATTCCGCCTCCGAAATCCGAAGACCATGACTGCCATATATGATCAAACATCTCCTTGGCCCGTGTCTTGTACCGTGTATCTCCCGTTATCTCATAGGCGCGGATTGAACCCAGCGCCCACCAGGCAATGTCATCATTGAAGGGATTGCTTTCCCAGTTCGGATATGCAGAGTTAAATCCATCATAGATATCATGTATTAAGTTAAGATATTTGGGATCATTCGTCCTTTCATAAGCATCCATTATTGTTTGCCATATTTGTGCCTCCCACCAGTAATCCGTATAAAGCCCATTTTCCGGACCAGCTGCGTGTTCATGAATTTGTCTGTCGCTATTTGTATAAAAGTATTTTTTTACCGGGTCATAAAATACGTTAAGAAAATCCTCCATGGCTGTTTCCGCATTTGCGGCTGTAAATGCATGAACATTACTGCTGTCAGCAAAAAACACCACAGAAGAAAACAGGAAGTTGAAAATAAGGGCCATTGCAAACAATCTTTTACCTTTAACACCCTTCAACATACAAATAGCCTCCCCATTTTTATTTTTTCATTGCCCCCTGCCTAGTCCCTAAGCAAGGCAGTTCTGGCGTACATTTCCACCATGCAGCTTACATCAAGCAATGGTCTATTCCGGTTTTTTACAACACCACTCCAGTCACTTTCCAAAAGTCCGTTTTCATCCCTCGCATTCTCCCATGCGTAATCGATATTGTCTATAATGGAGTTGATGTAACGGGGATTTCCGTCGACCTTATAAAGCTCTATATAACCTCTGTAAAGAATATCGGTAAACCACGGATTATTAGCAGGATAAAAGCAAATATCCTGTTTTTTCTCCGTAAAATGCTCAAGACTTGCTTTGGCCACTTTCTGCGCTTCCAGAAGATATTTATCTTCCTTGGTTATGTTGTACAGTAAAACCGAGGCATGGAGCATAGTACCGCTGTTATAAGTATATGTAGCCTTGTCAATGTTTCCTTTAAGGTCAATGTTATCCCAATAAACTCCGGACGGTGACTGCAAGTTGTCCTTTGTCCAATTGTATATTTTAAGTCCCCACTCGTAGTACTCCTCTTTCTGAGTTTCTTCATACAGCATCAGAGCCAGTATCGCAGCAGGTCCGTTTGAACATGTGTTTTTTGATTCCTTCTTTTGTTCACACCAGTATATACCACCTCCCAACTCATCAGTCCATCCGCTTTTTACAAACTCAAATATCCTTTCAGCCTTTTCCAGATATTTTTTATCTCCAAAAGTTCTATAGGCCTCAATAAAATCCAGACCCAACCACATATTGTCATCATAGTATCTGTCAGAGCCCCCAAATTCACCGGGATAAGCTTCATATGCCGCAGGTTTCCGTATATCGTCATAATAATGCTCCAATCCTGCCAATATTTTTTCATATGAGTCGATATATTTCTCTTTGTTTCCGGGAAGTTTAATTATGGCATTGGCAGCAGAAAACATAGCTGAATACGGCCATAAATATGAAACTGCATTATCTTCCGGTTTTGGAGGATAATTTTCGAGAAACAGATTGGTTCCTTCTACGGAATAAAGCTCCAATATCTTTTCATATAATGATTCTGCTTTTTTCTGATATGTAATTTGCATATTTTCCATCACTGTCTCATCTTCCTTTTCCCTGGGATTATTAATGTTATTTGCGCTGTCTGCACTTACTTTATCTATACTTGTTTTATCTGTACTTACTTTATCTGTACTTATTTTTTCTGTACTTGTTTTATTTGTGCAACCGGATAACATCAAAGAGGACAGCAAAAATATCAAAAATGTTGCTTTTTTCATTTGATCCCTTCTCAGCATTGCTCATACTTTCATGCCTGAAAATGCAATACCCTTGATGAAGTACTTCTGTGCAAAAACAAACAGCACTAATATCGGAATAATGGCTATCAGAGAACCTGCCATCATAGCTCCATATTCCGTATTCCGGTTATATGAAAAGGCCTGAAGTCCCATTTGTATTGTGGCTTTCTGAGGATCGTTCAACACAATCATCGGCCACAGGAAGTTGTTCCATCCGGCCTGGAAGGTAAATATGGCTAATGCAGCCAGTGCCGGCTTGGTCAAGGGCATGTATATGCTCCAAAAGATTCTGAATTCACCGGCCCCCTCTATTCTGGAGGCTTCAGCCAGTTCAGTGGGCAGCGTCACAAAGAACTGTCGCATGAAAAATACCGCAAAGGCTCCTGCAGCTCCAGGAAGGACAATCGCCCAGTAAGTGTTCAGCAAACCGGTACCGCCTTTTCCCAGTATGTCATTTCCTCCCACCAGCGGAAAATTCTTTACTACAAGAAATTGAGGTATCATGGTTACAATACCCGGAACCATAAAGGATGAAAGCAATATTCTGAAAATCAGGTTTCTTCCCTTAAATCTCAGCTTTGCAAAGGCATAACCTCCCAGGGAGCCAAAGAACAGATTCGAAATAACGCCCAAAGAGGCAAGATAAAAGGAGTTAGCAAAATATCTGGCATACGGTACAGTGGTAAACGCATCAATATAATGCTGTAAAGTAATTCTGTTCGGTATCCATATGATGGGTATGGCAAAAATATCCTCATTATACTTAAAGGATGTTATCAATGACCAGTAAAATGGAAGTATCATAATGATTGCGACAGGAATCAGCAGAATATAGTATAAGATGCCTTCCATGTATTTCTTACCGACACTTTCTCTATGCATCAACTATTCCTCCTGTTCAGAACTGTTTAATCTAAAGTTTATAATTGAAAATACCAGGATTATTACAAATAATGCAAATGCCATAGCAGAGGCATACCCCATGTTCAATTGATTGAACCCCTCGTTGTATATCAAATAGACAGGAGTAGTTGTCGCATATCCAGGGCCTCCCTGGGTCATGGCAAATGCCTGGTCAAACAACTGGAATGAACCTATCATCGACATGATAAATATGAAAAAAGTAGTAGGTCTCAAGCCTGGTAGTGTTATATAAAAAAACAACTGCCACTTATTAGCTCCATCCAGTTTAGCGGATTCGTAAAGCGTAGCTGGTATTCCTTGTAATCCAGCCATATATATTACCATATTGCCACCTATTCCCTGCCACAAGGTGACTATCACAATGGATATCATAGCTGTGCTTGTATTGGCTAACCAGGCAGGTCCGGTTATACCGACATAACTCAAAATCTGATTCAGAAGTCCGTATTCGGGATTTAATATCCACATCCATACTGTGGCTGCAGCAATTGACGAAGTCAAGCCAGGAATGTAGTAAATTGTTCTAAATAGGTTAGTACCCGGCAATTTCCGGTTCAATAAGAGAGCGATGAGCAATGAGCATACAACCATCAATGGGACATACATAACCACATAGAATAAAATATTTAGTAAAGACGTAATAAATATTTCATCATCTAAGAGCTTTTTGTAATTCTTCAGCCCTACCCATTTCGCTGTTGATAAAACGTCATAATTGGTAAAGCTTAGATAAAATGCACTTATAATGGGTATGCCGGTAAAAATAATATATAGAACAACACTTGGGGCAATAAACAAGTATCCCATTATGGCTTGATAACGTCCCAACTTGTGTCTTTTTACGGCTTTTATACCCTTATCGGTCTGTGCTGTGCCATAAGTCAAAAGCATCCTCCAACCCCCCATGTACATAATACAAGCAAAATTTGAACAAATAAAAATCCTAAGATCAAACACTATATTCTCTAATGATTTAGTACAATTAATATTTCATCCCAGAGTCAAACACTTTAATCTCTATTAACCAGTGCAATTTAATTCTCACTCCAAAAGTCAACGCTTTAATCTCCATTAACCTTAGTGCAATCAATATCTCACTCCAAAAGTCAAACACTTTGATGCATATTAACTTAGTGCAATCAATTTCTCACTCCAAAAGTCAAACGCTTTGATGCATATTAACTTAGTGCAATCAATTTCTCACCCAAAGCCAAGCACTTTGGCCTCTATTAACCGGCACAATTAATATCTCATCCCAAAGCAAACATTTTGGTCTCTATTAATTGGCACAATTAATATCCAGCCCTAAAGTCAAGCACTTTGAGCTCTATTAACTTAGTGCAATTTAGTTATCACCCCAAATCGGATACTTGATCTCTATTAGCTCAATGCAATTTATTTTTCATCCAAAGTCAAATACTACGTTTTCCAATGACTTAGCGCAGTTAATTCTCACCTCAAAATCGGACGTCATGATTTCTATTAACTAGTACAATTAATTTTTCAATCCTAAATCAAACACTGTGATTTCTATTTGCCTTATGCAATTAACGCTTTACTCCAATCAGACATTATGACCTCTATTAATAAATTTAGTGAAATTAGTTTCTCACCCCAAATCAGACACTATGATTTCTAATGGCTTAGTACAAGTTAATATCTCATCCCAAAATCTGAATGTGATATATAAGAAATTCGATTTTGGGATGAGATTTTTCACAAATGTTATGAACCTACTTTATTTAAACTATTTTGAAGCTTATTCTTCTGATGTCTCTGCAAGTATCTTGTCACCCATCTCTTGAGCTTTCTGCAGAGCCTGTTCTGCTGTCAGCTTGCCCTCTACGAACAACTGAAGCTGAGGTATCAAAGCCTTTACTTCCATATTTGAGTACTGCTCAAAGGGAGGTCTTATCTTTGCAAACTCAAAGGTCTCAACAAAAGGCTTATATAGTGAATCTTCAGCAGAGAAAAACTCATCCTGTGCCGCAATTCTTGATCCTGGGATATTAAGGCTCATCTTACCATACATTGCTGCATTTTCAGGCACCGCCAGCCACCACTTCATTAACTCCCATGCCTCTTCCTTATGCTTTGCAGCGGAAGGTATTACAAGACCAAATCCTCCTATCATTCCACCTTTATGTCCGTTTGGTCCTGCCGGAGGAGGAACGATTCCAAACTCTAAATCTTTTCCGTATTCCTTGTATGTACTGAGCATCCATGGGCCGGTATAAGTCATGGCAACCTTTCCTGTGGCAAAAGCGTCTACATCGTTGCCCAATCCGCTTTCAAAGCCAACCTTGTATACCTTATCTTCATTCAGCAAGCGGTCCCAGAAATTCAATACCATCAATCCTTCA
>ENA-OWPA01000850-OWPA01000850.1-bioreactor-metagenome-genome-assembly--contig:-NODE-850-length-29215-cov-4.169675_pt1 | contig 29215 bp, 22 predicted proteins | sample MGYA00238139_ERZ651803 | MGnify/ENA primary metagenome ERZ651803 (study PRJEB26909, sample SAMN07631231) | bioreactor metagenome | isolation source: Switchgrass digestor | place: USA: Dartmouth... | reverse complement strand
CCATGGGTCTTCCAATCCCATATCTCGATATGATCATGCTTTACAATCAGAAGGTCAAAATTCGCTTCCAGCTTCATCTCCCCTGAAAACATCCTCAGCTTGTATTCAGGAAGGTATTTGAATTCCGGATTTATATTGAAGCTTTTCATGAGGCTTTCCATCCATCTTGAAAGCTCCGGGTATTTTTCCAGAGCCTCTACGGGAGCAGTTTCAATGCCCATAAAATATCTATAGGCCAATAGATGAAAGTTATTGCCTGCCTCGATACTCTTTCTTGTCGCCTCATCGGGAAAGCTGTCCCACTTAAGATTTTCCAGATATCTTTTCTTAAATTTCAAAGGACAGTTATCAAAGGTGGCAAGGGAATGCTGGGTATAAAGGAAATGGTCGGCAAGTCTCAAATCCCTGTCCATTTTGCGCCCACCTCCTCAATATGCTTTTTAATATCCAAAAGATATTTTGACGGCAGGTTTTCATTCCATTTTCCTTGATTGGCATGAAAACCTGAGAGGTAAAGATACTCCCTGGCTCTGGTTATTCCTACATATAGCAGACGGGCTCTTTCTGATATAGTCTCTATTTTTGACTTCAGTATTGAGTCCTCCCCGGTACCGCCCCCAAGGATTTTTTCCAGATCGGCCTTTACCAAGGCCTGGGGATTTTTATATTCCTGCTTCAGGAACCAGTATTCTCCGACAAACTTATCGGTAAGATAAACAGGGAAATCAGCGTAATTAAGCCCTGTAAGGAACACTATATCCCATTCCATCCCTTTTGACTTGTGATAGGTGGCTACGGTCACCACACCGGGTTTTGGCTCGTATCCCTTAAGCTCCCATACAATGCCGGCGAAAAAGTTGAACATGTTCTTGGGGCTCAAAAGCTCCAACGCCAGATCGCTGAGCCTCCATCTCGGGTTCTGGTTCATGAGATACCTTACATCCCCGGCGACCTTCTGGGCTATGGCCCTTTCCTCCCTGCCAAAGTTCAGCTTTTCCGATATATACAATATCAGCTTTTCCACCACTGTCGTGGGAAACTCCAGAAACCCCCTCACCGTCTCCAGCTTATCAGTAAAGTCCCTCCATATCTTTGATTTGAGGAGCTCCGGCGGGATTTCCCGTATGTCTATTTCCCCAGCTGCCGGATACAGCAGCTTTTCCACCGGATATTTTCTCAGGAATGCCGTGAGCATCTCCCTCTGGCTTTCCTTGCCGTGCATGTCCGGGTTAAATTCCGATTCCGGCATCTCATCTTCATATTTATCACGGAGGAAGCATTCATTCATCATGGCACCAAACTTCTCTCCGTTTTCCGGCTCTGCAATAAAATCTATGATCCTGCCCAGAACCTTGATGGTCCTGTTCCTTTCGTCCGAAGTGTTGTCCAGCTGCTCAAAGGGTATGTTCCTATCTTCCAGGCAGCGCACTATATCCCTCATCTTGTAGGAGTTGGGAACCAGCACTGATATCGTCTTGTCCGGGTGCCTTTTAACCATGCGGATCACTTCAGTGACCACCGAATTTACTTCCTCATCACATGAACCGTATATCTGCGCCTTTATTCCGTATTCAGTGGTGACGGGGTTTTGCCTTTCATCATGGGGGTCCACCGGCTCAATAAACTGAGGAAGAAGGCTCTCCCTGCATTCAGGAACCGGATGCTCTTCTCTCACAAGCTTAACAAAATAGTTGGCCAGATCGATTATCTCCCTTGTGTTCCTGCTGGACTGGGTTATCCTGTAAACGACAGTTTCCGGCTTTTCACAAAAGCTTTTGAACAGGGTGAAGTCACTGTTGCTGAAGCTGCCGCAAATGGCCTGGTTGCTGTCTCCCACCCTCAAAAGGTTTCCATCGGCTATCAGTGTAAGTATTTCACTCTGGATGAGGTTTGAATCCTGGGCTTCATCCTCACAGACAAAGGTGAACTTTTTGCGATACTTTTCAAGCAGGCCGCTGTCCATGGTAAGCAGCTCCTTCGCATTGTAAAGCATATCGTCAAAATCCAGAAATCCGCTCATCTTTAGCTTTTTATCATAAATGGCATATATATCGGCCGCATGTTTCAAAAGGGAAGTCTCCGGAAGCTTCCTGCAGCTTTCCCTGGCCTGCAGCGGCTTCATGCCATGGCTTTTAAAGTCGCCTATAGCCCCCAGCACTACTCCACAAAGTCTGTCATTCCATTTTTTATAATTTTCTGAGAGCTTGTTGGCGCTCAGGTTGGATTCTTCCAAATAATATCTGAATATATCTTCATTTTTTCTTCTCCATTCATCCACCGCACTGCTTATAAGATGAAATTTGGTGACCTCATCTATGATTTCAAATTCTTCATTAGTGCTAATTAAATCCGGCTTTTCCTTTACAATTTTAAGGCACAGGCTGTGTATCGTGGATACTACATAATCCTTGTTTCCCGATATACCCCTTCTTGCCAGCTCTTTTGCTATCCTCTGCCGGAAGTTGTTTACCGCGCTGTTCATATATGTAACAATAAGTATTTTTCCCGGTTTATGCAGCCCCTGAGCTATCATTTCCGCAGCCCAGATGGAAAGGCAGTGGGTTTTACCGCCGCCGGGAATGGCCGGAACTGCGCAAAATCCGCCTCGATATTGTTCGACCAGCTCTTTTTGACCCTTTCGTAATCCCATTACTTTCCTCCGATAATGATTTGTCCACACAGCTTATATTATACCATTTTAGGGAAAGGCGTGGTAATTTCTTTGGTAAATATCAAGGGCGGAGAAAATCCGCCCTTATTGAAACAAAAGAGAGGTTCTTTACTGAATTGGTTGAAAATTATACGATAAATTGTTAAATTTCAGTGTTAGTCTGATTTGTTGCTCTAAAATAGGATATTTTCAACCAACAGAGGTCAGAACCAAAGAGTTATATTATTATCATGCTTGGCTGAAATATACTAATAGCATGCGAAGAACTGTATTTCATCCAGGTCCACACCAAAGTATACCCATCTGCGTCCGGTCCATCTCCAGCCTGCCACCGAACGTCTGCCGACGAATACTAAAAACGCCCAGAACTGCTGTCCGTTTCTAAGCCACAGATAAACAAATCTGAAACGGCATGGAATAATAGCTCCAGGGTCCACGGCAAATACTCCTACTCCTGTACCCGGTGCTGCCAGCGATTGGGCCTGGGCGACAGAAGGTGTAAAGCTTGGCGGTGGCCCTGATGGCGGCTGAAAACCTTGACCTGCCTGGCCGGGAGGCATGAAACCGCCTGGCACGCCGGGTTGGAATCCCGGTATAAACTGGCCTGGTCCAAACTGTCCCAGCCCTTGTCCAAAGGGAGGGCCAAACTGCTGTCCGAAGGGAGGAAACTGTCCTTCTATTTGGCGGTCGTCGTCATATGGAATCATACTAACACTCTCCTTTATCAGCATTCATATTTACATATTATGCTTTTAAGAGTGTTTGAGTTACCATAATTACTCTACTGAAGCATTTCATCCAGATATTCCGACAGCATGCCGTTGTTTTCATATCCGTTGGCCGATAGATTTGATTCAAAGGTATATAGCCTGTCACTGCAGCGTCTTAGCAACGCCCGCATTATTATGGCAAGATAATGCCTTTGATAGGATTCTTCCATTTCTTCCGTGTAAATTTTGCCGGTGTCCCAGGTTTTTGTAAGGACATGGGCATTGGTCAGCTCTTTTATGCTCCTAGGCGTCCAGTTCTCACTGCTTATGCCGCTTAGGATTATTATCCTGCTTTTTAAGGTGCTGGACAGATAAGCTATGGGCGTGGACAATATCACCGAGTCTCCGTTAAGAGTTTCTTCCAGTTCAAAAATGCTCTCCGCCGCTTTTATACCTCCCCTTATCATGTCCAGGAAGCCTTTGTTCGCATTCATGTTGCTGAACCTGGAAACCGTGTCAACAAAGGTCTGGGCGCTGTCTATAAGCTTCTTTGCCTGCAGGATGTCATCATCGGAAATCTCCCTGGAAATGAGAATTTCAAGAAAAACCTTCTGAAAGAACTCATTAATCGGAAGAGGATTTTCCCTTTCCTTGTACTCCTTTATCCAGTTGCGTATGTACTCGTATTTTTCCAGGTTATAATAGCCTATCCTCTCCACCAGACCCGGAAACTCAACATCGGGCAGCTCTGCAAATGGCCTCTGGCTGCATATTTCTCCTGCCAGGATGGAGCTTCGCACAGGATCGATTTTTAGCAGCATCCTTATCAAAGCTTTTACATCATCCCGGTTGGGAAAAATATTATATCCCGGATGGCATAAATGGGCCAGGGTGATAAGAGCCTGGGAAAAGGGGTTATCCACCACCCGGTTTTTACGCGTCAGATTTTTAAGCTGAATTCCCTCTTTCTCCAGCATTCTTCCTATGACAAACTCAGTCACCGGGTCCGCATAGGTCGAAATCACAGCAATATCCGAAGGCTTGTACCCTTCATTTTTTATCAGGCTGCATATTTTCTGTCCGATATTTTCCAACATCTCACTTCTCAGCTCCACCGGGGCTTCCCGGATGATTACCGAATCATCCTTTAGCTTTGCACCCTGGGAGTGTTCTATATTGTTATACAACATGTCGGAAAATTCATACATAAATTCCTTGCAGGTATAAGACCCTTCCAGGTCAATAATGCTGCATTTGTCCAGCAGCTTTTTCTTCATATATTCATGGTTTCCTCCGAATATTTCCCCATAACCGCATTCATGATTGTAGCCAAGCAGGCATGTTTTTAGGTTGGGCAGGAGGTACTCTATAAAGTCAACTTCCGTAGGCACACATTCTTCTATATTGTCAACTATTATGTGCTCCACCCTTTTAAACAGATGGGCTTTATATTCCTCATCCTTTAAAAGGCAGTTATTATATAGGTCTACTGCCATTCCAAAATCGAGGATTCCCAGTTCCAGGCATTTCTTTCTGTATGCGCTGATTATCTCATCAGCCTCACTAAAAATTTGCTTTTTTATGTCATTTTTCTGCTCCAGTGCATTATAAAGCCTGCTGCCGATTTCATAATAAGGAATATCGGAAGTGGCCGCCTTAACCAGATTGGATGTAAGATCTATGGCTATCCGGTCGGTAAAGGAAGTTAGTCCGGCAAAAATGCCTTTGGCATCCCGGCGGGGTTCTATAGCCTTGGATACAAGGTACTGTGCCGTCTCAAAGGTCATAAATACAGGCTGAATGCTTTTATTTGCTATCTCGCCGCAGTTTTTTAAAACAATCGGATAAAAGGTCTTTATTTCTCCCTGGATGAAGCCATAATAAGAAGTTCTCCATATGCTTCCTGACGAACCAAGGACTGTTTTCGACCTCCATTCCAATGACTGCATCCTGTTAAGAAGCAGTATCAGTATTTTTTCACTGGGTATGCCCAGCTTTTCCACCATGTATTTATATCTTTCCAGCAGTATCGTAGATTTTCCCGATCCGGTAGGTCCTCTGAGTATGATTTTGGATTTATCCCCCGGAGCTTCAATGGCTCTTAGCGCCTGTTTACTGAACGTGATGGCATATCCCTCCAATTTTATACTAGTAATATTATACCTGTGAAAATTAATGCATGCAATGACGGCCTGCTTTTTCTAAGGTATTCTAAGGCCAAGAGATTTGCCTGCCTCCGGATGCAAGTAAATTGCATATTGAACCTACTTATTTGAAAAGATGGCACAATGTTTTATATTGAGTTATAATAATGGGTAAAATCCGTTATGAGGTGTATTATGAGTAAAACCATTTTTCCTTTAATTACTGAAGAAGAGAAAAAACTACCCTTTTTCGTAACCAGTGTAGGTATCTCTGAAAATCAGGATCATATGGTGAGGCCTTCCGGGTGCGGGGATTACCATTGGTTGCATTGTGTCAAGGGTTCAGGCATGCTGAAAATAGATGGCGGTGAGCATCTGATATCTGAAAACACAGGCTTTTTCTTTTATCCCCGTATACCCCATGAGTATTATCCCCTGGAAGAACCCTGGGAAACCCACTGGCTGACTTTTAACGGTTATGCGGTGCATGAGCTTATGGAGCTTCTTAAACTTACAGATTGGGAAGTGTTCAGCCTGTCCGATATTCAGGCTGTAGAAAATCTCATGGAAGGCATTTATGTTTCACTGCAGTCGTCAAAAGCGGTAAAAGGATTTGAAACCTCAGTTTTGCTTTATAAGTTCCTTATCGAAGTAAAAAATCATATAGATCCTGTTAATTCCACGAATAAATATCCAAAATACAATCAACTGCAGCCTGTTATATCCTATATGGAGCAAAATTACAGCAAGGATATCACTTTAAAGGAATTATCGGAACTCATAGATATAACCCCATACCACTTATGCCGCATTTTTAAGCAAACCTTTAATATGCGCCCTTTTACATATCTCACCAGACTTAGGGTCCAGAAGGCAAAGGAAATGATGCTCGAATCCGTACATGAACCTATACGGGAAATAGGAAAAAGAGCGGGTTACAACGACGCCAGCTACTTTTGCTCCATTTTTAAAGAGCATGAAGGCTTGACACCTTCCGAATTCCGGAGGATGCACGGAAACGGGCAGGGTTAGTCATTCTATGTCCCTGCCTTTGCTTCATAAGCCTTTTCCAGGGCTTTTGCCAGCTGATCTGGGCAGGATGTCCCTTTTCCCCTGCAGTCTATGCCTTTTAACCTCTTTATAACCTCGGAAACCGGCATTCCCTCCACCAGTTTTCCGATTCCCTGAAGGCTGCCCCGGCATCCTTCCTTAAATTCTACACTTTTTACTATTCCGTCTTCTATGCTGAAAGTTATTTTTCTTGAGCAAACCAGTTCCGTATCATATGAAATTCTGTCCAATTGTAAATATCCCCTTTACATAAGAATTTTTCTTTACAATATCATTAAAATCATATCATCAAAGTTTTTACATTATTCCTATGCATCATCCTTTATCACCGGAATTCTTGGGTTCAAGCGCATCCGAATTCAGCTGGATCGGCATCTGCAGCAAATTCGCAAACCTAAAAAGAAACCAACTCCTTAAAGCCTGAGGCTATGCCAGGATACTTAAATTGCAACAATAGCAATTATAGCTTAAATACTCCTTTTAGACGGGATAAAGCCTGTTAATCTTCTGGTATTATCAGCTTTTGCCCCACCATGAGCTTGTTGGGATCAGTCAACCCGTTTGCTTCCATTATCAAGGTGTATTTCTCTATATCATTGTAATACTTTTTGCTTATCCCTTGCAGGGTGTCTCCCGGTTCAACTATATGCACAACAGGTTCAGCACCTTCGTTTTCACCAGAAGAAGCATCACCTTCTGCATCCGCTTCGCCTCCGCTCTGATCCTCTCCAATCTCATCGCTCTGCTGGTCCTGGCTGTCGCCGTTTTTACCGCCGGATTTGGAATCTGTCGGGTCCAAAGTGCTGGTCTGTCCCGTGGGAATGTCGTTTTTGCTTTGATGTTTTCCCGGCCACAGTTCATTATACAGGTAATATAAAGAAACTGCAACCACTATGCAAGTGATCAATGCCACAATAGTGCCGGTAAAACCGGAACTTTTGCGTTTTCCCTTATCCTCGTAAAAATCTTCTTCTGATTCTGTATTCCTTTCTACATTTATTTCAAAATCCTCTTCCGGACTATTTACCAATTCCACCTTAACTATCATTACGGATATTCCATCGGAAAGCTCCATGTTTATAGCTTTTTTGACCAGCATATTGGCCATATAGTCCGTATCGGCATCCTTTGAAAGCACTTCAGAAATCGCTTGCTCATCCATAGCTTTGACTATATTATCACTGCATATCAGGAATATGTCTCCCTCTTTTAAATGGAAGGTGTTGGACTTTTGTACTCCTGCCATGCTGTTGCCTGAAATGCCATCCATTTTGGATGAAAGGGATTTAGCCTGCTCTTTGGATATGATTCCTGCTCTCAACAATCTTTCAATTTTGCTGTTTTCACCTGAAAGCTGGTTTAAACGCCCGTCCCTCATCAAATAGATCCTGCTGCTTCCGCTGCTTACAGCCGCTGCCATTCCGCCGTCCATCAGGAGCCCCGCGAAACTGTAAGGCTTGTCCCTGTGTTCAGGATTATTTATAGACATGCTGTATATAATATTATTTATTTCATTTACGCAATCGGACATCTGCTCCAGCTTTCCGTCTATATCACCGCCCCAGGTAGATATCCTGCTTTGAAATTTTTTCAGTTCCCTTACCATCGAGACCGGCGTTTTCATTTCCGGACTGCTTCTGTCCATTCCAAAGGTCAGCCCGAATAAATGAAGTTCGGAGCTTCTTTCAACTGAAACCTGAATTTTATCCTGTTCATATTCCTGTTTATATCTTCCGTCTATATAAAAATTATCATTATTGCTTTCAGAATCGGAAATTGAAACAACAGAAACTCCCACTTTGATGAGATTATCCATAAAAAGCTAACCCCCCGCAACATCAGATTTTATGGTAACAACAAACAGGCATCCTTAATACTGGCTATATACATCATATCATACGCCTTTGCCCAGTTCAATTAAAATTGCAATTTATGCCATAAAGGATAATTTCTTGTCAATAATTGGAAAGGTGCCGCAGTATTAGCTCTACGGCACCTTTCATCAAAGTGTTTCTTTACTTTATGAAGCTAAGTGCTTTGTATAAAGCTTGCGCTGCTTCAGCATAAGTAACCTTGTCGTCTCCCTTGAAAACTTCTCCTTCTTTGACAGGCAGTATGCCCAATACGGAGCAGATGGCTGCATACCCTGTTTTATCTTTGCTAATTTCAATATTTTCGGGCAGCTTGAAAATTTCATCTTTCTTTGCTATATCTCCGTATCCTATCAGGTTTGTAAGCAATTCTATAAATTCTGCCTTGGTTATTTCTTCCTTGCCGTTAAACTTATCACCGCTGGGAACGATAATTTTATCTGTTACGGCACTCTCCACATAGACGAAGTACGGATCGTCCACAGTGACATCTTTAAAAGTCATAGATTTATTGTCTGTGGCTACTGTATAGTAGTAACTTATACCCTTGGCCAGAGCTAACATTTTTACTGCATCTTGCCTTGTAACATTCTCATCATACTTGAAATCCTGCTTTCTCAAAATTCCTTGAGATATGAGAAGCTCTACGCTCCTCTGAGCCCAGTGAGGTCCGAGAGCTTTTATGCTGGACAAGGGTGTAATCCTCTCATCATAAGCTGACCAATCCACAAGCTCGCCTGTTAATGCATCAATTTCATAATATCCATAAAGATTATCCTTATTGTAGAAGTTGTACACAAGCTTCGCCGTATCGCCAACCTTCTGTTTACCGTTTTCATCATAGGTTATGCTAACAAAGTATCTAAGTTTTGCTGTCATATTTTCAAAATACTTTTCTGCTGCTTCCTCTAGCGGAATTACATCCTTAACCTTAGGGAATTCCACATCACTCCATGTAAAGTTGAAGTTGGTCAGATTTCCTGTTGTACGGTCAATACCTACATAAATATTGTTGCTTCCAAACTCAATGCCGTTTACAACCCTTACATAGTTATAGCTGTATTCCTTCATGTACTTCTTGGCTTCTTCATTCAGCTCAGGAGCTTTAAGGTTTCTATCGGAATAAAATCCATACTGGGACGGTACCAGCTTTTTGATAACTTCAGCAGCTTTTTCTTTACCTTGCTCCCAGCTCACATTCTCAACGATTTCTTCAACCTCTTTTCCTTCCTTAAGCATAATATCGTAGGAATAATCATAGCTGCCGATGTTAAGGTTTAAAACATGACCCGTGTTGGCATTTATGCTCAAGTTCAAATATGTTTGTTTATATTCTTCATTCCTATACCAGTTGAAATTCCATATTTTTTCCGAGCCGTTCCAGTAGTAGGACCCATTTCCGGAATTATTTTCATCGAATTTTACCCCTAGGATTTCCTCTACAGCCTTTTTATATCCCTCTGCGATCTTCTTGACTTCCTCGTCATTAACAGCTTTGCTCTTCGGTTCTTCTGCATTGGGATCCATTGGAACCAAATCATCATCTGACAGCCCGGTCTCATCTGCTTTGCTGTCAATCACTGTCCCGTCATAATTCATTTCTTTTCCTGTAACCGCATCCATCATGTACATGCCGGACACAGGTGTGTAAGCCAGGATTACCTTTTGCTTTGCAGGACCAAAAATGCTCTGCTTGTAATTTAATGAGTAGCGCAGTTTGAAATCTACTGTTTTCCTGTATTCCTTCAGAGCTTCTTCTACCGTTTTCAAGTTTTTAGGAGTCTGGAATTTTATGCTGTCCAAATCAAAACGGTTGATGCTGAAGCTGGTAACCTTACCTTCCGTGCCATCCACTCCAATTTTTATGCTGTAGTTCGGGAAAATTACATTGTTGATTTTTCTTACAAAATCAAAGTAATATGTTATTCTCTCCTTTACTCCATTGGTGCGATAGCTGCTGTACAGATAAGGATCATCTTCGTTTTGAAGCTCAAAATTCTTTATATCTTCCTTCAATACTTCTTTTATATACTTTTCTGCCACAGCTTTTGCTTCATCGCGGGTAAGCTTTGCAACAAAAGCGCTGTTATTGTCATAAGACTCCCAGGCGTTAAAGGACACAATATCTCCTGTATTGGCATCAACAGCCACACTTACGCTTCCAGACAAGCCTTCTTTTTTATTGAACTCTACGCTCCATATCGTGATGCCGTTGCCCCAATATGGGGATAGAGAAACATACCCCTGGCTATAAAGATCAGGGTCATCAAGCATTTTCTCTGCGATTTTCACAGCCTGATCCTTTTTTATTTTTACGTCGCTTTCCTTAATAGCTTCTTCCGGCATGATTTCTCCGGCAGCTATTTTAAGCATAATCTCTTCCTTGGTGAGATCCCCTGCAAAAACGGTATTGCTGAAAACCAAGGACGCAATCAACAGAAAAACAAGGGATAAAGATGCGATTTTTTTAAGGCTCATTAGTTATACCTCCTAATCAATATTTTAAATCTGCTATAGGATAAATTTTCCACAGATTATCATTGTTTTAGACGAGAAATGTATCCAAAAGGTTCCAAGTAAAACAAAAGAATTTTTATTTTTGATTCAATTTTTTTGCAAAATTGATATTATTGTTATAAAAGACTAAGCACAGGCTTGAGGTTCTACTCCCCTATATTGAGCTTAACAAAGTGCAAACCACATAATAGACAAGGGGCATGAAAATCGAGGGAAGCAAATTTCCCACCTTGATTTTCTTTATATCCAACATGTTTATTCCAATGCCCATAATCAAAACACTTCCCACTATGGACATCTGGGTGATTACAGCTTCCGTAAGCCATGGTTTTATTATCCCCGCCAGCAAAGTAATACTGCCCTGGTAAATAAGCACGGGCAACGCGGAAAAGGCCACCCCTATTCCCATTGTAGTCGTAAAAATTATGGCAGTAACGCCATCTAAAATGGATTTGGCGAAGAGAGTACCTGCATCTCCCATCAATCCGTCTTCCAAAGAGCCAACTATAGCCATGGCTCCAACACAGTACACCAGGGTCGCAGTAACAAAACCCTGGGCAAAGCTGCCTCCGCTGCCGGCAACTTTTCTTTGAAACCACTCACCTAGCTTGTCCAGCTTTTGTTCGATGCTTAGAGCTTCTCCTGTCAGTCCGCCTGCAACAAGGCTCAGTATCATGACCATTATGTACCGGCTTTTTATTCCTCCGTTTTCTGCAACATAAAAAATACCCTCCAATGTGCCGGAGATACCAATCATAACTACAGAAAGACTTATAGCCTGCATAACCGTATTTTTAAATCTCTCGGAAAGCCCGTTTCTGGCAAAGACGCCCAGGGCACTTCCGGCAATTATTGCAGCCACATTGGCAATAGTTCCTATACCAATCATCATTAAACCCCCTATCATTTCATTCTGCATGTATGCGAGCAAAGCATTTCCTTACAAGCCAATGGATGAAAAATGCTGTTATAAATTGCTCATTACAAGCATTATAGCAACAAGTTGAATACTTTTCCATACAAAAAAGGAGAAAGAAACCTTTCCCCTTTAAATACCCTGTTTTAATAAAACACCCTGTAAGTCTGATTATTCCAGCTGTTGGATTGGATTTTGACTAATCATTTTTTATCTTACGGTTGCTTTGATTGTTACAATTAAGAGTTCTTTTACTAAACATCATCCTGGTAAAATGCATCTTTATACACATGGATTCCTCTGTTGAATTTAATTAAAATCATCTTTATACATGCCTTCGTGATATCTCCTTGTAAAAATTCAGGAGACAGCCTGCCGTGGTTTTTTGAGCGAGCGGCAGAGTGAACTTGGCTATGGTGTAATATTTTCTGTTATTATCTTTAATATTTTTCAGTTTCCTGTAGATTTTTACCGCAGTGCGGGCATTGCAGTGGATATAATCCTCTATGCTGCCCATATTATAATATCCGCCCCTATAGGCTGCATATCGCGATGAATACAGATAGGTTTTCCTTATGAATGCCTCATATTGATGATGGCTGGCCAGAAGCCGGATGCTGGCGTGCTGCGGTATGGTCATGTCCTGGACTATATGCACCGCAGCCCCAAGATAGAAAATGGCCTTTTCCGTATCCATGGCATTCCAATACCGAAGGGCATTTTCATAATATTCGCTTGCCAGCTTCACCGCATTGCTGCTTCCATAAAGTCCTCTTTTCCTGCTGGGGTCAAAAAAATGGTTTATGCTTTTGAAATCCTGATCTGCCCATACAACTCCGGCATTCAACTCCGCCATGTGATCGTAAAAAAAGTAATATGCATCTTTATATCCGTCATTTTTCAATATATCCACCGCCCGGCGGTTTATATATTTATGTATGCCGGCTTCCACACGAACTATCCGCTTTTTGATGGGATTTATAAAAGCCAGCAGATATTTATATATCTTACCATAAGTTCGCTCTAATCTTCCGGCCATGTCCACTCCTCTTTCCGGTACAATCGGCTATATTTAATCTCTTAATCATAAAATCATAAAATCATAAAATCATATCCAGCAGTTGATAATTCATAAACAATTTATAAACAAAAAAGTAAAGAGTATTCAAACTCTTTACTTTAATATGCCAAATTTCATTAAATTAAATTCATTTCTGCGATAATTCTTATTCTTCCTGGAACAGAACCGTCGACAGATATCTTTCACCGGTGTCGGGAAGGACAACCACTATAGTTTTTCCTGCATTCTCAGGCCTCTTGGCGATTTGTGTTGCTGCGTACAAAGCAGCGCCGGAAGATATTCCAACCAGCAATCCCTCGGCTTTTGCAACCTTTCTTGAGGTTTCCATTGCTTCCTCATTCTTTACCTTGAATATTTCATCAATTATCTTGGCATTGAATATTGCAGGAACAAAACCTGCTCCGATACCCTGTATCTTATGCGGTCCCGGCTTACCTCCGGACAAAACCGGCGAATCATTAGGTTCTACAGCGACGATTTTAACATTGGGATTTCTCTGCTTCAATACTTCCCCAACCCCTGTTACAGTTCCGCCTGTTCCTACTCCTCCAACAAATATATCCACTTTGCCGTCGGTATCCCTCCAGATTTCTTCTGCGGTAGTCCTTCTGTGTATTTCAGGGTTGGCTGGGTTTTCAAACTGCTGGGGAATAAACGAATTTGGTATCTCCTTTGCCAGCTCCTTGGCTTTTTCTATAGCGCCCTTCATGCCTGCCGCTCCCGGAGTAAGCACCAGCTCTGCACCCAGAGCTTTTAACAGATTTCTTCTTTCAATGCTCATCGTATCCGGCATTGTGAGTATCAGCCTGTATCCTTTGGATGCCGATACAAAAGCCAGAGCTATACCGGTATTTCCACTGGTAGGTTCGATTATAACGGTTCCCTCTTTTATCAGCCCTCTTTCTTCCGCATCCTTTATCATTGCATATCCGATCCTGTCTTTAACGCTTCCTGCTGGGTTAAAATATTCTAGTTTTGCAATAAGCCGAGCTTCTATGTTGTTTTGCTTGTTATAGTTTGACAGTTCTAACAGTGGAGTATTGCCTATCAGATCCGTTAACTTCTTTGCTATCTTAGCCATAATGCTACCTCCAATTTATATCTTACTATTCTTATCGGTTTTTATGGTTTTATTTTATATTTATTATTCAAAATTGTCAATAGCTACTAAGAAATTATTTTATAACCTGTTTCATGTATACCCTGAAATTAAAACAAAATCCCGGATGGTTTCCCAAGGATTTTGTTTAAACTTACTATTCATAGCTCTTTCATCATCAGTTTCTTTTCTTTCCTTCCTCTTTTGCATATCTTTCCATTATAGCTTCCAGCTCTTTCTCCGCATTGGATTTGTCCCTCATTTCATTTCTGCTGAAAGGAAAAGCGTTGAGCATTTGAGTGCTTATTCTATTGATAAAATTGGCAAACCTCATATTGCATACCTCCTGATGCCTTTCCTCTCTTTTAGCGTCATGTCATGCTTTTCATTCATGTTTTGCATTGCTTTGATAATTTGAAAACCCCTATGCTTTCTATAGCAAATAACACAAGCTTTTTAGCGACATCCTTATTATTAAACTAAAAACTTTATATATACACTATAGTGTTTTCGTTTTAAATGACCGATAATTTTATCCATTGTGAGGAATAATTCCACCCACAGTTCTTTTTGAATTATGGCGTCCTGCAAATCAGCCTTGATGTTACAAAAAAAACTATCCAGGGAGTATTGCTTCCCGGGATAGTTTTTTTTGACTACTTGATGATTTGGAGCAAATATTTCTATTTATATATTAGAATGCAGGAATAGTTGAATCCCCGAAATTTTCTTTAAGGAATTTCCTTACAGTTTCGGAATTAAGAGCTTTTGCCAGCTCCTTTATTGCCGGATCATCTTTGTTATCAGGCCTTACTACAAGTACATTGGGGAATGGGGAATCCTTGTCCTCCATGAATATTGAATCCTTAATGGGATCGAGGCCGCCATCCAAAGCATAGTTGGTGTTTATAACAGCCAGATCCACATCCGGCAGGACTCTTGGGAGCTGTGCAGCTTCCAGTTCTTTGAACTGGAGATTTTTCGGATTTTCAACGATATCCTTTGGTGTCTGGATAAGTTCATCCTCATCCTTCAGTTTGATGAGGCCCTGCTTTTGGAGCAATATAAGTGCCCTTCCTTCATTTGTCGGATCGTTAGGTATAGCTACAATGGCTCCGTCTTGCAGTTCATCCACCGACTTTATCTTTTCGGAATAAGCGCCCATCGGCTCTATATGGACTTCTGCGGCAACCACCAGCTCCATATTGTTTTCCTTTGCAAAGTTCTCCATGTAAGGCGTGTGCTGAAAGAAGTTGGCATCCAGCTGCTTATCATTAAGCGCTGTGTTTGGTGTGACATAATCAGTCATTTCCTTTATCTCCAGCTCAATACCCTTCTCCTCAAGAATCGGTTGGATTTCTTTAAGAATAAGTGCATGGGGAGTAGGACTGGCACCTACCACCAGCTTGGTTTTCTTCCCTGAATTTCCGGAAGTGCAACCAGAAAAGGCAAATACAGAAATTGCCATAATAATCGACAAAGCAACTAATATTTTCTTCATACAATTCACTCCTTTAATTTTAGTTTAATAATCTGGGCACCCTTAACTACAGCCCTGAAATTTATATTTAAATTTGGCAAAATTGCCATTATTAAATATCATGACAAATTATCAATGCTGCTTTTTCTCTACACACTTATGTAATAATAATTCTAAGCAAAGGCATATCATCCCATATATGTATTTATCTGGTGATGTTTGTTGAAATAACAAATACTCATCAAGATGCAACAACATATGCCGACTCATATCTGCAAACCTTTGCAGATTATGATATTGGCAGTTCTATGCAAGCACCGGTTTGTATTGGTTTGAATTGCTGATATAAACATTTTTGAGATGTGTCCTCATCTCTTGTCAAATTTCTTTGAAAGTGCGTTGCCTGCGGCTTGGATAATTTGAACCAATATAATAAGTACAATTATGGTCGCAACCAATACATCATTCTGAAACCTCTGATAGCCATATCTTACGGCTACATCCCCCAGGCCTCCTGCGCCAATAGCTCCGGCCATGGCTGAATATCCCAGTATGCTTATAACCGTGGTGGTTATGTCCAATATCAGCGATGGCATGGCTTCCGGTATCATAACCTTGAATATCACCTGGGGTATGGTGGCACCTACCGACAGGGAGGCTTCTATTACACCCCAATCAACTTCCCTTAAGGATGACTCTATTATCCTGGCGACAAAAGGTGCAGCGGCTATGGAAAGCGGTACAATTGCAGCCGTTGAGCCGATTGTAGTTCCGACAATCAACCTTGAAAGGGGAAACAATGCTATTATCAGTATTATAAAGGGTATGGAGCGGGTGATATTGACAATGGAGCCCAATATATTGTTTAAACGGGGTTTTTCCCATATATGCCCCGTATCTGTTATTACAAGTATCACACCCAGGATAAAACCCAGTATTACCGAAAAAAGTGTTGAGAAAAAGACCATATAAAGAGTTTCCCCAATGGCTGGCAATATCAAGTCCAGCAAATATTCAGCATATTCCCATAATTGTTCACTATCAGATGACATTTTCCGTCAGCACCTCAATTCTCACGTTATTCTCAGTCAGATAATTTTCTGCTGCAATTATGCTCTCCCTGTCACCGGAAAGCTTTATAAGCAGGTTCCCCACCTGGGTATTTTGTATATTTTCTATATTTCCGGCTATTATGTTGGCATCTATGTTGAATTTCTTGACCATTTGGGAAATTACAGGTTCACCGGTAATGCTTCCTACGAAAGATGCCCTTAATATTTCGTCTCCATGGGAATCTCTGTCCGAAAGGATTCCGTCAGGAAGTTCAGCCATCATATCCTTCAAAAACTTTTTAGAAGTCAGCGTCCTGGGATTGGAAAAAACATCTATCACCGAACCGTATTCCACTATTATACCGTTTTCCATGACGGCTACCTTGTCGCAGAGCTTTTTTATTACATTCATCTCATGGGTGATAACCACGATGGTTATGCCAAACTGTTGATTAATGTTCTTTAAAAGCTTCAATATGGAATCGGTGGTGGTAGGGTCCAGTGCTGATGTGGCTTCATCTGACAGGATAATGTCCGGATTGTTGGCCAGGGATCTGGCTATTCCCACCCTTTGCTTCTGACCTCCGGACAGCTGGGCCGGATAGACATTCCTTTTTTCCGTCAATTCCACCACTTCCAGCAAATGATCCACTCTTTTTTTTATTTCTGATTCCGGTATTTTGGATATTCTCAATGGGAAGGCTATGTTATCGTAAACCGTCGAATTCATAAGGAGGTTAAAGTGTTGGAAGATCATCCCTATCTTTTTCCTTACCTCTCGCAGCTCGGCGGATTTAAGCTTCGTCACGTCCTTGCCGTTTACGACAACCTCTCCCGAATCAGGCACTTCAAGCATGTTTATACACCTGACGAGGGAAGATTTGCCAGCTCCGCTCAGGCCTATTATGCCAAATATCTCTCCGTCGCTGATGGTAAGATTTATATTATTCAGAGCGTTTACTCTGCCATTCTGAGTATTGTAACTTTTACTCAGATTTCTTATCTCTATCAACCCACTTCAACCCCTTTTATCCAATATGTATATCTGAACTATAAGACTTTTATCCACTTTGCATCTACTTCCCGCTATCAGACTTTATGTCTAAGGTTTCATTCATGCTTCCTGTTCTGTAGCCTTTAAGGTCAAGGGCAGTATATCTGAACCCTATCTTTTTGAATTCCTCATAGACCTTATCCATAAGTTCCCCGTTATAGAATTTTTCCCGCTCGCTTCTGGATACCTCAATCCTTGCTATATCACCATGATGGCGAACTCTAACCTGCTTAAATCCCAGATCCAGCAAGAATTGCTCTGCCTTATCCACCATTTCCAGCTTCTCTTTTGTTATCTCCTGGCCATAAGGGAACCTTGATGAAAGACAAGCAAAGGAAGGTTTGTCCCAGGTAGGCAGATTCATTTCCTTTGAAAGCTTCCTTATTTCCTCTTTGGTCAGCATGGCTTCTTTAAGAGGGCTTACAACCCCCAGTTCTTTGATAGCCTGCATACCGGGTCTGTAGTCTCCAAGGTCATCATAATTGGAACCGTCCAACACATATTTTATGTTGTTCTGCTTGGCTATTTCCCATATCTTGGTAAACAGTTCGTTCTTACAGAAGTAGCACCTGTTCACGGGATTTTCCTTAAAACCTTCAATCTCCAGCTCTTCCGATGAAATTACTATGTGCCTTACCCCCAGTTCCTTTGCGAAGGCTACGGCTTCCTTGAATTCCCTTTCCGGATAAGTGGACGAGGTGGCTGTGACGGCCACGGCATTATCCCCCAATACGTCATAAGCTGTTTTCAATAGAAAGGTGCTATCGACACCTCCGGAAAATGCTACCGCAACACTGCCCATGTTTTTCAGATTCTCTTTCAATTTTTCAAATTTATCATAAACCTGCATTATATACACCCCTTAAAATTATCGGTTTTCCCTGTTTTTAATCTTTTCACAGCTATTATCAGTTTTTTGAAAATTAATTGGTATTCTTTCTTACATGATATTCATATGTAATTCCAACTATACCTATATGTTTAATATAATAAAATGCATCTCCCTCTCTGTCAATAATATTCCTATAAATATTTCTATCTATTATACAATAAACATTGGGTGTTGTTAATGCTTTATATCAAATTAAAAAGAGAGAAATCTATCATAATGACAAATTTCTCTCTTTTTAAACTTTTTGTTTCGTACGATTGCCGGTATTTGCCCGGTCATGGTACCATTCGTTTCTGCCCTCGTAGATAAACTCCCATCGCTAAATATTAAAGCACTCTTTTGGACTTTATATAAGCTTTTACATAAAAGCTGTCATTTACATTGGTGATCTTTACATCCGATTTTGGGTTGGAAGCATGAATAAATTTTCCGTTTCCTATGTATATGCCCACATGAGTAACAACCCCGTTGTTTGCACCGCTTGTGTCAAAGAACATCAGGTCTCCCGGCTTCAAATCCGATTTGCTGACCGTAGTTCCTTTGGTTGCCTGCTCCTTGGATGTCCTTGGCAAATTTATTCCAAACTGTTTGTATACATAATATACAAGGCCTGAGCAGTCAAAACCTTTGGGAGTGGTTCCACCCCATATATAAGGTACACCAAGGAATTTTTTGGCGTATTCGACGATCTTTTCACCTTTGGATAAGGAATCCGATGCCTTGTCGGTTCTAGCTGCTGCGGTGCCTCTCGAGGTAACGGGTGCCTTACTCGTAATATATTCGGAATAAACCCATCCTGTCGTTCCCCCAGATGTCTTTACCTTTGTCCAATCTCCGGAAGTGCCTAATACACTCACCTTTTCCCCTTGCTTCAGCTTTCCTTTTATCGATGCGGCAGTGCTTGCGTCACTCCTCAAATTAAGTACGTCGGCAGTAACATATGCCGTACCTGTAGCAGCGTCTTCTTTGCTTTCCTGGGCGGCAGTCGCAGCTAAAGTACTAGCTGTTGATTCTGCCGCTTTGTCCGACAGGTATTCATAATATACCCATCCGACGGTTCCCCCAGATGTCTTTATTTTCCTCCAGTTTCCCGAACTGCCTAATATGCCTACTTTCTCTCCCCTTTTAAGCTGTCCGGTTACAGGAGAAGAGGTACTCGCCTCTTTTCTGATATTGAGGACATCTGTATTTACTATGGCTATTTCTTTAATTTCAGTTTTGCTGTTTACTGCGACTGCCAGCTCCGATACAAAATCCTCCCCAATCCGGCTGCCGTCGCCTTCATATGTAGCATTTATCCATGATCCTGAATTTCCTGAAGCTATGAATTCTGTTCCTTTGAGAAAAGTTGACAATGCTTTTGCTGAATTATTTGCAGATTGGGCAAGAACTACGAGGGATTCTTCTTTTGTTGTTTCCTTATTTCCGTTTTCCGCATGTAAAGCGTCCGTATGTAAGCTTAAAGCAAAAGATAGTACCATGGTACCTGCCAGTACCTTTTTTAAAATATGCATCGTAACCTCCTATTATTAGCTTCCGAAGTTAGCTGACGGGTTCGGTAAATAGGATTACCCCTACCATGCCGGATAACTGAAAACAGGTGTACAATGCTGTTAATCAAATATCAAAGATCATACCGCAGTCTGATGTTAATAACATCATATATGTAACAGTACACATCTTTCCAGTTACCATTATGGATTAACCCCTAAAAACAGTTGGTTCCTCCGTACCTCTTAAAAAAGAGGATTCAGCTTTTAATAATTACCATAACATATTTTATGTTAACATAATGGGACGAAAATTTCAGCATTTTTGTTCAATTTTTTTTCATGTAATGTAAAACAAAGAAAATAAACAAAGGTTTACTCCCGGCGGTTATTTTCCCGCCAGCCGGTTTATTAAGGACAATACGGCGATTATCACTGGTTGGTGGATCAAATAGATTGCCAATGTATGCCTTCCGGCGCTGCTTATTATGTTATCTTTAAGAGAAAATCCGAATAGGCTTTTTCTTTGGGAGTACAGGAGTTTTCCCAGCAAAACCCCATAAAGAAACAGTCCGAACCAAGGCAGCAAGGGATAATAATCAGAGGAAAAAAAGCTGCTGCTTGTCAATCCAAAAGCAAAGAAATAATCATTGGGAGCATTAATTCTTTCCAGAACCTTTCCGACTATTATGACTGCAGTTCCGATCGCAGCCAGTGCTTCCCAGCGCATTTTTTGAAACAAAGGATACAGCAGCATGCTTATTCCCAAAAAGTGAAGTATCCCAAACTTTATAATAAACTCCGGGTCATAAAGATAGGTAATGAGAGTTATTGCCATCCCGGCAGCAAGAACCCTTAAGCCCCTTTTTACATTGCTGCGGCTAAGGGTAGAGCTTACGCCGGAGATCAAAATAAACATTGATGCCGATATTTTCCCGATCCAGTAATTGATTCCATAGCTATAGACGACATCATAACCATATATATCCTTCATATCATATATGACATGAAAATATATCATCATGATAAGGGCTATGCCCCTTAAAAAATCCAGTTCCCATATCCTCTGCCTTTTTTCTTTTTCCATGAGGCACCTCATAAATTATATTAAGCCAACATTTACATTTGATATAACTGTATTATAAGTTAAAGGCGAAGGATTTACAATCATAAAAGTGGGGTATGGATCACTGGACTGCTGCAGCCAGTTGAGGTATGATCTGCATTTTTCTGGAAACAACGCCGTTTAAGTAAACGCTGTCTTCCCCGGCACCGACATTAAATGCCTTCTGGGCTATGCTCTTTTCCCTGCCTGCAAATAAAACCTCGGAACCCACATTGATTATGTCTGTCACCAGAAGTATCAGCAAATCATAATCCTTAAAGGTGCAGATATCATTCATATATTTGATGAGATCATCCTTTATTTCAGAAAGGCTTTCCCTGTCCGATGCATTTATCTGTCCCACGCCGAATTTAAACTTGCCAAGCCGTACTTCTTTAAAATCGTTGTACAGAATCTTCTCAAGACTCTTTCCTCTTAAGGACGAACCCCTCCTGAACATCTCGGAAGCAAACCGGTCAATGTCAAGTTCCGCTATCTCCGACAGCTTTTGAGCTGTGTTAATATCCATCGGAGTGCAGGTGGGCGATTTGAATTTGATGGTATCGGATATTATAGCGGCGCATAATATTCCCGCTATATTTTTACTAGGCCGTATGCCTTTGTCAAAGTACAGATTTGTTATTATGGTAGATGTACTTCCCACAGGTTCGTTTTTAAAATATACCGGATAACCGGTCTGTATATCTCCAATCCTGTGGTGGTCGATAATCTCCAAAATCTCCGCCTGCTCTATCCCATCGACGGTCTGGGACCTTTCGTTATGGTCCACCAGAATTACCTTTTTCCTTTTCCGTGATATAAGATGGTATCTTGATATGAAACCTCTGACCTTCTGTTCGTCATCCAGCACAGGGTAGCTTCTGAACCTGGTTCTCAGCATTTCATCCTTTATGTCGTCGACAAAATCATTGATGTTAAAGCTGACCACATTAGTGCTGGTCATGACATATCCCACCGGAATGCTTTGATTTATCAGCCTTGCCGTCGTAAAAGTATCCCCAGGGGCAATCATCAGAATACACTTATTTTTACGGGCAAGCTCCACGACCTCTTCATCAACGGAGCCATTATAGGTTACAATGAGGCAGTTTGCGCCCAGTTCAATTGCTTTTATCTGGGTTTCCTTTTTGCTGCCGTCAATGACTATGTCTCCTTTGGAAACAAAGGCCCCCATCTCTTCCGGATTCATTGCCGGTATTACTACTCTTCCCGTTGTATTAAAGTCCTTCTGGCTTCCGCATATCAATTTCGCATTTAATGTTTCAACGATATTCATTAAAGGAGTCTTGCTGTAAGCGATTATGTCATTTTCCAACATGTCCATGTACTTCTTGGTTATGTCGGACGTAGTCACCAATCCCAGGAACTTCTCATTCTCATCAACCACCGGAATCACTTTAACATTATTTTTTTTCATGATTGTCCATGCTGTTTTTATAGAGACCTCCGGCCATGCAGGACTTATTATGTCGATATCCAGGTCGGACAATTGCGTCCTCACGGTTGCCAGATATTCAGGTGCTGGTATGTTAAAATATTCCAGCACAAATTCTGTCTCTTTGTTTATATCCCCCAAGCGGACAGGGATTGCATTTATGCCTAGTTTTCTTTTTAACTCCGCATAGGCGATCGCCGCGCATATGGAATCGGTATCGGGATTTTTATGTCCTGTTATGTATACTGTATCTGCCATTTTAACACCCGCAAGCAATTGTAGTAGTTTTGATTAATTTTCTCATCAAGCAATAGGGTAACCACATTTGTTCAATAAATACAGTGCACTGCTTTTATACCCCATTACGATGGTATATTATACTACTTTATGCGGCATTATACTACTTCAATTTTTTTGATTCTGTATCTGTATATTCCGCTCGGGGTTTTTACAGAAACATCTTCTCCCTTCTTTTTCAAGAGGAGGGATTTTCCCATGGGAGATAAAAAAGAAATGTGGCCATTTGCTATATCTCTTTCATAGGGGGTCACCAATTTGTATCTGAAAACCTCATTTTCATCGACATCATGTATCTCTACTTCACTCCCTATAATAACAAATGGGAACTCATTATCCGCTTCGTCCGATATTCTAATGTCTTCAACCACCCCGTCAATCTTATTTACATACTCAGATAGAAAATCGATAAACTTATCACGTTCATCACCTATCTCCGGGTAGTATTCATCAATAAGCCTGTTTTTGTTCTCTTCCAGCCTTATAAGATGCTCCAGAACTTTTTCGAACATTGCTCTTGTAAGGCAAATCTTTTTCCCCATCAATTAGCCCTCCCCACCTTAAAATAAAATTAGCTGAATTTTCAGGCTTTTTCATGCAGTTTCATACATAAAATGGCATTTTCATAAAAAACACTGTAGGCACCTTGCCAGAAGCAAAGTGCCTACAGTATCATGTTACCACATATAGCATGTGGTGTCAACTTAGTAACAATTTTACATTTTATTGAAATCCTAGATTTAAAGCTATGTTTATATGGCAGGATTTTTACCGGCAAACCATATTACGCCGTAAGACGCAGCAGCATTTCCATTCAGCTTTCATATTAGCTGCATATGAGTTTCATATGGGTTTCATATGAGCCTTCCTTTAGCTTTCATTGAGTTTTCGCCGTGTTTTATTTGATCTTCATTGATCCTTCTTTGAGTATTTATTGAATCTTTCCTTCACGCTTTCCGAAATTTAGCGCAGCACCGCGTCAATTCTGCTATTTATTTCTTCAATATTGACCGAATCTATCCTGTCATCGGCCAAACCATACTTTTCTTTAAGTTTCAATATCCTGTAAAGGCTCTCATCCAGCCTCTCCTCCGGGATATCACCCTTTGATACGGCAGATTTCAAAGCGTTTATTACGGCTTCTTCCCTGTCATACCCATGGCAGACAAGAACAATGTCAGCTCCGGCAGATACGGATTTGACGGCTGCATCACCTATATCATAATTTTCCGTTATCGCACCCATAGTTATATCATCGGTAAATACGACTCCGTCAAAACCGCAATCCTCTCTTAAAATGTCGTTAATGACAATTTCCGAAAGGGACGATGGATAATCCGGGTCAATTTCAGGAAGCAAAATATGCGCCACCATAACCGCGTCTGCTCCGTTTTCTATGGCCTTTTTACAAGGAAGCAGTTCAAAGCTCTTTAGCCTGTCCAAACCATTATCAACTCTTGGCAGACCCACATGGGAATCGGTGGAGGTATCCCCATGACCGGGGAAATGCTTCACCACCGGTATAATATCTTCCGACTGAATGCCCTTCATGGCCTGAACTCCGAGCCTGGTTACCACCTCCGGCTCAGAACCGAAGGCTCTGTCCCCTATGACAGGATTTTTTGGGTTGCTGTTTATATCCAATACCGGAGCAAAGTTCATATTAAACCCCAGGGCTTTTATCTCTCCGGCTATGGTTCTGCCCACTTCAAAGGAATAGCTTTCATCACCGGTCTTTCCGATAACTCCGGCCGCAGGAAGCTTCTTAAGCTCCTCCGGCATTCTGGTTACCCTTCCCCCTTCTTCATCCACTGAAATAAACAGCGGAATCTTGTTCTTCCGGTTGACTTCCTTTAAAGAATTGGTAAGCTCCAGCAGTTGGCCGGAATCTTTTATGTTCCTGCCAAAAAGGACAAATCCTCCTATTTTGTAGTCTTCTATCATCTTTCTGGCCTTCTCGTCCACATTGTATCCTTCAAGACCGACCACAACCATCTGCCCGATCTTTTCCTCCAATGTCATACCTTTGATGTGCTCTTTTATCGGATCTTTAGGCTCTTGTATGGTATCCTCCGCAGGCTGATCCCCGGAAGGTGATGCTGTACTGCCCCCGGGCTTGTTGCTGTCTTCGCCGGCCTCATAGCTTTTTCTTGCGATGGAATATCCGAATATAAATGAAGCCAGCAAAATATTCAGAAACAGTAGAATAATTATCACTCTTTTTAACATTTTACCTTTTAACAATCCTTTCTGACGCGCCAACTCGTTCTTATTGCGCGGCTAAAATCATGATTCCCCCCCATAATATTGACGTAAACAGGCGTCCATTAAGTTCAATATCAACAGCCGCTTTTTTATTCATAGAAAAAATAATCCGACGGCTTTCTCAGTCCAAAGACACTTCCATATATACATTCCCATAAAAATCCTTGATCCTGAAGCAATTTCCCTCTAAAATCCCGTAGGTATTGGGATGATTTTCCTTGGGGAAAGTTATGGAGCCGGGATTAATAATATATATGTCCCCTCTTTTCTCCGCTTTGGGTATATGGGTATGCCCGTATATCAATACATCCCCTGCCTTTAGCTTCGGAAGATTGCTTTCGCCATATATGTGTCCATGGGTCAGAAAAAGCCTCCTGTCATTATATAAAATGGTAGAATAAGTCGACATGATTGGATAATCCAGCACCATTTCATCCACTTCACTGTCGCAATTGCCTCTTACAGCAATAATTTTATCGGCAAATCCGTTAAGCAATGCTGCCGTTTCCTTAGGGTTATATTCCTTAGGAAGAGGATTTCTTGCTCCATGATACAGTTGATCCCCCAGTATTGCAATATATCCCGCGTTTTCTTTTTTGTAAGCCTCCAGGGCCATCCTGGCATAATGCAAAGAACCATGTATGTCTGAAATAAAAAACAGCTTCATTTCGTATCTCCTTACTTTAAAGTTTCGTTTTCTATTATCATAATAGAACATAAGCCTCATTACAATAATATCAATATTTATTAACATAAACTTAAAAATATTAATATTGATATTTCCCGATATAAATCCATTTATAGCTAAAGTTTTACATTTTTTAATTTACTGGAACGACTTCCTATAGTACAATATAAATTATTCTTGATATGAAACCATAGAAATAATAATAAAGTTAATTCAGCAGAATATAAAATACTAGAATTGGTTTAATTTAGTATGGCTTGTGCTGAAATAACAAAAACTGTTAGAGAGGTGCATCATATGTGGTTTTCAAAAACGCAAGAAGAAGTTCTTAGGGAACTGGGAGTGGACCGTGCTACCGGTCTTTCCAGTGAAGAAGCAAAAGCTAGGCTTGAAAAATACGGCAGAAACAAGCTTAAGGGTAAACCCAAGAAAAGCTTGGCAGCCTTGTTTTTTGATCAACTGAAAGACATGCTCATATATGTTCTTTTAGGCGCAGCTTTAATCACCATGATCATCGGTGAGTATGTCGATGCTGTAATCATTCTTTTAGTTGTAGTCCTAAATGCCATAATAGGAGTCGTTCAGGAGTATAAGGCTGAAAAGGCTATTGAAGCCTTGCAGCAGATGACTACTCCAAAAGCTCTGGTAAGACGTGACGGACAGGTAAAAGAAGTAAATTCGGAGGAAGTGGTTCCCGGGGATATCGTAATTATAGATGCAGGAAGATATATTCCCGCTGATTTGCGGCTGATAGACAGCGCAAACCTTCAGATAGAAGAATCTGCCCTGACCGGTGAATCCGTACCTTCCGACAAGGATGCTGAAGCTATTTTTGATGATCCGAAAACAGGGATCGGCGACAGGTCGAATATGGCCTTCATGTCCACCCTTGCCACCTATGGAAGGGGCGAAGGTGTAGTGGTAGCTACTGCTATGGATACGGAAATCGGTAAAATAGCAAAGATCCTGGATGAAGACAATGAGGAAATGACCCCTTTGCAAAAAAGGCTGGATGAGCTCGGCAGAATTCTGGGCTTTATCGCTATCGGCATTTGCGTACTCATCTTTGTTATTTCCCTGTTCCAGAAAAGGGATCTTTTTGAAATGTTCCTGACTGCGATAAGCCTGGCTGTTGCCGCCATACCGGAAGGTCTTGCCGCTATAGTTGCTATAGTGCTGGCCCTGGGCGTACAGAGGATGTCCAAAATAAATGCCATAGTGAAAAAACTGCCGGCCGTTGAAACTTTAGGTTCCGTAAACATCATATGCTCGGATAAGACCGGCACCCTTACGCAAAATAAGATGACCGTTGTAAAATATTATACTCTGAACAATTTGAAGGATGTTCCTGCTGAAGGAAGCAATTTCAGCGCTTCCCAGGATGAAGCGGAACTAATCAAAACCTTTGTGCTATGCTCCGATGCTACATATGAAAACGGCCAGGGCACCGGTGACCCCACAGAGGTGGCATTGGTAGTATTGGGAAACAGATATAATCTTGAAAAAAACGAACTTAATTCAAAGCATCAAAGGGTGGCGGAAAAACCTTTCGATTCTGACAGAAAACTGATGTCCACTTTAAACGTGGAAGGAAATGGTTATAGAGTGCATACGAAAGGAGCCATCGACAACATACTGAAGATTTCAACCCATGCCCTTGTAAATGGCAAAAGAGTGCCTTTGACCGAAGAGATGAAAGCAAATTACCTAAAAGCCGCCGACGAGATGTCGGACAATGCATTAAGGGTTTTGGGCGCTGCTTATAAGGATACCGACAGCATGATTTCCCCAGAGGAGATGGAAAAAGATTTAACCGTTATCGGTTTTGTAGGCATGATCGACCCGCCGAGGCTGGAGGTTAAAGATTCCATCAGAGTGGCAAAGATGGCCGGAATAACCCCTGTTATGATCACCGGCGACCATAAGAACACTGCTGTTGCCATTGCAAAAGAGCTAGGTATTGCTGATTCCATCGATCAGAGCATCACCGGTGCTGAGATCGACCAGCTTTCTGATGAAGAATTTTCTAAAAAAATAAGCAGTTTAAGGGTATTTGCCAGGGTTTCCCCTGAGCATAAGGTAAAGATTGTTAGAGCGTTCAAGGCCCAGGGAAATATTGTATCCATGACCGGTGACGGCGTTAATGATGCTCCTTCGCTGAAATATGCGGATATAGGTGTCGCTATGGGCATAACCGGAACCGATGTATCCAAAGGTGCCAGCGATATGATCCTTACCGATGACAACTTTACAACCATCGTCCATGCCATAGAGGAGGGCAGGAACATCTATAACAATATAAAAAAATCGGTTATATTCCTGCTATCCTGCAACCTTGGTGAGGTTATTACAATATTCGCATCCATACTGTTCTTCTGGCCGGTGCCTCTGATGCCAACCCAGATTTTGTGGATCAATCTGATAACCGATACATTGCCTGCAATAGCGCTGGGGGTTGACCCCGGCGATAGTGATATCATGAAGAAAAAGCCAAGAAATCCGAAGGAAAGCTTCTTTGCCAAAGGTGCGGGACTCAGAGCGATCATCGGCGGTGTGCTGATAGGTGCATTGACACTGCTGGCCTTCTTCTTCGGCCTTAGAGAACACGGTTATACTTTAGGCTCAGAGAATATACCCGAAGAAGTTCTGATTTATGCGAGAACTATGTCCTTCGTTGTATTGGCTGCCTCCCAGTTGTTCTATTCCCTGACGATGAGGAACCCGGTGAAATCCATTTTCCGGATTGGATTATTCTCCAATAAATACCTCATCGGTGCCATTGTCGTGGGAATATTCCTGCAACTGATGGTTATTTCCGTGCCTTTCCTGGCAGGCGCCTTCAATCTTCACAACCTCAGCTTAAACGACTGGGGAATCGTAATATTGCTGGCATTGATACCCCTTGCAGCAAATGAGATAATCAAAATATTCATGAGAAAAACGGAAAGAGATTGATTCTAACAGAAAAAAGCAGGCTGTACGAGTTTGAAGCTCATGGCAGCCTGCTTTTTTGTTGCATGATGTAGCTATTTACATATGAGCTTTTGGGTCACAATGTCGGAGAATATCTCCATTCCGGTGGTCTGAGAAATATGTATTACATTTGAAAACCTCGAACCTTCCGGCAAAACGGATTCCAGAATATTCTCCTTTTCAAGAATGCGGTCCGGATTAAACACAACGCCCTCCTGTCCTTCAAAGATGGCGACATAGAATATTCCCGACTCCACAATGTCCTGGAAAAAATGACTTCCATAAGACAGTTCCGGCATGAATCCTGCTTCATTGGATGCAACCTCGCAAAGGACCTGCATATTGCACAATTCCGAAAAATGTACCGGTACACCCAGGGAAGG
>ENA-OWPA01000849-OWPA01000849.1-bioreactor-metagenome-genome-assembly--contig:-NODE-849-length-29230-cov-4.510033_pt1 | contig 29230 bp, 33 predicted proteins | sample MGYA00238139_ERZ651803 | MGnify/ENA primary metagenome ERZ651803 (study PRJEB26909, sample SAMN07631231) | bioreactor metagenome | isolation source: Switchgrass digestor | place: USA: Dartmouth... | reverse complement strand
CCAGGAGCTATGTATGGTGCTGGTCAAACAATGTTCGGCGATAACATAATCGGCAGATCAGCAGGAACCGTAATGGCAGGCGGTGCAGGTATAGCAAGGCGGCTGCCCGCATTTAAAGAAAGCGCATCTGCATTAAGGGGAGCGCAGGAACAAGCGGCAGCAGCTAGGGCGTCAATTCCTAAACTAAAAGAAAACTTAAACAATCTGGCAATGCAGAAAAGAATAGCTGAAGCAAGGTTTGACCAAGCCAAAGCACTATATGGCCCGAAGTCCGAAAGGATGCGGTGGGCGAACGAACAGATATCCAAGTTTGAAGGAGGTTATGATGAGGCAACCAAGTTTATTGCCTCTTATGACAGAAGCGTTCTTGCAGAACAAAGCACAATAGAGAAAATGGCCGAGGTTTTAAGCGAAAACCCTGACAACAAATACGCTAAAAAACAGCTTGAAGCGGCACAAGAATCTCTGATGAAACTGAAAGAAGCGGAGCCTAAAGTAAACAATATACGCGAGGCTGTAAAATATATTGATAAATCTTCTGAATACCGGGAAGCAAAATCTTTTTACGAGGATATATCAGCACAGGAAGCAGAAGCAAGAATGAAACTCCTTCAGGCGGAACGGATGCAAACAAGGGAAGGGATGAAGGAATACTTTCAAAGACTTAATTAGCCGGGATACCCCGGCTTTTTTTATTTTTAGGTGGTGTTTATGGATGAACAGGATTTAGAACGAATGTATCAATCAGCCGCTAAAAATGCGGTAGTCAAATCATTAAGGTTTGGTTCAAAAACAGCCTGGAAGATAGCTAAATTTTGCGCAAAAAAAATCATACCTTCCGTTGTAACTGCTGCAATGCCTATTTTATTGCCCCTTCTTACGGCATTTGGAATAGCTTTTTTTGTTTACTTTGCTGTTTTCATGGTCCCAAAATACATTATGAACCCTACCGGATCTGTCGATCAAGGGATTACCACAGGCATAATGAAGGTTGAAGCGACTGGTTATACAGCCGGTTACGAAAGCACCGGCAAAAGGCCAGGCGACCCCGGATACGGGATCACATCGACTGGAGCAAAAGCGCAGCGCGGTGTGGTAGCTGTTGACCCAAAAGTAATTCCATACGGAACTCAGATGTATATACCCGGTTACGGTTACGGTGTGGCCTTGGATACCGGCAGTGCAATAAAGGGAAACAGAATAGACTTATTTTTCGATACTGTGGAAGAGGCAAATAACTGGGGGAGAAAGTGGGTAACAATCCAACTCTTAGGGAAGAGCAGGAACGCCGATTACGCAAATATAGACCTTGCAAACTTTAACGGATCGTCGATAGCAATACTCAGTTTCGGCAACACTGATATAGAGTGGCCTCTTTTGAATGATGAAAAACTCTACAGAAAGTACCTGCAGTTAGACGCTGATTGGTCTGACAGCTATCAATCCCAAGGGGAGCTGGCGGAATCGACGGTTGATTATGCCAACGTCGCAACCAAAGCCAAGGTAGGCGATGTATGGGATCTGTCGGATATACCATCAGAAAAAGACCAGGTTGATCCCCATAGGGTTTCATGGTCGCTTCTGGCGTCGCTGGACAAAGTGTTGGGCGACCCTGTAGTCCACGGGGATTCGGGTTTAGAGTCAGAAGGACATGGAAGAAAACCTGATCCCGAAAAACACTTCAACCTGTTGAAACCCGAACTCAAGTGGCAGACATTCACTCTTTATTATTATGAGACCTGGACTGAACAGGAAAAAGACGGGGATGAAGTTAAAGAGAAAACCTACACAAAAGAATATAAGAAAAATATTAAACTGCTGACCGAAGCAAAGTGCTACGATGCCAATTATCAGTATTCATGGAGTCAAAATGTTGTAGAGAAAAAGACCGCAAACGGTTATAAAAAGATAATAACTCCACAATTAAATAATGTCGTCAGGACAGGCCCTTATTACGAAAAGCTCAGGTCAATCCTTCGAGATGCAGGGCTTACTTCCGATATAGATCTGGAGCTTGTTTTAAGGTTTGCTGAAAACATTGACCCCACGTTCCAGGTAGATTACATGATATACGGAACGCCGTTAGAGATTAATGTCAATACCGAAGGCAGTTTGAACTTTTTCGGGAACAAATTCCCCATCAATCCCTGTTCAGGCACGATAACATCTTCCTTCGGTATGAGGGTACATCCGATAACTGGAGTAACCCGTATGCACACCGGCGTTGACATAGGTGCGCCCTATGGCAGTCCGGTTGTTGCGGTTGCAAATGGTTATGTTGTGTTTCAAGGATCTCTGGGCGGTTATGGTAAAGCCATAATGATTGAACATGGAGACTGCAGAACACTGTACGGGCATTTATCAAAAATCTATGTCAAGGCCGGAGAGAAGGTATATGCAGGCCAAAGGATAGGCGCAGTCGGTTCGACAGGGCTTTCAACGGGCCCGCACTTGCACTTTGAGGTTCGGACAGGCAAAGACAGAACGCAATACCTTAACCCGGCAAAATATCTAAGGTTCTAAATTAATCACCCCTTGCCTTTAGGCGGGGGGTGATTGCTATCGGAAGATAAAGCATGATAGGAGGCGATATATTGCTAAAGAAACCAAAACTACCAGCATGTTTTCAGGTGTTAGGTTTTGATAGAATCCCGGACAGGGAGCAGCTTAAAGCGCGGTATAGACAGTTGGCAAGAGTGGTCCATCCAGACAGCGGTGGAAATGTTGAAAAGTTTATCCGGGTCAGAAGGGCCTATGAGGAGTCGATCAAGTATATCGAACAACGGAAGGGGGGTTAATGATGCTCAATAATATCCTTTTGGCCGCCATTGAAGTCCAGCCCATAGAACCATCCCGCATAATTGATGCCGCCCAGGGCGCGGGACAGGGCGCTGTAGTTGCAGGTCAATCATTAGCAGGCAGTTTAGCATTTATTGCTCTCTTCATCGGCGGGTTTATACTGCTTGTTGGCGTGGGGTTGGCTATGGCGCATATCACAAATAAAGTTCTTAAAGCTGGAGCAGGTATTTTTTTAGGCACAATAATAATGTATGTATGCTTAGTATATCCGGACAAAATCATGGGTGTTATATCAGGCATACTTCAATCTTTCTTTAACTATTTATCGTGACCTGGAAGTGGTGCAGATGGAACAAAAAGAATCATTATATGTTGTGTTCGGCAGGCATACAGAACGGGTTGCCGATTACCTTAAAAAACAGGGATACAAAATAATTGGCACAGATAGAACACTAGATGCAGCTGCAATAATGGCTACAAACTTAGACGAAAAGCCGGACGCTTATCTTGTTTTAGGATCGGCCCTTGTTTCAGGGGTTGTCGATGTTGGGATCAATTACGGAGCAGCTTTGCTTGAGAACTTGAACAAGCTCAGATGTGCGGCTCCAAACAGCAGGATTGTTTTACTAGTTCCAGAAACGATTGATCCTGAAGTAGTACAAAGAGTAATCTACATGGGGATATATGATGTGCATATGATCAGCAAGATAGCAATATCTGAAATCCCCGAACTGCTGTCCCAAAGAAAAAGCTATGCCGATTATGGTGTTGAAACTCTCCCTATGCCCACGAAAGCAAGCGGTAAAGCCGAAATCGAAGTTGAGGAAGAAAAAGAGGAAACCAAAAAGACACCGCCTTTTAAGGGTTTAATAGAACTCCTTCATGGTTTTATCGGTGCAATTATTGCCCACAGGGAAAAGAAACGCGTTTTAAAGTGCTTGCCGCCAGGTAATGTGCAGGATAAAAAGAATGATGAAAAATCCAAAGATGAAAGACCTGAAGATAAAAAAGCTTCCGACATTCAGAAACCTGCTGATGTTCAGCAGGAGAAACAAGAAATAGAACCCGTTAAAGAGAATTGCGGTGTTATAGAACGGCCCGTGCGGGCCAACAGAAAGAGGGTTCTATGTTTAGGAATAGATTCAGCGATGTTTGCTGAACAGGGGGTAGAGATCGTCTCCGATCATGAGGATGCGGAGATAGTCATATCTGATATAAACAGCTTTTATTTTGCACCAAAGGATAAGGATCTGATCGTCATAGGAACGGGAACGATCGCTGATTTTGCTGTTAAAACAACGAGGCCGGATGCTTATATAGCTCAAGACATAGAAGATGCCTTAGTCCTTGTGAGACAGCAGAAAACTTTTGTAGAGGAAAAACCTGCTGTGGAAAGTAGTAACAAGAAAAGAGAGATTAACGCTGAAAAGGTTGATATGAGACACTATGAGGCGGATGCAAGACCAAACTTGACTGTGATCTCCAGCGGAAGATCGGGAGCGAAAGGACACACCCTTTCCTTTAAAAGTGCCCTTTATGTTGTATGTCCGTCAAGGCCAGTTAAGGCAGGGGAGATGGCGGCAGATATATCAAAGAAAGTGAAAAACAGTGCCCTTGTCTGTGCTGCTTCAGGAAGCATGGGGGCAATATCTCTGGGAATACCGGCAAAAGATCTGATCTGTTTGGACTGGCGCGTTCCGGGATCGGATGCTCCTGTTAAATGGGAGGGGGTTTTTGTATGGCCGGTAGATCCATACAAATTCTTAAAAATAAATGAATCCCCTCATGGATTGATAGAGAACATTAAACCTAAATTCTCTCTGGTCGTTGTGGACTGTGCAGGGGAATTAGATATTGTTAGTCGGGCTTCCAATAAAGATGGAATAATAGTTCTTTGCGATAAAGCAGATTCCACAACATTATATTGGTTAAAAAACTATGCAGGAAACAATGTATTTTCAGTCGATGTTTCGGAAGCTATAAGCATAATCTCCGCAGAAAACGGGTATGTGCTGACAAAGCAGGACAAAAGAAAAGTTTCAAGAGTTCACGGATAAGCCCCGGCTCAAAGCTGGGGCTTATTCTTTAGGAGGTATGCTGATGGATGAAAAAGGCCAAATGTTTGTTGAATTTGCTGTATGTTTGCCTATATTCCTTCTACTGGCATTTGTAATTATCTCGGTTTCCTTTTGGGGCCTGGGAAACGCATATGTGCGTGAGGCTGCTTTTGAAGCGGCGCGCTATTATTCAGTAACAGCCAATGCTGATCGCGCTGAAAGCCTGGCAAAAAGGACTTTCTCATCATCAGGTGGAGAGCTGTTTATCCAGCCGGGAAGCCTGCGGGTGAATGTGCGCAGACAAGGGACTCAAGCGGTAGCCGAAGTTACTGCAGTTCCAAGATTTAAAACTCTGGGCGTAGATAGGGTTGATAAACTGCACAAGAAGGCTACATGCAACATGGAGAACAGGTATAGAAATCCGGGCGATTATCTGTAGGGGGTGATGCTTTATTAAAGATGAGAGAGGTTCAATTATGTTGGAAACATTATTTTGCTGCATCTTATTGATAACATTTGTTTTCGCCTGTGTTGAGATAGCAAACATAATCGCCGACAAGACCCATCTCCAAAGGGTAGTCAGAGAGGCCGCAAAAGAAACGGTTGTTGATATGAAAGCATCTGAAGGCAGGAAAAGAGGACAGGAAGTAGCCCGCATGTATTTCGATGACCGGGCTAATCTTGTTCAATTAAATGTCAAACTATCTCAAAAAACACAAGGAACATCGAAAGTACATTATGCTGAAGCAACAGCTTCATACCCCCATAAAAGTAATCTTCTAGGGAAGGAGGTAATATTAAATGCCCAGGCAACCTTCGGCTGGATTGAAACAGGATGAAAGGGGTTCAATCCTGATAATCACCGCGGCTGCCTGTCTGGTATTTACTTTTCTCTTTATGGGCATAGTGGAATTCGGCAGGTGGTTGTTAGTAAAAGAACAGGCGCAAACTGCGGCGGATGCCGCAGCTATGGCTGGAGCTGTATCAGGGATTCGCAGTATAGTAACTCTACAAATTGATGATGCTATAAAAGGTAAATTTACTGTAACAGGCAACGAAAGATCACTCATAGGGCAAGGAGATTGGACAAAGTATTGTTATGCGTATGGAGTTTTTCCGTGCAGTTATAAAGTCATAGATCGGCGTATTGAGTATAACACAAATGATACTAAAAAAGCCGTTGACACATTCCTTGCTATGAATCCAACCAAAGGCAATTCTCAATTAAAGAGTATTAAAGTTCATGGGAATAGAAACGATCCTTATTTTCCTTCAGTTGTAGTCAGTGTAGCCACAAAACTGAAAACAATGTTCCCTAACTCAAATCTATTCCCAAGTGAATATAACTTTGAAGTGTTATCCCAGGGAGACACATTTTTTAAAGACCCTGCAACCGGAAAATGGTCTAAAGCTCCTCCAGACGCAACTGCGGAAGGTTTATTTTAGGGGGGCGGTAATTATGAACTATATATCTATTCGCCCATATGTCAACTATCTTATTAACTGCCTGTCCAGCAAAGTTCTGTACTTCATCATTCTGACTCCGGTTCTTCTTGCAGGTATGAGAATATTTGTTTTCAATCTTTTGGATGTGTGCGGAGTATCTTTAAAAGCATCGTTTGCTGTATCTGATATGGTGCTTTTTTTTGTTGTGGCTTTGATAATATTCACCCTCATTGATGGATGCGTACCGATGCCAGAGATTTTAAGAGATCCGAATGCTTTTGATGTTATGGTACAAAAAGTCCGCTGTACAGGACTGTACTAATATGGAGGTGGTTTAACTGGAGATAGCGGCGTTGGCGGCTTTATTGACAGGGGGCGCTGTAGCTTTACCCCTGCTGGCGAAAATAGATTTCAAGAAAAAAACTCCTGAACTAGATGAGATCTTTTGCCGCACTGGGTTGAAATATACCAATGAGGACGACAGAAGCAAATATGCGGCAAAGCTGACACAGGCAGGTATAGATAAACCTTCTGAGTGGTTCCTTGGATTGCGGCTAACTCTGGTGGCTGCTTTTATAATTATGTGTTTGCCTTTGATCATTTTGGGATTGGATCTCTTTTGGGTGGTGTTGTTTGCTCCCTTGGTCTATGTTCTTCCGGGGATATGGTTGAACAGCGCAATCAATAAAAGAAAAAACGAAATCCGTTTATCGCTTGATAGTTTTACGATCCTTTTGTCGGTTGCTCTTTCCGCTGGTTCATCAGATATTGTTGCCCTGCGGGAAGCTGCAGAAGGAATAGCAGGTCCACTGAAACAAGAAGTAAACCGCGCATTGATTGAGCACGACACCGGAAAGAACCTTAATGATGCCCTTTACGATATGGCAGAAAGGTGTGATGTTGAAGAACTGTGGGCAATCGTAAGGGTGATTGTTCAGTCCAGACGGCACGGGTCACCCCTGGCGGAAGAAATGAGGAAGCACTCTCAGTCTATCAGGAATACACGCAGGTTAGGAGTGATGGAGCAGGCAAACAGGTTATCGGTAAAATTACTGTTCCCGGTTTTGTTGATTCTGATGTCTATAATTGCAGCTTTGGGCTACCCTGCTGTTGTTGCTTTACTAGAGGCACTATAAGCAAAGGAGGTGAAACTTTATGAAAGACATTATCGACCTTATGAAAGACGAAAGGGGCCAGGGCATGGCTGAGTATGGTTTGATTATTGCTTTGGTTGCAATTGTTGTTATTGTTGCTTTGACCGCGCTTGGAACAAGATTAAAGGCAAAGTTTGATAAAGTTTCTGATACTCTTAAATAACCAAATTGAGGAAGGAAGCGCTTTGCTTTCTTTCTTTTTTTTTGAAAGGAGTGATTTAGATAGCTTTAAAGAGAAACATGCCATTACTTGTGTCGCTAGGATTGGCAATCCTGGCTGCTGTGTTGGTCTTTGTGTTTGTAAGTTCTATGCAGCCGACTGTGCCGGTAGTTGTGGCACAGAAAAACATCTCGGTAGGAGAGGAAATTACTCCAGATGATGTGGCTATTAAGAATTACCCTTCAAGTGTGGTTTCTGATTCAAATATAAGGAAATTGGATGATGTAATCGGCAAAACCGTTGCTTTTGGCCCTATTTTGCAAGGGGAAGCAGTAAGGGTGGAACACTTAGCTGAATCTGGCTCTCTGTTGACAGCTCTTAGAACTTTTGCGCCTGATAACTGGTCAGCGGTTGAATTGCCGCCGGATACATCATTGGGCATGAAGGGTTTAAGAAGGGGAGACGTTGTTCAGATCTATGGAGAAGTGGCTGAAGGAGAAACGGCGGTAGTCAAACACATCACTAATGCTGTTGTCCTACAAGTGCCGGAAGAAGAAGACGAGATCCAGCAGTTCATCATAGCTGTGCCGGAAAATGTTGTGCCGGTTGTAGCCGGTATAGCTGTACGGGAACAGAAAGCCGCGGTGGTTTTGCCGGATAAGGGGAGTAGATAATGGATAAAAAGTTTCCTTTTCCAATAAACCCTGAAGATGCAGGTGATAATTTTGCTGTTGGTTTTCTTTCGCCTGTTGCCGGAGCCGGAGCCACTACCCTTGCTTGCTTGACCGCTTTATCTCTTGCGGAATCCAATAAAAATGTTGCGCTTGTGGATTTTGTAGGGAAAGCAAGGGCTTACATGGGAATGACAGTGAATGACTGCCCGGCAAGCGTCCTGGATGTACTAGGGGTTAATGAACCATCTAAGATCCGCAGCGCGGGGGTAAACCATCCAAGAAACCTGTTCGTGATACCGGGGGCGGTGCGCCCCCTGGATGTTCCCCAGATCACTAGCAAACTGGTCAATAAGACAATTCAATATCTGAAAAATGAGTTCGATTACACAGTTGCAATTTTGCCCCAAGTATATGATTCAGGCTGGGCAGGTGCTATTATTTGCGATATGGTATGCTGTGTGTTTAAACCTGACCGGACAGATGTTGACATCTGCGGCAGTATGCTTGAACTTCTTATCCGGTTAGGCTGTGGGGGTAGGATAAAAGTTATTCTGAATCAGAGTAAAGCCCCCGGCGCATTATTGGAAGAAGAAGTAGTCGAAATCTTAAAACCGGATCTTACGATAAAATACGATTCTGCCCTGCGGTCAATGTGCAATAAACGATACTTGAACACTGAACAGTACAAAAAACCGTTGTTAGACCTAGTGGAAGGGGGGATTGGGCATGATACAAAAGGTTGATTATGCCCTGCTGGGGACATTGGCCGTCCGCGATGGGATGCTTCAAATGGAATCTGAATCGGTCAGCAATGATAAAGAAGAAATAATTGACCGTGATAATTACGCAAGATTAAAGTCCCATGTGCAGGAATTAGTCCGTCAGCAGTTTTCCCTTGCTGACACAGCCAATGTCCGAACGCCTGTTGTGCGGTCTAAATTTAGAACTATTGCGGAAAACGCCATGCGAAACCTAGGGATTCAAGTAACCGAAGCGGATATGCATATTCTCGTGCAAAAGCTGTTTGACGATATTCTTGGTTACGGAGTATTAGAGAAGTATTTTTTTGACCCTGAAATCACAGACATTATAGTAAACAATACGGAGATCAGGGTTATCAAAAAAGGGAAGCGCATGATAGCGGAAGGCAGATTTGAGGACACATATCAAGCCCATACGATACTGGATAGGATGCTTGCCCCCACAGGAAGAAAAATTGATTCATCAACACCACGGGTAAATGCCAGATTGTTTGACGGTTCCAGGCTTCATGCGTGCGTTACTCCCACGGCGGTTGACGGGATCTTGATCACAATCCGAAGGTTCCCGGAGGTTATTTCTGTGGATACCCTTATTAAGAACAGCACGCTGTCAAAGCAACTGCTTGAATTCTTGCGTGCCTGTGTGGTTGCCCGCCAGAGTATCGTAATCTCTGGAGGCACAGGTTCCGGCAAGACAACCCTAATTAACGCTATAGGATCGTTTATACCTTATGATGAAAGCATTATCACAATAGAGGACACAGCGGAACTTCAGATACAGCACCCTGATGTAAGACGAATGGAAGCCAGGACCGCCAACATAGAAGGAAAAGGTCAAATCACATTAAGGGATCTGGTGCAAGACGCCCTGCGGATGATACCTGACCGGATTATCGTAGGGGAGTGCCGTGGAGAAGAAGCCTTCGATATGCTCCAGGCGATGAACACCGGCCATGAAGGTTCCCTGACAACTGTTCATGCTAACTCAGCTCAGGAGTGTATCAATCGGTTGTTGACACTGACCCAGATGGCCTCTATGGGATTGGAGCAGGCTGCCATCTATGAAATAATCGCCGGAGCTGTTGATATAATCGTTCATGTGGGACGGGACAAAACAGGCCAGAGAAGGGTATTGGAGATAGCCGAAATTGCAGGAACCGACGAACACCACGGAGTTAAATTAAATACACTGTGGAAATACGACAGGGAAAATAAAGACTGGAAATGGGTTGCTAGAGAGTTCTTGAGAAAGAAGAAACTGATAGAAGATGGTGGTTGGAAATGCTCACTCTAGCTTGTTTGGCTATTTTCCTGCTGGTCTTTATTTTGACATGGCATTTTATGAAGCCGAAAGAAGTTTCCATCCGTGAGGAATGGTCGATAAAACACGATGAAGGCAGTAGGCTGACAAACATAATAATTATTCTTGTTTGCGGGTTGGTATGTTCCATAGCTGCATATGGAGTAACAGGAGAGATATTCTTTGCTGGTCTTGCTTTTCTTGGAGGCTACTTCGTTGCAAAGTGGCTGTCCAAAAGACGGCAGAAAACAAGAGAAGAGATGCTGAGGATGCAGTATGGGCAGGTTTTAACCGCACTAGCTTCTGCAATGCAGGGAGGATTGATGCATTATCAGGCACTAGAGGAATTAACTCCTGTTCTCCCACAGCCTTCAAAAGATGTGTTCGCAGAGATACTAGCCCGTGCAAGGACAGGCTCATCACTTTATCAAGCAACCAAAAGTGTCGCAGAAGTTGTTCAGTGGAAGGATCTCGAATCAATGGCTGCGGCTTTCAAGATGTACGAGGCTACCGGATGCAACCTAGTCGAAGTCTTTAATTACCTGGCAGACGTTGTGAGAGAGAGGGAGTCCGATAGAAAATATGTGTCCGCTGTAACAGCACAGGTGAGGACCACGGCAACACTGTTGAGCTTTCTGCCATTCATCCTTATTGGGGTTGCCAGAGTATTATCGCCTGAATATACAGCTCCCTTATTCACAACAACAGGTGGCATTATTGTATTACTTTTTTGTGTTTTAGCGGTTGTCATAGGAAACCGCATTGTTAATAGGATGATAGAAGGATTGTGTGTTTGATCTATAGGAATATGCCCTGGTTTATAGCCAGGGCTTTTTTTGTTTTTTTTGAAAGACTGAGTGCTGAAAGGAGGTTGGGTACTTGGCTTAAATTGACATGCTCTCGGCGTGGGGTGTATGTCAATAGTTTTCACAGGAACCGTTGGGCAAACGGGGATAGCCTGGTAAATATACCAGCAGTAGCTGGTACTTCCCAGGAAGCCCCCACCTCTAAGCATTAGCGTAGGTGGTGGGAGTATGTCACACGGGCAGTAGGATGCATAACTTTCCAAAGCAACACCCCCTTTCTAAATATTAAAACAAGGAGGTGAGGTTATGGTAGAGAGTAAAGATCAAGTTGTTGAGAAGCTTGTTGAAGTCTTTTTCACATATTCAGACTGCATAATTAGCCGGATCAATTACATGAAGGAAAACGCTGACATTGACAACAAGACACCTTTCACGGCTCCTTTTGAGCAGTTTTCTTCTCATGTAGAATCGCTGTGTAGAGTCGGGGAGAAAATTATCAATATGTTGTTGGATAAAAGTTAGGGTATAGCGGACCTTCTTAATAACAACCGTTCACCATTGCAATAAGATATTCCTTTCAAGTTTAAGCAGAAGGTTCAATACGAGACACAAGTTAGGCACAATCACCTATTCTGTTTTGATATAATTACACAATAAGCAAAACAAACCAAGAAAGGGGAGATAGTTTGTCTAAAAAGAAAAGGAATGTCATTATTCTAGTTACTACGCTCCTATTTTTTGGGGCATTGCTGTTCAACCTTAAATACCCTTTGATGTCTGAAACCAGTGCAGAGCCAGGTAAGATTGCTCAGGAGAATGTGGTAAATGATAGTGAAGATGGTGGAACAGATACTGTAAATAAGAACAGCAAAGCTGTAGATAAGCTGGATGAAAAAGATCAGGCGCAGGAGAAGGATTCATCAGAAGATGAAGTTAAGCTAGATGCAAATACAGACGACCAAACAGCAAACAGCGGCGGCGATAAGTCCAGTAGCAGTAATAAATCGAGCAGTGGAAACACATCCAGCGGTAAGTCAAGCGGCGGCAGTTCAGCACCATCAACACCTAAAACAGAGCCTAAGCTAGCACCTAAGCCTGAACCCAAACCAGAGCCTAAGCCAGCACCTAAGCCTGAACCCAAGCCTGAACCCAAGCCAGAACCCAAGCCAGAACCAAAGCCAACACTTAAACCATTTATTGTTCCGGCATCGAATTCGTTTTGCGACGTATATCAATCTACAGATCCAGATAGAGCGGAACTTCTAATAGTAATGGATAGTTCTAACAATTATGAAGTGCAGTTGAATGAGTTGTATAATGTCATTGCGCCTGTTGTCGGTTCTAGTCTAGCTAATGAAATTATAAATTATGCGAGAACAAAAACGAAGGCTCATATGTCATTAGATAAGAGCTGGCCGATAACTGGTAGGGAACTGGAAATTGGTTCGACATGGGGTTTCTGGGGAGTCAGTTTCTATAGTTGGCGGAAGTAGAAAACGCTTTTTAAACCTGAAATAAGAAATTCAGAGAAGGATAGAAGTTATGTCCTTCTCTTTTTTATTGCCTATTTTAGAAGGAGGTGAAAAAAATGACCAAAAAACAACTAATAATTTCGGCTGTTATTGCTGTTATCCTTATCGGGTTAATTGTTGCAGTTTCCGTATATGGAAAATCCAACAACTCTAATATCAATGATAGCAAGAAAGTAACATATCCTGAGCGAAGGCAAATAGCAACGTCGATAGGAAATGGAGCTGAGGGTTCTGGATCGCCAGGTACCGGCACATCTTCTGATTCCGATTCAAATTCATCAGGGAGTAACAATTCTGGTAGCAGCTCAAAAGCGGCAGGTTCTATAGGGAGCGGGAATCTATACCAAAAAACTTATAAGGCTGCGCCACCGGAAACAAGCGGATATCCTGTTCCAAAGAGTCATCATTTTTTTAAAATTGAAGGCTCACTTAAGCCGAGTGATCCAGACCAGGCTGAACTAGCAATATATATAGATTTTGAATCGAATTTTGAGAAACAGCTGCAAGAATTAGAAAAAACCATTCAACCGATATTGGGACAGGATATAACGAAAGAAATTGTTGCATACATGCGAACAAAAACAAGCCGCAGTGTAGGGCTGGATAAGTGGTGGGAAACTGATAGCAAAAAAATCAACGTTGCTTCGGGGTATGGTAGTTATATAATTGAATTTTTAAGCTGGAAAAAATAATACAAAGAGGTGATATTTAATGAGAAGGTGTTCTATTGTTTTAACGGTGTTGATGTTGCTTATATTTCCAGCGGTAGCTTTTGCTGAAAGTTTTCAAGAAACTATAACTTATGCCAATAGGGATATTTCGGCGCGGTATCAATATAGAGGAGACTTTTTTGTTTCCCGCAATGTGAACGGGTTGTCTCTCAATCAAAACACCTGGAAAAATCCGATTAATCTCGGCGGTGTTTCTGTTCATGCGCTTGTGTACGGCAACCCCTGGGGGGACTACAGGAATGGTCAGTATAGATACTTAGGCTACACAATTGATGGGCTCGGTTTTACGAATATCAATTTTCCCTGTGATTCCAAAGATTTGTTAAGCAAATATATTGAAGATCTGGACTGGATCGAATACCCGTGGAATAGTGCGTTGGTTAGGCAGGCAGTTAGCAACATGGGTGAGGGTAAATTGCGTCGAGATCCTATGTTTGACTGCCTTCTCGCTACCCGTGATCTTGCTTATAAGGGCCTCCAGCTAGAAAAAAACGAGAACGGCAGGGCGTTAGCCGGACCACGTGCGGGCAGTGTCCCATGGGAGAAATATATCCACGTCTATCAACCGTCTACCCAGTACCTTTGCGGAATTGGCCGGATGTGGAACAAAAAAATCATTGGCGGTAAACCTGTTGCCTATTACAAAACCGTGGTAATGGTGCCGTATAACGTTGCTTATCCTCCGAGCACTCCCCCCAAAGGCGAAGTGCCCGGATTCAAAGGAGAACTAGGCGGCGGAGGAGGTTTCAGGTAATTTTTAATGCCCCGGTACGTGTGTACCGGGGCATTTCATTTTCTGAAGTACAGATAGCTAATCAATTTCTTTGGGTAGGCGGTGCATATACTTCTGCCCAAGTGCCATGATCAATAGCAACATAATTAGTTGGAAAATTTCTTAGTTTAAAAGCCCAGTACAGGTCTCCTGAAGATCCTAGAAAAGAATAAATTGTGGCGAGAGCTAAACCGAAGATAAACCATGATGGCGTGTTAAAGATAAATAGCACACTTGTTAAAACTCCTAATGAAGCCGTGGTGATTAACGGGAATATTTGAGCAGCTAAATAGGCGGGAACAGAGCAGGGAACCGTAGGGCGGCAGTTAGAAGCAATAAGGTTTAAGCGTGTTATAACAGGTTTGCCAGTTAATGTTTCAAAAATAACTTGGTGACATTTTTCGTGGAGGTAGATATTAATGCCGGAAACAATTGCAACAACGCCAATTACTAAAAAGAGGTCTAACGACAGACAAAACCTGTATAGGACAACCAAGAACATTAAAACCAATATGAAAATAGTAACAAACTTAATCCATCGTGGGATAGTTAAAACGCAGACCTTGTTGTATTCCGAGGGAGGGACGGCTGACTTGCATGGGTTGTTATTTGTAGGGACCATGATATTCTTTCTAATAACCCTCCTTCTTTATGGTTTAAATGCAGCAGGAATAATACATTTGCCTTCTTCGTGGGTTAGGTGATTTCCCTTGTATCAATTAAATTTCTTTAGATGGGCAGATAAATCCTTCCAAAGTTAATATAACCTGGCATAACCAGGTTTTTTATTTTTGTTAGTGATACGAAAGGAGTGTGTTATTTGCAAATTTTAATTAATGCCGCAGAACCATCATTAGAGTCCTTTAAAAGGGCAACCGGAATTGAATTTATCAGCCTTAATTCACCTGCCAGCCGTGATTCTGTAGCTGTAGTTGTCCAGGGAAGCTCATTTGAAAAAGATATATCAATAGCGCTCCAGCTTGGAGTTCCAGTAGTAGTGGTCGCAGGCAATGATATGAAGTGTGTTGAACAGGCCACCAAAAACTTTATTCCAGATTCATGTATCTTGATAAAACAAGGTAACGATGTCGTTACCGCAGACGGTAAAAAGATAGCCGAAACAGTAGGTGGGGGGATAGGGGTTAGGGCAGTTGTAAAAGCAGCTACATATGCCTTTCAAAATAAACTATGTCCTGAACCGCTGATATGGATTGAGTCTGAGCCAATTATTGAACCGGTGCTCAACACAACAGAAGAAAGTATTAAAGAAAATAAGAGCGTAACCCCTATGCAAAGTGCGGCAGATAACATATTGGATCTGGCAAAAAGAATCGTTATTGTGTTTAAGGCTACACCCGATGCTGAAAGCTGGCAGGCAGCCCGCGATTTAGCCTCTAGGCTTAACGGGATTCATGCTGAGATAACAAATAAACCGTATTCTTATACTTTATACGGGAATTCGATTGAAACTGCGGTAGCAACAGGCAAATATGTAATCTGTAACGGAAAGACATTGACAAAAGGCGGTATCGTGGAAGCCGATTGGCTTGTTGTGGAGATCGACGGTGGTATACTCAGTTCATTTCCAAAGCTGGTGGACAGCATTTATAGGAAGGCCGAAAAGATCATCCATGTGGTTGGAGATTTTGAGAAAGGCAAGCTCGCTGTGGATGCATGGCGTTCCAGTTGGAGACTGGATGCTATAGTGCCGAATCAAAGAGAGTATGAGAAGTACAGAAAAGCATATGGAAACATTGTTCTTACCGACATAACGGCTTTAGCAAAACAGATGTAACGATGGGAGGGGTCCTATGAGGGTATTATTGTTAGGTGATGCTCGTGTCCTTTCATCACTTATAACCAGCAAAGGACACAAAATCACACTTGATCCCGGAGACAGCCCTGATGTGGCTGTCTCCGATATTATAACCTGTGAATTTGCTCCGACAGGAGTACCCCTCATTGTGTTGGGTACAGGTACGATTGCGGACTGGACAGCGCGGCAGAAAAGGCCTGACGCTAAATTTGCAAAATCAACTGAAGAAGCATTGAAAGTGATTGAAGAAAATGCCCCTGAACAGGAATATCAGCCTGAGTCAGAAAAGCCGTTCCTTATTTCATACGCCAATAAAGGCGGAGTAGGTAAAACAACAACAGCCGTGAGCATTGCCGTTGTCCTAGCAAGCAGTGGTTTAAAAACTGTTATTTGCGATTTTAATATAGCTGCTCCTGATATAGCAACATTTTTTAATCTAAAACCATCCTGTGGGATAGAAAAAGCAGCTGAAGATATAGATTCAGTTTTGCTTAAAGCGGCAGACAATCTTTGGGTTTTGCCTGGTCCTTCAAAGGTAATTGCCAAACAGTTTACAGGAGATGAACTTCTAGGAATAGTCAAAAAACTACAAAGAAAGTTTGATGTAGTGGTCGGAGATACCCCTCCTGAACCTTGGACAAAAGAGTATATGCACAAGGTCTTTTCTCATGCCAATCTGGTCTATGCGGTTGTCGATCAATCAAGTTTTTCGATTCAAGAGACAGGGATTTTTGCTCCCACGCTTCTTGCGATGGGGGTAAAACCCTCAAATATTCGTATTGTTGTGAACAAATATAATCCTAAACTGGTCGGATTGAAAGAAATTGAGAAGGCATTTTGCGCTGGTTTTAAGAAGGGGACAACTCCTTTGCCGAAGGTGGCTGCTGTTATCCCGGAAAACTGGGAGCAGCATGTAAAAGCGGGATATAAGGGCAATATTTTGCACGAGGAAGAATGGACAAAGCTGGTCAAAGAAGTTGTAGAGATGGCAGGTGTTAAGTGTGAAACAAAATTAGTAGCGAATAGCTGGAAACGGGGGTTGCTGGCTTGGCTAACGACATAGGAGAAAGAATCCGTGAAATGGCTGAATTGCTTGATGAAGAATACATCGCCCGGGCATTAAATATTCCGGTTGACACCGTGCGCGGGGTGCTATCCGGTGAAATACCCGACAGTGCTTTAGAAAAGTTTGACCCCTCACGCCCTCCTGAAGTACGGATTGTTGAACAGGAGAAATTTGTTCCCAGTAAACTTATTGGGATTCTATCGACAGGCGGGTGCGGGGCTACAATTTTGACTGCTTCGCTTGCGGTGTTATCTGCGCAGAGAAAGAAACTCCCAGTAGCGGCTGTTGATTTAAATGAACTGTCTTACTTGGGATATGCCTTCGGGATGGATGTACTAGGAGAACAGGCGGCTTTCTTTCCGAATATCCTCTGGTGGAATACTGCTAAAGATGTAAAAAGCAGTCTTATTCAGCATCCAGAGATCGATAACCTTTTCTTTGTGCTAGGTGCAGCAACAGCAGAAAGATATGCTGAATTAAGACCTGATAGAGTGGCTGATTCATTAAAAGCGTTGGCAGGTGCTTACTCTTCAGTATGGGTGGATTGCCCTACATCACCGTATTTGTGGAAGAATGTAGTACCGCTGTTGGATATGCTTATATTTGTTGTCCGACCGGAAATATCGTATTTGATGTCGTTCTGGCAGGGGATGTCTTTATTGCAAGATCAAAAATCCAAAATTGTGGTAGCAATTAACGGTGAAAATGCTGATGGAACATTATCAATAGCAGACTGCCGCAGAATCATTAATGAAACCGCAGACGTGCCTATTGTAGCTTCCTTGCCTGAAGATCCGGGGCTTAGAAAAGCAAGCAACAACAGTTTATGTTATGCCCTTGAAAAACCTAAATCGCCCTATATTGAAGCTGTAACTAATGTCCTGGATACATTACAGCCTCAGGCAAAAAAGAAGAAAACGATATTTTCAGGGGTCGCAGGTTTTATAAGAAACAGCATTGCAAATCTATAGGTGAGGAAAAATGGAAAAGATATTGTTTTTATTAGGATGTTTGATACCTGCAACCGTTTGTGGTTACACGGATATTAAACGGGGGTTGATATACAACAAAGTGACCCTGCCGATGATTGCGGCAGGTATTTGTTACTCAATTTACACATCGCAAATTAAAGAAGCCCTACTTGGTTTAGCCTTGGGCTTCTTTATTTTGCTGATCTGTGGCCTTATGGGTGGTGTAGGTGGCGGCGATGTCAAATTAGCCGCAGCTCTTGGAGCATGGTTTGGTACTGATGTGTTATGGGTTCTCTTTTTAGGATCGTTTTTCTGTATTATCTGGGGAGGATATAAACTCTCCAAACTTGGTCAGTTAAAAAAGCGTACAACGGTATTTTTTAGAGGGCTCTTTTTTCGTTACATATATGGTATGAAAGGAATAATGTTTTTACCGAAACTGCCGGAGGAGGATGAACCCGTACCGGATGATGTAATACCATACGGAACGTGTCTAGCTTTAGCGTCATGGATAATATTTTTTATCTAGAAGGGGAAGTCAAATCGACTTCCCCTTTTTTTGTCGCGGAATTTAGAAAGGAGGTGTTGGCGTTGATCGATAGATAGGGTTAAAACTATTCTTTCAGATGAGAGGGGAACAACTTACATCGAATCCGGTCTGTGGATTGCCCTGGTTGTGTTGGTTATGGCAGGGGCAAGTGTAGCATTAGCCGGCACGATGCAAGGCAAATTTGGCCGGATTGAGGAAGTTGTGGGCGGTATTGATGTTCCTGACCCCAGTGAATACCAAGTTGGTGAGCAATCATAGTGTGTATGAACAAGTTTGCTGAGTGGATATTTATTATCCCAAAAAAGGAGAGTCAAAATGGCTCTCCTTTTTTTGTTGCAAACAAATCAGAAAGGGGGGTTCTAATATCTCTTGGTAAGATCAGAAATGTTTCTAAATGTGGTCAATGATATACCCATCTAATCATGGTGCATGTATAGCGCACTGAGAGGAGGTGCTTTTATTTTGCTTAATAAGATTAAAACCGTTCTTTCCGATGAAAAGGGTGTAAGTTTTATTGAGTTCGGACTATGGCTTACTCTATTGTTGCCGGTCATGGTTGGAGCTGGCGTAACATTATCCAACTCAATGGGCAGTATATTTAGCAAAATTGGAAATGTAATTGGTGGTATCAAAGTTTTTGAAATCTAAAAAAAGGGGTGTTTAGATGAGCGTTTTTACAAAAAAGAACTCAAAGATAAGGTTGATAGTGGCTATGATCCTTACGCTGCTTGCGGGCGGATCGGTGTATTATTATCTAACATCTATTCATCAGACTGTGCCTGTTGTAGTAGCAACACGGGACCTTATTCCCAACACTATTATAGAGGCAAGTGATGTAAGAGTTGAAAACATCAGCAAGGACAGCAAACATAAACTTGCTATTAGTGATACCAAGCAGGTTATAGGTACTCGAACAAAAGATATGATTTATAAGGACATGCAGCTAATTTCTTCTCAGCTATCAGGAACAAATAACAATTCATTAAATCCAGGAGAGACACTGCTTCCTTTAAAGGATGTGATAGCATCCCCTGGTTTGAGGGCGGGAAACCAGGTTACTGTAACCGTTGTCCGTCCTGAGGGAGTTTTCTCTGTTGAAGGCGCACGAATTTACCAAGCAAAGAATAATGAAGTCGTGTTGGTGGCGGACAGAAATAAAGTCAAACAAATAATAGAAGTAACAGCAGATGCTAAAAAAATATATGTGTTGCTTAGGAGGTAAGAGATGTACGGTCTGGCACAAAAAAAGCAACATGATACAGATAGATTTTTGGATTTAGGGCCAATCGAAGCCCTTCTTAACGATCCAGAAGTGTCTGAGATAATGGTCAACGGACATGATCAGATTTTCGTTGAAAAAAGAGGCTCCATAATACTGACAGATCTACATTATAGGAACAACGATGATCTGATGAACGTACTCTATCGCATTATGCAGAAGTGTGGCAGGCGTATCAATTTTTCATCACCATTGGAAGATGCCCGGTTACCGGATGGATCACGTGTCCATGCGGTAGTGCCGCCGATCACGGATTATCCTGTAATAACCATCAGGAAATTTATTCGCCAGGTGTTTGATACAGATGAGTTACTTGAATTCGGCACTATTTCTCAGGACATGGTTCCATTTTTTGATGCTGTTGTTAAAGGCAAGGCAAATATTATCATTTGTGGAGCAGCAAACAGCGGCAAGACAACTTTTTTACGCTGGCTGACAACTTTCATACCACCGGAAGAACGAATAATAACTATTGAAGACATGCGTGAGTTAAATTTAAGCCATCCCCACAATGTTGCTATGGAAGCAAACGAAAGGGTAAGTATTCACGAACTTATGATTAACTCGCTTCGCATGAGGCCGGACAGAATCATCATCGGAGAAGTACGAGGTAAAGAAACTTTTGAACTTCTTCAGGCGATGGGTACAGGCCACGAAGGCAGCTTGACAACCGTACATGCGAACTACGACATAAATGAGGCAGTTCACCGTTTGATAAGGGCAATGATCCAAGCAGGGAACGTTACTGCTGAAGAACTTGAATACATGATCTGCGAAACAATGGATCTATTCGTCTTTGTAAAGAGATTTCCAAATGGAATGAGAAAGGTTGTAAAGGTTGTCCAAGTTGAAGGTTGGAATAATGGGCCGGTCAGCCGCGATATATTCATTTACCGGAACGGGCACAAATGCGTAGGTCATTTAAATGAAAGTTTGCTTAACAAAATACGAGATAATCTAGCCCGCGATTTGCCGGATATACCCGCATTTCAGAATTAAGGGGGTGTTGCTTTGGAATTAACCGTCGCATTATTAACGTCTGCCGCAGTTATGGCCTGGATGTTTCCTGATATATCATTTCAATCAAGAAAGAAAATTGATGATGCCGCGAAGCTGTCAATAATTCTAGGAACTATATGCGTGCTATTGAGTTTATGGCTAAACAATATCTATGCTGCTATATTATCCGTTGTTCTGGCGTATTTTTTCGATAAGAGTATTAGAAAAATAGAAAACAGAAAACGGATTGAGGTTTTAGATTCTCAGATAGAAACAGCACTCCAGATAATATCTTCTTTGTATGCCGCGACAGGGAACCTAATTGAAGTGCTTAATAAAACAGCGGACTGTGTGGATGAGCCTTTAAGCAGTGAGTTAAAGAAAACAGTTATAGATTATTACAATGGGATGCCGCTCAAAGATGCTTTAAAAGGTTTAGCTGAACGGGTTCCTTCAAGAGATATTAAAATCTTTGTAAATGGAGTTATTGAAGCAGAAAAGTTTGGAACTAACCCTGGAGACGTTATTTCAACAGTAGTTGAAACAATAAACGATAGAATACTGATAAATGAGGAACTCAAAAACGAATTGAGAGGCCAAAAGGTAACTATATACGCCTTGCTGGCCCTCTTACCTGCGATGGTAGGTTTAGCTATGGTATTGTTTCCACAAGTGAGCGGAATACTTACTCAGTCCTTTGTAGGTAAAATGATAATCTGTGGAGTGCTAATTGTTGAATATGTGGTTTGGGCACTGTCGGCAAGAGGTGAACAAAGGTGGCAGTTTTAGTATCTATATTGTGTGCTGCTGCTGTGTTTGCGTGGCTTGCACCCCCAGTTAATGTTTCCCTTGAAAATTCAATATTAGGTACAGATATAATCGCCCGCGTTCAAAAAGAGGGCCTTGATATTGATCCTGTACCTTTGATTAGATTAAGGGCAGTAATTCTTGGGGCAGGTTTGGTTTGGGCAATAGCTGCCGGAATAGCGGTTGGTATTAACGGAATGCTGCTTCCTGTTGCTTTGACTCTGATCGGCTGGAAATTGGTAGACAATTATGTTAATGGGTTGCAAAAGAAACGCCAGGAAGAGATAGCCAGAGAATTCCCACTATTTGTTAACATGATACGCGTATTCTCTAAGGCAAGCGATTTATATATAGCTATAAATACATCCCGGCAATTACTGCAAGGAGAACTTCGGAAGCAGCTAGATATAATGATGCAGGAGTTACAGACTAGATCTGTCAGAGATGCGCTGCGACGCATGGCTGAAAGGTGTAATTATACTCCTATGAATTCTCTTGTTTCGGTGCTTATTTCGGGCATCGAAACCGGATCAAACATAGATGAGATTCTAGGAACTTTTGCGTCAAGGGTTTACGAATCAAGGGTAAATGAAGCAAAACGCAAGGTTAAATCGCAGCCGGTAATTATGTCAATTCTTCCGGCGTTGTTAGGATTGTTCCTTTTGATAGTGTTTATATATCCGCTGTTTACAGACATTATTCAAAAACTCAGTTTTTAAAATTATTAAAAAATTTAACCCCTTTATGGGGTTTTTTATTTTTCGGGGAGGTGATTGTCTATGAAAGCAACTCAGATCATTAAAAGTAGGTGGTGCGTATGAGGGTAAGAGGAAAAATAAGAAGGTTAATAACCTATATATTGATAGTTGCTTTTTTGGCTACATCTCTGCCGTTAGTATGTTTAGAAAAAGCTGAAGCAGGGGCAACAGTTATTGAGTCGGTTACAGTAGATAAGCAAGAGGTTTGTGTTGGAGAACCATTTACCGTTACGGCCATTGCAACAAGTCAAAATAAGCCGCTGTATAAGTTTTTTATTGGAGAAAAGAAGGCTGATGGTGGATGGTCTTGGACAGTTATTCAGAACTACAGCGAAAAAAATACACTAACTTACGCAATAGGTAAAACTGGAAGCTACCTGATATCGGTTTATGTCAAAGATTCTGCAAGCAGTAACGATCCAGATACTTTTAAACAATGCAGTATAACGGTAACAACAGACAACGCAATATATGTGCAAGATACAAGGACTTTTACTGTAACCGCTACTGATGGATCTCAAATTCCACAAACTGTTAGCTATACTGAGGATGGAGTAACAACGACCCTATATCTGAAAGAAGTTAAGGGTTATACTGTTACCAAAACCGAGCAAAAACCTGTATATAGGACTGAAACAAAGAACTTTACAAAAACCGTAACAAAGACTGCCATTCCTAAAAACGATAGCCAGTTTCCAAGTACTTACCAAATCAATGAAGACGGCTATTCAGGCACTATTCCAAGGACAAAGATCGATTGGGTTGTAAACTCATACTATCCAGAAAAATCCGTAACAGTAACCAAGACATTAACCGGAACATCTTATCGCGATGGTAGCGGTAACCCTCCTAGTACAACCTCAGTTACTTATACCGATTCTGAGTCTGGAAGAACAGTAACTGGTAGTATTCCAAAAAGCGGGTCAATGACTATCACTTCTAGAATATATGAATATAGAGGCGATTCTAGTGCACCCAAGTTCGGATATTATTCGGACAACTCAACTTATTATGTTATGGAAAAAAAATATTACTATTATAATCCACCAAGAAAACCCCAGGATATTTACTTTTCATATGCAGTAGAATCTGGGAAAGCAGCTTCACATCCTGATGATGGATGGACTGTACACAGTTATGATTGGTGGATTAATAAAAGTGAACCTAACTGGCAATCTAATAATGCTACACATGGCAGAACGAACCCGTATTATCAACAGTATAGTTGGAATATGCCAGGCACAAGAAGAAAACTCGTATGGGTGAAATATTACAGAACAAAGGCTTGGAACTGGAGTCAGAAATATAGTGGAACTCTTACTTTGCCAAAAACACCAAAGGATTATAAAGGCACAGCAACATATAGCGGAACGTTATCTAAACAAGTTGTAGATCATTATGAGACTATACCCACTGAATGGAGAGCAGAAGTTGTATATGAAGGTTACATCAGGAACCATTGCAAGTCAATCAGTGTAGATCCCACATCATTTAATATCTATAAAGGAAACACTAGACAGCTTACGGTAACCGCACTATTTCGTGACGGAACAACAAAGGATGTAACAAATGAAGCAACTTATACTACAAATTTGCTGCAGAATGGAAATTTTAATGAAGGATTTACCGGCTGGACAAAAAACATAACTGTTAATGGTAGTGCGGAAATTGTGCAAGATGAAACATACGGCAATGCTTGTAAAATTACTGGAACCAAAGACCATCAGTGGGTACATCAAACTTTCACATCTCTTGGCCATGGGACATATACTTTATCCGGCAGCATCAAAATCTTAAGCCATACGTCTAGCACCGGTTTAGGGTTAGCGTTATTTGCGCATTATTCTGATGACACATATACAGGTGCATCTACGTCACAATATATAGATAAGACAAAAATCGGCGTATGGCAGGATTTGCAGTGCACTATAACAACTGATCCAAGCAAAGAAATAAGGCGCATTATAGCATACGGCCCTTGGTCAAACAACTTAAATGGAAGCCTGATAGGAACAAACCTAAGACTTGAAAATTCATCAAGCGCCGGTGTTGTTACAGTGAGCCCCACAGGTTTAGTAACAGGTAATAAGGCAGGATCGGCTAGAATATTTGTAACTTATAATGGAAAGTCTGCTTATGTAGATGTCAATGTTCTTGATCCGGTAGTTGAAAAGATTACTGTAATACCTGAAGGCGGCAATATCATCAGAAGAGGGGGAACCACACAAGTAATAACTACAGCGATAATGTCTGACGGAACAATAAAAAATGTAACCAACGAAGCTAATTACGAATCAAGCGACCCTTCTATTGCAACAGTAAGCGATACCGGCCTTGTTAAAGGATTGGATGTAGGATCAGTAACAATCACCGCAGAATATGACAACAAAGCAGACACAGTAAAAATTGAAGTTGATCCAAAGTTATATATTTACATCAGAAGGCTTATGTAAGGCAGCGTTGCGCTGCCTTACATATTGAAGATAGCCAGAATCATTGTAGACAGCAGAAATACTGTCTATTTTTTTGAGACAGGGGGTGGTTATAATAAAAAAAGTTATAAGTATTTTGTTAATAATGCTTTTTTTAGTTACATGTATGCCTTTTCTGTTTTTAGAAAATGCTGAGGCCAATAACATTGTACTAGATGGGTATATACGTCAACCCGATCATGGCAGAAACTACTGGCAGTCATCAAATTTAAGAGAGTGGCTGAATAGTTCAGAGGAAAAGGTAAATTACACTTGCAACAGTCCGTCAAAGGAAAGATTGGGCAATAATGCTTACGATGATGAACCCGGTTTTTTGAGTGAATTTACTCCAGAAGAGCAAAATGCTATAGCGGTGACCGAACATAGAGTATATATCGCTCAATGCGATGCTTCGGTTAAAGATGGAGGATCCGGAGACATCCCTTGGATTTACGTTCCTCACGAATCACTTATCTTCAGTACTCCAGGTCTGTTAGAAAATTGGGATAAATATTTGTATCAAAAAGTCAAAGATAAAGTATATTTATTGAATATATATGAATTATATACTTTTGTTCAAAAAAGAGGATATGCTTTAGAGAAGAAATTAACAGATGCTGCCAGGGAAAAGTATAGTTATTACGACGAAAATGTTGGTTACTGGATAAACGCAACCCGTGGTTGTACTGGCGGAGATGCTGTAGCCAGAGTTTCGAAAAACGGAATAACAGCTTATGCAGCTGGCGATGGACTTTGCGTTCCGTTAGGAGTAGTACCGGTTATAAATCTAAAGCCTAATTGGTTATTTCCAAACGGTAAGCTTGCAAAAGATCTATCTATTGGCGAAATAGTTATTTTCGGTCGTCACCTAGGTGAACCAATAGAATGGAGAGTTATCAATATACAAGATGGTTATCCTATGTTATTAGCCGAAAAAGCTATTAGCTTAAAAGCTTATGACGCTCCGGGGGATCCCGCATTAGCTCATTCCGAATATATAGATTTTTCAAATGAACCGTATATTGATAGAACTAATCCTATATATACAGCTAAGGATAAAAGTAGCGATACGATATCACCAAATTTTATACTTGATAATGAAAACGAGCTTTACGAAAGGCAAAACGATGAATTTGTTCTTTCTTTAAAGGTAGAGGATGAGTCTGTTATAGAAGGAATAATTCTTCCTGATGGCAGACGGTTAAATCCAAATGATACAAAAACAGAATTTCAATATACGGTTACCCAAAACGGGAACTTTCTTTTTACGGCTTGGGACATACACAATAACTATAAACATTATGTAGTTCCTGTTGGAAATATAAATGTGCCTGCAACGGTAGTGATCAAACCGTCTGCTGACGGTTGGACAAATAAGGATGTTACGGTAGATATAAATGTGACAAGTGATGTAGGCTATAAAGCAACTGAAATAATTCAAAACTATCGTGATTTTTTCGCTCCTATATGGACTAATTACACTTCCTATACAGGTAAGAGGATAAAAATTACCGGAAATGTTGAACTTGTTAATGCGGATAAACCAGTCGAAAGCGTAACTGCGACAGCCGGAATTTCCTATAATTTTATTGGTAAAAGTCAAGGTAATTTTTTTATCTCAACAACATTTATGAGTCCAGAAAGATATTCCTTGAAAGATCTCCAGGAAAGCGGTAAAAAACATTTTGATGTCATTTGTACTGTGCCAGGTAATTATCATTCAGATTTCCGACCCTGGTTACAATTAAATATTCCTGGTTTTGAGAGAGCTTATACTATAAAATGGACAGATGTAGAATATCAATTGCTTGACAAAGATGATTTGCAGATAGAAAAAATAACGTTACCGACAGGTGAAGAAATAACCAATCAATCTTCTTATAGGGATATATTAACAGAAGAAGGCGAATATAAGTATACCGTTTTAGATAGCAGGGGAATTGTTTATGAAAGGATCGTGAAGGTTCTAATTGACAAGGTTAACCCGATGCTAAATGTTGTTCCAAATAAAACTAACCTAACAAAAGAAGTAACTTTAACAGTAACTGCTACAGATAACAGAAGCGGAATAAAAGAAATAAAACTGCCGAATGGAAGTACGACCTCCAATTCGACAGCCGAATATATTGTCAGGGCCAACGGAAGCTATACTTTTGAAGTCCATGATAGAGCAGGAAACATAACTAAAAAAACCGTTTCAGTCAACAACATATTTGATTCCATAATCTCTCATCCGGTAAATATCAGAGTTGGCGGTAGTAAGAGATTAAGCATAACAGCTATGTGTGCAGGTCACCCTTGTGGGGATATAACCAAAGAAGCGGATTGTATATCCAGTAATCAAGATGTAGCTGAGGTAATTATCGGACAAAACGGAGAGAAGACAGTACGCGGTAGATCCAAAGGAGATGCAGTATTAACGATTACATATGAAGGCGTAACAGCAACTATACCGGTCACGGTTCGACCAAAATTATATGTTTATATACGAACACTTTTATAGGCAGCGCAACGCTGCCTTACTTTTTTTAGGGGTGATAACATGACACGACTTTTCAAAATACTAATCAGCGAAAAGGGAAGCGCATTTATCGAATATGCGCTATGGATTGCGCTTTTTGTTTTAGTGGTTGCTGTTGCTGTTAGTCAACTTGCTGATGCGACAACAAATGTCATTAAAGACATGATAGACAAAATCAGCACTGATTAGGAGGGAGGGATTTTGAAAAAAAATAGAGGCAGTGCAGTCATTGAAATGGTGTTGATAATGCCCCTGATTTTAATATTGTTCTTTATCACTATCTGGGGCGGACAATTGATGTTTACCTGGACAGGTATAAACTACAGCGCAAGTAATGCTGCTATGGATGCGGCGAAAACAGGTAAAGTTACAGATGATATATGCACAGCTGCGTTAGAGAACATACAACAGTGGGTTCCCGGGGCTAAGGATTTGGGTACAGATATATCTCGCAATTCAAGTGGCCCTCCACGGGAGTCTGACAAGATTGTATTCTGGACACCAAATGTTGGCCCTGTACCCTGGAAAAGTGAAATAAAAGTAGCAATCGTCTATCCCTACAAAGTGGATTCACCGCTGTTAAGCCTTTTAGGAGAAACCTTTTTCGGAGGCGATGTGATATATCTAAAAGGCGAAGCTATGGCCCAAAGTGAGGTGCTTCCTGAAAATGATTAAATCTCAAAGAGGATCGGCGACCTTATTTTTCGCTTTGACTGTGCCGATTTTTATGTGTGCCCTAGTAATGGCTTGGGACATAGGCAGGCTATATACAGCAAAGATTACAGCACGCCACAGTGTAATCCTAGCAACACGCGCAGCTGCCGCAGAATTGGATTTAGAGTTAGAAGATCTGACTAATCCTGGAGAGTTAGAACCTGTCATTAAAGAAGATGAAGCATTGTCCACATTCAAAGAATCTCTTGACAAAAACCTTAAATATCACAAGGGCAGATTGTTTGCGATCAGTGAAGATGATAACGTCGAACAGTACATCAGCGGTTTTTTAGCTACAAACAGTCCAGGTGAATATCAGGTAGGCAGTAGAACAATTCAGATATCTCAGCCTGCTGTAGCGGCAGAAATTCAAGTACCTGTAGAATTGAGCGTATTCGGAGCATTAGCGATGGACAAAAAGGATGCCAACAAAGTCAATATCAAGGCTTTTGCAGTTGCAGCTCCTGAGATAAGAGAAGAAATAGAAGATAATGCTTGAAAGGAGAGTGATTTATAGTTAAAACATGAAAGAATTATTAGCACTTACATTAAGCCTGTCTCTTTTAATGGGGGGAACAGGCTTATTTACTGATCAGTCTGATAACTATAAGGTAGTCCAGGTTGAACAACCTGCGTTGAACGGTTTCATATTGGCAACTGATAAAGGTTATCTAGATATATCGGAGAAGGGTGCTTTATTTATTTACCCTGATGGTTCCCGTGATGTGCTTCAGGCAGCAAAAGAACTGCCTGAAGAAAAGAGGCCCTATATTATTATCCATAGCGGAACAGCTAAGCAAGCAGAACAGGAGTTTAAAAAAGTAGGACTTGATGGCGAAGAATACTATTTCCTCAAAGGAGAGTCTCCTGCAGATACAGTGCCATCTCTTTTTTATGTAGAAAATGGGAAATTAAAAAAATCTTTATGCTCGCTTGCAACAGAGAAATTAGATGAGTGGAAATACCCGATTCTATTATCTAGTGCTGAAGTAGAAAACAAGCAAGGTGCTAGTGGCCATAATGCTATACAAGCAGCAAAGTCGATTGATGGCGCTGTGGTGAAACCGGGAGAAGAATTCTCTTTTT
>ENA-OWPA01000848-OWPA01000848.1-bioreactor-metagenome-genome-assembly--contig:-NODE-848-length-29304-cov-21.757690_pt1 | contig 29304 bp, 17 predicted proteins | sample MGYA00238139_ERZ651803 | MGnify/ENA primary metagenome ERZ651803 (study PRJEB26909, sample SAMN07631231) | bioreactor metagenome | isolation source: Switchgrass digestor | place: USA: Dartmouth... | reverse complement strand
CCAGGGTTTCTAGCCTGCTTAACATGTCAGCCGGCGAATTGGCATGCCCCGTCGAAAGCGAACCGTCATGGCCGGTATTGAGAGCCTGGAGCATATCAATGGCGGCCTCGTCCCTTACTTCGCCAACGATTATTCTGTCCGGCCGCATCCGAAGAGATGTCTTTATCAAATCCCTTATGGAAATTTCCAGCATTCCGTCTTTACTCCCGTTCCTTACTTCCAGACGGACCAGATTGGGAATGTTGCGGATTTGCAGTTCCGCAGAATCCTCTATTGTAATAATTCGCTCGTTTTGGGGGATAAAATTTGACAGTACGTTAAGAAATGTCGTTTTTCCCGAACCGGTTCCTCCGCTGATAAAAATATTATATCCGGCTATTACCAGTTTTTCCAATAATTCAGCAGCTTCGGGAGTGATAGACTTATATTCAATAAGTTGTTCCATGGTTATGGGGTTTTCGGGAAATCTGCGTATGGTGATTACCGGACCGTCTATTGCTATGGGAGGAAGTACTATATTAATTCTCGAGCCGTCCTGTAATCTGGAATCCACTATCGGATTTGACGTATTGACTACCCGGTTTGCCTGGGATACTATTTGCTGAATGACATCCTCCAGTTTTTCTTTTGGTTCGAAATGTTTGTCATAACGGTATATCGTACCGTTTTTTTCAATAAAAATATCTTTTGTGCCGTTTACCATAATTTCAGTAATAGCCGGATCATCAAGCAAATCCTGAAGAACGTCAAGCCTGCGTATGGAGTTGAAAATTTCTTTGCGTAATCTCCTTTTTTCCTGGATACTGATATAGTTCCGCCTGCCGCTTGCCACCAGTATCTCGTCAATCACATTTAACAACTCGTCGTCGGTTATATCTGAAGTTAAATCTATGCTGTCAAGGACTTCCTGCTGAAGTTTTTCTTTCAGCGAGCTCATAGCCGCTCCTTTCTTAATTTAATAAATGTTGAGCAGCTTCTTTGGCAAAAGGCCTTAAAGCCGCATAAACATATTCCGGGAAGCAGTCCGGGCCGAGCAGTTGTTCCGCTGTCGGAAGTTTCAATTTATGATACTGAAGTTTGTCCGGCGTATCAATCAAAGCCATTTGCCTTTCCCATTCTTTAAATACCGATTCTTCGTAAGGCAAATCACAGACAGCTATATAAATTTGATCGCTGCGTTTCAATAATTCCATGAATGCTTCTGTATATAACCCGATATAAAAGATTATTATTTCGTATTCCTTATGCTTATTCAGTTCCCTGATAAATTTTTCCGAATCCTCTTTATTTAACGCAAGCAAATCAAAACCGTGGGCCAGACCGGACAAATACGACAGCTTCTCCGAATAATTCAGACAGGGTTTTAACCTCATGGTATTGTCGGCACTGTTTTCTTTCAGGTAATATAAATATTCCGACATGGCGTAATTTTCGTTTTCACTCTTAGCAATAAAATCCGTAGGGAACATCTCCAAAGGAATAAACAGGACCTTTCTTTTATCGGACAGCTCCTTCGCTAATGCCCATGCAAAGGTCGATTTTTCGGCCCCCGGAACAGGTGAAAATACCGATATGAACCGGACCTCATCAAAACAACCGCCCTCTTTAACATCTTCAAGTTTTGTATAACAGGATACGATGTCCGAAACAATTTTACCGGCGGGCTGATATTTAAAAATTAACTGATAATCGTCCTGTTTACAATTTGGATTTTCACACAGATAAAATATGTACTTTATGTTCTCCTTAGGCATATCTTCAGGTAAACCGGAATTTCCGCATATCAGAATTTCAACCCTCTGATAGTTTAAAAAATCGGCCAGACTTTCATGCTTTGTAAACAGAAGTATGTCAAAATCTTCCCACTTAAGATTTTTGATATAATCCAACAGCCTGGTTGCATAAAATACATCTTCGTCAAATAAAGCCAATGTTTTTTTCATTATACCCCCTCTTAATTTTTTATTTAATTAAGGGATACCATGACAGACGATATAAAGCAGACGGTTTTCGAAAACCTCATTTTAGATGAGCATGGCTCAGATAAAATAAAGAATTGCAGGATTAGCAAGTTCAATATAGAGCAAATACAGTTCTTGATATGTCTTTTATGCTGTAAATCGAAGCATGATTATAATACCGCAACAGAAACCAAATTGTCAATATATTCCTTTTATATCGACATTTTTTTGTGTAAATATACAAAAAATAATTTCAAGGATCGGCATAGTAAACAATTCAAAATAATATGCAGGTATATAAGATAAAGCCTGAAACTCAAAATCGCCTTACAATTTTAACGGCATTGAATTGTAACTGCATTGGGCGGGAATCTGTCTGCTTCTTAAATCCCATTTTTAATTCATAAAAACGGAGCTGTACGCTAATTATTTAGCCATACAACTCCGCTATGCCTTTTGGCAAAACTCATGATATTTAATACCTAATAAGAACTCTTACACCCGATCTAATTATATTTTTTGAATTTCCCTTTACATACCCATTATATAAATTTAAGGGTATATGAATCTCACCATTTCATGATAATTTCAAAATCATTTCCAGAACACGTTTTGCACATAGCCTGATTTCTTCTTTTGATAATTTTCCTTCCTTATAGGCCTCAAGTAAGTTATCCGTATTGCCGCAGGGCATCTTAACGTCATTGCCGGCCTTTACCTCTTTATAATGATTTCCGTGGTTCCACCAATCGGTGACTACCAAACCGTCGAAGCCCCACTCTCCTCTTAATATATCCGTTAAAAGCTCTCTGTTTTCCGATGCCCTGGTTCCGTTTATGATGTTGTAAGAACTCATGACAATCCAAGGTCTTGCTTCCTTAACGGCAATTTCAAAACCTTTAAGGTAGATCTCCCGCAAGGCTCTTTCTGAAACCCTGGAATCGCTTTCCTTACGGTTGGTCTCCTTATTATTACATGCAAAATGTTTTACGGTTGCCGCAATTCCCTGGGATTGTATCCCTTTTATCATAGCCGCAGCCATCTTACCGGCAACATAAGGATCTTCCGAATAGTATTCAAAATTCCGTCCGCAAAGAGGGCTTCTGTGGATATTCATTGCCGGAGTAAGCCATATGCCGATATTATTTTCTTTCACTTCAGCGGCACCGGCTCTGCCGACTTCCTCCACAAGCTGAGTATTGAATGTACATGCCAGAAGAGTGGCACAGGGCCATGCCGTAGTATTTACCCCGCATTCTTTACGGATACGAAGCCCTGCAGGTCCGTCGGCCGTCATTACATTAGGTACTCCATACTTCTTAAGATTTCCTATACCGAAAGTATTGCCAACCCCCGTAAGCGGCTGTCCTCCCAAAAGACTTGCCATGTCCTCTACGGTCATCTGGTCCATGAATTCTTCCAGGCTAATCTTACCTCTGGCAACATCTATAAGTTGCGGTTTGATTTCCTTTTGATCTTTTATAATCGGTTCCCTGTCCACATCAGATTTGGTAACCGGGACATATTCTTCAATAACACTTGGAATCTCTTTCTCAACCCCGGTATAAGAAGGCAATTTTTCGTAAGATCCGTCGGCAGTCATACGTTCCCTTAGCAGAGTAGGCGCACACTTTTCACTGAGCCGTACCACTATCCTATCGGCATCTATCTTCAAATTTTTATCCAGTTTAATAAGGTTGTTAACGGCATTTCCGACATAAAACTCATATGTACCAGCTTCCAGAACATAGGCGGACTTACATACCTTGCCGCAATCATCATAGGAAGCCAGAGAATCTATACCAACCCTTAAAGTTATAACTTGCGTCTCACCGGGCAATAATAATCTGGTCTTGGCAAAAGCTTTAAGCTCCTTTGCCGGCTTGCCGAGTTTTCCTGCTGGAGCGCTTGAATACAGCTGTATTACTTCTTTCCCCGCTCTGTCTCCCACATTGGTTACGGCTACCTGTGTGCTGAGCCACTCTTCATTAACATCCGTTTTCTTTACGTCTATCTGAAATTCCGTGTAGGAAAGTCCGAAGCCGAAGGGATAATTCACCTTCCGGGCCGCACCCGGTACGGTCTCAAAATAGCGGTATCCAACATAAATATCTTCATTATATTCCACATATTTATCGGACTTGTGGAAACCGGCCGTAGACGGATAATCCTCCAGGCGGGACGCAAAAGTATCCACCAATTTACCTGACGGATTCACATCTCCGCAGAGAATATCCGCTGCTGCCAGTCCGCCTTCCATACCGGCCTGCCATGCCATAAGTACCGCTTTTATTTTATCATTATCCTTAAACCAGGAAGTGTCCACCATCCCGCCTACATTTAATACAAGAATCACCTTGTCAAAATACTGTAAAACCAGGTCCACCATGGCCTGTTCTCTGACGGATAAATAATAGTCTCCTCTTTCAAACAGTTTCCTGCCCTTTTTAACATAATCATTTACCCACTCGGCCGCAGATACAAAATCTTCTTCATTTTCAACCGTTCTGTCCCAGCCTTCGCCGGAAAATCTGCTTATGGTAATAACAGCCGTATCCGTAAAAGCTCTGGCTTCTTTTACGAGTTCTAAAGGAAGCTCCGGTTCTTCCGTCATGCCCGGAACCGCTCCGGCAGAATACTGGCTTTTTATATTATCTTCATAAAATTCACCCAAGGAATGCAGTAACCGTACCTTACCTTCCGCTTCTTTAATCTTAAGGCCTTCATACAGATTTCTCACATAGGCACAGTTTACCTCTGCGCTGCCGCCACCTCCTTTTACATAGTCAACACACCCCTTGCCGAATAAGGCCAGTTTTTTTCCTGTGACAAAGGGAAGTTCTTTGTCCGTATTCTTTAATAAAACCATACCCTCACAGGCTGCCTGCCTTGATAAGGCAATATGCTCTTCACTTTCTGTAACACGTTTTCCGTCTTTTCCGAGGGGAAGAACAGGCTGATAAAAAAATCTTGTCCATTTATCCATTGTACATTCCTCCATATGATATTCATATAAAACAGCGGCAAAGCCGCATATTTTCTAATCATATCGGTGAAATCAATGCCTTGACTTTTTCAACTTATTCCCCTGTTTTATCATTTCACCAAAAGTAGTTGTTAAAGCGTATCACAAGTATCATTATCTTTAAAATACATTTATTCCATCGTTAACCTCTTGCTCCGTTATCCTGTAAATACCATAGTATAATTATAACATGACAGTAATTCATTTGTCACCGAACACATTAAATATCATTATTTGATGTTATAACTCTTTACAAAATATTACCGGAATATTGAAGCTCCGAACTTTACTATTTGGAATGAACCGACTAATAAGAAAATAATTGATGGGCATTAATCAGAATTGATTGATAGGATATTCGATGACCAGGTAAAGTTTTCGTTAACGTAAATTATAGCTAATTGTCAAAAGCCCTGAAAGCAAAAAACCGCCTTCCTTACCGGCGGTTAAAAAAATTAAAGAGAATAATAAAATGCCAGCCCATAAAGCAGGATAAAGCCCGGAAGGCCCAATAAACCGTTGGACAGAATTGTAACAGCATTAACCCCGACGGAGATCTGATAGCCTCCCAAACCCAGTACAGAATCCAGTAAATAAATACCTGCCGTTCCCACACATGCCCGCAGCACAAAATTCACTATCAGATCCGGTCTGCGCCTTATTATGCATATTCCGATAAAGACTATGCACACCACAATAATTACCGCAAAAACTATCTTTTCCATAATCAACCGCTCCGGACTAATTACTAACTGTATTACGATGCAACTTACTATTTATATATTATAAAAATATCCAAATTATTCTTGTTGATAGAATAAATGGTTACATATTTGACTATACTAATAAAAAAACTGTGGAAAGTGATGATGAAATGAAGCTGTTCTCCAGAAAAAAAGCTCCCGAAGAAAACTCCCTTTTAAAAGAGATAAACCAGGCGAAGCTTGCTTTGGAAGCCGCATATTCGCAGTTTGAATATGTGGTTGACCCGGATTTGATTGACAGCTGCATCTATCAAATGAATGCCATACAAAACCGGTATAAATACTTGCTGAAGCAGGCAAAGGCTTCTGATCTGTCATATTTTGAAACGAAATCATAAGATAAGTAACTAAAAATCAGAAAGATTTTTACGTTGAACGAAAAACCTGCTGTGATCTTATAGCTTAAGGCGGACATACCGCCTTTATGGCTGTAAGCATCACAGCAGGTTATTTTATATCAATTAAAAGGATCCTGTTGCCTGTTTTGTATCTGTATCTTGCCCCGTTAAAGGAAGCTCTTTAATTATATTATGCCATAAATCCACGTTTGTCTTCGTTGGGGTTTACAAAAGTTTCATTCAGGGTTCCTTTTCCGTAAGTTAAACCCGCATATAGCTGCTGGGTATTGTGCATCATAGGGCCGCTGTTGTCAATTTTGCTGACTTCCCTGAACCCTGCAAGCAGCTTTTCCAGTACCGATTTCGCATACGGCAAAGTATCGGGTTTACGCTTCATTATGGCGGTAATTATTTGCTTGTTCGTATACATGTAAAGACTTAATAAATCAAAGGATATCTTATATCTGTAATTCAGACTCGCCATGAGCTCGCTTACGCATCTTTGCGCCCCTTTAAGCTCCCTTTCATAAATGTCAGGCCTGTTGTCATTATATGCCTTTATGGCATCATCTATTTTAGCCAGAGTCATCTCATACAGGATAACAATCAGCTCGCTTCGCGATGCCTGACTTATCCTTACCGTAAATGACTTTATGGCCTCTTTATCCATAATTTGTTACCTCCCGCATTCTTTATATCCTTATCCGCTTGTTTACTGCTGCAGTAAGGATAAGATCTGCTGAGGTCTCGCATTGGCCTGAGCAAGCATAGCGGTTCCTGCCTGAGCCAGTACGCTCTTCTGAGTATATTCCGCCATTTCTGAAGCCATGTCTACGTCCATTATACGGGACAATGATTCGGTCATATTTTCCGATGACACATCCAGATTGGATATGGCATGCTCCAGACGGTTCTGGTATGCTCCGAGCTTCGATCTTATGGATGAAATCTCGCTTATGGCAGTATCCAGTAAGGATATGGCTTTTTGTGCTCCGTCTGCGGTTGCGATGTTTATATTATCAATTCCGAGGGTCTCCGGATCCACTCTCGGTATACGGATCGACATGGTCTGACCTTCGTTGGCTCCGATCTGAAGATCCATGGGACCGGCATCAAGTACAGAAACCATTACATCTACTGGAGTAGTGGTTACCGAAGAATCGATACCTCCGGTTATCGGTTTGGTGTCAGCTTTATCAATAGATGTATCAATATAACCCGTTCCCACGGTGCCGGGAGCTATTTCAAACACCATTTTGAAATTATTACGGTCAGAAACGGTTACTTTATTGCCCTGAATGGATACGGTAGCCGTATTTTCAAAAAGCGAATCGGGATTTTTTTCATTTAAAACTATTTCGGCCTCCGCATCATAACCGGTGGCTTCAGCACGCTGTATGGTCAATCCCAGTAGCGTGCTTAATTGGGAATTGCTGCAATATAGCGTAATCTTTTGATCGGATCCGTATTCCTTTGAAACAAATACCAATGATTTGCCGGTTTCAAGGGATTCACTGGTATATCCGGCCAACTCGGGATTTTTCTTCGGATCCGGTTTCTGGCTGGCGTCTGCCGCAAATACGGTTACATTTACACTGTCACAGGTATCCCTTAATTTCTGAAAGACTTCGTCAATTGTATCCCCTTCATTGACTTCAACGGTTTCTCCGTTTACATTAATCGTTCCGGCTTCGGAAGCTGTGATTTTTCTTGTTGTGGAAGTATTGCCCGTGCCCAACTGGATTGATTGGCCCACCAATACCGCCTGTCTGGCATCCCTGTTGATTTTTATTGCATAAGTGCCTACGGATACCGTATCCGACAATGAAATCAAATTTACATTGCTGTTGTTGGAAAATGACCTTCTGTCAATATTGCCGTTCAGCAATGTCATGGTATTGAATTCCGTATTTTTTGAAATACGGCTGATTTCCTGACTTAATTGATCGATTTCCGCCTGAATGGCCTGTCTGTCCTCGATGGTATATACCCCGTTAGCCGACTGGACCGCCAGTTCCCTCATTCTCTGCAGCATGGATTCTACTTCTATAAGAGCTCCTTCCGCAGTCTGGATTACGGAAATACCGTCTGAAGCATTTCTGGATGCCTGATCAAGTCCGGCAATCTGTGTCCTCATTTTCTCTGAAATTGCCAGGCCTGCCGCATCATCGGCCGCACTGTTGATTCGATATCCTGACGACAGTCTCTGTAAACTTGCATCCAGCAATTTATTGGTTTTGGCAAGCTGATTATTGGCTCTTAATGCAGAAATATTATGATTTATCCTCATGTTAGTCCCCTTCCTTTTATTTGCTGCCACAACCCCTTCCATGGACGAATGGACAGCTCATATTTTATTGATTTCAGCAACCTCCGTGTGGCTGAGTTTATCTGCGTTTTCCGCTGATTTAATAAAATATAATATTGATTTTGCTATACGGTATAAAGTGCGTTCAGTCTCCGGATTCCCGCTCTCCGAAAAATCCCTCATATCCTTTAATCCACGGTAAGCTTCCGGTGACTGCTGCAAAATAAAGTTAAGCTGCTTTACCTTAAGGCTTTCGCCCTTTAATAATGTTTCAAATGTCTCCGCTTGCGATTGTAAAGCCTTAAGGCCGTCATTATTGTCGCAGGCAAAATACCCGCTTACTTTATTATCCTTTAAGGCCGCTTCGGCTTTAATGCCTCCCAGCCTGTCCGACTTAAGAGTAACGGTTACCTTGCTTCCGTCGCCTTTTCCTCTGATTATGGTCAGATTAATATTGGTTATTTCTCCGGACACTTCAAGCGGTATGTGATAAAATTCCCGCTGAGCCAAAGTTTTTATAAACTTCATCTGAAGTGCCATGCCTCTTAACTGATTGAGCTTTACGGAATCAACGTCTTCTTGTTTGGATTCCTCTTCGATAACTTTGTTTACTTCTTTTTCAAGCTCTTCGTAAGCCTCATTTTCGGTTTTCTTGTCAATTAATGTATCGGTTAAATCCTCGGTTTTCTTAAGCTTATTTTTAAGATTTTTGAATAAAGTTCCTTTGTTATTTAAAATATATTCGGCCATAAGCAGATTGGTTGTGGTGCACGGGAGCTTAAAGTCATTAAGGAAACGTACGGCCTGATCGCAATTGTTATATATTTCCCGTAATTCCTGCATCTTTTCATAATACAACCCGTTGTCCCTGCCCCCGTTGTCTTCCATATCCGTAAGCTGATCAAGAAGTTTTTCCATAGACATATTGCCTATTGTCTCCCAGACTTCACCTTCCGACAAAAGCCCTGAATCTTCCCTGACTTTATTATGAAGCTGATAAAGCTTCTCAGGCGTCATATTGCTAAGAAGCTGTTTTACAACGGACTTTTGAATTTCCTCCCGGACCGTATTACCGTTAAACACCGTTTCCAACTGATCCGTTATGGTTTCCTCTTCAAAGGACAAATCATTAAGAAGTCCGAAATCCTCGTCAACACTGTAATCCACAGCACCTTTCCGGTTTGTCCTTAAGGCCGTTAAAAGATGATTTAAAGTTACTTCGCGGCCGGATTTGATAACCGCCCCCAAAGCCGCTCCGTCTGATTTGTCAATTTGATACAGCAACCTGTATATACCGATATAGGCTTTTTTCTCCGATTCCGTTATTCCGGATTCCTTTTCAAGCTTATAAAGATATGTACTGTATTTTTCAAGGGATGTATAACCTTCCGAATTAAGCTTGTCTATAACGGAATTCAGGTCGTCTATGGGAACATCCATAGGGTTAATGCCTTCTTTTATTAATTGAACGGCTATGGCCGGGTTAAAGTTCTGAAGCAGATAATTGACTTTAAGATCATAAGCCTTGACCTGTTCAATTGATTCTTTTGTTATTTCCATATTGTTGTAGCCCAATATTTTTATGGCCCTTCTGTTATATATCGTATCTTCAATACCCATCTCTTCCATAAGGGATTCCATATTGGCAAAGGCTTTCTGTATGCTGTCTCCGAAATCCTTTCTCGGCTGCGTAAGCAAAGGTTCATAGGCTTCCTTTGCTTTTTCAAGTTCCGCAAGCATCCTGTTTCCTGCGTCAAGTAAAACGGAAACCGTTTGCCTATCTTCATAAAGGGTTGTACCGAGAACGTATGCCGGTACGGTACTTAACTCATGCATGCTCCTGACGGTGGTCCTTAAAGCATCGATTTGAGCCTCATCCGGGGTTACTCCCTCAAGTTTATAAAGCTGCCGGTAATAGTTTTCTTCTTCGCTGCGCAGCTTTTCCACCACTTCCTGTAAGGGGCGGGTATCTATATTGAATCCCTTTTTTTCAAGGCGCAGTGCGGCTTCCGCAGTCATCTTAAGTCTTATCTCCTCCAGCTGTCTTTTTGCGGCAATAACCCTGGCCATTTGATCTTTTGAAAGTTCCTCGGAGGACGCATCTTCGCTTTCCGTTTTATCTGCTTTCAGTTCCTTAAGATTTTCTAAGGTTATGTCCCGGCCGTTTTTTACGGCTTTGACTATTTCATCGTCATAATCTTCATTTATATTCTCCATCAGCCTTTCTATCTTTTCAAAGTCAGGCTCGGAAATATTCTCATTATCATAGTAAAACTCCTGATTGGCCGGATCATTGTTTCCCCATAAAACAACGTCCTCGGGGCGCACGCCTTCCCTCATCCCGTAAAGAATTTTATTCAGTATGGCATCCTTATCATAGGTATCCGTAAATAAGTCAACGTCCGCCATGATTTCCAGATTGTCTTTTGTCAGAGGGAGGTCGTTTTCTATAAGCCATCTGGCATCATCAAGTATGTCCTCTTCCGCCGGAAGTCCTGTTTTCCCGATAATATCTCTTACCTGAGGCATTAATTCTTTCCAGTCGTCATCGGACAATTTTTTGATACTGTCCTGTTTCTGACGGCTGTATTTTGCTTTATACAAATTTTCTGTCGTAAACGGTAAATCGTTTCTCAGCAAATACATTATATCTTTTTTCTCTATGGAGGGAATTACCTCGCTTATCTTTAATACCGTCCTAATCTGTTCTATCGATTCTTCGGTAACGGGAAGGTTGAAATATTCCATTCTTTCGGCAATTTCACCATCCGATATATCCTTCCTGTTTTCTTCAAAATCTTTTTTACTTTTGCCTACGGAATAATTATGACTGTACTGAATTTCATCATAACCCTTTAAAGTCTGAAGTAGCTCAACAAGGGATTCTACCGTTAAATCTTCCGGTTTATATCCCATCTCCAGAAGTTGTTTATAATCTTTATCGGTCATCCTGTTAAGAATGTCCTTGATATAATTTTTTATCTTAATATAGTTTTCATCATTTTTACGCAGGCTGATACCGTTATCCTTTATGGAAAGCATAAGGCTTCCGTCCACATCGGAACTTCTCAGAGAGGTCCTGGGACTGGCATTGTACTCCGTTATATCGGATTGAATGATATTATTTTCTTTTTTCTCTGCTCTGGTTTCCGTTAATTTCGACTGCCTAAGCAGTTCCAATATAAGATCCACGCCGTTATTGCTTACAATATTTCTCATTATACCTAACCCTTTCAAAGGCATCTTTCAATCTGTAGCGGAATTAATAAATTTCAATGCATATTTTATATTTTTAAATTGTTGCTATAATATTTCATAATTTAGTATATATTTCGGCTATGATGCCATAAAACTTTACGGCAGCAAAATATTTATCCTGCAACTTCTTATAGCATCTTACCCTGAATAAACATAAACTGATACCATATATAATACCTAATGGAGGTAATAATGTATAAAAAACTGAAAACTTTTCTATTACTGTGTGTCTTTGCACTTTTTACCGTTTTATCTGTCGGGTGCAAATCATCTGAAGTCGATAAAACCCAAAAACAATTTGATAAATTTACTCAGGAGATGTTTATAAAAGAAGTCCAATCCGATACGATATCCCTGAATTATTCCCTCGCCAACCCTGAAGCGTTCGGTATAAAAAAACCAAAAGTCACCCTGGGCGAATACAGCGTAAGAAAAATAAAGGAAGATCTGATGACCATAGAACAATATTTAAAAGACCTTCAGAAGATAGACTATAAGCTGTTGACTCCTGACCGGCAGCTTACATATGACATTCTGCAAAACTATCTTGAATCGGAACTGGAAATGGGCAATTATATATACTATTTTGAAAGCCTGGGCCCCACTACAGGCCTGCAGGCCCAGCTTCCCATTCTTCTTGCGGAATATAATTTTTACAATAAGGACGATATCGTCAACTACCTGGAATTGCTTCCCTGTGTATATGATTATTTTGAAGACATTGTGGAATTTGAAAGGGAAAAATCCGAAAAAGGCCTGTTCATGTCTGAAACAGTTGCGGATCGGATAATCGAACAGTGTGAAGCCTTTATTGCCAATCCAGATAAAAATCTTCTGATAGAATATTTTAATGAGAAAATTGATAATTTCCCCGGTTTGACTGATGCGGAAAAAGAAAAATACAAACAGGAAAACAGGCAGGGAGTTCTTGAATATATTATACCCTCATATAAAATGCTGATAAATGCCCTGCAAAGCCTGAAAGGTACCGGAATTAACAATGCCGGCCTGTACTACTATCCTGAAGGTCAGGCATATTATGAATGTCTTGCAAGATTTAAAACCGGTTCCTCAAAAAGCATGAACGAAATCATAAATATGATGGATACGACCATGGAAAACAGTTTCGCCGAAATAACCGGGATCATTCTTAAAGATCAGAATATTTTGGAAAAAGTCGAGGCCTTTAATTCTTTTCCTTTAACCGACCCGGTGGAAATATTGGAGGATCTTAAAAAAGATATTCTCGCGGACTTTCCGGAACCGATAGACGTAAAGTGTGAGATAAAATATGTCCATGAATCGCTTTCCGAATACCTGAGTCCCGCCATGTATCTGATGCCGGCCATAGATAATTATGAAAACAATCTCATATATATCAACGGAAATGATAAAGAAACATTGGCCACCATCTATACGACGGTTGCCCATGAAGGCTATCCCGGACATCTTTATCAGAATGTGTATTTCAGAAGTCAAAATCCGGCTCCCATAAGAAGCATTTTGGATTTTACAGGTTATGACGAAGGGTGGGCAACATATGCGGAATATCTTTCTTACAAATATGCCGGCATAGATTCGGATTTGGCCGCTTTATTGGAAGCACATAACAGGATACTGCTTTTAATGTATGCCAGGGCCGATATAGGAATTCATTATGAAGGCTGGACCAGGGAAGAAGCCGTACAGTATCTTAACAATTTTACCGATGACGAAAAATTATCCGGCATGATATATGAGATTCTTCTTGAAGAGCCCGGCGTATACCTTCCTTACGCCGTAGGATATCTTGAAATAATGGAACTTAAAAACAAAGCCCGGTCCGTATTGGGAAACGATTTTAACCTGAAAGAATTTCACGAATTCCTGCTTGATACGGGTCCCGCCCAGTTCGGAATTATAGAAGATCAGATGGAAGCATGGCTGGATAACAGAAAAAATTAAATGACCGTAATAAAAATAATGTTTATATTGCTTTACTATATTACATTTAATATTACACATCATTTACACTGTGTGAAAATAACGGTTAAAATTGAAACGGTTCCATGCAAGGACCCGTAATGTTTCTATAAAATTATTAAAACGCCTGCCGCAATTTTGCCGTCCTATGAGGGATTTACTAAATCCGTAATAGACATGCAGATTGCGGCAGGCGTACTTTTACAGTTTATGTGATTATATACATTAATATACTGAATAAATAAAAGTCGGTGTCAGTTTTTCATCGTATTTCGGCTCCCGACGGCATGGGCCTTTCAGGTACCATCAGGGATACTTTCCCTTCGGCATCTTCGGCGCAAAGAAGCATTCCTTCAGATAAAAGGCCGGCCAGCTTAGCAGGTTTTAGGTTTGTAACAACCATAACTTTCTTTCCTACCATCTCTTCCGGAGTATAATGTCCTTTAATGCCGGATACAATCTGTTTTACCTGCGATCCGATCTTTACCTTGGAGCACAACAGTTTCTTGGAATTTTTAACTTCTTCGCAGGCAATGATTTCTCCTATCTGAAACTGAAGTTTTGCAAAATCGTCATAGGTTATCTCGGGTTTGGTTTCAATATCTATGACTTGTTCATCTTTCTGAGCCCCGGCCTTGTCCGCAGCCTCATTCTGGCTCATACCGTTTTCGGGTTTTTTGTTCTCTTCAACCTGTTTCAAGACCTCTTTAAGATCAAGCCTTGCAAACAATATTTCGGGTTTTTCGGTTACTTTTGTCCCGGAAGGATATAAGCCGAATTCCCTTATATCATCGATAGTTCTTTCCTTGGCGGAAAGCTGGGCAAAGATTTTATCGGCAGTCTCAGGCATGAAAGGTTTTAACAGGCTTGCTCCGATACATATGCTTTCGACCAGATTATACAAAACGGTAGCCAGGCGGGTCTTTTTGGCTTCATCCTTCGCCAGAACCCACGGCATGGTTTCGTCTATATATTTATTGCAGCGTTTAAAGAGATTAAATATCTCCGTTATAGCGTCCGCCACCCTAAGCTGCTCCATTTTGTCAATTACCTTGTCCGGTGTCTCAAGTACGACTTTTTTCAGATCCTCGTCAACCGGTTCGGCTTCCCTGTCGTCTCTTACAATTCCGTCAAAATACTTGTTGACCATGGAAACGGTGCGGTTTACGAGATTACCGAGGGTATTAGCAAGTTCTGAATTAATTCTCTCAACCAGAAGTTCCCATGAAATGATACCGTCACTTTCAAAAGGCATCTCATGAAGGACAAAATACCTTACGGCATCTACACCGAATACTTTTACCAAATCATCGGCATACAGAACGTTTCCTCTTGATTTGCTCATTTTCTCACCGGAACTTCCTTGCAGTAACCAGGGATGGCCGAATACCTTCTTAGGAAGAGGAAGACCGAGTGCCATCAGCATAATCGGCCAGTATATCGTATGGAATCTTAATATATCCTTTCCGATAAGATGCAAATCGGCCGGCCAGTATTTCTTAAACTGTTCGCTGCTGTTTCCGTCAACGTCATATCCGATACCGGTAATATAATTGCTTAAAGCGTCAATCCATACATAAACAACATGCTTGTCGTCAAAATCAACCGGTATGCCCCATTTGAAAGACGTTCTTGACACGCAAAGATCCTGAAGGCCGGGTTTTAGAAAATTATTCATCATTTCGTTCTTTCTGGATTCCGGCTGTATGAAATCGGGATGTTCATTTATATATTCGATTAAACGATCCGCATATTTGCTCAATCTGAGGAAATATGCCTCTTCTTTTTCATAATGTACCTCTCTGCCGCAATCAGGGCATTTGCCGTCCTTAAGCTGTGAAGGAGTAAAGAAAGATTCACAGGGAGTACAATACATGCCTTCATAATATCCCTTGTATATATCCCCTTGTTCATAAAGTTTTCTGAATATTTTTTGAACCTGTTTTTCATGGTCGGGATCGGTGGTCCTTATAAATTTGTCATAGGACGTGTTCATCAAATCCCAGATTTTTTTAATCTCTCCGGCAACATTGTCCACATATTCCTTCGGTTTTATGCCGGCCTCCCTGGCCTTTTGCTCGATTTTCTGCCCATGTTCATCGGTTCCGGTCTGGAAAAATACATCATAACCTTCCCATCGTTTAAATCTTGCAATACTGTCCGCCAACACGACTTCATAAGTATTGCCTATATGAGGTTTGCTGGAAGTATAGGCTATGGCGGTTGTAATATAATATGGCTTCTTACTCATGGTTTTCTCCCTTCCCGTATTTTTGTTAAAATAAAAATTTTTATTGTAATTCCCGTAAGACGCGGCGAATAAATTAAACAATTTTCGTTATGAAACATAACAGACATTCAAAATAATTTTCCATAGAATAAAAAAAACCCGTCTTTAAACTTAAAGACGAGAGTTCTTCCCGTGGTACCACTTTAATTCGCCCATATCTCGCGATAACAGGCCTCAGTCGCTGCATAAATACAGCCTAGCATGATAACGGATGCCGCCGTCACAGCCTAAGAAGGGCCGCTTCCTCGGTGTGCCGCTCCGAGGCCATCTTCGTCGGTTTCCGTAAGTCCCCCCTTCTCAGCTGCCGGGGTTCTCTGTCGACCACATTCACCGATTACTCTCCTCTTCACAGCGTTTTTAATATTTATGACAAAGTATACCATGGCTTTTTTACTTTGTCAAATATTCTGTCTATAACCGGTAATAGATTATTCTTATAATAAACATTGTCCGTATTTTCCATATGCCTATACAACAGTTGAATTTAAGTTGTTTTATCAGTCTTCGGAATGCTTTTCAATTTTGTATATATTTTTTAAATTGAAAAATATTGTAATTGATTGTCGGATATTATTTACATAACCGATAATTTACGGCAGATATTATAATGTAAAATAATGCAATCATATGGTTTATATGTTATAATTTGGTATGACAACAAATCAAAAAAGGAGACAAAATGAAAAAAATAAAATCAGCCAGACCCTCTTTCTCTTCAGTTATTAAGTTTTTCCCTGTTGTATTAGTTATATTCATTTTGGCTGCCGGATGTGCAAAAAAAGATTATATCGATGAAAACCTGTCGCAATTATTTTCTAAAGACAGTGAATCCGAATATGCCGGCAATGCCGATAATACGCAATCCATAGATTATTACGCCGATAAAAACATTGTTTCCAGCAACCGGTCTCAAAATCAGGAACGTTCACTGTTCATCAATCCGGAAGGAACCACACTGGATACCCGTATATTGATACCTAATGGATATACCCGTGTCCAGTCCTCAACCGACGAACTGGCCGGTTTTATAAGGAGCCTTCCATTAAAGGAGGACGGCAGCGAAGTATTAAAATATGACGGCAAGCCCATATATAATCAGGAAAATCATGTGGCGGTATTTGATATGGACATAGGCGACAAGGATTTGCAGCAATGTGCGGATTCCGTCATGAGAATATACGGAGAATACTATTGGTCTTTGGGGAAACACGATAAAATAGCTTTCCACCTGACCAACGGCTTTCTGATGGAATATACCAAATGGCGGGACGGTAACCGTATAACTGTAGACGGAAACGCGGTCCGGTGGGTCAAATCCGCATCCTATGACGATTCCTATGAAAACTTTATTAAATATATGGAAAAAGTTTTTACCTATGCCGGTACCCTTTCCCTTGCACAGGAATGCAAACCGGTTTCCCTTGACGAATTGCTTCCCGGCGACCTCCTTCTGGAAGGTGGCAGCCCGGGTCACTGCGTAATGATTGTAGACATGGCCACAGACGATAACGGAAACCGCTGCTATCTGCTGGCCCAGGGTTATATGCCCGCACAGGATTTTCATGTTCTTAAAAATCCCCTGCATCCGCAAGATCCGTGGTATTACGAAAATGAAATGGATTTTCCGATTAAGACCCCCTCATGGACCTTTCATGAAGGGTCTCTTATGCGCTGGTCCGATTTCGAATTAAAGCAGCTTAACAAAACTTCCGCAAATTCCGAAACTAAAAACAGCGTAACTCTTCTGGCCGTCGGAGACAATCTGATTCATATCGAAGTGGTACAAAGCGGTATAAAAAATGACGGCACCTGTAATTACGACCATCTCTACGACGAGATTAATAACGAAATCTCGGCCGCGGATATTGCCGTCGTCAATCAGGAAACCATATTGGGAGGAAAAGAACTTGTTTATTCCGGTTATCCTTCCTTTAACTCCCCGACGGAAATCGGGGACGCCTTGGTAACAGCCGGTTTTGACGTTATCCTGCACGCAACCAATCATACTATGGACAAAGGCTTGCGGGGCGTAATAAATACTCTGGATTTCTGGGAAAAATATCCCGGCATAACAGTGCTTGGAATAAACAGAACAAAGGAAGACCGCGATAAAATCTGTATAATAGAAAAAAACGGGATCAAAATTGCGATGCTTAATTACACTTACGGATTAAACGGTTACAAAGTCCCGAAGGACATGCCTTACCTCGTCAATATGCTGGACAAAAAGCAGATGGAAAAAGATATTAAAAAAGCACGGCGGGAAGCGGATTTCGTTATTGTTTTTCCCCACTGGGGTACGGAATACGTTTATGAACCCGTACAATCGCAAAAAGATCTGGTGTCTTTTTTTTATGACCTGAAAGTGGATCTGGTAATCGGAACCCATCCCCATGTTCTGCAGCCGGTGGAATGGATCACTTCAGATTCGGATCATAAAATGCTGGTGTATTATTCCCTTGGCAATTTCCTGTCATACCAAAAAGAAGCTCCCCGAATGCTGGGCGGAATGGCTACTGTATCCATAACCAAAGACAATAACGGTACATATATAAGCGATGCCGAAATCATACCCATAGTAACCCATTACGAACACGGCCCGTCAGATTATAACTACGGTATATACAAACTTTCCGAATATACTCCGGATATGGCGGAAAAACACGGAGTTTCCGATATCGCCAAACAGGGGAAATTAACATACGAAGGAATCGTTGCGCTGGCCAAAAAAATCCTCGGAGACTGGTACCATGAATAGTCTTGTTATTCATGGACAGCCCCATTAAAATAGGATTAGCCAAAAAGGTACGTCCTTTCGGACGTACGTTTCAGCTAATCCTATCTAAAACCTACCCTCTCTCCCTACTTAACTACCGGTATACCTCCTCCAATACGACCTTCTTTATAATACCAATTTTTAGCCAAATTGTCAATACCGATTTCAATTTTTGGAAATTTCTACTATCAAAGTGCATAAATTATCTGCCGTATCCGTTCGGATTTTTTATTTGCCAGTTATAAGAATCCCTGCACATCTGTTCAATATCTCTCTCCGCTTTCCAGCCCAGTTCCCTGTTTGCTTTTGACGGATCCGCATAAGATATGGCGATATCTCCCGGCCTTCTGTCGGTAATAACATAGGGAAGCTTCTTGTGGCAAGCCTTTTCGTAATTATGAATTACTTCCAGTACGCTGTATCCCCGGCCGGTTCCCAGATTATAAGTAACCAGACCCGGTTTTTCCATAAGCTTTTCTATAGCCTTTATATGGCCTATTGCCAAATCGACCACATGAATATAATCCCTGACACCGGTACCGTCGGGAGTATCATAATCATTTCCGTATACATAAATCTTGTCCAGAACGCCCAGTGCCACCTTGGCTATATACGGAACAAGATTATTTGGAATCCCGTTGGGATCCTCGCCGATTTCTCCGCTTTCATGGGCTCCTATAGGATTGAAATATCTTAATATGGCAATATTCCATTCTTTATCGGACGCATACAAATCCCTCAGGATGTCTTCTATCATTAACTTTGATCTACCGTAGGGATTGGTGGCTGACAAAGGAAAATCCTCGGTTATGGGTACCGTCTTGGGATCTCCGTAAACCGTAGCAGATGAGGAAAAAACCAGATTCTTTACATTGAACATTTCCATTACCTCAAGCAGATTAACAGTCCCTGCCACATTGTTTTTATAATATTTAAGCGGGATTTTGCATGATTCCCCTACCGCCTTAAGGCCCGCGAAGTGAATGACCGCGTCTATATTTTCCTGTTTGAATATCTTTATCAGCGCTTCTTTATCCAGAATGTCGTTTTCATAAAACGTTATTTTTTTGCCGGTAAGTTTTTCCACCCGCCTGATTGATTCACTGCTGGAATTGCTGAGATTGTCCACCGCAACGACATCATAGCCGGCATTAAGAAGTTCCAAATTAGTATGGCTTGCTATATAGCCAGCCCCACCCGTAACCAATATTTTCATGACTGATTTTCCTCCTGTTATTTATTAAAAAATCATGCATGTATTCCTCTTATATCCAAATTATAATAACTTATATCTGCGCAAATTTCAACATAGTATCCGTTTCCTTTTTGTTTTCAGTTTTCAGAATGAATTTTCTTATTTTATAAAAACTATTAAAGGATAATTTTAATTAAATTCAAGACAATAATGTATAATTCTGCTATAATATTATTAATATTTTTATTCAATAGGAATTCATGATGAATTCACTGTTGAATAAAAATGCTCCGCAAGGATTTTATATATACTATTATATCTAAGGAGATCTGCCGTTATGAACGATAAGCTGTCAAACTATGAAAACAACTATCAAAAAAGCCCCGAACAGGGAGCAGAAATAAGGGAACAAAACGAACCCCTTCCTTCCATGGATGATTATATCGAGCTGATCGACAAATCTTTCAGAAAGATTTCCGAAGGAGATATTGTTAAAGGGGTAGTAATCGGTAAATCGGATACCGAAGTTGCAGTAGATCTGGGATACTATACCGAGGGTATAATTAAACTGGAAGAGTTAAGTAATGATCCCACCTTTTCAATAAAAGAGGATATTGAAGTGGGAGAAGAGATTTCAGCCCTGGTTATGAGCGAGGACGACGGAAACGGCAATATTCTGTTGTCCAAAAAACGGGCGGACGATATTCTGGCCTGGGATAAAATTTCGGAAGACTTTGAAAGCAGGAATATCGTAAGAGTTAAAATAACACAGGCTGTAAAAGGCGGTGTTGTCGCATATCTTCACGGTATACGCGCCTTTATACCGGCTTCTCAACTGTCATTAAATTTCGTCGAAGATTTGGATGCATGGGTCGGCAGAGAAATCGAAGCCGTTGTAGTTACGGCCTCCAAAGAAAAAAGAAAGCTGGTTTTATCAGGCAAAGATGTTGAAATCCAAAAAGCCGATACGGAAAAAGCCAACAAGATATCAAAACTGTCCCGTGGCACAGTAACTAAAGGAACCGTTGAAAAAATCGTACCCTACGGAGCTTTTGTCAATATCGGCGACGGTCTGTCGGGACTGCTTCACATATCCCAGATCAGTGAAAAACGGATAAAATCTCCCAATGAGGTCATTAAAGAAGGGGAAACCGTTACCGTTAAGATAATTGATATAAAAGACGGCAAAATCAGCCTGAGTATGAAAGATGTACGGGATAAAGAAGAAATAACAGAAGAGCCGGAAGATACTCCTGCTTCATATACTTTCGGCGGTGAAGCCACCACGAATCTTGCATCTTTATTAAAAAATATAAAACTTAAATAGATAGCCAAAAGGGTATTCCGATGCGGCAATTCGCTTGTGAATACCCTTTATTATACAATGATTTTACATATCAATTAATCCTTTAATTGTTAAATACAATAATGTTAAATAACCAATAATCTTTTATTTTTACATCCCCATCGGCACTGTTTTAACGTCAGAATTTTTATGCGCCGCAGGATATCTCCACATAGAATATTATCGGGAATGCAAAACCTTTTGCAATTATGTTCCGAAGCCCAGAAGGATCCTTTTCTTCGTCTGCTTCTTCCCCTTTTCCTTCTGTTTCTTTTCCTTCTTTGTCTTCTTTTTGGCCTTTTTATGTTCCACGTCTTCCTCTTCTATGGTTCCGATAGATTCTATTATCTGGTATCTGTTTTCGGAAACCGTGTTGCATTCTTCCGCCTGCAGTGCGCTATAACTTTGTATTTCTTCGTTTATCGACAGCATTTTTTGATCGAGGTAGGCTATTATATCTGAGCATGTTTTCAGTTCTTTTCTGATATGCTCCGGTGCATCACCTTCATATTTATAGCAGATTTTATGCTCCAGGCTTGCCCATACATCCATGGCAATCGTTCTTATCTGTATTTCCACCTTGGTTTCAACCGTTACATTCGACAGGCAAACCGGTACGGATACTATCATATGATAACTGGTATATCCGTTGGGTTTGGGATTGGCTATATAGTCTTTGATTTTCAATACTTTTATATCACTTAAATGCGATATTAAATCGGCAATTTTGTAAACATCGGATACAAAAGAACATATTATTCTGATCCCCGCAACATCATTGACATACTTGATGATATTTTCAATTGTCAGTTCTTTCCCGTACCTTTTCAGTTTTTTTGCTATACTTTGGGGTGTTTTTATTCTGGATGTAATATGCTCAATAGGGTTGTACTGATGATACATTTTAAATTCGTTGTAGAGGATTTCCAGCTTTGTGTTCATTTCTTTTAAAGCCGCATTATACAGCATTAAATAGTAGTTCCACTCCTCTATATTGTTGTATAAAACGGGTAAATCCATTCAATCACAGCCCTTCGTAAGTCTGTTATTTTTTACTTATAACATTTAATCAACCAAGCAGAATATGTAATTAAAATATAACATACATTTATGAACAAATTTTTAAGATTTTAAATATTAATTGAAAATTAAGATTTTCCAAAACAAAATTTAATAATTAATTTAAGTTTTTTAAGGCTCTTCGCACGATTGCGCAGGCGAACTCATGTTATGCATAAGCGGCTTATGCATAACATATATTTAAAAGATCCGTTATATAATATCCCTAATTTTAAAAAAATGGATAAATTGAAAATTTATGGGTTGACAATAATTTTTCTTGCAGATATAATGATTGAAGAATATTACAGAAAGTGAGGTAGAGCACATGAAAATAAGGATAAATAATATAATCAATTACAACTGCATATGTGCGCCTTTATGTAGAAATACCTCATGGTACTGTAAAAATCGGTGTGTGAACTTTTGATTCTTTTTTAGTCCTTTTAGGAAACGGACAAATTTAATCGGAATCCTGATTATTAGCCGTGGTATTTCTGCCACGGCTTATTTTATGCAATCGGAAATCCCTCTGTATTTCCTATTTCATAAAATATGCACCGATAAAAGTACCTTTTTCTCATGGGGTAATATGTGGTCACATATAATTGACATTATCATCTATGGTTTGCAGGGAATGGAGGAAACATGAATAAGCTGTCATATTACTTAAAAAAATATTGGTATGCCTACGTATTTGCTTTTTTCTGCACGGTTGTTGCGGTTACCCTGGATATGATTTCACCGCAGGTAACAAAACATATAATCGATGACGTTATTGTCGGGGGAGAATACAACCTGCTGTCTACCTTGTTATTAATAATACTGTTCATAGGTGTTGGAAGAGCAATATTTGCTTACCTAAAAGAGTTGATATTCGATACCATAAGCACAAAAATCGGCGCCCAGCTCAGAAAACAGTTATTTATTCATATACAGGGTTTGTCCATAAGCTTCTTTGACGAAAACAATACCGGCGAGCTTATGTCAAGGGTAAAAGACGATATTGACAGAATCTGGGCCGCTACCGGTTATGTCAGTATGCTTATATTTGAAGTAACCATTCATACCGGAATTGCCATGTTTTTTATGTATCGGGAAAGCCCGAGCCTGGCAGTTATCCCCACGATCGTGCTTCCAATCGTGGCCGGCCTTGCCTTCTTAATGGAAAACAAACTCGGCAATATATACGAGCAAATCAGTGAACAGAACGCAACACTCAATACCGTGGCACAGGAAAATATAGCGGGAATACGTACCGTTAAGGCTTTTGCCAGGGAAAAATATGAAATAAACAAATTTCTGTCCCATAACAAGCAATATTATGATTTAAACATGAAACAATCTAAGGTTTTCATAAAGCTGTATCCTTATGTTCAGCTGATTACCAAACTTCTTCCCATGATAGTTATTTTGTTCGGTGGCTACAAAGTAATCAAAGGTGATATAACCCTGGGAACCCTGGGCGCTTTTACCGAATATTCCACGAACATTGTCTGGCCTATGGAAATGCTCGGCTGGCTTTCAAACGATATGGCTGCAGCTGTTGCTTCCTATAAAAGGATACAGAAAATATTTGCCCAAAAACCCGAAATTACCGAACCTGAAAATCCCGTAGTTCTTGACGATGTGAAGGGGACCGTCGAATTCGACCATGTTTCTTTTACCTTGAACGGCAAACAAATTCTTTCAGACATCAACTTCCGTCTGGAAGCAGGCAAAACCATAGGAATTATGGGTGCTACGGGTACAGGCAAATCCTCTATTATAAATTTACTGCAGAGATTCTATGACGCGACCGAAGGTGAAATCAGGCTTGACGGTGTCAATATAAAAGATTTGTCCCTCAAACAATTGAGAGGTAGTATCTCACTCGTCATGCAGGACGTATTCCTGTTTTCGGACACCATCAATGAGAATGTAAAACTGGGTAAAAGACGGCGGATAAAACAGGAAGAAGTCATAGAAGCGGCCAGATATTCCCAGGCCAGCGAATTTATAGAACGTATGGAAGACGGTTATGATACGGTCATCGGCGAAAGAGGCGTAGGCCTTTCCGGCGGTCAAAAACAAAGAATAAGTATAGCCAGGGCCCTGGCCAAAAAAACACCAATTCTTGTATTGGATGACTCCACATCCGCTCTCGATATGGAAACCGAGCATCTTATACAGCAGTCTCTGACCCAGGTTAAGGCTACCAAAATCATCATAGCCCACAGGATATCCGCCGTAAAAAATGCCGATGAAATTATTATTCTGGAAGACGGCAAAATAAAAGAACGGGGAACCCATGAAACCCTTCTTAAGCAAAAAGGATATTATTATAAAACCTATTTGGCCCAATACGGTGATTATCAATCCACAATATCCCAATACAATGACGGAAACGTATCGCCGGATGTTATAAATCATACCGGCCAGGTCGGCAGGGAGGTGACAGAATGTCAATAAACGCAATCAAAGACGATGAATATGTTAGCACGGCCAGCAAAAAAAGCACCTTAATCCGGTTGTTTAAATATTTGCTGGCCTACAAAAAAACCATTGCTGCAGTCATATTTATTATGCTGATTACCGTAGCCATATCCATAATCAATCCTTTGTTGATTGAAAGAGCCATTGACGTTCATATAGCCAACAAGGATTTTAAAAGATTGTTGCTGCTGGTTGGCTTTGCAACGGCATTGAATCTGGTATTTATAATGCTTGTAAAACTGAGAATGTATCTTATGGCAAAAATGTCGAACGACGTACTGCTCCGTATAAGGCAGGAACTTTATACCCATATCCAGACTCTCAGCTTTAATTTCTTTGACAGCAGACCTACCGGTAAAATTCTTGCCAGAATAATCGGCGACGTCAATTCCTTGAAGGATGTCCTTTCCGACAGTGTCACGACTCTGATACCTGATTTTGTAACGATAGTTGCCGTGGTTGCCATAATGCTGGTTAAAAACTGGAGACTGGCTTTTGCCTCCCTGATTAGCCTTCCTCTCATGATGGGCGGTCTTTGGCTAATAGAGACCCGCTCTCACCTAAAATGGCGTATACACAGGAAAAAAAGCTCCAATCTTAATGCATTTATCCATGAAGACCTTTCGGGAATGAGGATTATTCAAAGTTTCACCGCTGAAAAAGAAACCGAGGAAGACTTTAACATATTGCTTAAAGAACACACAAAATCTTTTATGGATGCGGTTGTTATAAATGACGCATTTTTCTCCGTTGTGGACTTAAGCTGGAGTATCGGCACCATAGCTTTGTACTATGTAGCCATAAAGCTTTTGGGTATAGAAGAAAACAATGTCGGAACATTGATAACTTTCGGTATGTATATAGGTATGTTCTGGCGCCCGATTATGAATTTGAGCAGCTTTTATAATAAAATAATCACCAACATATCCGGGGCAGAAAGAATATTTGACATTCTTGACACAAAACCGGACGTAACGGACAAGGAAAACGTAGTGGAAATGCCTCCCATTAAAGGCGAGGTAAGATTTGAACATGTGTCTTTTTCCTATGACAACAGCACCAAAGTATTAAACGACGTGAGCTTTACCGTAAAACCCGGTGAGACAATAGCTTTGGTCGGGCCGACCGGCGCCGGAAAAACCACAATAGTAAATCTTATAAGCAGGTTCTACGACGTGCAGGAAGGCAATGTATATATAGACGGGTATAACGTCAAGGATGTATCGATTGAAAGCTTAAGAAAGCAAATGGGTATCATGACCCAGGATAACTTCCTGTTCTCCGGAACGATCAGGGATAATATCAGATACGGCAAACTGGATGCCACCGACGAGGAAATTATCGAAGCTGCAAAAGCGGTTAATGCCCATGACTTTATAATGAAAATGGAAAAGGGTTATGATACCGAACTAAAAGAAAGAGGCACAGGGCTTTCCATAGGTCAAAGACAGCTTTTGGCCTTTGCCCGGACCATGGTATCCAAACCTAAAATCCTAATTCTCGATGAAGCTACTTCCAGTATCGACACCCATACCGAAATATTGGTACAAAAAGGCATCGAGGCATTGCTGAAAGGCAGAACCTCCTTCGTAATCGCCCACCGTTTGTCGACCATAAGCAAAGCTGACAGAATATTTGTCATTGATGACGGAAAAATAGTCGAAGAAGGAACACCGGAAGAATTGCTTGCCAAAAAAGGATTATATTACAAACTCTATATGGCCCAGTTTAAAAACATCTAGGGATAATGCATTAAAAAGCCGGCACATTATTAGTTAAGGATGCTGATATAGCCTTGCACGCCGGCACAAAACACAGGCTGTGATTTGTACGTCATATACCGGACACTTATATGTCCGCCTATAACCTCACAAACCACAGCCTGTGTTATTATGACGGTGCATTAACGATATATCCGCACCCATATCTGCGTTTCCCGTATATTATGTTATGCGCCGGCTAATTATTTTTCCGGGATCAAAGATAATCCCGGCGGAAAATAAGATACCTGCGTATCGTATTACCCGATAACCGAAAGCAGTCTTCAGTTCTTTTTAATATCTTCGTATAATAATCTTCTGTCCGGCAATGTTATAATAAAGCTTGTCCCCTTCTTAAACTGAGTCCTTACTTTTATTTTCCCGGTATGGGCCAGTATTATCAGTTTTGCCAGGGAAAGGCCGAGTCCATGTCCGCTGATATTTTTATTTCTTACATAATCAGAACGGTAAAACCTGTCAAATATATGTTCGGCGTCATGCCGCGTCATGCCTATTCCCGTATCTTTCACGGTAATAACGCAATCCCCGTTTTTATTTTCGCACATAATGGTTATTTCGTCCCCGTCTTCGGTATATTTTATGGCGTTATCGATAAATACCCTTAAAGCCTGCTTTAAAGCCTGCTGATCCCCGTATACAATCACATCTTCCAGTACGGGACTGTTTATGATCCGGTTTTCCGCCACCAGTTTTGTTTCCTTAACCATATCCTCAATAACCGGTTTCATGTTGAACCTTTTCTTATGCAGTTTTAAAGTCTTTTTATCGTGCCTTGACAGGAACAGGAGTTTCTCCACCAGATCCTGCATGGATCGGGCTTCGTTCTGTATGGCTTTGATCGATTCTTCCAGCACTTCTTTATTGTCTCTGCCCCAACGATCAAGCAGATTGGCGTAACCCTGAATAACCGCAATCGGCGTCCTCAGTTCATGGGAAGCATCCGATACGAATTGCTTCTGGCTTTCATATGATGTTTCAATTCTGTCAAGCATGGCGTTAATCACATTCGCAAGATCCTTTAATTCATTCTGCGTCCCTTCAACATTCAGCCTTTCACTGTGCAGATTATGGACGGTCAGGCGGTTTGCCGTTGCCGTCATGGCCCGGATAGGTTCCAGCAGTTTTTCATCGCTTTTTCTTCCTTTTTTTATAACCATAAAAACAATAATTAAGTACAATATGATTAGTTTCCATAGCATGGATATAAAATTCCTGTAGCTTTCCGACAGATCAAACTGAAAAGTTGCTTTATAGCCCGTATCACCGATCGAAAATTTTCTGGCTTCATTAATTACCAGTATATTCGTCTCGCTTCTTCCGTCAAAATGAATTCCGTGAAAAAAAGCCTTATCGGAAGCCGGACTGTATACAATGTCATTATAAATCACGTCACCGGTATCCGGCCTTACTATCTTCACCGACAAGCCCTGCGGGTAATAAGGATTAATATTCTCTGTGCCGTTATCTTCTTTAATGGAAGCAATTATGCTGTCTGCCATAACTTCATACTTTTCTTTTTCGGTATGCATATATATCAGAAATATACCCGCAATAAGAAGCAGCCCATGGGTTACAAGCAATTTCAGATACCCCATAGATATCCGAAACATTATGGAAAATCTGAATTTGCTTAAAATCTCTTCCCTTTTTTTACGAATCGGCAGTATTATCTTAACCAAAATTTTTCGTACCGTTTCCAAAAAATTGTCCCAATTCATGATATTCCTTTCCGCTGAAAGCTTAATCTTTAATTATATAACCGACACCGCGGACGGTCGAAATTAAATGGATGCCGTATTTCTTGTCAATCTTCTGCCTTAAATACCTTATATATACATCCACGACATTGGTATCACCGAAATATTCATAATCCCATACATGGTTTAAAAGCTGTTCCCTGCTCAATACAACGTTTTTGTTGCGAACCATGTATTCCAGAAGCTCATATTCCTTTTTTGTCAGAATTATTTCTTCGTCATTATAATAGACACTTCGGCTTGCCGTATTTAGTTTAAGATCTCCTATCTGAAGATTTTCATATTTCGGTTCCGTGAGATTTTTCTTTCTGTTTAACGCAACATGGATTCTTGCCAGTAATTCTTCTATTGCAAATGGCTTTGTCATATAATCGTCCGCGCCGGTATCCAGTCCTGCCACTTTATCAGATACGTCGTCTTTAGCCGTAAGCATAATAATGGGAACCTGGGATTCCTGGCGAATTCTCCTGCATACTTCCATACCGTTCAATCCCGGCAGCATAATATCAAGAATTATCAAATCCACACTCTCTTTAAGCGCGGTCTCCAAACCTTTTCTTCCGTCCCCGCATATTATTACGTCGTATCCTTCGTGCCTTAATTCCAGTTCCACAAATCTGGCGATTTTTAATTCGTCTTCTATTATCAAAATCGTCGCCATCGGTTTACCTCCCATACAATTACTCATAGCATCCTGATGTATGGCCGCTATGATCTTAATTTAGATAATATTGTATAGTTTACGGTAATATTTTTCAACATTTCAAAGTTAGAATTCCATTAAAATTACAAACGCCCCGGTAATATTCCAAGAAAAGCCTTATTAAATCAGGCTTTTAATTCAGCGCATTGAATTTGCCGCCAAACATGAAAAAAATAAAATATATCAATCAGTATTATTTAAAGATCCGCATATCTTAATTTTTAAAAATTAAATCATGACCACCGGCTTAGCCGGTGGTTTGCTCTGCCCCTATAAGGGGCTCTTCCCTGCTTGCGCCCGGAAGGCG
>ENA-OWPA01000847-OWPA01000847.1-bioreactor-metagenome-genome-assembly--contig:-NODE-847-length-29355-cov-11.548876_pt1 | contig 29355 bp, 21 predicted proteins | sample MGYA00238139_ERZ651803 | MGnify/ENA primary metagenome ERZ651803 (study PRJEB26909, sample SAMN07631231) | bioreactor metagenome | isolation source: Switchgrass digestor | place: USA: Dartmouth... | reverse complement strand
CAAGATACCCCGTAATACGCCGTATTCTTTCAAACTTCACATCCCCTTCCTCTCTTCCACAGAAAGGGCATGTATTGCCGATAATTCCGGTAAAACCGCATACAGGGTCTCTGTCTACCGGGTGATTTATAGAACCATAACCGATACCGGCTTCTTTCATCGCCCTGATAATTTTCTCAAACGCTTCCAGGTTTTGGGTGGGATCCCCATCCACCTCAACATATGTGATATGCCCGGCATTGGTCAGTTCATGGTACGGGGCTTCAATTCTAATTTTGTCGAAGGCGCTTATTTCATAGTATACCGGGACATGGAAACTGTTTGTGTAATACTCCCTGTCGGTAATACCTTCAATTGAACCAAATATCTCCCTGTCCATTTTTATAAATCTGCCTGACAGACCTTCTGCCGGAGTTGCAATAAGGGTAAAATTCATATTGTATTTTTTGCTGGCATCATCCATGCGTTTTCTCATATGTGATACTATTTTCAGTCCGAGTTCCTGTGCTTCTTCAGATTCGCCATGATGCTTGCCTGTCAGGGCTTTTAAGCATTCTGCCAACCCAATAAAACCTGCCGTAAGGGTTCCGTGTTTAAGCACTTCTCTGACTTCATCTTCCCATCCGAGCTTGTCAGAATCGATCCACACTCCCTGACCCATAAGGAAAGGAAAGTTTTTAACTTTCTTACGGGCTTGTATCTCAAATCTCTCAAGAAGCTGATCAATCACCAGATCTATTTTTTTATCCAGTTCAACAAAGAACATATTAATATCATTATTGCTTCTTAACGCAATCCTGGGTAGATTTACAGTTGTAAAGCTTAAATTTCCCCTTCCGTATATTATTTCTCTGGATGGATCGTACACGTTGCCTATCACTCTTGTTCTGCAACCCATATAGGCTATTTCTGTTTCAGGGTGTCCTGGCTTATAGTATTTAATGTTAAACGGAGCGTCCAGGAACGAAAAGTTCGGAAACAGTCTTTTGGCGCTTACCCTGCATGCAAGCTTGAACATATCATAGTTTGGATCCCCTGGATTATAATTCACTCCCTCTTTGACCTTGAAAATATGTACTGGGAAAATAGGTGTTTCCCCATTGCCCAGGCCTGATTCTGTCGCAAGAAGGATATTCTTTATAACCATCCTGCCCTCCGGAGATGTATCGGTGCCATAGTTAATCGAACTGAACGGCACCTGTGCTCCTGCCCTGCTGTGCATGGTATTAAGGTTATGTACGAAAGCCTCCATGGCCTGATATGTATTTCTGTCGGTTTCCGCATATGCCTTTTCTGCCGCGAAGGCTTGCGCCTTTTCAATGACGGCGGCGTCCGGCACAAATTCCATAAGATGCTTTTTCAAAAGTTCCGCATATTCTTCATTGCCTGCAAGCGTCGGATAAGCACCATACTCATCTTTTATCTTTTGTGATATGTTGTTTACCAGAGTTGCAGCATCCTCAATACCAGTAAGTAATTCCAATGCTTTGACCAGGTTCTGCCTGTAAAGCCTTGAATAAGTTTTAGCGACGCCGGGCGCCATTCCATAATCGAAATTTGGTATGCTCTGTCCCCCATGCTGATCGTTCTGATTTGACTGAATAGCGATGCACGCGAGAGCTGAGTAACTGTGTATGTCGTTGGGTTCTCTCAGATGCCCGTGACCTGTACTGAAACCACCTTTAAAAAGCTTGATTATATCAATCTGGCAGCATGTGGTGGTCAGGGTAAGGAAATCCAAATCATGTATGTGAATATCCCCATCTTTATGGGCTTTTGCATGTTCTGGCTTCAATATGAACATTTCACAAAACTGCTTGGCTCCCTCTGAACCATATTTCAGCATGGTTCCCATTGCAGTGTCGCCGTCAATATTGGCATTTTCCCGTTTCATATCATTGTCCTTGGATTCTTTGAAAGTTAATTCCTCATATATCTTCATTAACCGGGTATTCATTTCCCTGACGCGTGTCCGCTCAGCCCGGTACAGTATGTACTCCTTGGCGGTTTTAGCATGACCATCTTCAATTAAAACTCTTTCAACTAAATCCTGAATTTCCTCAACACCCGGGACTTTTCTGTCGGGGTCTTTATGCAGCTCCTCTACTACCTTTTCTGCAAGGGCCATAGCCAGCGAATAATTTTCCTCTCCTGCGGCTCTGGTCGCTTTAAAAATGGCATTGGTTATTTTCTCGATATTAAAAGGTACTTCTCTCCCGTCCCTTTTCCTGATTTTTGTGATCATTTGCTTTTCACCCTCTTTAAACTGAGTATTTGAAGAAATTGCCCGGCAATTTCCTCATACTTCTTCAACAAGATGGGGATCTTTATTCATCCGCCTTTTGTGAGAAAAGGTGCCTGACATCACCAAAATGGCTGAGCAGAACCCCTTACATGAGCCTCTTTTATCAATATGCGGCAATATAAAACCTCTCGACTGGTGCCAAGAGGTTACCGTATACAAGACATTATTGTCGTATCCGAGTACTCATATAGTATCCGGCACCCCTCTATCGCTCGCAGAGTATATGGTGCATATTACAGGCAGGTCTTCTGACTCTGGGTCAACAGCATTCCATTCCTTCCCGGATTTTTCCAGTGGATTTCCATTGAAATGCCTCACCATCACAGCGGCGGGACCGTGCAGGACTTTCACCTGCTTCCCTTTTAAACTGTCGTGAGCAGTACCTGTAATAACAATATGTAGTTAATTTTAATAATATCATATACAACATATTGTGTCAATAAGGACATAGACCTATTTGCTAATGAAGTTCATTAAAGGAAATTGCAGTCTGAATGCTTATTTTCCATAAATTGACTGTTATGCGCACTTGGAATAAAGGCAACGGAAAAATAGTTTAGCACTTTCGGTACATCTTTTCAAGCGATACCGGGAATTAAAACTACTGTCGGTAACAGGAAACTGCTGCATAAATAAGCAGTGGACGTATTTTACAAATAAGCCTTTGAAAAATTGATGACTTATGTTAACCTATAATGAGATATTATGTTAATGGTGTAATAAACCCATTCATGGCAGCGCTGCTGACATAATATTGAAACAATACATTAACAGCATGGTGATGGTACTTTGATTACTGACAAACGACATTTTAAGCTGCATTACTGCATAACTATCGTTGTTGTACTTACTTTGCTCGCGGGGTGCAGTCCCGCCGAAAAAACAATTAATGAACCTGAAAAGATAATAACCACCGATTATAACTCCCTGTTAGGCAATACCGGTTCAGATGAAAAAGATAAGCAGGAATTATCACCTGATACAAATGATCCCGGCGAAAACTCATTTATACAGGAAAACACCAGCGATGCACTTAATCAGGTATTCGTGCATTTTATTGATGTCGGTCAGGCCGATTGCATTTTTATTGACTATGGAGATACAGACATACTGATAGACGGCGGGAACAATGCCGACGGCGAGCTTGTGGCAAATTATCTGAAATCTCTTGGGACTGATGATCTGGAGTTGATTGTTGCAACCCACCCTCACGAAGATCATATTGGCGGGCTGGCTACGGTTATTTATAACTTTGACGTTGAAAAAATAATAAAGCCGGCTTTATCCGAGAATACAAAAACCAACAGGGATTTTGAGGAAGCAATAAACAGCAGGAATATCCCGGTTGAATATCCCGGCCAGGGTGAAACAATGGAATTTGGCGATTTGAAATTTATAGTTCTAAGCGACAAATCAAAAATATATGGTGAAACCAATAATTATTCCATAGTACTGAAAATGGTTTATAAGGATGTTGCCTTCCTGTTTACAGGCGACGCAGAGGCTGAGGCAGAGCACGATATACTAGAATCAGGACTGGATATTAAGGCCGACGTTTTAAAAGTCGGGCATCATGGTTCTGCCTCGTCCACTACGGCAAATTTCCTAAGAAAAATATCCCCGGATTATGCCGTCATTTCTGCAGGTACTGGTAATATATACGGGCATCCCGATCCGATTATCATTAACAGGCTGAATCTTCATGATGTGGCAATCATTCAGACAAATGAAATGGGAACGGTTGTATTCATGACAAATGGCACAGAGCTTAGTTTTACGGTTAATAAAGAACCAGCCGCTAATACGCCTGGCAAAAATAATTCTGAAGGAGTACAACAAACAACCGGAGAAACACCCTCAATCGTGATTTCCTGCCTTGACAAGAAAGCTGAGTTTTTGGAAATAACAAACGGTTCTGTTAAAGATATTGATTTAACGGGATGGTATATCGTATCTGTTGAGGGACGGCAGGTTTTCTATTTCCCCGACGGTTTTATCCTGGAAGCAGGCAGAACCGTCAGAATTGCGTCCGGAGATACAGCCGGGGATATTAAATGGACGACGGCCAACATATGGAACAACTCAAAAAGTGATCCTGCTGAATTGTATAATGAATCAGGAATTTTGGTTTACAGGTGGAACGATTGATAATTTGAATACTGCATATTAAGGTTTGGCAAAACTCTGCCAAACCTTTTTAAGAACTACCTGTTATCCCGGGAATCTTCGTCTGGTAACTCTCCAAAAACAGCAGCCTTTTTCGGTACTAATTTTCATAATCAAGATATACCCGTTTCAGACGGCAATCACTCAGTCTGCTCAGAAGCTCGTTCGTAATTGAACCTGCATTAAACGCCACCTGTTCTGCTGTTATTTCCTCCGGGCCGTCTTTTCCAATTAAAGTTACAACATCACCCCTTTTTACATCGGGGATATCCGAAACATCCACCATAAGCTGGTCCATACATATTTTACCGACAACCGGAGCACGTCGACCCTTTATCAAGACATAGTCGTTTGCAGAAAGGCTGCGTGAGAAACCATCCGCATACCCAATTGGAATAACGGCAATTTTTGCTTCTCTTTGTATGGTATAGTCCTGGCCGTATCCAATGTTCTCCCCGGCTTCAACGGTTCTTATCAGTGCAACTTTGGATTTCAAAGCCAAAACGGGTTTCAAGTCCAATTGAAGTTTAGTCTTTTGCCCGCATGTGCTTAGAACACCATAAAGCCCAATCCCTATCCGCGCATAGTCGCACTGGAGTTCAGGGTAATTCAGAACCCCATAGCTGCTCTGAATATGTACCGGCGGAATTTTTATATTCATTTCTGCCAGCTTTTTTAAAAGCTTATAGAAGTTGTCTATCTGATGCTTTGTGAATGTTATATCCGATTCTTCCAGGCTGTCTGATACACAAAGATGTGTAAAAATACCTTCAACCTTAAGATTCTTTAAGTTAAACACCGAAGCAATTTCAGACACATGCTCATAGTTTTCTCCAAGTCTGTTCATTCCCGTATTCACTTTAATATGTACCCGTATGGGTTTTCCGAAGCTGTTCAGTTCTTTCGCATGTTCCACATCCACTACGGTTTGTGATAAATTATAGCGGAACAGTTCACCCGCCCTTTCAAAAGGAGTGTATCCCAAAACAAGAATTTCACCTTTAATCCCGCTCTTGCGTAAAAGCATGCCTTCATCAATTGTTGCAACGGCAAAAGAGTCAATCCCACAATGATTAAGACAGGACGATACCCGAACCAGCCCATGCCCATAGGCATTTCCTTTAACCACAGCCATAATCTTACATTCAGCAGGAAGCACTTCCTGAAATACTCTTACGTTGTGACGCAGATTTTGCAGATTTACTTCGGCCCATGCCCTGTCGCTGCCACCGTTCAAAGTATCCTTTTGCTTATGCCCTGCATCCAGAAGTAAGGCTAACAAAAAGGCAGAAACAGAAGAAATTAATGTCACCGCAACAAAGTGCACAATATTGTTATCTACAAGCACCTCTTTAAGCCCGGTAGCCCTGGCCAGGCCACGGACTGCGACAATTACTGCCGGATGCAGAAGATATATATAGAGAGAGATGTCTCGCAGGTACTTAAGTCTTCTTCCTCTCCATTTAAGCAAAATCTGAAAAAGAAAATACATACAGGGCAAAAGCATACAGTACATACTGTCATGCTTTTGCAAATTCAGGCCACGCAACAGCAATCCTTCGGATATCATCAGTATAACTGATACCACTAATCCCGTTGCACATGTTTTCATTTTCAATTCCTTCCCATGCCGTGCCAGAAAAGCTCCGAGCAGAAAGAAAACAGGGGCAAAAAACAGGCCGTTCCGTGTATGGTCAAATATCAGGAAAAACACTTCATAAACTGATTTCACAAACCTGGTATTGCAGATTAGGCCATAATAGCTGTCACCGAATAAACCTGTGATATATAAAAGCAGACTTGCCAAAAACGCTTGTTTTATTTCCAGTTTTTTTAAAAGCAGCCACGCTATGAAAGCACCTAAAATAGATGCGGGGAGATACCACAGGTGGTAAAATGTTCCGTCAAATATGATGTCCTTTAAAAGGTTCGGTAAATATGCCCATTCTTTTACTGTACCGGCATAAATATTCACCGGCAGATAAAACAGGACGGTTATCCCATATAAAATTGCAGTTTTCTTTGTAAAATTTAATATTCCTTTAAATTGCAAACTGCCGTTTTCCTCTTTGGGAAACAGGAAAAAGCCTGAAGTCGTGAAGAAAAACGGAACTGCGGTACGGGCTATTACTCTTGTCAGTATAAAATCAAAGGTGGCGGAAAATCCCTTCAAAGGTGAAGTATGAATTGCAACCACAAGGATAGCCGCGATTATTCTGAAAAAATCAATCCCGGTATAACTGTTTTTACTCGTAGCCGTCATAGCCGCTCCCTCCATAATGTAAGCACAACTCCGTCATCATTGTTGCCCGACACCTGACAGGGGATATTTTCAGGAAGTTCTATTAAAACGCTTGGTGCCTCAACGGGAACATAGAATATCTCGAAAACGTATCTGTGCTTTGCATAATGCAGATGTTTTCTTTTATACAGGAACTGCTTCAGGTATGCGGTGTATTCTTCCAGTGTTAAATCCTCGCCTGTCATGATTTCGGAATGAGGATAGCCTACATAGCGGAAATGCCAGGGCTCATGAGCAATTTTTGTGATTTTTTCCCGGTTGGCCGGGTAACGCTCAATGAAGCCGCATTTTAAAGCAATTTCGCGAAAGAGTCCGCATATACCGTCATATGGGAACTCAGGGCGAATAAAATCAATTTTTCCGTTGTTTATTGCAAGGTCTACTGCAAGACCGGTCTGATGTTCGCTGCTTCCGGGAATGGCAACGAATTTTCGCGTAAAAATCTCTCCGTTCTCTTTCAGCGAGTCTGCATAAATATTCTGCTGTTCCTGCATTGTTCTGTATCCGCTCACCGGAATAATTTCACTCTTGCATCCCGATAAAGCCATAGCCTGCAAAAGCATTTTTGCAGCCTGACGTTCCATCAGAATGTGTTCGGCATATGGGTGCAACGGTGTCAGTTCATTCAACTGTAAATCATGTTTTATTGGATGGGTCGGATTGACCAGAATCAAATTCCCCTTCGAAATATCTGCCATACCAAGTTCAAGCTTTTTCATCGTTCCACCGCCAGCCTTATAAGTTCATCAATAATCTTTGAAAAACTCATGCCAACACCCTTCAGCATGTTTGGATAACGACTGTGGGATGTAAATCCCGGAATGGTATTGACTTCATTAAAGATAATTTCATTTTGTGGTGTCAGAAAAAGATCCACCCGCGCAAAACCCGTGCAGCCAAGAGTCCTGTATACAAGAACTGCTGTTTCTTTTATACGTTCCGAAGTATTGGAATCAATTCGGGCTGGCATATGGATTTTAGAAGTCTTGAGCGTATATTTTTCGGCATAATCAAAAAATCCCCGGGTAAGTTCAATTTCATCCACTTCCCCGACTGTAAGAACATCATTACCCAGAATTGCACATCCTACTTCAAATCCGTCAACTGCTTCTTCTATAACCACTTTTCGGTCATGCAGAAAAGCAATGTCCAATGCATATTTCAGGTCACTTTGCCCCAATACCTTTGTGATACCGATGGACGATCCCGAATTGGCGGGTTTTACAAACAAAGGATATTTCAAATGAGCCGCCTGCTCAAATAATTCCTTATCGGATATATGCTTATATACAACTATTGATTTTGGCACACTCACACCTGCCAGGTTCACCAGCCTGTGTGCCACGTCCTTATCCATGCATAAAGCAGAGCTTAGCATACCGCATCCGACACAGGGGATGCCTGCCATCTCCAGCAAGCCCTGTACAGTACCGTCCTCTCCGTTTTTTCCATGCAGTACCGGGAAAACCACATCAACATGAATTGATTTAACACTGCTGCCATCCAACACAAGGATGCCATGAGCACTGCGGTCAGGCGATATAATGGCCTTAACGCAGGACGGATGTTTATGCCATGTATCATTTTTGATACAACTGGTATCACCGCTGTATTTCAGCCATTCTCCGTGACGGGTAATGCCGATTAAGATAACATTATACTTTTCAGAGTCAAGGTTTTCTATCACAGAGGCGGCAGATTGCAAGGAAACATCGTATTCAGCGGAATGGCCTCCGAATAGAATTGCAACTGTTTGCTTCATAAATTCACCCTTTTCATGACTGATTTAAGTAAAAATTGTGATTGCAGTTATCATGCTTTTCTTTCCAGCCTGCTGCTGGAAGAAAAGCATGATACCGAACCCTGAACAGAAGCAGAAAGTGTTATATAGGGGGGAGATAAAAAACCTGTCCGCTTCTGATATTATCTTAACAGAAACAGACAGGTCATTTTTTATTTTTGGCTTATCAAATTCTTAAGAAAAACTTATGAAGCGCTTATTTTTTTATTGAATCAGCATTCATTGAACTTTGAACCGGAAGTACAACCGTAAACGTGGTTCTTCCGCCATTGCTCCTGGCTGTGATTTTACCTCCATGAGCATTAACAATCTCCTTTGCAATTGCAAGGCCAAGCCCTGCTCCCCCTGTTCTGGAAGAACGTGAAGTATCAAGCCGGAAAAACCGCTCAAAAATTGCTTCCAGCTTTTCGGGAGGAATGGGATCGCCATAGTTTGAAAATTCAATTACCGTACTTTTATCACGTTCATAAGCCGTTATGTCAATCTCACTTCCTTCGTAGCTGTAAGCTATGGCATTTTTCAGGATGTTATTGAAAACACGGGAGAGCTTGTCTGCATCTCCCCAGGCAATCAAATTTTCCGGAGCGTGAACAATCGCCTTTTTATTTTGGGGTGCCAGCATCGGGTAAAACTCATCCGCCATTTGCTGCAGCATAAAGGTCAAATTGATTTTTCCCCTGTTCAGTACAATCGAACTTAAATTGAAACGGGTGATTTCAAACAGTTCATTTATGAGATGTTCCAGGCGAAATGCCTTCTCAAGGGTAATTTCAGTGTACTTTTTTCGTTGTTCCAAAGGCATATCATGTGCTTCGTTCAAAAGGCTCAGGTATCCGATCACCGACGAAAGCGGTGTTCTTATATCATGCGCCAGGTTTACAACCAGATCGTTCTTGCGCTGTTCGGCTTCTCTTGCCTCCCTCTCATTCCGCAATGCCGTCCTTTTTATTTGATTCATTCTGTCTTCAATATCCCTGAGTTCTTCCGGCAGCCTTATGTCTTCATCGTCCGGCTTTACCAGGGTCATGCTTGCCGCAGCAATATCCTCAATAAATCCTACCGTCTTTTTCCAGTATATATAAATTATAATCAGTACAATTAAAAACCACGCACCAGGTACGATAATACTTTCATAACTCTTCAGGATCTTTAAAAAAAAGTATAATACCGACTGCTTCCAGTTAATCCTGTAACCAATATTATATGCAACAACAACCGCGATCACATACAGAACAGATACTATAAACACGGTTATGGCGCACCGGAAGATAATCTTCCTTGCCAGTTTGGAACTAAACTTTTTGTCATTCAATTTTATAGCCAACCCCCCAAACTGTTTTAATATATTTAGGGTTTTCGGCGCTGTCGTTCATTTTTTCTCTCAGATGCCTTATATGGACCATCACCGTGTTGTTGCTGCCGGTGTAATACTTTTCGCCCCACACCTGCTGGAACAGCTCTTCCGAGCTTACAACACGGCCCCTGTTTGATGCCAGAATCCATAGAATCGAAAACTCTCTTGGCGTAAGTGACAGAGGTTTTTCATTCAGCGTGCATTCGTGCCTGTCCTTGTCCAGGACCAACCCTGAAAACGCTATAACATTATCCTCCTGCACCTGGTTATTTGTATTATATTTCTTATATCTTCTCAGTTGTGCCTTTACACGGGCAACCAGCTCAAGAGGCCGGAATGGTTTTGTTATGTAATCATCCGCACCTAACGTCAGCCCGGTGATTTTGTCAATCTCTTCATCCTTTGCAGTTAGCATTATTATAGGGAAATTATTGTTTTCCCTGATTTGCCGGCATATTGAAAAACCGTTTATATCGGGAAGCATTACATCCAGTATCGCCAAATCAATTTTTTCGTCTTCAACACATTTCAGCCCATCATGTCCGTTATAAAATTTAAAAACATTATAGTTTTCATTTTTTAAATAAACTTCAATCAAATCGGCTATGGGCTGTTCATCATCAACTACCAGAATGTTCTCTGCCATGCCTGTTCAACCCCTTTTCCAAATCTCAACAAAAAAAAGTACCAACATCGAAAGGTAATGAATTTTGCTGTTGCTCTAATTATATCAAAAATTAAAAATTTTCCTCATTCAAATTTGCAGGGGTTTAATTAAAATTAAAATTTGAGCAATAATAATCATGTGAAGTTAAAAGCTCAGGCATTGTATGGCATAAAATGTAAACAATTTATATTTTTACTAAATTGCCTTGACAAAAAAATTAATGTGTGTAATATATATTAGTAGCACTCAAAATTGCTGAGTGCTGATAAAGCGTTTTAATATTCCTTTTATTTTTTATGATATGTATATTCATAACGTTTTTACGTTATTAATATTGTATCTTAAAATTAAAAGGGATTTTAAAACGCTTTTTGACAATGGAGTATTAAAACGCTGTATCCAAAAAGAATTTATGAAAGGTAAGGTGAATCAGTTACAGTAAAAAATTCATAATAACAATAAAATAAGGGAGGTTTACATATGAAGGCATTATTTTTAGCAGGTGGTTTTGGTACTCGTTTAAAGCCTATCACAAATGACTTGCCTAAACCAATGGTGCCGATTATGGGCAAGCCTCTTCTTGAAAGAAATATTGAAAACCTGAAAAGGTTTGGCATTAATGAAATTGTATTAAGCACATGTTACAAGCCCAGCAAAATCCGGAAATATTTCGGTGACGGAAGCAGGTTGGGAGTTAAAATAAGCTATATATGTGAAGACAAACCTTTAGGCACCGCCGGTGCTATTAAAAATGCAGAAAAGTTTTTAGATGATACTTTTATAGTTTTCAATGCGGATATTTTAAGTGATTTTGACATTTCTGAAATGTTAAGCTTCCACAGGAAAAAGGGAGCACTGGCAACAATAGCGGTAACACAGGTTGATAACCCTTCGGCATACGGGGTTATAGAGCATGACAAGGATGGCTATATTACCGCATTCAAGGAAAAACCCAAACCTTCTGAAACCAGCTCAAACTTGATAAACGCAGGTATATATATTTTTGAACCCGAGCTGTTAAGTGAAATCCCGGCGGGAAAGGCAGTTTCCATTGAGCGGGAAACTTATCCCACACTGCTTCATAAGGGGTACAAAATGGCAGTTTACAGCCGTTGTTCCTATTGGCTTGATCTGGGTACGCCGGTTAAATACCTGAAAGCCCATAAGGATATTCTTAAAGGGTCTATAAAAATCAGCGAGCACGATTTTAACAAGAACGCACAATATATAAGCAAGACTGCAAAAATAAGCCGTAATGCAAAAATAAAAGAGCCCGTATATATTGGGGATAATGTTGAAATTTCATCATTTGCCAATATTGGTCCTAATACCGTTTTATTCAGCAACTCAACAGTCGGCACTGATGCAAAAGTCGTGGAAAGCATAGTCTGGGATAATTCCCATGTTGAAGGCGGGGCTTCTGTTGTAAACTCCGTGGTATTGTCCAACTGCAGGGTTGATAAAGACAGCAGCAAGTACAATATTATTCTGGCAGACAACCTCAGCTATACAATGGCTGTATGAAACAGCAAACATACCTGGTACTGTATAAAGGGAGGCTTGAAAGATGGGAACTCGAAATATAGCGTTTTTAAGCACTTATCCTCCAAGGGAATGCGGCCTTGCAACATTTACGCAGGATCTTGTCAGAGAGCTCGACAATATAAAACTTATAAACAAGCCTGTGGTCATTGCGGTAAGCAATGGCGAATACAGTTATGGCAGCAGGGTTTTAATGGAACTCTGCCAATACGACAGGGAAAGCTATGTAAAAACTGCAAAGGTTATAAATAACTCAGGCATAGAACTTCTCGTGATAGAACACGAATACGGTATATTCGGCGGAGAAGCCGGAGAATATATTCTGGACCTTATCAGCAACCTGCAAATCCCGTTTATCACAACGCTCCATACCGTTCTGCCCGAACCAACGGATAAACAAAAAGAAGTGTTAAAGCTCATTGGCGAGAAAAGCGCAAAAATTGTTACCATGGCAAGGAATACCATACCTGTTCTTGAAAGTATTTACGGTATACCGGCTTCAAAAACAGAAGTTATACATCACGGGGTGCCATACAGGATTGTTGAACCAAGGGAAAAGCTGAAAGAAAAACATGGCTTTGCAGGCCGGAGCGTTATCAGCACCTTTGGCCTGTTAAGCCCCGGCAAAGGACTGGAATACGGAATTGAGGCTATTGCTAAGGTGGCAATGAAACACAGGGATGTTTTATACCTTATCCTTGGCCAGACACACCCCGTAGTAAAAAAAGAATACGGAGAGTCCTACAGGGATAAGCTGGTCGGAATGGTTCATGAGCTTGGTTTAAATGATCATGTATTATTTGTAAACAAATATCTTACCAAAGATGAGATTATAACTTACCTTCAGATGTCGGACATTTATATGACACCATACCTTGGCAAGGATCAGGCAGTCAGCGGAACTCTTGCATATGCAGTGGGATATGGAAGGGTTGTTGTATCCACACCATACAGTTACGCAAAGGAAATGCTTGCAGATGGCAGGGGACTATTGGCAGAATTCAGGGATGCCGGTTCACTGGCCGAAAAGATACTGTATGTGCTTGATAATCCAAAGGCCAAAAGAGAAATGGAAAAACGCACCCGGAGTGTTGGCATGACAATGATGTGGAGTAATGTTGCCGACCAGTATGCAAAGCTCTTTATTGGCACACTGGAAAAAGAAGAATTTCAAAACAGCATGGTGGTTTGATGGATAAGGTTTCTTTCAGCACTATTTTGAAAGACGACCACATCTTCCGGCTTACTGACGATACCGGCATGCTTCAGCACTCGAGATTTTCAGTTCCTGACCCGGCTTTCGGTTATACGACCGACGATAACGCCAGGGCTTTAATCATGGCATTAATGCTTTATGAAAGATATCATAACAGGAAATACCTTGGACTTGTTTATAAATATTCCTCCTTCATCCTGAATGCTCAGAATAAAAACGGCAAATTCAGAAATTTTATGAGCTATGAAAGGAAATGGCTGGAGGAAGAAGGCTCGGAAGATTGTTTCGGCAGATGCATCTGGGCCATAGGTTTCGCTCTTTCAAGCAAATATACGCCACAGGGAGTCAAATATGGCCTTTTACATATTCTGAACAATGCAATGCCGCACATATCTTCCCTTAACTCACCCAGAGCAAAGGCATATTCCATTTTGGGGCTTACCCGGCTGGAAGATAAGCAGGCAGCAGTTCTTGTTTATGAGCTGGCCCGTTCGCTCTGCAATCAATATGAAATATACCGCGACCGAGACTGGAAATGGTTTGAGAATATTGTGTCATACTGCAACAGTATTCTCCCGTGGGCTCTGATATTGGCTTACAAGGCCGCCCGGGAAAAAAGATTCCTGGACACAGCCGAAGAGAGCCTGGACTTTATTGCAGGGATTACTTTCAGGCACGGGTACTTTAAACCGGTGGGCTGTAAAGGTTGGCTTTTAAAAGGAGGCAAACCTGCTGAATTTGATGAACAGGCCGTGGAGGCCTGTGAAACGGTTTTAACTTATATGGATGCTTATGACGTAACAGGCAATAGGGATTATTTGCAAAAGGCAGTTACATGCCATGCCTGGTACGAAGGTGTTAACTCCAAGGGTATCAGCCTGGTTGATAAAGAGAGTGGAGCCTGTTACGACGGCCTTACCGAGCAAGGGTTAAACCTGAATATGGGAGCTGAAAGCCTGATTTCATATGTTATATCCTACCTGAGGATATCGGCAGTTTATGCGACAGCAATGGAATACAGCAAATCAGACCTGGCAACGTGGAAAGCAAATAAATTTTTATAGATATAACAAATGGAAGGGGATGTTTTTATGAGTAACTTAATAATTGCAGAAGAACGGAAGGAAAACGGAAAGAAGGTCAGAAAGCTGGGGTATGTTCCAGGCATAATTTATGGGCCGGGTGTTGAACATAACCTGAATGTTCAATTCAACCGGAAAGAAATTAACAAATTCCTGAAAAATCACTCCACAGGGTCAAAAGCAAAGGTGAAAATAAACGGCAAAGAGCATCTTTGTGTAGTAAAAAGCATACAATACGGGCTAATAAATAAAGAACCTGTACATATTGATTTTTATGCTTCTTCTGAAAACAGCTCGGTTAAGGTATCAGTGCCTTTCAAGTTTGTCGGAAGAGAAAAACTTGCTGTAGACAGGCTTGTACTGAACATACTGCAGGACGAGATAGAAATCCAGGGCGCATTAAAGGATTTACCCGAAATTATTGAAGTTGATGTTTCTAAGATGGCAAACGGAAGTGAAATAACAATGGGCGATGTAACCCTGCCCGAAGGCGTTAAACTCCTGTCAAAAGAAGATGTGGTTGTGGCTAAGGCAGTCAGGGCAGAAGCTGAAACTGAAGAAACGGATGAAAACGCCGAAGTAAAGGAAACCGCATAGTTGCCTGTAAACTCGGGATGCCTGTGGAATTTCACCGGCATCCCTTTATTATGTTTATGCTGGTATAACAGCTTAATGTCCTGCTATCGCTTAATTGTTTTTAAGATACTCATAAACTTCCTTTGCATGGTCAATATTCCATTTGATAACTTCGTCATAGCCCAGTCCTTTTGCCTTTGTTGTCATTTCGTTCAGTAACTGGTTAAATTCTGCTTCGTCTTTCGCATACATCATTCTCCATGAATACTGTTTTATAACTGTAGCTACCTGGCCCTGCTTCTGCAGCAGTGCATCAGGCATAACCTCCGGAGCTTTCCCCATAAATACCGGCTTCTTTATCGAAATCATATTGTTTTTCACTAAATATTCCTTTGTTGTTAAAGCTCCCATAGCATTTCTCCAGTTCTTCACCAAAGTGTTTGCGCTCTCTTCGAGAACTGAGCTCCAAAGTCTGTAATCAAACGGCTCATTTGTTTCAGGATTTATTGCATTGCGGTGTACAAATTCGAAATTCATCTGGTTCTGACCATCCTGATATGTACCGCCACCATATTCCTGGGGAACATCCACCGGATTATTGGGAAGGGCTTGCTTTCCGAATTCTGTAAGTACCGGCCTTCCATCTTTCATGACCCATGTAAGGCCTTCGGGGCCGTTATAATTAGTCATAACCCCTTCGGGCGTATATAACCAGTTTATTAACTCCATCAAACGCTCAGGGTGTTCAGCCTTTGCGCCTATACTTATTATCCTGCTTCCTCCGCGTTCATCAAAACCATAGGATATTATTTTCTGGCCCTTTATAGGTACATACCTGAACCCCTTACCCTCATTCACACGTTCGAGAGTATTATATACATTGCAGGCCCATGGGAATAAAGAGAATAATATTGCGCCGTCCTGGAACTTTCTTACAACATCATCATATTTCTGGGATATTGAGTCGGGATCCAAAAGTCCCATTTGATTAGCTTTATAAAACAGTCTTAATGTCCTTATATACCAGCCGTCGGGATCCAATGCTCCCTGGCAGTCCCCGTCATCGGGGGAATATAACAGGAATCCGGCATTATTGAAGCCATCCCCTTCATCATATCCAAACAATGCAGCAAAAGCCTTGACATACATAACCATGTTTCCGTCCCAGTCCGACCAGATACTGAAACCATAGGTGGGCATTCCCGAGTCCGAAGTGGGTTCTATTTCCTGCATCTGTTTAAGCACATGAAGCAAATCTTCGGGTGATTCTATCTCGGGCATTCCTATTTTTTCATACAGATCCCAGCGCATTTCGGAATGGTACGTCATATCCTCTCCCTCTGACGGGCCTTCGGGCATGTTTGCAACTGAATGGCCTATTCCATATACACTTTTGCCATTACCAAAGCTAATCTTGTTTTTTTCTATTGCTTTTGAATAATTTTCAACAATATACTTCCCATATGTGTCCAAAAGCCCATTTTCGGTCCAGTCTAACAGGGCATTGGCTTTAAGCGCATCCAGCCACTTATTGTCCGAGTCGCTTCCAAATATCACAATATCACCCAAATCGCCCGATGCCATCATTGTAGCAAATTTTGTGTCCCCTCCTTCAACGTTTGACGCAATCATATTCATTTCAATATTAAACTTGTCCTTAACCACCTTCGCAAACCAGCCTGTTTGTTCTCCTGCTTTGTTGCCAAGCATTGTAAATACATCTATCTTATACAGTTCTTTCCCGGCTGGCTGGGTTGTTTCATGCGAGACGGCCTGCTGAGTCGGTGCAGGAGTATCTGTGTTATTTCCCGTGTATGCAGTATTGCATGCGGTCATACTCAGTATAATAACAATCGCCATTAATGCTGCAAAAATACGCTTAACCTTCATTTTTTTACCTCCTTATGACTTTTATAAATACGGCGGGTAAAAATCCCCGCTCGATAAACCGTTCACAAAGCGGAAAATCTCGCTGCTGTTTTGTTAGGTATTTATGGCTTTATCCCTTTATAGCACCAATCATTATTCCCTTTACAAAATAGCGCTGGAAATACGGATAAACCAAAAGTATCGGAGCTACAACAATCATTGAAACAGTCATCCTCACCGAAGTAGGAGTCTGCATATTCTGAAGATTCGTACTAACCGGGCCCTGGGAACTTTTAATTATTGATGCAATGGCTGTTGCTTCATTTAAATACCTGTAAAGCACAAACTGTAATGTATAATATTTTGAATCGGTCATCAGGAACAACGTATCGGTAAAGGAATTCCACTGGTTTACTGCAGAAAACACTGCTACCGTTGCCAGAATCGGTGTAATCAATGGCAGAATAATTCTGAAAAATACAACCAAATAACCCGCTCCGTCAAGCTGTGCCGATTCCTGCAGTGAATTGGGTATGGACTCAATGTAAGTTTTTATCAATATTATATAGAACGGCTGTACAATATACGGCAGTACGTATGCAAGAAAATTGTTCGTAAGTCCCAGATTCATCATGGTTATAAACCACGGAAGAATTCCGGCGTTAAAATACATTGTTATTACTACGAAGCGATACCAGAATTTTCTTCCCCACATTTCCTTTTTTGTAAAAAGAAAACCCAAAAAGGCAGAGGCAAAAACCGTCAGAAATGTGCCTGCAATGGTTCTGGCAAGCGAAACCAGCGCAGCATTCGGAAGCCCTTTCAGTTTCAACACCTGGATATAGTTGCTGAAATGAATTCCTTTCGGGTAAAAGGTGATAAGGCCCAACCCCGTCAGTTCATTGCTGCTTATTGTGTTTATAAACAAATAGTAAAAAGGGAAAAAACAAATTAACGTGTAAATTAAGAACACAGAGTAGTTTACTGCATTAAATATTTTATCCTGCCTGCTGCTGTTCCTTCTTTTCATGTTTCCCTCCCATACATATATATTCACAGTATGGTTTCTCCGCGGACAACCTTTGACAAACCATTTGCAATCATAAGTAAAAATACACTTACCAGCGACTTCAGAGCGCTTACCGCCGTGGCAAAAGAAAAGCTTGTTCCGATCATGCCTATGTTGTATACATACAGATCCAAAACTTCGATATATTCTTTATTTATTGCATTCTGAAATACATAGTACTGTTCCATTCCGTTATTTATGAAATTTGCTATCTGCAGAAGAAGCAGTACAAAATAAGTTGGCATTATTCCGGGGACTGTAATATGCCAAATCATACTGAGCCTGCCGGCGCCATCCACTCTTGCTGCTTCATATAGTTCAGGATCTATACTTGTAATGGCAGCCAAATACATAATTGCATTCCAGCCGAGACCTTTCCATGTGCTCCATAAAATCATTGTCAGCCAAACATGTTTATTGGATGCAAGGAAATTAATACCCCGTTCAATAAACCCAAGCTGAATCAGAATACGGTTAACAAAGCCTATGTTTGTCGAGAATAAGGCAAAAGCAAAGGAATAAACCAATACCCAGCTTATAAAGTTAGGCAGCGTGGTCAGTACCTGGACGGTTTTCTTAAACCAACTTGATTTTATTTCCGACAGAAATACTGCAAAAATTACAGGCAGAACCGAGGTAATTATGCCAAGAGTGCTCATTGCAAAGGTATTCCTTAAAACCCTTAATACTTCTGCGGTTTGCGTCGGATTGGATACTATTGACGTGAACCAGTAAAGTCCGACAAACTCGTTCTCCCTTAAAGGTATCCCCGGCCTGTAATTATAAAATGCATAAAGCCACCCGTGCAGCGGCAGGTAGGAAAACAGGAATGTCAAAACCAAAAAAGGCAGTGCCATAAGAAATAATCGGTATTTGTCCTTAATTACCATCTTGCTTTTATATTTAATTTGCATTGTTACAGCCTCCGTGCAAATGGTTAAGCAAATAAGGAAAATGCCTGGCTTAGGGCACTTTTAATAAGGAACCAACGTTCTACAAACATTTTATTATTAAACTCCGGTAATTTATATATCAATAATCAACAATTGTTATAAAAATCAACAGACTTTACGATTCCGGACTAAAAGGCTCAAATTTCGTGGTAAATTTAAAGCAGCATGAATATTTCGGGATTATCCGGCATTATTTTTTTGAAATTCTCCGGGGGCTATACCAAAAGTGTTCTTAAACACAGCGCAAAAATATGATGTATTTTGAAAGCCAACGCTGGCTGCAACATGCGCTACTTTGTTTTTTGGGGATTTTAACAGCTCTTTTGCCTTCTCCATTCTATATTCGGTTAAATACTCATTGAACCGCTTCCCGGTATGGTTTTTGAAAATGCTTCCTAAATAATTGGGCGAGAGAAATACTTCGTTTGCTATGGTTTTTATACTTAGCGGCTCCATGAATCGCCCTTCAATAATGGCTATTACCTTCTTTACGATCTGCTGGTCATAACTCAGCCTGTTTTTGTAAACGGCTAAAACGTTTTTAAAAAAAGTACACATTTTATTTTTTAAATCCTCAACGGTACCTTCATTCCACATATTTTTATAAAGGCAGTTTTCGGTAAAGCCGTTATGAATGGTGTATATAAAAATATAAATGTCATTTACAATGTTTTTTATAAAATTAATTATAAAATCTTTACCGGCACCACGGGCTCCACAAACAAAATCAAACAATTCATCCAGCAGTCCCCATAACCTGTTTTCATCCAATGCATTTACCGCATGTATCAGCTGCTTTGAGAAGTAATCTCCGTAAACCAGAAATTCACTGGCTCTCTCCATAAAATTTTCCTTCAGTTTACGTACTTCATTGTAAAAATGCAGGTGATAATAATTCCAGAATATTTGCTGTTCAACTGCCTCTCTCGCCTGGTTATGGGAAACATACAGTTCTAAAGGATTTGCCGGTTCTCCAACGCCAATAACAACATTATCGGCATACTTTCCACGAACATTGGCAATAAAAACATTAAGCGTTTCAGCTTTGGAATTATCCCCCTCGCAGCATATGATTACTTCATGTTCCTTCCGGTTTTCGGCTATAAACAGGCAATTATTCAATAAAGATTCTTTATTGGAAAACTCCAAAACGTTTTTCAGTTCATCCGAAGGGTTATTATTCAGGCTGCCCGTAATTTTGACAAGGATTATCGAATACATGCTCCCAGGTTTTACACGGATATTAAATTCATGGAGCTTTTTATGCAAATCTTCTTCCTTAACCAGTCCCGAAATCCATTCGTATATAAAATTCGTCCTGGCTGCCTTTTTACTTTCATTCAGCTGGCTGACCATCCATTTTTCCCAACTTGCCTTTTCCTTTTCTTTATTACATAGCGAAACTACCTTCTCAATTACCGGAATAAGGTCATCCTCGTCAAAAGGCTTCAGAATATATGCATTTGCGCTGAAGTTGATGGCTTCCTTTGCATATTTAAAATCGTCATGCCCGGTCAGGATAATTATTTTTGTGTCGGGCATCAGCTCTTTTATTTTTTTGGACATTTCAATTCCATCCATACCCGGCATTTTAATGTCGGTTAAAACAATATCCGGCTTTAGCCTTAAAGCTTCCCCGTATCCTTCCTCTCCGTCACGGGCGGTACCGGCTATTTCAATACCAAAACCGTTCCAGTCGAGGAACTCTACCAGGCCTTCCCTTTCCCACTTTTCGTCCTCAACAATCAAAAGCCGAAGCAACAGCTTCACCCCCGGTTAAAGCTTAATATCTTTATTAACTTCAATTGAAACAGTGGTTCCAATTCCAGGCTTGCTGAATATATTCATTGAAAAATTGTCGCCATAATATGCCTTAAGGCGCTGCATTATATTCTTAATTGCGTATCCGCTGCCCTTTGAACGTTCTACCATGCCCGTCCCGACCCTGCTTAAAGTTTTACCGTTCATCCCAACACCGTCATCTATTACTTTAAAACAGAGCCTGTCTCCCGATAAATGAACACAAATTATTATTGTGCCGTGATACCGTTTAGGTTCTATACCATGATTCAGCGCATTTTCCACTATAGGCTGCAGAATATTTTTTACAATACTATACTTGTATACCCTTTCATCTATTTTGTACACAACGTCGAACAAGTCATCAAATCTGATTTTCTGGATCTCAAGATATGATTTTACCATTTCCACTTCTTCTTCAACACTTATCACAGTACCTCCCTTGCTTAATACCAGCCTGTAGAATTTAGCAAGGGAGTTGGAGATCCTGACTACACCGGGGGCCTTTTCCTTTCTTGCTACCCATGATATTGTAGCCAGGGTGTTATACAGGAAGTGCGGGTTAATCTGCGCTTCCAGGGCCTTTAACTCTGCTTCCCGTTCAATAAGCTGAATCTTGTAAACAGTTTCGACCAGCTCATAAATCCTCTGTGTCATATGGTTAAAGTTCATTGCCAGCACCCCGAATTCATCCATTGACTTTACCGGAACAGAAACATTAAGATTATCATCCCTTACATTCTTCATTGCGCTGACAAGTCTTTTTACTCTTCTTAGCAGCATGTTTGTAGTAAAATATATAATTAAACCGAGAAGAATTGAGCATGCAGTCAGAACCATAATAATATCCTTAAGGTATTTCCTGATTTCACTGTTGAAATTTTCTACGGGAAAAATGCCAACAATTGCACAGTTTATCTGCTCCACCGGTATTGTAATGATTATTGACTCTGTATCATTTACCTTATCAATCTTTCTGTTTTGGGTATTCACACTGAAATCTTTCAGCCCGATTTCAGAAACATTGGCAAGAAAATATTCCGGAATGTTATTTGACACAATTTTATAATTATTGTCCACTATAAAAACATTTCCCATTTCTTCTACAAGAGGTTCCCTCAGCATACTGAACAAAACTTCTTCCTTGACCTCTATTTCCAGCATGCCAAGGTATTTTTTCCTCTGTGAAAAAAGTTCCCTGTTATATGAAAATACCTGTGTTTTGTCGGCGGTATTACGAAAGACATGGGTTTTTGCCGGATGTGAGCTTACCCAGCCTTTTTGCCGGGGTTTATCATTAATCATTTCCATAAACCGTACACTTGCTTTAGATTCGGTAACACTGTAATAATTGTTTAACATTTCACTGATAATAATATTATCAAGGTAGATGCGAATGGAATATATGCTGCCGTTCTGAATAAGAATGTTTTCTATCAGAGGGGAATAACTGAACTGGTACTGTTCAACCTTTTCATCCGGATCGGTGTATTCATACTCAAGGAAATTCATGAAATCTGTGTTCAAAGCAATTATTGCAGAAATATTTTCAATTACCTTTTCATTCTGAAGTATGCTGGCCTTGGTTTGCAGCAGGTACTGCTCCATAACCAGGGATGTTTGAGCAATTGTTGATTCCGATACCTGGTAATATAAGTAGAAGCCTGTGAGTATGATTGGCAGAATAAGTATGGAGAAATATGCAAAAACAAATTTCCAACTTACACTGAGATTTGAAATATACCGAATCAGCTTTTTCACGGTTTACTCCCCTTATACAGCCCAGGTTGTAGAAAAAATATCAATTTTAATAATATTTTCCTATAATGCTCATTGAATGTCAACTTTCCTGTTTTACCCGGTTAAACAACAATGCCGGGCTAACCTATCTGATGTTTAGTCCGGCATTGATTTACCACTCTATGGGGTACTGTTCGGTTAATTTCAGGTGGTACAATTAAAAAATGGGGATAACCGCACCTTCGTATGTATCATTGATAAACTTTTTTACTTCTTCGCTTTGGAGCGCTTCTACCAATGCTTTTATAGCTTTATTGTTTTCATTTCCTTCTTTTACAACCAATATGTTGGCATATGTTTGGGCTGCTTCTGATTCCTTGTCTTCAACAGCCAATGCATCTTTGCTTACGTTTAATCCTGCTTCAATAGCGTAGTTACCGTTAATTACCGCCAGATCAACATCTTCCAATGCACGGGCAAGCTGAGCTGCTTCCAGTTCCTTAATTACAAGGTTTTTAGGATTGGACTCGATGTCAAGAACCGTGGCAGTAAAGTCGACCCCTTCCTTTAACTTAATTAACCCCTGGGCTTCCAAAAGCATTAGTGCTCTTGCTTCATTGGTACCGTCATTCGGCACTGCTATGGTTGCTCCGTCAGGAAGCTGGTCAAGAGACTTTGTTTTTCCCGGATAAATGCCAAAGGGCTCATAATGAATTGCTGCAACAGAGACAAGTTTTGTACCTCTTTCCTCATTAAAATTCTTCAGATACGGGAGGTGCTGAAAATAGTTCGCATCAAGCTCGCCGGTATCTGTAGCTATGTTAGGAAGAACATAGTCATTGTATTCCACAATTTCAAGCGTGTATCCTTTTTTAGCGAGTATTTCCTTGGCAACTTCAAGGATTTCGGCATGAGGTGTAATACTTGCCCCTACTTTTATTTTGCTGTTTTCTGTCTTACCGCAGCCCGTAAGTAAAACAGCAAAAATTGTAACGGTAACTAAAACAGTTAGAATTTTTTTCATAGTAAAATCCTCCTTTTATATATTAGAATTTTTTTTACCTTATCCGTTTATCAGTGCGCCTTGCAATTCTCATCCCAATCTCCTGGAATATCTGCACAATGATTACAAGCAGTATTACAGTAACTGCCATTACGTCTCTCTGGTAGCGGTAGTAACCGTAATTAACCGCTATTGTGCCAAGGCCTCCTCCTCCGACAAATCCGGCCATTGCAGAATGACCGAGTATTGTTGTAATAGCTATTGCAGCGCCTAATATAAGTGAAGGCTTGGCTTCGGGGATAAGAACCTTGTATATTATTTGAAAGGTTGAGCTTCCCATTGACTGTGCCGCTTCTATAACACCACTGTCAACTTCTTTCAGGGAAGATTCAACCATTCTTGCAACAAAGGGTGAGGCAGCAACAACGAGGGGAACAATTGTTGCGGTAGATCCTATGGTTGTTCCTACAATTGCCCTGGTAAGAGGCAAAATGAAAACCAATAATATCAGAAATGGAACCGACCTTAAAAAGTTTATTATAAAACCCAGCAGTTTATTAACAAAGGGTATCGGGTACACACCGTTTTTATCGGTAATGCATAGCAGTACACCGAGCGGCAGGCCGAAAGCATATGCCAATGCAGTAGAAACAACTGTCATGTATAGTGTTTCTAAAATACCCTTACCGAGTAATTCCAACATTCCCTGATCAAACATTTATCTCTTCCTCCTTATAGAAAATTCCCTTTTCATCGAGATAGGCCAATATCCTCTTTATCGATATATCATCATCAGGAAGCTGCAGCAGCATTTCACCGTAGGCCCTGCCCTCTATGCTTTTTGTGTTTGCATATAAAATATTTACAACAGCTCTGCATTCAAGTGTCATGTTTGAAATAATGGGTTCAAAGGCTGAATTGCCGTCAAAGACTATGCGCAGACATCGTTTTCCGGTCATATGACTTATTTCATGCCCCTTGGGCAAAATTAACTGTTTTGCGGTTTCTGAACGAGGTCTCAGGAAAACTTCCCTAACTTCACCGGTTTCAACAATACTACCCCCGTTAATTACCGCCACGCGATGGCATATCTGTTCAATAACTTCCATTTCATGGGTTATAATCAGAATCGTAACACCCATAGTACGGTTAATGTTTTGCAGCAACTCCAAAATGGAACGGGTTGTGTTTGGGTCAAGCGCACTTGTGATCTCATCACAAAGTAAAACCTTTGGTTCTGTCGCCAATGCCCTTGCTATTGCCACCCTTTGTTTCTGGCCTCCGGACAACTGGGACGGATAAGCATTCAGTTTATCTGACAGGCCGACCAGTTCCAGAAGTTCTTCGGCTCTCTTTCTTGCCTCCTCTTTCGGAACCTTGGCTATTTCCAGCGGATAACATACATTTTTTAAAGCAGTCCGTTGCTGTAAAAGGTTAAAGCTTTGAAAAACCATACTCATGGATTGTCTTACTTTAAGCAGCTCCTTTGGGCTTAAATCTCCCATGCGCATTCCGTCAAAAATGACTTCACCCGATGTCGGCTTTTCCAGAAGGTTAATACATCGGACGAGTGTGCTTTTTCCCGCGCCGCTTAATCCGATAATTCCAAAGATTTCTCCCTTTTGGATGTCCAGATTGATATTTTTCAGCACCTCAATGGTACCTTCGCTGGTTTCAAAAGTTTTACATAAATTTCGCAGACTTATCAATTATGTTCCCCCTCAAAATTTAATTGCCATAAAAATTCGCCGGCTTTATAGCAAAAAAGTAGGAAGCTTTCTGCTTCCTACTTTTTTAATTATATCTATAAAACTTTTATATGTACTACCGTATTATAGATAGGAGCAGAAAGCAATATGAGAACAGCACAACATAGACATGCACATACACATGTACATGTTGGATACGCACATAGTAAAAACCTTGTTATTAAGTGCTGTCATCCCGTTTCTCATAGTGCAACTCCTTCTTAGAGATTAAAAACTGGTTAGTGAGATAATATAACAGTTTTTCATATATGTCAATAGGGTTTTAATGTTTTTTTCTGTCGATGGCATCAACAGCCGTAAGGACCATCCCCCTGGTTTAGGAGCATTTTAAGGGTTGCGGCATCGTCAAAAAATTGATCCACACTGTTGTCCCTTACAAATTCCAGCATGGCATAGCGATCCCCGGGTGCCTTCCCGGTAATTCTCATATACTCTTTCCACTCATCCAGACCTGATTCAAGCGGCAGCTTTTTACCTTCAACCCAATGAAACACTTGAATGTTTGCAAGAATTTCTCCGGGTGGCCAGATGCCTGAATGTTACTGAAACAAGACCTGAACAGCTCATAACTGCTCCTTTCTGCAATTTTAAGCCTGCGGGTAGTATGAATAGTTTGTCAGATTTATTTTCTTTCCCTGTTTTGCCCATGCAATACCCATTTCACTTGGCAATTTCCAATGGTCATAACACTCGGTCATAGCGTCCGCCAGGCCTTCTACGAAGATTACCTCATCTCCTGACGGAAATGCTCCCTTTTTAATCAAATTTTCAGGGAAGGTTGTAATCTCAGGCATTGATTCCTGCATTCCGTTAATACACAGAATTTGTGAATACGCTGCTTCCGGACTGCACGAGACAGGTGTTCCGTCCTGAACCTGGCTGATAAACCTCAATAACTTCGTGTAACTGTCAACAAACGGAGCTTTATATGGAATAACGGTTCCGTCTTTTAAACAGGCTTCAAATGTAACCTGCCCTTTTATATCAGAATAATGCACCGTGCCTTCTGTAAATTCATAGCAAAACTCAAGCCGGTTTCCCGTTTCTGTACCATGCGCATGGGAAGCGAAAAACATTATTTCCACGTCTTCATCGGTAAAAATTCTTGCTGCCACAGTATCGTAGTTTTCAATGTCATTTGCCCTGTACAGTTCGGCTTGTACTGTTACAGGAACTGAACTGCCGTATTTGTCTTTGCCGGTGACAAAAAACATATTATGCAGGTAATGGGCTGTAGCATTATTGGCAATACTGTCAAGCACCCATCTTCCCGAAGCATCTTTCTTTTTCCCTGCCCAGCTTCTGCTGTAATACTTAAGGCCTCTTGGCCACAGTGTAATTGTTTTAAACCTCTTTGCGCGTCCAAAAACACCCGATAGTATATCCTGCTTCAACTGCCGGATTTCATCACTGAATGACCACTGGTATCCAATTGCAAGAACTTTCCCCGATTTGTCCCTTGCTTCAATCATTTTTTTTGCATCCTGGACCGTTGCGCTGATGGGTTTTTCGCATAAAACATGGCTGCCCATCTCCATAGCATATAAAACCTGCTCACAGTGAAACTGGATTGGCGAAGCAATAACCGCATATTCTGCGAAACAATTCGCATAGAATTCTTCCAGGGTTTTAAAAACAGGAATATTTCTTTTTCTTACTTCGTCAATACAGTCACAATTTTCCGGATAAGGCTCTACAACACCTGCTATGTTTATTTTATCTTTCTCCTGATTGTTAATAATCCCTTTAATATAAGTGTGTCCGAATCCTCCGATTCCGACAATGACAACCGAAACTGACATTGATTAACGCCTCCAAAATTATGTTAACTTATTATACCTCTAAACGGTCCAAGCTTCCATTGGATCTTTTTATTGCGTCTGCAAAAAGAACTCATATGAATTATGAAAGCGGTCTTTCAGTTCAAGACCTCCCCTGCTCTCATTATATACTGCAGCAATGTTAAAACGCAAAAACATAGAATCTCCTTATGAGCAAAAAAAGCTAATTTATAAGCATGTATACTATAGAAATTCAAGCCATTCTAATATATATTATCAAATAGAGATAATTTTCTTCATCTTACCATAACCGTTTACAGTATAATAAGGTAAATAAGAAAAAATTCCGGGGCAGGTGGTGGAATAATGGATTTTAAAGAATTTAATTATCAAAGCATTGAGGACATAAAAAACGAAATTAAGGAAATGGGCCTGGATATCCCTTTTTCTGATAATCTGGATTATCTTTCAAGACAAGTGAAAATTGGCAACTTCACATTAGCCAACTCCATGGCGATTAACCCAATGGAAGGCACGGACGGAATGCTTGACGGCAGTCCCGACGGATTAACAATCAGGAGGTATAAGCGTTTCTCTGAAAGCGGTGCCGCATTAATCTGGTTTGAGGCAGTAGCCGTTGTACCTGATGGAAGAACATGTCCTCGCCAGTTATGGATTCATAAGGACAATTTATCGGCATTTCAAAGCTTATGTAATGATATAATTGAAAATTCCCTAAAGGCATCGGGTTTTACTCCTTTGTTAATCATGCAGCTCACCCACTCCGGCAGGTTCAGCAAGCCCCAGGGAAAACCTGCCCCAATAATAGCGGCGCATAACCCATACCTGGATCCCAGGTTAAACATTGACGAAAATTATCCGGTAATCAGCGACAGTGAACTGGAACAGCTTGAGGATAAATTTGTTGAAGCGGCAGTCCTGGCAAAAGAAGCAGGTTTTCATGGTGTGGATGTTAAGTGCTGCCACCGGTATCTTAACTCTGAACTTCTTTCGGCGTTCACCAGAAAAGGTAAATACGGGGAATCTTTTGACGGCAGAAGCAGATTTCTCCTGAATACAGTAAAAAAGATTAAAGACAGGCTTGGAAATGATTTTATTGTAACCACCAGACTGAATGTATATGACGGCATACCATATCCATACGGCTTTGGCGTTGACAGGGAAGATTACTTAAAACCCGACTTTGAAGAACCCATACAATTGGTTAAAAAGCTCAGAGAGCTGGGGATGCCGCTTATAAACCTTACCATGGGAACACCTTATTACAATCCGCATGTTAACAGGCCATATGACAAAGGAGGTTATATACCCCCCGAGCATCCGCTGGAAGGTATTCACAGGTTAATATCAGGTATCGGGGAAATACAGAAACATGTCCCTGATATTGCCGTTGTTGGTACAGGTTATAGCTGGCCAAGGGAGTTCGCCCCGTTTATAGCCGCAGGAGTATTGGAAAAAGGCTTGGCAACTGTGATAGGTTTTGGCCGCCAGTCTTTTGCATATCCTGATTTTGCAAAAGACATACTTTCGGGCAAAGGCCTGGATCGGAATAAATGCTGTATTACCTGCGGAAAATGCGTGGAAATAATGCGTGCAGGCGGAACTACAGGATGCGTTGTCCGTGATGCAAAGGTATATGCCCCGATATACAAAGAATACTGTAGGGGATAGGATACCGATAGTAGCGTGAATAGCTAAAATTACACAGTAAAAAAGTCGGGTTTCATAAATCCGACTTTTTTAACGCTTTCGATACAGATACATCTTCTGTATCCTCTTAACTAAATACATTTTTCAATAACTCCGTTTTTCATTACAACTTTAATATGGTCCTTATCTGCAAGACAACTGATGTCATCCAGCGGATTACCGTCTGCAATTACAATATCCGCAAGTTTATTTGCCTCAAGGCTTCCCAGTTTGTCTGCACATTTCATAAGGTATGCCCCGTTAATTGTCCCGGCCTTGATTGCTTCCATCGGGGTCATGCCTGCCTGGACCATTGCTGCAAACTCCATTCCGTTTTTCGCATATGGTGTATTTCTGGAATTGCTGAAATCTGTCCCGAGAGCTATGCGTATACCGGCTTTTCTTACCATTTCAATGGTTTTTATATTTGCTTCTGCGCATAGTTTTGCTTTTTCCGCAACAGCAGGATGCAGTCCCGGAAAATTGGCTACATTCAGTGAAATATACAGCGTCGTAACAAGGGAAACATCCTTTTCAGCCATTAAATCTACGGTTTCCTGCTTGAGCATGACCCCATGCTCAATGCTTTTCACACCCGCCTTAACAGCCTGCAGCGCTCCTGTATTTCCGGTACAGTGGGCTGCCACGTA
>ENA-OWPA01000843-OWPA01000843.1-bioreactor-metagenome-genome-assembly--contig:-NODE-843-length-29554-cov-7.667368_pt1 | contig 29554 bp, 24 predicted proteins | sample MGYA00238139_ERZ651803 | MGnify/ENA primary metagenome ERZ651803 (study PRJEB26909, sample SAMN07631231) | bioreactor metagenome | isolation source: Switchgrass digestor | place: USA: Dartmouth... | reverse complement strand
GGCTATGTTCTTGCCTTTGTATCTTACTTCCAAGGTCTCTCTGTTATAACGCTTTCCCTTACACACTTCACAGGGCACATAAATGTCCGACAGAAAATGCATTTCGATTTTTATAATGCCATCACCCTTGCAGGCCTCACATCTTCCACCGCTGACATTGAAGCTAAACCTGCCGGGCTTATACCCGCGCATGCGAGCTTCAGGAGTTAGAGAAAAAACTTCTCTAATATCATTGAACACATTAGTATAAGTAGCCGGATTTGAACGTGGCGTTCTCCCTATGGGCGATTGATCAATGTTTATGACTTTTTCTACATGTTCAATGCCCAATATTTCATCAAAGTCGCCGGGAAAACTACGCGTTTTGTAAAGCTTTTCTTTCAAAGCCTTGTATAAAATTTCATTGACCAAAGTGCTCTTACCTGAACCGGAAACACCGGTTACGCATGTAAATAAACCTAAAGGGATTTTTACATCTATATTTTTTAAGTTGTGTTCCCTGCAACCTTTAAGTTCCAACCATCCTTTATTCGGTTTTCGCCTTTTAGCTGGAACTGGAATTTGCTTTTTCCCGCTCAAATACTGACCTGTAATAGATTCCTCGCATTTTTCTATGACTTCCAAGGAACCACAGGCAACAACATTACCGCCATGCTCCCCTGCTCCCGGCCCGATATCTATAATATAATCGGCTGCTCTCATAGTGTCTTCATCGTGTTCTACCACAAGGACCGTATTGCCCAAATCACGCAAATCCTTTAAAGTTTTCAGCAATTTTTCATTATCCCGCTGGTGTAGTCCAATACTTGGTTCATCGAGTATATACAACACACCAACCAGTCTAGAACCTATTTGAGTAGCAAGCCTAATCCTCTGAGACTCTCCACCGGATAAAGTTGCCGCTGCCCTATTAAGTGTCAAGTAATCAAGGCCTACATCAATCAAAAACTGTAAACGGTTTTTTATTTCTTTAAGGACCTGTTGTGCTATCATTTCCTCCCGCTTAGTGAGCGAAAGTCCATTAAAAAAAGCCAATGCTTCTCGAATAGATAGAGCTGTAATTTGAGCTATGGATTTACCACCAACTGTCACTGCCAAACTCTCAGGTTTAAGTCTGGCACCTTTACAGGCAGGGCATGGCTTTGCACTCATGTATTTTTCTATTTCTTCTCTTGAAAATTCAGAGGCCTCCTGATAACGGCGCCTGAGATTATTTACAACACCTTCAAACTTCCCTATAAAATGACGGGTTCTTTTTCCAAACCTGCTTACGTAATAAAATTCTATGTTTTCATCTGAACCGTAAAGTATGATATCTACTAGTTCTTTTGGCAAATCTTTTATGGGGGTTTTTACGCTGTAGCCGTAATGATTTACCACAGCACTTAACATTTGGTAATAGTAACCATCAGGAGTGGTGCTCCAGGGGTCAATTGCACCTTCTTCTATGGATTTCTCTTTATCTGGTATGACAAGTTCTGGATCTATTTCCATATTGATTCCTAGACCGCTGCAAGTAGGACAAGCACCATAGGGACTGTTGAAGGAAAACATTCTTGGGCTCAGTTCTTCTAAGCTAATATTACAGTCGGCGCATGCTAAATTTTGGGAAAAAAGCAATTCCTGCTGACCAATTACATCTACGATGACTAATCCTTCAGCTTGGGAAAGTGCCGTTTCAATAGAGTCCGCAAGCCGTGACTCGATTCCAGGTTTTATTATAATTCGGTCCACTATGATTTCAATGTGATGCTTTTTGTTTTTCTCCAGCTTAATCTCGTCGCTAACTTCCATTATTTTTCCATCTACTCTTATGCGCATAAAACCATTCTTTTTAATACTTTCAAACAGCTTACTGAACTCACCTTTCCTACCGCGAACTACAGGTGCCAAAATTTGAATGCGCGTACTTTCGGGCAGTGCCATAACTGTATCAACCATTTGGTCAATGGTTTGTTGAGATATCGCTTTGCCGCACTTAGGGCAATGAGGTCTGCCAATTCGAGCAAAAAGCAGCCTCAAATAATCATAAATCTCAGTAACGGTGCCCACCGTCGAACGGGGATTTTTACTGGTAGTCTTCTGGTCAATTGAAATTGCTGGAGAAAGGCCTTCTATATAATCTACATCGGGTTTGTCCATCTGACCCAGAAACTGACGGGCATAAGCCGAAAGGGACTCAATATAACGCCTTTGCCCTTCAGCATATATTGTATCAAAAGCAAGTGTAGATTTGCCGGATCCTGAAATACCTGTTATTACAACTAATTTATCTCTGGGAATAACTACATCTATATTTTTAAGATTGTGCTGTCTTGCACCTTTAACTATTATCTTATCCATTTACCAAAATCACTCTCACTATCAATGTTTTACTTTAACTGTACTAAAAGCTTCCGCCTTTATCTCAAAGATTAAATCTCTAAGCTTTGCAGCCTTTTCAAATTCCAGATTTTTGGCTGCCTCCTTCATCTGCTTTTCCAGTTCCTCTACTAACTTCTTCAGCTCTTTCTTACTCATCTTAGTTACATCTTTATCCGGTAAGTAATCTGCTGGTTCTTCGGCTACTTTAGTGGCCTCAATTACATCTCTTACTGATTTTTTAATTGTTGTAGGCACTATTCCGTGTTTTCGGTTATATTCCAGCTGTATTTTACGCCGGCGATTGGTTTCACTTATGGCTCGAGCCATGGATTGGGTTATGGTATCGGCGTACATAATAACTTTTCCTTCTGCATTTCTGGCAGCCCTTCCAATAGTCTGAATTAGGGATGTTTCAGAGCGCAGAAAACCCTCTTTATCAGCATCAAGGATAGCAACCAGTGATACTTCGGGCAAATCTAAACCTTCCCTCAGCAAGTTTATACCTACAAGGCAATCAAATTTTCCCATTCTCAAATCTCGAAGTATCTGAAGCCGCTCCAGGGTATGGATTTCAGAATGCAGATACCGTGTTCGTATTCCAGCCTCCTTGAGATAATCGGTAAGGTCTTCGGCCATGCGTTTTGTAAGTGTAGTAACGAGTACACGCTCATCTTTTTGTGCCCGAAGTTTGATTTCCCATATTAAATCATCTATTTGGCCTTTTACAGGTCGAACTTCTACTTCAGGGTCCACCAGACCTGTAGGCCGAATAATCTGCTCCACAACTTGTGAACTCTTTTCTAATTCATAAGGGCCGGGTGTTGCCGACATAAAAACAACCTGGTTTATGCGCTCCTCGAATTCTTCAAATAATAGCGGACGGTTATCAAAGGCTGAAGGTAGCCGAAACCCGTGTTCAACAAGTGATTCTTTACGGGAACGGTCTCCAGCCCACATGGCATGAAGTTGAGGCAAAGTAACATGGGACTCATCTATGATAATGAGATAATCTTTTGGAAAATAATCCAGCAGTGTAAAAGGTGGATCGCCTGGACTGCGCCCTGAAAGGTGCCTGGAATAGTTTTCAATACCTTTGCAATACCCCATTTCCCGAAGCATTTCTATGTCGTATTTCGTCCGCTGCTCCAGCCTGGCCGCCTCTAAAACTTTATCTTGGCTTTTGAGTTCCTCAAGCCGCATTTGAAGTTCTTCTTCTATTGATTTTATAGCCTTTTCCAATTTATCCTTTGGCGTAGCATAATGGGACGCTGGGAAAATAGATACGTGACTGCGTTCCCCTAATATCTCCCCCGTTAAAGTGTCTACTTCAAGAATACGGTCAATAACATCTCCGAAAAATTCCACTCTTATGGCCTTTTCAGTAAATGAAGCGGGGAATATCTCTAAAATATCACCCCGTACCCTGAATGTCCCTCTATGAAAGTCTACCTCATTTCGGGTAAACTGAATTTCAACCAATTTTCGAATTACATCATCCCTGTCTTTTTCCATGCCTGGCCTTAATGATATTACCTGATGTTCATAGTCGATAGGCGAACCTAAACTGTAAATACAGGATACGCTTGCTACAATGATCACATCCCGACGTTCAAAAAGGGCAGCAGTAGCCGAATGCCTTAGTTTATCAATCTCATCATTAATTGAGGCATCCTTTTCTATATACGTATCTGTTTGAGGAATATATGCCTCAGGTTGATAATAATCATAATAGCTCACAAAATATTCTACTGCATTGTTCGGAAAAAACTCCTTAAGCTCACTGCACAGCTGACCTGCCAATGTTTTATTATGGGCTATTACCAGCGTAGGGCGCTGCACCTCCTGAATAAGATGGGCAATGGTAAATGTCTTACCGGTACCTGTAGCCCCTAACAGCGTCTGGAATTTATAGCCTTTATTTATCCCCTCAGCCAACTGTTGAATTGCTTTAGGCTGATCTCCCCGCGGAACGTATTCAGATACGACCTGAAACTTCCCCATCTTTACACCTTCCTAAATAATCATAGCGGAAATTCTCCATAGTATACTTTCAAATTTCCTTTTACATCAGAGTCAATTATACCATATAGCGTTTATTGTTAAAAGACAAAACCGAAAATTAGTTCGTATAATAATCCTAAAAAAGAAAAACCAGGCAGTTGCCCGGTTTAGTTCATATAAATTATTTTGTTTCTGCGGCGGGTAAAGAAACCGCCAGATTTAGTACCGTAGGTATCCCCATCGCGCGATTGGGTATCTATGTTCATTATTTTCAGCATTATGTCCCGCTTTTCTTCTTCTGAAGCGGTAGCATATGCCTTCAACAACATATCCCTTTCACGATTTAGGTATTCTTCCCTTGTCACTTGCGTCCCTCCTTTTTATGTATTATGCATAATGTATGTATTAGAGCTGATATTGAATTTGTTATTACTTTCACAAGTATTATATCATATAATAAAATTTCTTTCAAGTGTAGATAGTTTGAAATGTCACATATTTTCTAAATACTTTATCGTTGTAAAATTTTCCTTAGCTACTACATATTTTCCCCTTTCTCCATAAATTTATTCAAATGTAGAAAAATATTATCACGCTCCAAATTTTATTGACAAAACAAAAAAACCGTGTTAATATTAAGAGCAATAAAATTAAATAGCAAAGGAATTGAAACTCTTATCAAGAGTGGCTGAGGGACTGGCCCAATGACGCCCGGCAACCGGCAGTGTCTTTTACACTGCAGCGGTGCTAATTCCTGCAGAACAATAGTTCTGACAGATGAGAGAGCGATTATAAAACCTCTTCTTCATGGTGTCAGAAGGGGTTTTTTAATTTTTAAACGAGGAGAGTTGTCTAACATGATACACATAAAGAACCTCACTAAGATCTATCACGCTGATTCAGGTGATGTTAAAGCACTAGAAGATGTTAATCTACACATAAGACAAGGCGAGATATTTGGTGTCATTGGATTAAGCGGTGCAGGAAAAAGCACCCTCTTAAGGTGCATCAATATGCTGGAAACTCCCACTTCTGGGACCATAGAAATTGACGGAGTCGACATGACCAAACTGTCCCCTCACGAATTAAAAGAGTACAGAAAAAAAATAGGAATGATATTTCAGCACTTTAATCTACTTGCTTCAAGGACTGTTTGGGGAAATATTGCATTCCCTTTAGAAATAGCCGGGGTGGATAAAAAAACTATAAAAGAAAAGGTAGACAATCTCTTAGAATTGGTAGGTCTCGCCGACAAGGCCAACAGTTACCCATCACAACTTTCAGGTGGTCAAAAACAGCGTGTAGGTATAGCCAGGGCCTTGGCCAATGATCCGAAAGTTCTGCTCTGTGATGAAGCAACTTCTGCATTGGACCCTCAAACTACACTTTCTATACTCAATCTATTAAAGGATATAAATATAAAGCTGGGGCTTACAATTGTCCTCATCACACACGAAATGCATGTAATAAAACAGATTTGTCATTCAGTGGCTGTCATAGAGAAAAGTAGAGTAGTGGAACAGGGACCGGTTCTTGAAGTTTTTTCAAATCCTAAGACTGAAACAGCTAAGAATTTCTTAAAAAATATCACTTTATCCGAACTGCCTGATGAGCTAAAAGACCGTATACGGCAACTGGAACATGACAATTTGGAAGGCAGGATCGTTAAAATCGGTTTTTTCGGGCACATAACTACACAACCCATAATCGCTTCGTTAGTCAAGAAATTCGGTGTAGATGCTAATATCCTTTTTGGGAATATTGATTACATCCAGGAGGATCCTTATGGTGTATTGGTAGTAGAGCTTAAAGGGCAAAACGGAGCAGCAAATGAAGCCTTGAATTATCTTAAAGGACTTGGACTAAAAGTAGAGGTGATTGAAAATGTCTGACATTTTAAACCTGCTGTTGGTTTCCACCTGGGAATCTATATATATGGTTTTTTCTTCCGTGGCTATAGCCACATTCTTTGGCATACCGCTAGGTGTTTTACTATTTGTAACCGATAAGCAGCAATTTTTAAAAAGCGACATATTAAATGAAATTTTATCTTGGATAGTAAATATTATTAGGTCTATTCCTTTTGTGATACTACTGATTCTTTTACTGCCCTTTACAAAGCTTATTGTAGGTAAAGCTATAGGAACTACTGCAGCCATCGTACCTTTATCAATTGCTGCTGTACCGCTAGTTGGGAGACTCACTGAAAATGCATTAAGAGAAGTACCTAAAGGTGTTATAGAAGCAGCACAGTCTATGGGAGCATCTCCCTTTCAAATAATAACAAAAGTTCTGCTACCAGAGAGCCTACCTTCTATTGTTTCAGGAATTACTATAACTACCATAAATTTAGTGGGTTACTCCGCTATGGCGGGAGTAATTGGAGGGGGTGGTCTGGGGGATGTGGCCGTAAGATTTGGATATAATCGGTTCCGCCCCGACATCATGCTTTACACGGTAGCCATTTTAGTAGTAATGGTACAGCTAATACAAATGGCGGGCGATGCTTTTGTAAGGCATTTATCCAAAAACCGCTAATTAACACCAATAAATATTTTAAAAACCCAAGTAAGGAGGAATTCAAATGGCAAAAAAAATAATTTCTATTATTTCACTAGCATTAATTGCTTTACTGGTCGTAAGCTGCGGCTCTGCACAAAATTCAAATCAAGCACAAAATGAAAGTTCTGACAACACAAAGCCTATGATCCTTAAGGTGGGTGCTTCTCCAGTTCCTCACGCGGAAATTTTAAACGTTGTAAAACCTATCCTTGCAGAAGAAGGAATTGAACTTCAAATTGTAGAGTTTGCCGATTACAATCAGCCAAATTTGAGGCTTGCAGATAAAGACCTAGACGCTAACTACTTCCAGCATATTCCCTATTTAGAAAGCTTTTCGAAAGAGCACAAACTGGACCTTACTTATACAGCTAAAGTCCACATAGAACCTATGGGTGTTTATTCTGAAAAAGTTAAAAACCTCAGCGAACTCAAAGACGGTGCAGAGATTGCAATACCTAACGACCCAACAAACGGCGGAAGAGCACTTATTTTACTGCAGCAGGCGGGGCTTTTAAAAATTAAAGACGGCGTAGGTATAAATGCAACAGTTTATGACATCGCTGAAAATCCCAAAAATCTAAAAATAACCGAACTGGAAGCCGCCACGCTGCCGAGGGTTTTAGGAGATGTAGATGCAGCAGTCATCAATTCCAATTATGCACTGGAGGCCAAACTTGTTCCTACGGAAGACGCATTAGTCCTTGAATCTCCCAAAGATAATCCATATGTAAATATTCTTGCTGTTCGCAAAGGTGATGAAAATCGACCTGAAATCGTTAAACTTTCAGAGGCCTTAAACTCCCCAGAAGTGAAAAAATTCATTGAAGAAGAATACAAAGGAGCTGTAATACCTGCTTTTGAATAAGTTTTAATTAAAAGTTTAGGTGAAGGTGAAAAGATTTGTTCTTTTCACCTTCACCTTATTAAAATTTAAGAAGGATTTATAAAATATAATAATATAGATTTGGAGTGGATTTTATGAATAGCCCTGTAAAAATTGGTGTAATTGCCGGTACCCCTGTTGATACCGAGATGGGGGTTGACTTTGTAAAAAAACATGGTTTTGAAGCTATCGGTTATGCAACTGCCTGTAGCCCTGAAGAGCAAAATCGCCTTCAGTTTTTAGAGCCAGAGTACCTTACTCAAAAAGTTATAGATATTATAAGAGATTTTGAGACTCAAAGTATATATCGCACCATGATTTATTGCAATTCCCTTTCATCAGCAATAGATATCAAATTTATACGAAGCAAACAGCCAAACTCGATTATAGTAACACCCCTTGATATCTACCAAAATCTTGCCACTAAATATAATAAAATTACTATTTGGGCCGCCAACGGCCAATGCCTTTCTACCATCGAATATATCTTCTACAAGCAAAACCCAGCCATAGATATAATGGGTATGTCAATGCTGCCTGTTATAAAGGCTATTGAAGAAAGAAAACCGCCTGCAACTATCATTGATAAATTTGACCTGATTTCTCTCGGAATTGAAAGATTTGATGCCGATTGCCTGATTTTAGGTTGTACTCATCTGCCCTATCTTCAGGCCGAACTTTCCAAAAGGCTAACTTTCCCTATAATCGATCCGGCATTGGAAATGTTGAAGCTTTTAACCTCATCCTGCCCAGGTTAAGCATTCCGCTTCTTGAACAAACCTCTTATCTTATCTATTAAATTTTTCTTCTCGAGGACCACATAAGATTCGGAAAAATTTTTTGGAACTAAAATTGCTCCAATGGTATTTAATCCATTTGGAAATGCATTTATTTCCAATTCTTTAATTTTTCCTTCTGGCGTGATTGCTGTTATCCATATATAGGTGGGGTAGCCCGATAATATCTGCTGAAACTTGCCTGGTTTATCCAATTCCTTTCCATTTATGGAAAGGATAATATCTCCGGAACGCAAACCAATTTTTTCTGCTGGCGAATTTTTAATTACGTCTAAAACTATTTCACCCTTCTCAGGTGGAATAAATAAGGGCTTATGTGTCTGCTCTGATTTTTTTGAGGAAATTATTAAAAGTTCGTGGGCTGCTGGTGCAAAAACAGCTGCAACAAATGCGAATATCCTGTATCGAGACGCCAAAATTGAAAGTATAAGCAGTATAGAGCTAAACAACAGCAAATTTACGGCTGAGGATTTACAGCGGTTTTTAGGAGTCTTGGTAAGGGCTATGTCTCCATATCCCAATGCTGCCACAACCGGCAGCATCAAGTATATGGCCTGGCTGTTTTGTAAAATATGAGCTGGAGGCCTTATCATGGGCCACCAATCGGGCATTTGAACTGCATCCACAGTGGGAAAATCTCCTGTAATGATAGTCAGCAACATAATAGGAACAGGCCAAAACTCCTGTAAGGAAAATCCACCAATGACGCCATATTTCTTGTCCTTTATAAAAATGGGTGTTGCATTTATATGACCTGCAAAATATATTAAGACACTCTCTACAAAGTGAAGCACTGCTACTAGGCCCATAAGGCCAGCTACATCAATTCTGATAAAACCCGTCAACAGGGAAAAAAGCGCAACTATACCGCCAGCGTAAGAAAAGCACATTAAATGCGGGTCAATAAGAGCCAAAATTAATGCTAAAGGCCACACATATACCAAGCCGGCTTCTGTTATGCTTATACCTAGTATCATAACAATTAAACTGCCCAAAATACCGCCAAAAATACCGTAAAACACCGCATAAAGGGTTTTATCCTTGGGACTTATTTTTTCAGTTCCAAATAAATTTTTTTCCAATGTGGCAGCTCTCTGATATTGACTCCATACGATGAAAATAACTAACCAAAAAAAAGGATTCATAAAAGCTGATGGTATGCCCTGTAAAATTAAAATAATAATTTTTCCTAAAGGGAACACATTCATCGCTCCTGTAGCCCGGCTACTCGGGAGATTTAAGGATTTCAATGGCCTTTAACAGCTGCTTATCTTTTTCTCGAGGCACATTAAAAATACCCGTCTCTTTATCAAGTTTAACCTCTATATCCGGTTCTATCCCTGTGCCATCAATGCACCGTCCGCTAGGCAAATAATATTTAGCAATTGTCAGCTTCATGCCGGTTTTGTTCTCAAAGGGCTGAACCTCCTGGACAGATCCTTTCCCAAATGTCTTTGTGCCTACCAATATACCCGCCTTGTGGTCTTTAATTGCTCCAGCTACAATTTCTGATGCACTTGCACTGTTTTCGTTTATCAAGACAACAAGTGGCATAGAAATTTTCTCTTCATCAGAAAAATATTCTTCCAATCTGTTTTTATTCCTATCTTCGGTGTAAACAATTATCCCCTTCCCTAATATTTCATCTGCTATCATAACTGATTCATAAAGGGAACCACCCGGGTTATTTCTAAGGTCCAGCACCAATCCTTTTATGCCTTGTGCTTTCAAACTGTCCAGTGTTTGTTTAAATTCATTGTATGTTTTGGAATCAAAAGACGTAATTTTGATATACCCTATATTGTCATCCAGCACTTCGTGATTTACTGTGGTGACCCGAATGTCATCCCTGGTCAATTGAAATTTTAACAATTCCTGAGCATTGTCCCTTTTGACATACACTGTCACTTGCGTGCCTTTCTCGCCTCTCAAAAGTCTTACAGCATCATCAAGACTCTTTCCGGTTAAATCTACATCGTCAACTTTAACTATTATATCTCTGGGGAGGATACCTGCTTTGTAAGCAGGAGTCCCTTCAATGGGAGAAACTACTATGATATCACCGGTGTTTTCATCGGTGCTCAAAACTATTCCTACTCCACCGAAAGCCCCGTCTAAAGCAGTTATAAAATCTCGGAATTCCGACTCATTCATGTAAACAGAGTAAGGATCCTCAAGGGAATCAACCATCCCTTTGATAGCACCTTCAATGAGTTTCTCGGTATCCACATCTTCTATATACTTATTCTTTATAAGTTCCATAACATCCGAAATAGGCTTTAAATGGTCTATATTAGCCTCTTCAGTTACGGCAGCAGCCACAATATCATCATTGTCGCTGTTTTTGTACGAAGATGTTTTTCCCAAAGTAATCCCAGCAAAAAACGAAAGCAGCGATACTGCTATACACAATATCGCTACTTTTAACAAAAGTCTTGCTTTGTAATCTTTCATATGTATTCCCACCCGGTTAAGTATTTAGTATTTACCATTATAACATTTATTTTAACCAATTCCAAGGGCTAACGTATTCTCCGTTTTTTATTACACTAAAATGCAGGTGGGGACCAGTCGACCAACCTGTACTGCCAACTAAACCGATTTTGTCACCTTTTAAAACTTTTTTACCGACCCCTACCAGTATTTTAGAAAGATGTGAGTACTGGGTTGAAATACCGCCGCCGTGGCTAACTATGATTGTATTGCCATAACCGCCGTAAGACCCTGCAAATATTACTTCACCATCATCAGCTGCCAACACATCTGCTCCCATTGGTGCTCCAATATCTATACCATCATGAAAGCGCTTGGTTTTGAAAATTGGGTGTATGCGCCAACCAAAGTCTGAAGTGACTGCCTTAGAGCTAGGTGCCGGCCAAAGGAACACTCCTGTTCCAAAATAGCCTTTTTGATTTTTCATCTCCCATGCTAGGATTTGGCGGCGAAGATTTTCTGAATCCTTCTGAAGCTTGGCCACTTGGAGCTCGTACTCTTTTTTCTGCTTTTCAAGCTGCGCCATTAACCTCTGGCGACTTCCTCGATAAGCGACTATCTGTTGCCGCCTTGCATTTATATTGTCACGCTGGGCCGCTATTTGTCTTTCCTGTTCTTCAAGTTCTGCCTTTTTTTGTGCCACTTCTTCTTGTCTCAGTCTAAACTCAGCAAGTAAATTTTTATCAGCCTCTATAATCCGTTTTACAATATCAAGTCTTGTTAAAAAATCAGAAAAACTTGAGGAACCTAAAAGCACCTCAATATAATCAACGGGACCAGTCTTATACATTGTCTTTAATCTGACATTTAAATCGTCCTGTTGTTCTTTTACCCGTTCTTCAGCTTGTTTTAGTTCTTCCTTTGTATTTTCAAGTTTTTGTTGAGTCTCTTTCAGCTTAGCTTCGGTAGCTGCTAACTCTTTCTGTGCCTCACTTAATTTCTGATCTAACTCTACAATCTCCTGTGCCACATTTTTCGCGTTTTTATCAACTTCTTTTATATTATTTTTGAGATTCTCAATTTCATTATTGATGAGTTTCTGTTGATTGCGCAAATCGTCAATTTCGCTAGCAATCGCAGGAACAGTTACAATCATCATTATAAACAGCAAAATACCAGCGACCAGTCTCTGCCTTTTCCGGTTCATCCTCTTCCTCCTCTCAAAGGGTTAGACATTCAAGAACCGCTTTATGGAAAAACTACTGCCAAAAGCTCCAATTAGCATGCCAATGCCTAAAAACCCAAGAGCATAATCATAAAATTGCTCTATTGGCAGCAGAGCTATCATGGGAATGTTTATTTTAACTGCAATATATAGGTAATTATACGCTACGGCTAAAATACCTATAGCCAGTGATGAACCTATTAATCCCAGCACCATACCTTCTATCAGAAAGGGCCAGCGCACGAACCAATCGGTAGCGCCAATGTACTTCATAATATTAATCTCGCGTCGACGTGCAAAAACCGTAAGCCTAATAGTATTAGAAATGATAAATATGGAAACAGCCGCAAATACAGCCATTATTACCATGCCGATTATTCTTACCCAGTGAATGATGTTAAATAGTTTTTCAACAATTCCTTTACCGTATTTTACCTCATCGATTCCGGCAAATCGCTGAATTTTCTCAGCAATGGCAGCCACTTCATGGGGATCATTTACTTTTATCCTGAAAGAATTAGGAAGGGGGTTTTCAATGCCTTCTAGAATCTCTCTTCCTACTTGTTCCTTAAATTCTTCAATAGCTTCTTCCTTTGAAATAAATTTTATCTCCTTAACGCCCTCTATGGCTGCGATACCATTATTCAGCTTAGTTATATCAGCTTCATCTACAGAATCTTCCAGATATGCCGTAATCTCCACTTGTGATTCCACATCTTTTAATATATAGTCAAAATTAACAGATAAAAGTAAGAAAGAGCCTAAAATAATGAGAGCAGACGCTACAGCCCCGATGGAAGCAAGGCTCATCCACCTGTTTCTTATAAGGCTGGTAAAGGATTCTCTGAAAAAATACTTTATAGTCCTGAGTTTCATTTACCGTATACCCCTCTCTCTTCATCCCTTACCAAGCTGCCTTTTTCCAGCTGTATTACTCTTTTTTTCATAGAATCAACCAATTCCCTGGCATGAGTAGCAACTATTATCGTAGTTCCCCGCTTATTAATATCATCTAGATAGTTCATGATATCCCATGAGGTATCTGGATCGAGATTGCCTGTAGGCTCGTCGGCTACCAAAATGTCAGGATTGTTTACTAATGCTCTTGCCAAGGCAACTCGTTGTTGCTCTCCTCCGGAAAGTTCCGAAGGCCTAGCATTTGCTTTATGTAATAAGCCTACCCGCTCTAGTGTTTGAGGGACTTTCCTTTTAATGTCTTTATAACTTGCTTCAACGACTTCCATTGCAAAAGCCACATTCTCATAAACAGTCTTTTCCGGTAACAGCCTAAAGTCTTGAAACACAATGCCAATACGGCGTCTTAAATATGGAACTTCTCTGCGTTTAAGTCTTGATATGTTTTTCCCGGCGAAAAAAATTTGTCCTCTTGTAGGCACTTCTTCTCGAAAAATTAGCTTGATTAATGTAGACTTACCTGCGCCACTGGGCCCAACAATAAAGACAAACTCTCCCTTGGATATTTTTAAATTTATATCTTTAAGGGCAACTTGACCACCCGGATATATTTTCGTAACCCCATACATCTCAATCAACATAATCACTCCAAATGTCTACATTCATTTATTTTTAACTTCGACGTCTATACTGAAAATCCTTCAAAATAATTGCTTTAAATCTATAATTTCTCATACTTCGTCGGTATTTTAAATATATCATCAAATATAACTTATTCTCAACATTTGAATACTGTTATTAGACAAGCTGACAAAACATGAAAGATATATCCAGACAATATCTTTACTTTTTCACAAAAAATTATATAAATCCCACATTACGGCAAAAAAGCATTAAAAATGTCACAGGGATTTGATAATTTAAACTCCCTGTGACACACCGTCTCTAATTTACTTTCTGTTTATGATCCTTTCTCGGACCTGTTCAGGGATCATGTCCCCTACGGTTCCCGTTGCAAGGCAGATATAGGTATCTGAAGCACCGTAATAAACTAAGATTTCATCATCTACGTCAAGAATCTCCTTATCTTCAGCGGGAACGGCACCACATGTAAATACTACATTCGGCACCCAATATTCATCTTTCCTACCTATTTCGTATTGAGTCTTTGGCGATAATGTGGGGTTTGGCGAGCGGTATAAAAGCCTACCGGGGTCTTTTAAATCTGCCAGCATTACACCCAGTCGGTATACCATGTCTTGGTCAACTCCATGGTATATTAGCAGCCAGCCATAGCGAGTTTTTATGGGCTGCGCACCGGCTCCTATTTTCAGTGAGTCCCACATCATTCCAGAACGGGGTCCCATAATTATCTTGTGGCCGCTTCGGGGCCATGGGAATGCCAGCTCATCAGAATATGCTATCCATATACTCGGTTCAATGCGGTGGTATATTACATATTTCCCGTCAATTTTTTCGGGAAACAATATGGCATCTTTATCCCACAACCCGGGAAAAGCAAGGCCCCGCCTTTTCCAGCGATCAAATCTCTTATTTAAGAAATCCTCTACGGAGATTGATGCTGACGCAATCTGGGCTACCACCCCATCATAAGCGGTATAGAGCATGAATATTTCATCATTAATTATTACTGTCCTCGGATCTTCGCAGCCTTTCTTCTCTTCTTTCAGTTCCGGCACAAATATGGGGTCTTTTAATCTTTCAATAATTCTGTAGCCGTCAGTTATCGCAAGCCCAATCCTCGAAATTTCATCATCACCAAATGCCCTATAAAGGAGGTATACCTTATCTTTAATTCTCAAGGCCGCCGTGTTTAAAACATATCGACTTTCCCACCAGTGTTCTTTAATGGGCATAAGTATGGGCACATCGCTGTAGCGTTTTAAATCCTTAGCTTTGGGCCAGTAATCAAACTCCTGAATTACTACTTCTTCACGGTACGGTTTTACTCCTAATAAGACTTTGGCTAAATCAATGCTTTCATAACCTTGACTTATATACTTAAATACCTGCTCAAGGATTTCATCGGGATTATATCCCATTTCTTTATAAATTTCTTCGAGTAAATCGTGATTAAACCAGTCTCTCTCAACATGCAGGAAAAGGGGAGTCGGTATTCCATCTCCTCCCTTAAAGCTAAAGCTGGCCCAGGTCCAGGCAGAGCACGGCATAAAAGTGCCATCGTTTAAAACTAAACTTAGGCCGTATCCCTTTATCATTGTATCGATGTTTTGCGCATCACTTTCCCTGTTCATTTCGCGAAGGTTATCTGCAATAGTCTCAAGCCTTGATACCAGCTCTCGATGGTGCCAGTTTTCAAAAATGTGATGGGCAGAAAACATTGCTTTGCCATAGTGGCCTAAGATGGAATTGACAAATTTGCGACCTACTTCCTTCCGTTCCCTGGCATAATTTCTCCAAAGGCCTGAAAAATGTTCCGCTTCAATGATGCTTTTGGCGATACGGGTAAAATATCTAAGTTTAGGATAGTTTCCTCCCATGCCCTTCCCTAGGTTCATAACTGGGATCCGTGCCGTCAAGCGGTTCAAATCTGAAATCTCACGCAGCTCTCTATAACCGTTAAAATTCGTCCTGTCAACTACCATCGGCAAAAGTTCAACTTCTTCAAAGCTATCGGTTCTCAAGTTGTCCTTAAGCCAGTAAAAGATTCTGTCAAAATAATCTTTGTCTTCTGTAAAAGTAGCAAGTGTAAGTATCTCCCGCTCATCCATTTTATCTAAGAGTTCACGCAAACTTTTAAAGCCCATTCTCAAAATCAAGTTTCCCGGAGGATACTCTTGCAACAACTTCCTAAGGACTTGCCATTTTACGGCTAAGACCTTGTTATGGGGAAAAATTTTAAAAATGTGATTTACTACTTCCCGTGTGCCTTCTAAACTGTACAAATCTCCAGGGCAAAGGCTGTCTATGGTGTGTTCCAGTTCTTCCATGAATTTGGTCAGACGCTTACCGATTTCCCGTGATGAAGCGTTTTCCTCCAGGTTAATAGTTTTTATAAAGGATATAAAGGCATCATTATATTTTTTTTGGAGCCTTTTAAAGACTTTGCTTGTGGCAACTTCCCGGTTGTGCCTCCCATATAATGTCTTAGGCAGCACAATAGGAACTCCGGGTATGAATTCCAAATAATCAAGCAGCGTAAGCGCAGGGGTAGAGGCTTCCGCTTTTTGGCGCCAAGCTTTTAAAAAATGAGATTTGTTTTTTATAAAGGCCACCACAGTCTTTTTATAAATATCCTCAATATGAGATGATATGATATCTTCTATATAAACATCAGTTTCGCCAAAGGCATTTTTTATCTTTTCACTTTGTCTTATCAGAGATGCCACCATGCCGTTAAATATAGCAAAAAAACTTTCTATTAAATCCTCCTGTGAGATTTGCGGACTAAAATTGTGAGTGAGTATAAACCCATAAGCGATTTTCGCCCAGGTATCGGGAGAATAATCGGAAGTGCCGTATGGCTTTGTCATATTTTCCATATACATGAGCACTTCTTGGCTCAATACCTTTTGTAAAAGGTTGTCATAGTGGCACATGCCTTCTAAGAACAAGTCTAAATATTCTTTGTAATTACAGCAAACTTTCAAAGGTACGTCGTCCTGCTCTGTTTCAAAAATATCCGGTGCTTTTATAATTTTCGAATCCTTAAGCCATAAATCCTCATCTCGCCTGATACATTCAAACAAGGCCTTTAGCATTTCCTTTGTAACAACGTATCTTTTGCCATCAGATACTGGAGATAGCTTTGCACCAAGATTGACCTCACATACTTTCTTATTTAATTTTAATGCTGTAGTTATAAGCCAAGGATTAATGCCATATCCGCCCAAAAGTTCTCTGTTTTGGTCAAACCGAGTGCATAATTCTCCTACTAAATCGTGGCTGATTGCAAAAACACCGCTTAAAGGGTCCCTGAATTTAGTTTCATAAAGAGCCGCAATCAGAGGCGCAACCAAGATGTTGCCAACAATGTCTTCAAAAACATGACGCTTGAAACTTGCAACTGACATATGATAATCTTCAAAAATGGGATTTGCCATCCGATCAACCCAGTCAGGCTTTATACCATATTCTCCCCGGCTTACCAAATCCGCTTCTAAAAGCACCACATCTGATTTAAAAAAGTGGGCAAGTTCAAATATGGCTCTGATACTGTACCCACGCCCATTGGCACCTGGTGGCATTAAAAAACTCACTACTTCGCTAGCAAAATTTTGTCTTATAATCTCAAGGGCTTCTCTGCCAGCCGGATCACCTACACACAATATAAGTTTACGCTTATTTGTCATAAGGCTTTGCTTTGCAACAGATATAACGTTTTTTAAGGTATCCCCTTCATTATAAAAGGGGATACCTATTACTATATCAATATCACCTATTGTATTTAGCTTTGCCTTTACTCGGCTTATTGTTTCGTTAAAAAGTATCTCACTTTGACCCAATAACGACGCCCCTCCTATACTGCAGGAATTAATAATTCTCGTTGTCCTTTTGTTTTAATATCGTGTAAAACTTGGTGTGCCATTAAAAAGGAGATTACTGCTTCCGCCCCTTGATTTAGGTTTACCCCATCGGGAACTAATGCATCGTGGCACCCCTGGGTTTTTTCGTTGTATAGCGGAAGTTTGTTGATGTTTTTTCCCCAATACCAATCATATGCCATTTGAGACATTTCTATATATCCTTTCTCTCCGGTTACAACATATGCCTGTAAGCATGCCAGTACTACTGACGCGGCATCTACCGGCTGCTGATCATAGGGTGGTATATGACTCTTTTTAATCCACCAGCCTTGATTGCCAACGATGTTGAGATATCCCTTTTGAAAAAGGGAATCTGTAAGAAAACTTAAAGTGTTTTTAGCGACTGTAAGCACCTTCTCATCTTGGCAAACAGCATAATAACTAAACAGCGCATGGGGCAGCACAGCATTGCAGTAAGTTAATCTGTCTTCAAACCAGTGCCAATTTGTTCCTCGATTTAACTCATAATGTTTTAATAATTTATAAGCGAGATATTTTCCTTGCGGTATTATATTTATGTTTTCTAATGACACTATCATTTTAACTATTCCCAGCAGTACGTATGCTATAGCGCGGGGAGAGTTGACCTGCAGCGCCTTTGGCATTACGCGCTTTAGCATCTGCTTTGCTGCCTTTTGGGTTTCTGTTATGCTACAACTGGCAGCAAAGCTTGCTGCAAGTACGCCTCTACCTATACTGTCCTCCGAATTAATCACTGTATAATATTTATCAAAAACTTTTAAGTTTTGCCATGTGCCATCTGGATTTTGAGCTTCCTGTAAAAATTTCGTATATGTTTTAATGAGTCTTTCCCGCTCCATTTCTTCCATGCCTATAGCAACGATCAGCGCTCGAGCGTTGTCATCTACCGTATACCCGCTTTCGATAACCGGATCTGATTTATCGCTAAACTGGATAATCCCAGTAGAATCTGTCATGCGCTTGAAATGGCCATACACATTAAAACACCTCGCTGCGGACTTTAGGTTCCAGGATTGTTTTTATTATGTTTACATATTTTTTTCCTACTTGAGGCCATGTCATAGTCTTGCCCAATTTGCCGGCATTTTTTTCCAGCTGCTCTTTTAGCTGAGGATCTGAAAGGATCTTGTCTATGAGTGATGCCAACTCTTCAGAATCAGCATTTGAGGCTATAAGGCCTCTGCCGTCTGCCAGAACTTCTAAAGCATAATCGTAAGGGGTAGAGACTATGGCCCTACCACACCCAATGGCAAAAGATAAAGTGCCGCTTACTGCTTGATGCCGATGGGGGTATGGTGTCAGGTAAACATCAGCCATGTAAAGCACTTCTCCCAGCTCTTCAAGGCTGAGGTATTTGTTAATAAATTTTATATTGTCATCCACTCCCAACTCCTGTATCAGCTCCACCAGGGACTCTCTGTAAGCCTCCCCCATTTTTTTCTTTAAATTGGGATGAGTTTCCCCTGCCACCAAATAAATAATATCCGGGTATTTGTCTTTTAAATAAGATATAGCCTTTATGCCCAGTTCTATCCCTTTACCTGGTCCCAAAAAACCAAAAGTCACTACTAATGGCCTATTTTCAATGCCATAAGCTCTTTTGATAATATCTCTGGGCTTTTCTTTAAATTCCGGTACTCCGTGATGAACCATATATATCTTTTGCATTGGAATATTGTATACCTTATTTAACAGCTCCGCAGAACGTCGGGTCATACATATGACGGCTGTAGATTTTTGCCCTAGTTTTGATAGTATTCTTCGCTTATGAAAATCAGGTTCAGGCAATACTGTATGTGTGTTTAGTATAAAGGGCTTTTCAAGATTTTCTACAAAGTCTAGCACATATTCGCCATCATCGCCGCCGAATATCCCATACTCATGTTCTACAAAGACCAAGTCTATATCCGAATTATTGGCAAATTGCGCCGCAATAGCATAGTGGTCCCTATTATTTTCTTCTAATTCAAAGACTACTTCCTGAGGATAATTATATAAACCTTTTTTGTCACTGATTGCAAAAATTGATACATCTTCTCCCCACAGCATTAGATTTTCTCTTAAATCTCCGGAAAAGGATGCTATTCCACACTCCCGTGGGAAATAGGTGGATAATATAGCAATGTTCATGTCCGCACTCCTTACATTTTATTTTTTATAGATACAAAATCAACTGTCTGACGTACATTAATAGTATTTCGAATCCTTCCCTATATTATCCATTCCCATTTTGAGCATAAAAAATGCCCCTGTTTTCAAGGGCAAAAAAATTATACTGTTATTCTGGCAGCATTTAACTCTTTTATAAAATCTCCTATATCAATTGCAAAAGTTCCACGACTTCGCCAATCAATTTTAACATCAGGTCGATTTAGTGGAATTTCTAAACTACGTTTGTCTGAATTAAATCTTAACATAACATCTTGCACCAAAATTCCAGGATCAAGCCATATATTCGTTTCCATAACAAGTTTTATGTCATCTTCTGGGTCAATAAATAAAAAATTAATTGGCGATGACGGGTGAGCTTCAAAAATTCTACCCATCAGATAGTTGGAGTCATATTTGCTCTTTCTTCCCACAGCAGCTAATCTTTTTCCAGGTAAAATTGTTCCAAAAATTTCAAAAATATCTTCTGAACAGCTCTCTTCTATTAATTTGCTATTGTTCAAAACTTTTAATCTTAAAAAATTGTTATCCATAATATAGACCGCCCTCTGAACATAAAGTTCAATCCCCACCTTCATTTGCAATCAACCTCCCAATAAAATTAACCGTTCATTTCATACTATTCATACCCCCAGTCTGTTGTTACATTATTTAGCGCTTTCAAATAGAAGGACAAATTTATTTTTTGTAGAATATTTACTGAGAACTTAATAATATACTGTAATAGTATATAAGCAAAGGAGTTGGGCCTTTGAAGAGTATCGGTGATTTTAAACAGGAAGTCATTAAAATCAATAACCAGATTAATGAAGAAATGTATGGCAGAGGACTGGATTGGCAGAAAATTGACATTTTAGGTGATAAGATTATCATTCTAGCATTAAACCGCAGAATTTCCGTATTAAAACATGTAGATGAGAAAGATGCTTTTACAGCCAGATTGATGGACTTGGCGCTGTTAAATGAATTTAAAATTAGATTCAAGGAACGCTTTGAGGAAAGAATTCGATTAAAAATCCGCACAATTCTAAAAGATTATGACCCTGTAAATCAATTAGCCGGTACCATAATAATCACAGTCCAGCCAGTAGAAAATTTTTTAAAGACTATTGACAACTTTTCATAAATCGTGTATTTTTATATTAAGGATTTGTGAAAAATTTAATATGTGACTGGATAAGAAAGATCCGCAAGGATGGTTCGAGGCCGTCAAATAAATACCTTTAGGAGAACTGTTATGCTGTTTTCTTAAAGTCTCTTTTAGGAATGATAGCATAATTTTCTTTTGAGAGGTATTTATTTGGCGGCCTTTATTTGTACTTAAATTATCTGTAACGTTAAATAAATTTAATAAGAAAAATTTTACTCCTAATTCAAAATTATGGAAGGATTTTTGAATTTTGTGTCGAACTGTTAAAGTGATAGCTCATCATTGATGAGTGGATATTCAGCCTCAAACTTATTGGTATGTGTATTGTCATTCATTTGTATTAACTATTTGAGCAAAACATCGCTATGAAAAAGAGGTTAATTTTACTTAATTTTCTAATAACTTAGCAATGATTACATGCACTAAAAACTACAAATTAAGGAGGTTTCCTTTATGAAGGTAAAAGATTTAGTCGAGGTGTTGGACAATATTACAGGGGGGAGAGTAGTAAAAGGTATAGATGATATTTTTACAGGCAAAAACCCATTTGTGGTTATGAAATCATCTAATATTCCTGGGAAATCAGTTATGGAAACTCCCGGCCTTGTCTACGGAGACCCAGAAGCTGAAATTAAAAAAATTGCCGTAACGATGACTTTAACTGAAGGCAATATTGAATTAGCCGGGGCCACTGGAGTAGATGCTATAGTAGCACACCACCCCATTGCGGATGCCGCAAATTCAGGAGGAGTAACCCTAAAGTATTATTTAAGCCTCTACAACGTTGCTGTTTTTGAACTTCACGAAGCATTTCACGGTCTGCACCCGGGCATTTCCTACATTCACGGCCACAAGCCTTTTAGAGTTGATATAAGATACGGAGGCATCCCCGGAAACATCATGTATGTAGGTAAAGCTCTTGACGAGATTAAAACATTAGGCGATATTTTAGAGCGTCTAAACAAGATGATGGACATGGAAAAAGAACAGAGCGTTATGAATGTGGAAAGAACTTATTTTAGTAGCGAAATGAAAGATTCTGCAACAGCAATACAAGGCGAAATTCTTTTAGGAACACCGGAAAGTCCAGTAAATACTATTCTTCATATTTTCCCACATACCGGATTTACACCAGAACATCTTGTGAAAGCAAAAGAAGAGCATCCCGAAATAGATACTGTTTTAGCTACCATTAGCCGGGTAAAAAAAGACAGCGCTTTAGTTAAAAAGGCCGAAGAAATGGGGCTAAACTTTATTTGCGGTAACTCTCATGCTTTAGAGATCTTTGAAAATGGACTACCTCTGGCCTACGCATTAAGGCACTACTTGCCTGAAGATATTGAAGTTGTATTGTTCAGAGAGAGGATATGCTCTATACCGCTAAAAGATTTTGGTTCAGCCAATATTAAGGAATACGCCAAATATATTACTGAAAACTATCTGATAAATAAGAAATAATTGCAATTTTGGAGTGATTCTCTTGTGGGATTTGATTATTAAAAACGGCCGCTTACTTACAATGGACTCTACCAAGGAACTAAATAAATCTCTATTGATTAAAGATGGGCTTATTGCAGACATTGTGGAAAACAATATTGCAGAAAAGCTTGACGCTCGTAAAGTAATAGATGCCGAAGGACTTGTAGTAATGCCCGGCCTTGTCGACTGCCATACCCATTTAGGTGAATACGCTACCGAAGGCGTCCACAAAACCGTTGGCAAATCCCAAAAAATGGCTGCTATATCAAATTATCTTGACTGTTTAAAAAGTGGTATTACTACTCTAGGTGAGCATATTTTGGGACACCCAGTTTTGTCAACGACTATCGGAGAATTAAAAGAGGCAGCTCGCCATACGGCTTTGACCGTAAAATTTGCGACAGGCACCTGTTGTGTTGGAACAGAACCTTTAGCATATACCTCAGCCCTTAGGCCCGGACGCAGCATAACATTTGATGATTTAGGCGATGCCCATTATGCCGGGCTTGCAGTCCAAAGCGAATTTCCTGGTGAGAATATTTTTATCACAGCTACAGTAGCTAATTTACCTACTCACCTGGTACCAAATGGCGGTAAGCGCATTCTTGATAGGCAAGATATTTCAAGGATAGTTAATATCTTTCATTCTATAGGCAAAAAAATAGGAGCCCATATAGAAGGTGTCGAAAATATTGAGTTTTTCATGGGTGCCAATGGTGATGTGATACATCACGGCCATGGAGCAACACCACAACAATTTCATGAAATGGCACGCAAAAACATTTACCTTGTGGCTACACCTCATGGTGGGACAAGCAGTGCTCCAAATACACCTGATGAAATCTACCAATCATTAAAGGCCGGTGTTACGACGGCTATAGCTACCGATGCATATCTGCCAGTTCATCCTGAAGCAGTGGGAATGGACGACATAGAATTAGTAGGGCCAAAAGACTTATTTAAAATCTGCAAACCAACTTTTGAATACTTACACGAACGCGGATTTTCAAAGGTGGACTGCCTGAAAATGATTACAACCAACGCGGCTAAAGTTATGGGTCTTGACGCTGAAATTGGCACACTTTCACGTCTTAAAAAAGCAGATATCATTATTTGTAAGGGTATTCCCGTCTTTGACTTTACCGATACTGATTCCGTGCTAATGGTAATCAAAGACGGTTTAGTTGAGATTGATAAAACTATTTGATTAATAAAGGGGGTGTTTACTTTCGGTAAAAGTTAAAGTTGATTTTAACATTTACCATTAAACAATGTCTTTAATTTAATTTTAAATTCAAAGGAGGTTTTATTAATGGCTGTTAAGGAAAACCAAGTTACCAGTCAAAAGCGCGAAATAACTACTATCGAATATGTTGGTATTGGTCTAATCCTGGTATCACTAATTCTGTTATTTGTCAAGCCCGAGGTCATTGGCGGCAGTTTTAATGCCATGCAAAATAGCGCTGTAAATCCTGTTGTTAACGTCTATCTTACAGGTTCCCTGGGTACAGCTGTTATTTTGAGCGTTATGACCGGTCGCATACTGGAAAGATTGGGCTTTACCGATGCATTAATACGTATTTTCACTCCAGTTGCAAAAATAATGAAAATTACTCCCCTCATCATTGTACCTGCGATTTACAACATATTGGGCGATATAAATGCTGCGGGAAGAATTACCGGTCCTGCTCTCAAAAAAGCTGGAGCCACAAAGGACGAACAAAAAATTGCCATTGCAACTATGTTCCAATCACAGCAATCATTCTCAACTTTTATGCTTGGATTAGTTGCCTTTGCTAATGCTGGCATATGGGCTTTCCCAATAGTAATTATTGGAGTATTCCTTCCTGTTGTAGTGGTTCCCTTCTTGCTTAGCAAAACCATATATAGGGATGTTAAATATAAAGATATAAGCGAGATGCCCAGGTTTACTCCTAGTACTCCTATTGTGCCGACAATATTTAATGGTGCCCGCGAAGGTGCAGAGCTTATGTTCTTATTGTTAATTCCAGCTGTTGTAGTTGTATACGCTATCATCGGTTTACTGACTTACATGGGTATTTGGCCTGCGATTGAGTCAGCCATGAGCAGTTTTCTCTCTGCTTTATCCATTGACCCAGAAACCGGTATGCAATCAATCCTTGTATCACCAACCCTTGCTATGAACACACTTACTGAAAGCATTGTAAACATGTCCCCACGCTTTGCAATAGGTTCCTTCATCCTTGCCGCATCAGGTCTGCCTTTGCAAATTCCCTTTGCCCAAATTCCTGCTGTTTGGGCTCAAAGCTCAGACCTTTCCACCGGCGAAGCCATGCAAGCAGCAGTCATCGGCTTAATCATTCGTGTATTTAGCGCCTTTGTACTGGCTTGGATATTAACCCCGATGGTGTAATTTGGCAAAAACAAAAACAGCACTGTAGCAACTTGCTATAGTGCTGTTTTTGTTAACTTTAAAAATGGATATTTTTATGCTGCGTAAATATAGTATATTTCACTTCACCAGAACAATAAGAATCGGCAAATAAACTAAAGAAAAAAGTGTGGACCAAAGAATACATTTTGAAACGATTTTGGGTGATGCATTAAATTTTTCTGCAAATATGCCCGAATTTACAGCTACAGGCATGGATGACAAGATAAATAGCACCGAAAAGAGAATTCCTTTTACATTCAGCACGTATAAAACCAAGAGTGCTATAATAGGTGCAAAAAAGAGTCGCAATACCATGCCCACATAAAATGTTTTTTGACACTCCTGCTCAGATGTAGAGTTATCCACAGAGGCCATTTGTGCACCCAGTATCGTTAGCACCACAGGAGAGTAGGAGTTAGCGGCCATAGCTATGCCATTTGTAATACTATCGGGTAATGACAGATTTAAAGCGCGAAATAAAACAGCAAATAGTACTGCATAAATCGCAGGGAGAGAAAATACAGATTTTACCGCATCTTTTAGCGAGAAATTAGAACGAGCCGCAAAATAAACACCAAATGTATTACCAATTATTATCTGTATAACAACAAAAACAGTCGCCTTTTCCAATCCTAGTTGTCCGAATGCCAATAAAACAAGTGGGAGACCGTAATTTGCACAGTTTGTTAGGGTTGCTATTAATGTAAGGCCTGCAACTTGAGGAGCTGGCAATTTTAATATTTTCCCCGAAATTGTTGATGCGCCCCATAAGAGAATAAGGTTTATGATACAAAACAATACAGTCTTGTATAAATCATCTAAAGAAATTCGAGCATTAATCAAGCTGTTAAAAATCATGCATGGACTCAAAAAATATAACACAAGTGTTAATAAATCAGTAGTTTTTAGATTTTTAAAACGCACAAGAATTATTCCAGCAATTGCAGGTATGGATAGCGGAACACTAACTTGAAACAATGTTGATATAACAGAGTCAATCATACAAAGCCTCCAAAAGTTGAATAAAAAATTTAACAAAATCTATTAATAAATATAATACCATAAAATTACATAAAGTTTTACGGTTTGCCCTGAAATGCAATACTATAATTTTAACTAAGTTAAACCGTAAAATTACATAAGTTTAAAAAATATAAGAATTGTCCGCAGAAATTCTAAAATCGGTTAATCCGCAATAACTTTTACAGCGCTCTGCTGTTTATAAGTTTTGTATAGTCCATATATAAATGCAATAGCTGCTAAAATTAACAAACCAAAACTAATTGGCCGTGTAAAGAATATACTTAAGTCGCCATTTGACATTTCTAAGGACCTTCTAAATTCAGATTCAGCAAGTGGCCCTAGCACTAAGCCGAGAACAATTGTTGATAAAGGGAATTTGATCATAAAAGCACCTAACAGTATTGCCGTAGTCGCTCCGCCAGGTATTCCAAGAGAAATCATAGGAATAATAGTTCCCATTGCTGCAAATGGCTATAACACACCAAAAGAAATTGTTGATAACTACAGTGCTCTATCCCGGGACTGTACAATACCCCAAACATCCTTCGCTTTATTGAACTGACCTATAATATTTAAAAATTATTATTAATATAATTTAAAAAGGCAGCCAAACCTGGACATTTATGGTTTCAGCTGCCCTTTTGGCTGTTTGTTACTGTATTATTTATTTAATCCAAATCTTAATAATCTTAACATTGTACACGTGCTTACACGTGCTTAGTTAAAAAGGTTTTTGTTTGATTAAGCATCGCTAAAACTATTAGCTCTAATCAGTTTTACTAGTTTTATTACTGCAAATATTACCCATAATAGGCAACCTATTGTCATACCAAGCGTAACGTAAACCATCGGAAGTTCCATTACAGGGGATATTTTCTGGCTTTGCCAATCATTTACGCATATAACTATAGAATAATATAAGCATATTGCGGCAAAAAACAACGTCAATAGACAACTGCAAACTTTTAATACTTTATAGGGAATTATTTGCTTTTTGTTTTTAAATATTTCTTCAATTAAAGTGATATTAATAAACCCATCCTCTTTAAATAAGAAAGCGGCACATATTACTATAATCCATACAAACATATATCGTAAAAGTTCGTCTGTCACAGGTAATGAGAATTTCATGAACCTAGATACGACCCCTAAATTCGCAACAAGAATTGTTAGTAAAGCCGCTCCACCAACAATATATGTTAGTACAACCTCCGATTTTTCTTTAATACTCTTATCCATAAAAGCCTCCATACCTATTAAGCTGTAATCAATCCAAAATTGCAACTACCCTTATTTGTGCGCCGTCAGCATTTTGAAGATTAAGCGGAAGTGCTGCAATTTTAACTATATTGGTGTTAATTTTATCAAGGTTACATAAATACTCAATCATTAGAACACCGTTTTTTAATAGATGTTCATGAGTTGGCTGATAAGTTTCATGTTCCGAAACAAATCTCAACTTTCTAATATCGTAATCCTGAGGAAAGTCATAACCTATAACCTTTATACCAAGGCTTTTAAGGTATTTTGCTCCTTCTTCACTAATATAGGGAGCATTGTCCCAATATTCATATGTCTCCCAGGAACATTTTTTATCCCATGTTGTTTTAATAATGACAAAATCTCTCATCGGAAGACCTTGAATGGATTTTTCTAGGGTTTCTGCTGTAATCTCTTCATTAGGACCTACATGCGATACATCGAAGATAAGTGCCTCACCAATTAATAAATCCAGTGGGTACTCATTTAATGTCTTACCGTCCTTAAGAAAATGTCGGGGTGCATCAATATGTGTATAGTTATGGCTTCCCATTTTATAAATTGTTGTATTTAATCCATCACCTTTATCTATGCTTTTTACTGGAGACTGTTCAAAAGGATAACGCCAATGCGGAATAATAGGCAAAGTCAAATCAATTACCTGCATTTCTCGACTCTCCTTTTTATTACTTTCTGCCTAATTGCTCATTGATGCGGTCTATATAATCAGTACCGTACTTTTCTGTAAATACCTCATAAGCGCCTATAGCTTGTGCCCTAAATGCCTCGAGATCAGGTTCTTTTTCTACAGTCATAAGTTTGGAAAGCTCTTCAATGTTATTTTCCTCAGCTTTTGCAGCCTCTACATTTAATAATTCCGTTGCATCCTGAACAGCTTTTATAACAGCTTCCTTCTGAGAATCATCAAGCTTTGACCATGTTTTCATGCTCATGCCAAGGAAGTATGGTGTAAATACATGTTTTGTTAGAGTCATATACTCCTGTACTTCATAATACTTATTAGAGTAAATATCTGCAGCCATGTTTTCCTGACCATCTACAACACCCTGTTGTAAAGCTGTATAAATTTCAGATGAGTCTATAGGTGTAGGTAGTGCCCCCAATAATTCCCAAAGCCTAACTTGTACATTAGCTGGAAGTGTCCTCAGTTTGAGACCTTGAAGATCTGCAGGAGTCTTGACAGGCCTTTTATTATTAGTAAGATATCTGAAACCAATACCCCAGAAGTCCAATCCTTCGATGGAGTGATTATTGGTGAAAAAATGCTGCAAGCAGGAGCTGCATCGATAAAACAACCGACTATTAAGAGCATCACGACTACCATGAATAAAAATACTGTAGGACTTGAACTTATACTGCTGAAAAATACTGCTAAACTCTGAGGTATCTGCTCCCTTATGAGTATCCAGCCAAAAGCCTGAGTTACAGCAATAATAAGCATTATTCCTGATGCAAGTTTCATAGTCTTGAATAGAACATAAAACAGTTTTTTTATTGTTAAACCCTTGTATACGAACATGCCAATAAATATACTATACAAAGTTGCAACAGCAGCCGCTTCCGTAGGAGTAAATAAACCAGAATATATTCCGCCAAGAATAATTACCGGAGTTAGTAGTGCCCAGAAAGCACCAACAAAACTTTTGCCAATCTCTATTAAGGAAAATCTCCCTTCTCCTTTATATCCCCTATTGATGCAAATTCTCATTGTTACTACGATCAATATTAATCCCATCACAATTCCCGGTATAACACCCGCTAACAACATGTCACCAACAGATGTATCTGTGGCTACGGCATATATTACCATGAGTATACTTGGGGGAATGATGGGTCCAAAAATGCCAGCTGTAGACTGCAGAGCGCTGGAAAAGCTTTCGTCATATCCTTCCCTTTTCATTTCTGGAAGCATAATACTTCCAATGGCTGCACAAGTTGCAGCCCCAGCTCCAGTCATACTAGCAAACATCATACTAGCAAGTATGACCACCAATGCGAGCCCACCGGGTAAAGGCCCCATCAGTTTCTTAGAAAAATTCACTATCTCTCTTGAAATGCCTCCTACTTCCATAAGTCCACCTGCCATAATAAAGAAAGGTATAGCAAGAAGCGTAAACTTATCCATACTGTTCAGCATTTGCTGAACTATCAATATAGGAGACATATCCAGTGAAATAAGATATAAGGCTGAAACAATTCCCAGCGAAGTAATAACTGGTATTCCTATAATGTAATAGGCCATAGTTTCGTTCAATTTCTTAATATTACGTGGTGAGTTATCCCAAGGTATTTCGGATAGGTCAAAA
>ENA-OWPA01000841-OWPA01000841.1-bioreactor-metagenome-genome-assembly--contig:-NODE-841-length-29593-cov-7.876914_pt1 | contig 29593 bp, 26 predicted proteins | sample MGYA00238139_ERZ651803 | MGnify/ENA primary metagenome ERZ651803 (study PRJEB26909, sample SAMN07631231) | bioreactor metagenome | isolation source: Switchgrass digestor | place: USA: Dartmouth... | reverse complement strand
GTGAGGTAGTTCTTTCTACTCATAGCTAAAGCTTTTTGGAACCACCTGCATAGCAGGTGGTTTTCGGTATACAATAAGTAAGGAGAACTTTTTAAGTTCTCCTTGTTTTTATTCTCTCAATTCCACAACGGTAACACCTGAACCACCTTCGCCCTGCTCACCTAAGCGAAAAGATTTGACATGGACATGATGCTGGAGTTGCCCGTGTATAGCCCGCCGCAGGGCTCCTGTTCCTTTACCGTGAATCAAATATACTCGACCTAAACTGCTTAAAACTGCCTCGTCTAAATATTTGTCAACCCTATCTAAAGCCTCATCTACAGTAAGGCCTCGCAGGTCTAGCTCGTTTGAAATCTCAGAGCTGCTACATCCTACAGCCTTTTTCAAACCAGGACTATAGGTAATAACTTCTTCTTTCTCATCAACCTCCCTTAAATCAGTAATACTTACATTTATTTTTAAAATTCCTGCCTGTACAAGTACTTCTCCCTGCTGATTAGGCAAGGTCTGAATTATTCCTTTTTGCCCCAGCGACTTAATTAAAACAGTATCTCCTATTTTTATTTTTTCTGGAGGCTTACTATCCTTTTCATATTTTGCACTTTGTTCCTCCAGATCCCGTTCAACTTTTCTTAGCTCTTCTTTAGCCTGTTGGGCAATTTTTTCTTGAGCCCTTATTGCCTCTTGAGTCAAATTACACCGTAATTCTGAAACAATATCTTCAGCTTGTCTTCTTGCTCCTCTAATAATACTTTCAGCTTCAGCAAGTGCTTTTTTAATGATGCTATCTTCCTTTTCTTTAAGAGCCAACCGTTCTTTCTTTAACTCACGCTTAAGCTGTTCTACCTCAGCCTTTAATAGTTTTATTTCTTCCCGCTCCTGCAAAGCAGCCCTTCTGTTTTCTTCCAGGTCTTGAATCATGTCAGAAATATGTAGTTCTTCTTGGGAGATATAATTTCTAGCATTGGAAATGATCTGCCTGGGTAAACCTAATTGTAAAGCTATTTCTAAGGCATTACTTCTGCCAGGCAAACCAATTAATAGCCTGTAGGTTGGTTTAAGGGAAACTACATCAAATTCAACGCTGGCATTTTTTACCCCGGGTGTACTATAAGCAAAAGACTTTAATTCACTATAGTGAGTTGTCGCTATGGTTTTAGCTCCAAGTCCATGAAAATATTCTAACAAGGCTCTGGCTAAAGCTGCCCCTTCTGTTGGATCAGTGCCCGCCCCCAGTTCATCAAGTAGAACTAAAGAATTACCAGTGACTTGATTCACAATATCTATAACGTTTTTTATGTGAGCGGAAAAAGTGCTCAACGATTGTTCAATACTCTGCTCATCCCCAATATCAGCAAAAATATGATCAAAGATAGCAACACTCGAGCCGACGTCAGCAGGAATATGTAAGCCGACTTGAGCCATTAAACACAATAGGCCTACAGTTTTTAAGCTTACTGTTTTGCCTCCTGTATTAGGGCCCGTTATGACTAGAGTGTGAAAATCATAACCTAATTCCAGGGTAATTGGAACAACTTTTCCTTTAATTAAAGGATGTCGAGCCTTTATTAGTCTTATCTGGCCACTCTTATTAAGCAATGGCTCAACTCCGTCCATTTTTTCACTTAATTTTCCCTTGGCAAAAATTAAGTCTAGGCGTCCCAAATTTTCAACAGTTCGTCTTAAATCATCTAATTGGCTACGTACTTTATTCGTCAAGTTTTGTAGAATGCGCGAAATTTCCTGTTTTTCTTGAATAATAACAGTTCTCAACTCATTATTTAATTCTACAACAGCGTTAGGTTCAATAAATAGGGTCGCTCCGCTGGAAGACTGATCATGAACAATGCCCGGAAAATGATTCCTATATTCTTGTTTTACAGGAATTACATATCTGTCTCCTCTGATGGTTATAAGATTATCCTGTAAAAACTTTTGATTAGCTTGGGAATGAATTATACTTTCTAACTTAGACTTTATCCTTTCATTAAGATTAATAATCTTTCTTCTCAACTGGGATAATTCAGTGGAAGCTTCGTCTCTAATATTTCCTTCTTGGTCAAAAGTCTTTTCAAATGTGGATTCCAGCTCAGGGAAGATAACAATTTGTTCAGCATGCTTTTTTATATTGGCATAAGATCCCTTCAATTCAAGGCAAAAACGGCGTAAACGTCGACCAGACCTGATAGTGTCGTCTATGGCTAAAAAATCTGACGGTTCAAGCGACGCTCCCAATTCAGCCCGTCTTAATTGACTTCTAATATCCCTGATTCCTCCTAAAGGTACATTAGGATATAGCCTCCATATTTCCCTGGCTTCAGTTGTCTCCTGTTGCCAGGTAGCTATTTGTTCGAGGTCTTGATTAGGTTTCAGCTGATCAACTAATTCTTTTCCTAAAGAAGAAGTACATAAACCAGCCAGTTGCTCTAAAATCCGAGGTAGTTCTAATTTTTCTAAGGTTTTTCGCACTACTACTCACCACTTGCAGTTAGAATCCTAATTATTATAGCACACCACGATAGTAATGTCCTTTTGTAAAGGAATCTTTCCAATAATGTTCTAATTGGTCTTTTAATTGGGATAATATTCTATCTGGGTTTTCTTTATGCTTGATAGCTTCTAGTCCTTTTTTGTAAGTAGTGACCACCAGCCCAATTTCTTCAGGCGAATATCTCCTGGCTTCGATTCTTAAACAGTTAACACCGAAGGTCATAAAACGCCCTAAATCCTCAAGTAAGCACAAGTCTTTAGAATTAAAGATATGCATACGACAAGCCGTATCCATTTCCAAGGGAAAAACTAAATTTAAACGGTCTTTTAAACCGTAATGTCTACCAAGGCAAGGCTTTGTACAAACAGTCTCAGCAGTTTTACCGCCTAACAGAGCACCCACAGCGCAATATTCAGAGATCATCAATGGCAATGATCCATGAATAATACATTCCTGTTGGACGGTTTCAGGTAAATTTAATTGTCTTAATTGTTCAAAGGACATTTCGGGAGATAAGGTAATACAAGTAACTCTATCATTCTGCATGAGAAATTTAAAGGCTAAAGAATTAAATACATTTAGAGGATAATCTAGATAGATTTTTTGCTTGTTCTTCATTTCGTTTAGCAATTCCAAAGTACCTAGATTACCGACTAAAAATCCATTTATTTTTTCCTGTTCAAACTTGTCAATGAGCCTTTCTATCTTCTCCCTTTCATTTTCCTGCCATAAACGAGGTAAAGCTATTACAAGCTCGGCCTTTTTCCCCTGAGCCATCTTAATAAGATCATGAATATTTTCCTCTTTTTTTCCCAAACTACGCCAGGGATATACATTAAGATAAATTCTATTTGCACCTGTAGCGACAGCTCTAATTCCTCCTTCAACGGTAGAGACAAAAACTGAAAGCACGGGAGAGTGAATAAGGTTGTTTTCCTTCCTTTCCAATCGCCTAACATAATGGAAAATCTCTTCATCAGAAACAATATTTTGCTTAACAGCATCCTTCCTAATTTTCTCTAGCTCAGCTACGGCCTGACGTCGTACCTCATTTAATTCACTTAGAGGAACCATTATATTTCCTTCCAGGTTACACGTAAGTTTAGTCAAATAATAAGGTGTATTTCCTAATCGTTCCAATTGTTCTTTTACTATTTCTAAAGTCAAAGGTCGTTTTATTGCTCTCTCAGTTATAAAAGATGTTTCAGCCTGGGCAACTCTACCTGCTTCATCAATGATTGTTAAAAGCAAAGGACTACCTTCTTTTGCCGTAACTTCCATCTTTACAGGAACCTTAAGGTCTGCTTCTTTATATTTGATAGTCTCTTGAGCTTTTTTCATAAGCTTGGCATCATAGGTTTTAAAAACCCTGTCACCAACAAAGACTTTCTCCTTAATCTCAATTGTTGCTTCTTGGTTTGCTTGAACTCTAGCAACAGGCTTACCATTAAGCCAGATTTTCTCTACAGTCAAGCCTTTCCGCCCACCATGAGTTACCCAAATTTCAATTCCGTCACCAATATTCAACTCTTCTGCTAATTTTATGGTTGCCTGATTTTTTTTAGGCTGAACAGAACTAATTCGTCCTAAGAAAATCCCCCTATTGTTCGGCCTTTTATAGCTCATTAAATCTGATCCTTGATATGCTTTGTAATAGCCGGATGTAAAATCCCGGTTAAAAATTTGGGCAAGTTCTTTTCGTTCCTCTTCACTGATTTTATAAGGTAAAATGCCTTCAAAATATCTGTCAAGAGCAGCTCGATATATTCTCGTAACCGTAGCCACATACTCTGGGCGTTTCATTCTACCCTCAATTTTTAACGATGTAACACCGGCTTCAATAATTTCAGGCAAAAATTCTATGGTACTCAAATCCTTCGGACTTAAGAGATGTTCCCCCACGCTGCCAAGTTCTATTCTCCTATTCCGGTCATCAGTTAAACCATATTTCAGGCGGCACGGTTGAGCGCATTTGCCTCTATTCCCACTTCTGCCACCGATCATACTGCTCATTAAACATTGTCCTGAATAACAAACGCACAGGGCACCATGAATAAAGGTTTCCAGCTCAAGTTTAGTTCTTTTCCTGATCTTTTTTATATTCTCCAAGGACATTTCCCTGGCTAAGACAACCCTGGAAACCCCGTATTTTTCCAGATAATTTATCCCAGAAGAATTATTAATGGTCATTTGCGTACTTGCGTGTACTTCCATAACCGGGAAGAGTTCCTTAAGCATTTTTAATAAACCTAGATCTTGAATAATAACGGCATCAATACCTAATTCACATAGAAATTTCAAATACCTGGCTACACTTTCTAATTCATTGTCGGCTATTAACGTATTTACTGTAACATAGATTTTTTTACCATTATGATGTATATAATTAGTTGCTTTAATTAAATCTTGATCGTCAAAATTACTGGCGTAGTACCTGGCACCAAAAGCTTTTCCGCCCAGATAAACAGCATCAGCGCCATTGTTAACCGCTGCAATCATTGCCTCAAAACTGCCTGCAGGGGCTAACAATTCAACATAGTTTTTAATCAAGATAATGCCCTCCACACCTTGTATTTAAATCCATAAATAAAGTTTTATTTATTATCACCAAAAAACCTGCTTTAAAACAAGCAGGTTTTCGATCAATTTCCTCGTTTGTATCTAATTAAGCCGGAACAACAGATCACTTCAATTCCTTTTTGTTCCAGTTTATCTAATAACAAATTCATGCCTAATGAATCACTGGACATATGACCGGCTATTACTACATTAAGATGATTCTTTTCTGCCTCTTTGCGATGTTTTTCACCAATATGCATGCCAACAATAGTTCCGACCCCAGCATTGGCTAACTTAGCAAAAGCATCATCTGAGCCACTTGTACCTCCTGTCATATCCACAAATATTTTTCCGGCTCTACGTTCTTTACTTCCCACAAAAATAGTCGGACCGGCATTTAATTTGATGGCTTCCTGATATTCTGGAATTTCTTTTAAGATTTTTAGAACGTCTCCGACTGTTTCAGGTTGACGTTCAGCAAACAGTTTCTCTAGAAATGTATTAACCATGTTGTCAGCAGGAGTATGGGCACAAATGAATGGGAGATCAAGAAGTTTAGCCGCATCAACAGTTTTATTGTGATTTAAGGGTAACATACCCCTTCTCACTTCAGAAATTCTACCTGCCATTATATCTTCAGCTATGTTGATGGGCACTCCCAACCGGTGTAAAACATCTTCCTGCAAGTGCATCACGTCAAATAAGGAGGCTAATGCTTTTCCTTCTGGATGATGAGCCAAGACAAGATCAATGTTTTGTCCTTTACTTCTCAAATTATCGGCCAAGAGCAATTCACCTATTTCAATGTCAATGCCAGCTAAAATAGTATTAACTTCCCTATTCTCATCGCCATATAAGATTCTCGAATCAGCATATGGATTTTTTAGACGCTCAACATCGAACTCTTCCTTTTCTTCTTGACTTAGATCCTGAAATTTTGCATTTTGGCGGGCTAAATATTTTTCAACTTCTTCTTTCCCCCTTGGGTCGTTTTCTATACCCAATTCAATAAATAGATCAAAAATCTCTTTGATTTTCACTTTTTCCACCTCTATTTAATATTATCAAAATATTTCATTGTATTTTAAAACTAGGGCTTTGAAATATATTGATTTCCTTTGATGTAAAAACGTAAAGGCCAATCCTTGGCTTGACTTATCCCAACCCGAGTAGATTCTACAATTTCAAAGACAGGTTCAGTTTTCTCTTGATAGAAACCAATAGGTCCGTCTATGGCACTTGAGCCGTTTAAACTATTATCTAGGCCTAAAGCTTGCATTAACTTGCCAGGTCCTGAGCACAAATCTTGAAGCTTAAGTTTATTGCGTTGTCTTTGCATATATTCAATCCCAAGCCTAGGCTCAATAGCCCGGAATAACACAGCCTCCGGTCTATCTAAGGCAGCAGTGGTAACATTCAAACAATAATATATACCATAGATAAGATAAATGTAAATCTTTCCTGCAGGACCAAACATTACTTTGTTACGCCGAGTACATCCCCTGGCTGAATGACAAGCCGGATCTCTTAAACCTAAATATGCTTCTGTTTCTACAATTACTCCTCCGACAGGTCCAGCAGGACCATCAAATATTAACCACTTTCCCAAAAGCTCTTTGGCTACAATTTCAGTATCCCTCTCAAAAAAATTCAACTCAAGCCTCTGCATGGAAATCAAATCCATTGACCAGCTTTCACCGCCTAAACAACTTTCTTAAATTGTCAAGCTCTAAAGTATTAATCACATCCGCTCTTTCTAGCCAACCTCTCCTGGCTGTAAGAATACCATACTTTATGTCGTCAAGTCTAGCTATGTCGTGAGCGTCAGTATTAATGGCTATTGGAATATCATATTCCTGCACAGCTTTTTTAACATGATCAGCATTTAAATCTAGTCGATCAGGAGAAGAGTTAATTTCTAAAACCTTCCCTTCCTTTTTAGCTAATTCGAAAAATCGATCAAAGTCCACATTATATGGTTTTCTTCTACCTAAAATTCGACCGGTAGGATGAGCTATGATATGTACATAAGGACTTTTTAGTGCCGCTTCAAGTCGAGCATAAATCTTCTCCTCTTCCTGTCGTAAGCCAGTGTGAATTGAAGCGATAACAACATCACAATTTTCTAATATTTCGTCTGGATAATCCAGACGCGCATCCTGCAATATGTCCATTTCCACCCCTGCTAAAATTTTAAAATCTTCATAGTTTAAATTTAATTGGTTGATATATTCATGCTGTTTCTTTAACCTCTCAATGGATAATCCATTAGCTATTGCTAGGCTTCGAGAATGATCAGTAATCCCAATATATTTATATCCTCTGTTCCGTGCAGCCTCAGCCATTTCCTCAATGTCATTCAACCCGTCACTCCAGCTAGTATGCATATGTAAATCGCCTTTTAGATCACTTTTCTCGATTAAACTAGGAAGCTCTCCTTTGACGGCAGCTTCAATTGCCTCTTTATTTTCCCTGAGCTCCGGTGGAATATATTGCAGCTTTAAGGTATCATAAATAATTTCTTCATTCTCAACAAGTATCCTCTGTTTCTGTTTAATATCGTACAAATCATATTGATCAAGACAGTAGCCAATTTTTTCAGCATATACTTGTAAGGCTTTAATAAATTCAGTCGAGCCTGTAAGATAATGTAAGACCAGCCAATAATTAGCCGGTTGAACTAAGGTAACAGTAACTTTAATGCCTAGCCAGGTAAGCACAGTGTTTTTCTTAGTACCGGAAGTGATAACTTCTTTTACTTGAGGATGCTTTTGTAAAATCTCTCTCACCAAGTCAGGCTGAACGGTACTGATAAGTAAATTTATCTCTTCTATAACTTCCTCGGCTCTGCGTAAATTTCCACATATAGAACCATTGTTTACTCCTGGTACCTTTAATAAATCGTGCAAGAAAGTCATGGCCACCGGCCTGGCAATTCCGATCGGTATGCCATTAAGCTGGTTTTGTTCAAGCATTTCGATTCCACGTAAAATATTAAGTTCTGTTTTACTGCCTAACCCGGGCAAATTACGAATTTTTTTATGGATTGCTGCTTCCTTTAATTCCTGAACAGTAGTTATACCTAATTCCCTTAAGATTAGGCTTATTGTTTTTGGTCCCACGCCGGGAATAGTCAACATTTCTCGCAAGGCTAAAGGTATTTCCTTTTTTAATTGCTGATGTATTTCACATTTACCGGTCGTTAGTAATTCTTCAATGTTTTCGGCAATTGTTTTTCCTATACCGGGTAGGACTTTATGCTTACCTTGACGATATAGCTCAGCAATATCTACAGTCAGATGCTTTATCGTTTTTGAAGCTTTGCGGTAAGCACGTATTTTATAAAAATTCTCATTGCCTTTGAGCTCAAGTAAATCAGCTATTTCCCAAAAGATCCAAGCTATTTCTATATTAGTCAAAGGCTATCACCTCTTGCAACATCTTTATCATCATAGTTTACCCGAAGACAAAGCATAAATGTATGTAAATTAACTAGCTTAATAAAAAACGCTTTACCTCTGAGGTAAAGCGTATATTTATCATTTAGCTTCCTCAATCAGTTTGAGTAGCCCCTCATAATCTTCCCGCAGTTTACACAACTCATCAGCTAAATTCAAAGCAGTTAATATTGCAACTTTGGTAGAAGGCATAGTTCTACTGCCACTGGCAATCTGCTGCATTTTAGAATCAACTAAATTAGCTAATTTTACAACATATTCAGGAGACTCGTTAGACTTTATTACATACTCGGCACCGTTTATGTTTACTTTAACTCTCGTAATTTTATCATCATTAGGCCCCAAACTTTAGCCCCCCTTTATCAAAACATTTTTACCTATCTGCAGCCAATTCATTCTTCACTTAATCAATAATTCCTCTTCTTAGGAGCGCAATTTAGCACCAAAACTATTTTGTAGCTCTTGTTGAATACGATTATGGATCTCTGCTACTTCTTTATCAGTCAAAGTTCTGTCTTTAGCTTGGTAAACCATGTTATAAGCCATACTCTTAAAGCCTTCTGGTATTTGCTCCCCTTTATAAACGTCAAACAAGCGGTATTGAACCAAATACTCCCCGCCTACTACCCCAATTTTTTGCTCTACTTCACTGCTAGCTATTTCTTCCGGAATAATTAAAGCCATATCTCGTTCAACTGCAGGAAATTTAGGTAATGCTTCATATTGTTTAAACTTTAAGAAACCAGCTACTAGCGGATCTAATTTTAATTCGAACAACCAAACCTTTTGATCAATACCGTATTCGTCTAACACTAAAGGATGAATTTCACCAATTACTCCTATTAGTTCACCTTTAAGTAAGATTTCAGCTGTTCGTCCTGGATGAAAAGTCTGGCAATTATTAGCCTGCACGAAATCATATTCTTTCTGATTTAATTTATTTAAAAACTCCTCAACTATTCCTTTCAAATAGTAAAAGTCATATTTTTCAGCAGGTCGGTTCCAAGCCTTTCTGGTTCCTCCGCTTATTAAAACAGCTAATCTTTCTTCTTCAAGAGGCAAATCATTATCTCCTTGAGGAATGAAGACCTTACCAACTTCAAATAACGCTAAATCAAGTTGGCGGCGATTAATATTTCTACTTGCTACTTCGAGCATTCCGGGAATAAGCGTAGTGCGCATTACGTTTTGCTCGTCACTAAGGGGATTTTTTATCGCAAGACAATTTCGCCATGGATGGCCTTCTTCCAGTCTAATTTTATTGAAAGACTTAGCCCCAATAAAACTGTAAGTTATAATTTCTTTTAATCCCAAACCAGTCAAAATTTCTTTAGTTTTTTCTATTAAACCATGGATGGGAGTTTTCGTGCTTTGAGTCATAGTGCTTTGAGGCATTGTTGTCGGAATATTATCATAGCCATATAGCCTGGCTATTTCTTCAATCAAGTCTATTTCCAAAGTAATATCACGTCGATAGTAAGGAATGGATACTTTAAACAAATCCTCCCCGATCTCTTCACAATCAAATGATAGGCGTCTAAAATATTGTAACATTTCTTGTCTGGAAATATTTGTACCCAAAATAAAGTTAGCTCTACTCGGCCTAAATTGGATAGTAGTAGGCTCAACATTAGTTGAATAAACATCGATCTTGCCAGGTACAGCTACTCCGGCACCAAGTTGTTCTATTAAATCTACCGCTCTATTGGCAGCATCCAACGAACCAGCAGGGTTAATTCCTTTTTCGTATCTGCTTGAGGCTTCAGACCGTAGCCCAAGTTTACGTGATGTTCTTCTTATACTGGCTCCATCAAAATAAGCAGACTCTAATAAAATGGTTTTTGTGTTTGGAGTGATCTCTGAATCAAGACCACCCATGACACCGGCTATGGCCACAGGACCGGTTGCATCAGCAATTACCAGCATGTCTTCATCTAAGGTTCTTTTGTTTCCGTCCAAGGTTACAAGTGTTTCATTTGATTTGGCTCGACGAACAATTATTTTATGTTGAGCTAGTTTATCATAATCAAAAGCATGTAAAGGCTGGCCCATTTCCAACATAACAAAATTAGTGACATCAACTATGTTATTGATTGAACGCATTCCGGCAGCTTGTAAACGGTGCTGAAGCCACAGAGGTGATGGGCCTATTTTTACATTCTTTACTATTCTGGCTACATAACGATGACACAAATTCTTATCTAGCACTTCAACTGTTGCTAATTGGTCAATGGCTTCATTGTTACCCTCCTTCGATATACTAGGTAACTTTAAAGAAGAAGAAGTTATAGCGCTAACTTCCCGGGCAAGGTTTATCATGCTTAGACAATCAGAACGATTCGGAGTTAATTCCAGTTCGATAACTTGATCGTCCAAACCTAAAACCTCTTGGATGGGTTGACCAAGCTTAGTATCTGAAGGTAAACTCATAATTCCGTTTTGCTCATCTTCCGGCAAGCCTGTAGGATCTAAACCTAGCTCTTCTGCAGAACATAACATACCATGGGATTCTACACCGCGGAAAACGGCTTTTTTAATACTGGTACCTCCAGGTAACTCAGCGCCCACTAAAGCTACCGGAACTTTCATGCCCTTTTTAATGTTTGGCGCTCCTGTAACAATAGTCAGCGGTTCAGTATTATTTCCAACATTAACTAAACAAACGACCAATTTATCCGCATCCGGATGAGGTTTGACCTCTAAAATCTCGCCTGAAACAACGTTAGATATGCCCTTACCCAGGTCAGTAACAGAATCAACCTCTAATCCTGCCATCGTTAAACGCTGAGCAAGTTCTTCAATTGATATGTTAAGGTCAACGTAGTCCTTTAACCATTTCACAGATACTTGCATGAACCCAACCTCCTAGTTAAAACTGACTTAAGAAACGCACATCGTTTTCAAAAAGAAGGCGCAGATCATCTATACCATATTTCAACATGGCAATCCTCTCCACACCCATGCCAAAGGCAAAACCGGTAACTTCTTCAGGGTCGTAACCAGACATTTGCAAGACCCTTGGGTGAACCATGCCACTGCCTAATATTTCAATCCAACCTGTATCTTTACAAAGGTTGCAGCCACGACCTCCACACTTAAAACATGAAATATCTACTTCTGCACTAGGTTCTGTAAAGGGAAAATAACTTGGTCTTAAGCGAATCTGTCTCTCTGCACCAAACATCTGCCGGGCAAAAGTTAATAAAGTTCCTTTCAGATCTGCAAAAGTAATTTTCTTATCAACCAGCAAACCCTCTACCTGGTGAAACATGGGAGAGTGGGTAGCGTCATCATCTCGTCTAAACACCTTACCGGGAGCTATTATTTTAACCGGGAGTTCAGGAGTCATGGCTTGCATCACTCTTGCCTGCACAGGAGAAGTATGAGTTCTTAATAATATTTCATCGGTTATGTAAAAGGAATCTTGCATGTCCCGCGCAGGATGATCCTTCGGTATGTTAAGGGCTTCAAAATTATAATAATCAAGTTCAATTTCAGGTCCTTCTGCAACAGCAAAGCCCATGCCGGTAAATATAGCCTTTATCTCCTCTAAAATTAGAGTCAATGGATGTTTATTTCCTGAAACGAAAGGTTTTCCAGGCAAAGTTACATCGATCACTTCAGCCTCAAGTTTTTTCAAAAGAGCTTGTTGCTGTAATTCCCCGCTTTTGACAGTTAAGCATTGCTCAAGACTATCTCTCACCTCATTTGCCAACTGTCCAATGATCGGTCTTTGGGCTGGGTCCAAGGAACCCATTCCCCTCAAAACCTGGGTTAACAGTCCTTTTTTTCCTAGGTATTTTATCCGTAATTCATTTAATTCTTCTAGGCTTTGAGCGCTGTCCAGCTCTAATCTGCCCTGTTCCCGTATTTTAAGTAGTTCTTCCCGCATCATTATCCTCCTTTTCACTAAACCATCCAATAAAAAAAGCCCTCATCCTAAGGGACGAAAGCTTACTTCCGCGGTACCACCCAAATTAATTGTTAAATTAACCAATTCACTCATTTTCAAATCCTTTTAACGGTGGATACCGGCATCACCTACTATCAGACTGGCTGAGTTCAGCTTGCTATTCCCGGGGGAAATTCGCAGAAAAACCTAATAGTACTTTCAGTCTACGGTACTATTTCCCTGGCAAGGTTTTTTTACCTACTACTTATCCCGTTCATAATATTTCGCAACTATTGAATAATTAATTTTCGATACATAATATAGGCTATTACTGAACCTGTTTTTTCAAAAATCCTCCAAAAAATCTCGGCGGGTAACAACAACAGCACCACTACCTTTCTCACTTCTTTTGGGGGAACTAATTTAAGTTGATTATAACATAAGGATAAATCCCTTTGCAAGGCAACATAAATAAACTAAGCTAAAGGCTTCAGGTTATTCTGGCGAACAATATCGTAGACTAAAATACCGGCGGCAACTCCTGCATTTAAGGATTCAACTTTGCCTAACATTGGAATTTTTAACAGCAGGTCAGCATTATCCTTAAACAACATGGACGGTCCATTGTTTTCGTTACCTATAGTTAAGGCAATTGGTCGTTTTAAAGCGGCTTCATAATACATAATTTGACCTTCTAAATCAGCTACAGCTATTTTATATTTCTTCTGTTTTAACAAGGCAATTAAAATTTCGTCACTTTCAACCGGTAAAACAGGTAGGAAAAATATTCCGCCCATACTTGCCCGTACAACTTTTGGATTGTAAATATCTACGCTGCCTTTGGTCACCAACACTCCGCTGGCGCCTGCAGCCGATGAAGTACGGATTATGGTGCCTAAGTTACCCGGATCTTGAATACCGTCAGCAATAACAACCACCTGGGGCTCAGTATCCAAAATATCTTCTAATGAGTACTTTTTTTGGCGAATTACTAGTATTACCCCTTGAGGATTTTCTGTCAGAGCCAATCCCTGAAAGAGACAGTCTTCTACTTCTAAAATTGGCACGCTTTTATGAACCTGAGCAAGCAATTCCTTAGCCTCAGGTTTATCTTGAAAACCAGAATTAATTAAAACTGATTGGAGCTCAAAATCTGACCTCAAGACGTCTTCAAGGTTACGAATTCCCTCAAGAATAAATAAACCAGTTTTATCTCTATATTTTCTTTGGCTCAGTTGCCGCACTAATTTTACAAACCTGTTTTCCTTGGAGCAAACCCTATTTATCATTATAAACTCCTCTTAATAAAACATTTTTACTTGGTGATGAGCAAGTATCTTACAAGTCATTAATTTTTAGTATCACCAATTTATAAAGGAATAGGTAAGCCTTATCGTAAGTAGCAAAAAGGTGACTGTTAAGTCACCTCTAAGCATTAATATTTTGTTTAGCGATTTCTACAAGATTGCTAAAAGCCTGAGCGTCATTAACGGCTAGATCAGCCAGCATTTTTCTGTTAATCTCAACGCCTGCATGTTTTAGACCGCTAATAAACCTGCTATATGATAACCCATGCAGTCTTGCAGCAGCATTAATTCTGGTAATCCAAAGTTTACGAAAATCACCTTTACGTTTTTTTCTATGGGCATAAGCGTAAGCTAATGCTTTCATTACCTGTTGGTTAGCCGGCCGGAAAAGTTTAGATTTTGCACCTCTATATCCTTTGGCTAGCTTGAGAATCTTTTTGTGACGACGATGAGCTGTAACTCCTCTTTTAACGCGAGCCATTATATTAGACCTCCTTCAATCGATTATGCGTATGGTAATAACTTAGCAACACGTTTTTGATCAGCTTTGGAAATCAAAGTTGATTTTCTTAAATTGCGTTTTCTTTTAGGGGATTTTTTCTCTAAAATGTGACTTTTATATGCATGATATCTTTTAAATTTTCCGCTTCCAGTCACTTTAAATCTTTTAGCAGCACCCCTATGGGTTTTCATCTTTGGCATAACGTGACCTCCTAATTCATTTTTTGATAAATCTATTCATGTTTAGGTGATAGAATCATTGTCATATTCTTACCATCAACATTCGGAGCTTTTTCAACTACAGCTATATCGCTTAATTGGTCAGCAAGTTTTTGACAAATTGCTTTACCAAGTTCAGCATGTGAGATTTCACGTCCTCGGAACATAACAGTAACTTTAACCCTGTCACCGTCTTTTAAAAACCTGGCAGCATTTCTGGCTTTTACTTGAAAGTCATGTTCCTCAATGCCTAAACGGAATTTTACTTCCTTAATGTTGATAACCTTTTGCTTCTTTCGTGCTTCCTTTTCCCTCTTGCTTTGCTCAAAGCGATATTTACCATAATCAATAATTCGGCAGACAGGTGGTTTGGCAGCCGGAGCAACTTCTACTAAATCCAAGCCTTGTTCCTGTGCAATTCTCAGAGCTTCTTTAATAGGTACAATTCCTAACTGTTCTCCGTCTGTAGAGATAAGGCGGACTTCCCGAGAACGGATTTCCTCATTAACTCTCAAATCTTTACTAATAATTTTTCACCTCCAAAAGGTATAGCATCAAAAAAGCGGATGCTCTCAAAGCATCCGCACGGTAAACAAACTAAATTTGTTCTCTCCCTATTTAACCTTAAATGCTCCAGCGCAATAAGGTGAGAAGCGGATGGCTTCTACTTGAACTTAACAATATAGAGTATAGCAATTTAGCGAGCAAAGGTCAACTATTTTTTCCCAAATATTTAAGCTTTGCTAGCAATTTCCTCTGAAAGTCTCTTAATCAATTCCTCAATTTTTACTGAACCGATGTCCCCTTCAGTCCGTTTCCGAACAGAAACGGTTCCTTCTTCCATTTCTTTATCACCGATTACAAGCATATAAGGAACTTTTTCTAATTGAGCTTCCCTGATCTTGTAGCCAATTTTTTCATTGCGGTAATCTATCTCACATCTTATACCTGCCACTTCAAGTTCATTTTTAAGTTCTTCAGCATAAGCATGTTGGCGATCCGTAATCGGCAGTATTTTTACTTGAACTGGAGCTAACCAGGCAGGAAAAGCCCCGGCATAATGTTCAATCAATATACCTATAAATCTTTCAATACTTCCTAAAATAGCTCTGTGAATAACAACAGGTCGATGCTTTTGCCCGTCCTCTCCGATGTAGGTTAAGTCGAATTTTTCAGGCATCTGAAAATCTAACTGGATAGTTCCGCATTGCCAATCACGACCCAAAGAATCCTCTAAATGGAAGTCAATTTTAGGACCGTAAAAAGCACCGTCTCCTTCATTTACAGTATAGTTTATTTCTTTCTCTTCAAGTGCTTTACGCAAAGCATCAGTAGCTAATTCCCAAATTTCATCCGATCCCATTGCTTTTTCAGGTTTAGTTGATAATTCCACACGATACTTAAACCCAAAAACGCTATAAATATAGTCAACCAAACTGATTACTTTTTTAATTTCTTCGGTTATTTGAGAAGGAAGCATGAAAATATGAGCATCATCCTGAGTAAAAGATCTGACTCTCATCAAGCCATGAAGAACGCCTGACTTTTCATGTCTGTGAACCAGACCCATCTCAGCCATACGTATGGGAAGTTCTCTGTAACTATGTTGTTCAGTCTTATAAACTAGCATAGCACCAGGACAGTTCATAGGTTTAATAGCATAATCCACGTCATCAATTTTAGTAAAATACATATTTTCTTTATAATGATCCCAATGGCCTGATCTTTCCCACAAAGAACGGTTTAAAATAACCGGAGTTTTAATTTCTAAATAGCCCCATTTGCGGTGTACTTCCCGCCAAAAGTTTTCTATTTCGTTTCTCAGAACCATTCCTTTAGGATGGAAGAACGGAAAACCTGGCCCCTCATCCTGAATAGAAAATATGCCTAACTGGGTACCTAATTTTCTATGATCTCTCTTTTTGGCTTCTTCAAGTTTAGCCAAGTATTCATCTAACTGGCTTTTTTTAGCAAAAGAAGTTCCATAGATTCTTTGCAGCATTTTATTTTTTTCGTTACCACGCCAATAAGCGCCAGCTAAACTCATAAGTTTAACTGCTTTAATCTTCCCTGTTGATGGTACATGGGGACCGGCACACAAATCTAAGAAATCCCCTTGCTTGTAAGTACTGATAATCGCATCCTCCGGCAAATCGTTGATTAACTCAACCTTATACTTTTCCCCTGCTTTTTCAAATATTTTCAAAGCTTCTTCACGAGAAACCTCTTGTCTTTCAAAAGGATAATCGGCTTTAATGATCTGTTCCATCTCTTTCTCAATAGCTTTCAGATCTTCCGGAGTAAAAACATGCTCAGTATCAAAATCATAATAGTAACCATTTGTGATGGAAGGACCAATACCAAATTTTACATCCGGAAAAAGGCGTTTAACAGCTTGAGCCATAATGTGTGCACTACTATGGCGATAAGCATCCTTGCCTTCTTCGTCTTCAAAGGTATATATTTCCAGTTGACCGTCTTGCTCGAGTTTTGTACTCAAATCCACCATCTTATTGTTCCATTTAGCAACGAGAGCCTCTTTTCCTAATTTTGAGCTTAGGGCTTTAGCAACTTCCTGGATAGTAATTCCTTTAGGAAATTCCTTCACCGCTCCATTTTTTAAGGTAATTTTTACAACTTCCACAAAAATCCACTCCTATTATTATTCTAAAAAAATCTGTCAACCTAAATAAAAAAACAACCATCTTCCTAAGAGACGGTTGTTTCCGCGGTTCCACTCTCATTAGAAAAGCAAAGCTTTTCTCCCTCTTAGCTTTAACGCAGCATACGCCAAAACTTACTACTACTTCAGCTTTGGAACTCCAGGGTGGTTTTCGCTGTGTCTCAACTTAAAGAATACTTTCAGCCTCAGGTATTCTCTCTCTAATAAGCGAAGACAAGCTACTTTCCCTCTCACGGTCTTCAAGTATTGTACTCTATCAGCTATACTAATTATAGCTTTTGACCAATAGGCTGTCAATTCATATAGTTTGTGATAATATACTGACTATTAGTTGGACAATTCCGATTAAGAAGCCTAAAACCCCGCCTAATACTTCAATATGCCGTAATTCCTTCTTTGCTACATCAAGCACAATCCGTTCTAAACTGTCCCAATCCATCTCGTTTATCTTATTTTCAATTATTTGAGAAAAACTAAATTGTTTTTTGATTTCTTCAGTTATTTGACCAGAGTATTGCTCAACCAAATCAGGCAACTCACGGGCCAAAGCATCAGCTACCAAAGAAGCCAAAAGGTCTCTAAGCGCATTGGGTATAAGATGAGGTATTTTTTTTACTATAGTCTGTTTTAAGATAGGAGCAATAAGATCTACAGCCTTATCTATAAACTGATTCGTCTTAAGTATTTCAACAATATCATCTATGGAAATCAATTCTTGCTCTATTACTTGTCCTATTGAATGAGCTATTTCACTCTTTCTTTTCGGTATCAAACCTTGAAGGGAGTAATTAACAAAAGGAAGCTTAACAGGGTTATAAGGACGAAAAAGCATTTTAATCGCTAAGACATTGGTAATCCAACCAATTATCGCTCCAATAAGTGGAATTAAAGTATAGCTAACTATTGCCATGGTGCTAACCTCATTAATTTATTTACTACAAAATATAACAAATCTTTTACACAGAAGCAAATGCTTTATTTTCCAAACCGGATCCTATTAAAAAAGGGACCCTCTAAAGGATCCTCCTTTACAATTCAAATTTTGAACTTTTGCACTTAGGGCAACCTTCACAAACAATTACCCTCTCCCCAAATACATTTTGGATTGTCGTAACTGTATTCTTAGTTTGTTTACATTTAACCGCATGTAAGATAATTCTTTTTGGAGCAATAGTTATTAAAGCACTGATAAGAAGATCGTCATAATTTATTTCATCTGTTGGTAAATCAACGATTAAACCTTCCAAATACTCATTACTTATTACATTTTCATTACCATCATAGAGAGTAAACAATCCTGAAGGTTTTAATAAAACATGAACTAAATCAATTCTAGGATCTTGGATATCAACAAAATAGCGTAGCAAACGAATAAACTCATTATATTCTTTTTCCATTAAAAAATCATCTACAGCTTTGTTTACAACATCTTCTAAATCATTTAAGTATTCTTTCAGGCGAAATTTAATAAACCCCTCTATAATTAAATCATCATTATTTTCTAGATAATCCAATACTTTTAACAAAACTTTGTTTTTCCGCTGAATATGGTCATCATTTCTTAAGATATCCAAGGCTTTTTCTAAGATGATATTTTTTTCTTCAATTGTAAAATAAGAATAATTATTTTTTATTATTCTCGCTACAAGGTTTTCTTCCCATTTAGCGATCACTAAATCCGAGATTATTTTTGCCACGTATTGTTTGAAAGTCGTTCTCAAATTATTCGAATTTACATTTTTATTAGCTTCAATATCGTACCCTAAAAAAGTATAATCACCGCTAGCCTTTTCATGAAAATTAATCTGCACACCTTCAGCCTGCAATAACTTGAATTCGTTATCAAGTTTATTGCGGATGAAATCGATGTGACGCGTACTTCCAATCGATATAAGCGACACCGTTTTCACCCCTTTCTCTAACTATTATATGAGCAGAAAAATAATTGTATACAGTTAGTTGGCTGAATAAAAGCTATCAAAGTTAGCAGTGAAAGTTAACAAATTTAGAACAAATAAAAACACCTGAAATACTAATTTCAGGCGTTTAATAAAGTCATCTATAAAAGATTTGGTGGTCGCTACTGGACTTGAACCAGTGACCCCTTGCATGTCAAGCAAGTACTCTAACCAGCTGAGCTAAGCGACCAACAACACTTAGATTATAACACAGGAAAGGACAAAATTGCAAGATTTTTGAGCCGGGAATAACCCGGCTCTTTAATTTAGATATGTATGCTTTTACCATGAACACCTTCAGCAGCTTCCATAAGCGTTTCAGCTAAAGTAGGATGAGCGTGAATAGTTTTGGCTAATTGTTCGGAAGTTAATCCCATATTGACAGCTAATGTTGCTTCGGCAATAAGGTCGGTTGCATGAGGACCCATGATATGAACTCCTAGTACCTTATCTGTCTCTTTGTCAGCAATAAATTTAACCATACCGTCTGTTTCACCTAAGCAGACAGCCTTTCCACAAGCTGTGAATGGGAATTTGCCAACGTTAATGGCCATTCCTTGTTGTTTGGCCTGATCTTCAGATATACCCACACTGGCAATTTCCGGTGCAGTAAAGATACAGGATGGTACAGCATTATATTTCATTTTTTCTCTCTTACCACCAAAGAGATTTTCAACTAGAAGAATTCCTTGGGCACTGGCAACGTGAGCCAATTGAATCTTGTTCGTAACATCTCCTATGGCATAGATACCAGGTACGTTTGTTTCCATGTAGTCATTTACCAGGATTTCTCCCTTAGGCCCTAATTCTACTCCTACTTCTTCCAGGCCTAACCCTTTGGTGTTAAATGTTCTACCAATACTTATTAGAACTTTTTCGGCTGTGAGCACCTCGCCGCTTTCCAGTTCAGCAGAAACACCGTTTTCAGTTTCTTTTACAGCTGTTATCATTGCTTTAGTTTTTACTGTAATCCCACGTTTTTTGAGTAAAAGAGCAAATCTTTTAGTTAATTCACTGTCAACCATAGGCAGGATTGAAGGCATAGCTTCGACAATAGTAATTTTTGAACCTAAAGCTGCAAAGATTGTGGCAAATTCACAGCCAATAACCCCACCGCCAATAATAAGCAAGCTTTCAGGAATAGATTCAATATTTAAGATTTCATTACTTGTGATTACAGTTTTCCCGTTATATCCAAGGGAAGCAATCAAAGCCGGTTCAGAACCGGTTGCTAAAATTATGTTTTTACCTTCAATTTTTTCAACACTGCCGTCTTGTTTTTGAACCTCAACCATGCTGTTACTCAAAACCTTGGCAGTTCCGGAAATTAAATCAATTTTATTTTTCTTAATTAAATAATTTACTCCGGTAAGCATATGCTTGACAACTGCATCTTTTCTAGCCATAATTTGACCAAAGTCAATCTTGTAATTCTCAACTTGAAGTCCGAAATTTGCTGCGTTTTTAATATTCTCTAGCACCGAAGCACTTGCAATCAAGGCCTTTGTGGGAATACACCCTCTGTTTAAACAGGTACCACCCACAGAGTCTTTTTCTACTAAGGCCACCTTTGCCCCGAGCTGAGCAGCACGTATGGCCGCTACATACCCTCCCGGGCCACCTCCAATAACAATTAAATCATAACTCACAACTTCGCACCCCTTTGTAAAAATTAAGTAAACAAAATTCCAAAGAAATTATACTACTTTCTCTAAAAGAACTCAAAAAATATTTAAAATGTCAACCGTTAGAAAGTGGCAAATAAAATTATCGATGCATAATTTAATCACACAAGATACTTAATACTTATTTAGGAGGTATGTTTATGAAACTGGGACATGTCAAAAAAGTTTTTCCAGGAGGAAATACTTCACAAGGTTTTTATTCTTTTTACGATTACATACTCCACCCAGAAGCAAAAAGGCTTTTCATTCTTAAAGGTGGTCCTGGCGTCGGTAAATCAACTCTGATGAAGCAAGTAGGAGAAACAATGCTTGCTAAAGGATATGACATTGAATTTCATTATTGTTCATCAGATAATAGTTCTCTTGATGGGATAGTGATTCCTGCATTACAAGTTGGAATTATTGATGGTACAGCACCCCACCCAGAGAGTTCCTAATACAAAATACTTCCTATAACAAGCGTACTCGTAATTCTTCCCCTGTCAAGGGTGACAAATAGGCTGGCGGAACGTCAAAAATGGTTTTAGCTCCATATTGCTCCTGCCGGTAAAAGCGATATGCTGCCCGGGCGTATGCCACAAGTACACTTGCTGTAAATTCCGGGTTACTATCTAATTTTAAGGAGTATTCAATAATATGTTTGTGAGCTTCCTTTGTTCTACCACTTCGAATAACAAAGCCTCCGTGAGGAATTTTAGAATGTTTGGCCCTTAGTTCGTCTTCCGAAATGAAAATCACTTCCGTATCATAATCAGCAAAATAATGAGGCATATTTTTAATTTCTTGCTCAATCCGATTTAGATCAGCTCCTTCTTCAGGAACAACAAAGCATTGACGAAAATGTTTTTCTCTGGTCGTTAAATGAGGATTTTCTCCCCTTCTCACTGCTTCAATTGCCTTTTCCTTCGGAATGGTATACTGAACACCGGCTTTAACACCTTTTACTCTCCGGATTGCATCGGAATGTCCCTGGCTAACACCTTTTCCCCAAAAAGTATAAGTCTCCCCATCTGGAAGAATGGCTTCTGCCAACAAACGGTTTAGCGAAAAAAGTCCAGGATCCCAACCTATTGAAATAATACTGGTTCTTTTTGCGTCCCTAGCGGCTTTGTCGACAGCAGAGAAATATTCAGGTATTCTGGCATGTGTATCAAAGCTGTCAACTGTATTAAACATTTGAGCAATCTGCGGGCCCTGCTCCGGTAAATCAGACATGGAGCCTCCACAAAGTATCATGACATCTATTTTACCAATATATTCTTTAAGCTGGTTTACACTTTCCACTTTCGCATCAGAATTTTCCAAAGTTATTTTACTAGGGTCTCTTCTAGTAAACACCGCCTTTAATTCCATATCCGGTTGGCTTAGGAGTGATGCTTCAACACCTTTTCCTAAATTTCCATATCCCACTATGCCCACATTAATTTTAGAGTTCATAATCTTCCTCCTTTAATTATCGGATTCATACATTTCTATTTTAGGAGATAATTATAACTATTTTTTCCTTTGATTAAAATAATTAACTGAGAAAATTTACAAAAGCAAAAAAGCGGCTAGCTCTTCACTAGCCGCTTGTCGCCTGTAAATTTATCTTGCCATGGTATTTTCGATTGTTTTCTTACTAAATACAACAACAGGATAGAGCAAAAATACAACAATAGCGTTTACAACAGTAGCCGGTAAAACAACTGTAGAGAACAACAACATGAACGGAGCCGGTAAACCAACAATGAAGAAAGTACAAATTAAAAATGCTGTTCCACTGATGATCGTACCAACAATCCCAACTACGAGAGAAAGTATTTTAGAATTAACCTTTTCATTTAACAATTTAATTAAAAGAAAAACTAAAGTTGTCGTAATTAATTTATCAATAATATTTGGCAATTGTCCGCCTGGCATCGAAGTGGTCAAAGCACTTAAAAGTCCTGCAAGGACACCAGCTAAAGCTGCAGTTTTGGGATTTTTATACATCATTAATATGATGAACAACATACTTAACAGCAAATCTGGTTTGATTCCACCACCATAGCCAGGTATAACTAAGTGTAAAACCGTACCAATAGCTAACAACAACGCAACTTGCACAGAATCTCTTAAACTCAACTCATCTCACCTCATCAATTATTAAACTGTAGGGCTCTCAACTCTACTCAGCTCGTCTCCTCCTTTCCAGAGATTCCTGCCACTACTTAAAATCATTATATTCTTAACTATTTGGTATGACAATATGAAATTTATAAAAATTGTATTTAAAATTGCTAGGCTAGTTAACTCTTTCTCTCAAGTCTTTTCCCACCAACCATTTTTTGCAAATCTGTGATACTGCGCCGGCTAAAGGTTGTTGAAACAGCATAGCTAAAGTTATTGGTATTGCTACCGTTGATGGAAAATAAGCCAAAGCCAGTAAGGAACCAAAGGTGATGTTGCGCATACCTATGGTATAAATCATGGCTTGGCTAATACCGTTTTCTTCTTGCTTACTAATTATTCTGGAAGCTAGAAAACCTAATAAATAGCCAAAAGCTACAAGTAAAAATACTACTAAAAGTAACTTGATAATCCCGTAGTCCCAGTTTATATCGGAAGCAATCATAATGGAATTAAAGAAAATAACTAAAAATAAAGCAACTTTGGAAGTAAAACCTCCCGTTGACTCTACAAAGTGTTTTAACTTAGCTTTGGTAAACTCATTAACGACCATTCCGAGAATAGTTGGAATGGTCACCATGTTAAGGAGTTGAAAAACCATCTGGCTATAATCCAGTTCGACAGAATGACCGGCAATAATATATAAAGTAAGCGGCAGAACAATAGGTACAAGCAAAGTATCCAACGTGACTACAACGATAGCCAAAGCAACGCTTCCCTCTGTTAGAGAAGTCCAGATTATGGATGTTACGCCAACAGGAATGCAAGCAGCAATTAGAAGGCCTAAACGGGTTAAATAATTGGTTGGGTAAAGGACCCAGCCTATTACCCAAGCAATTGCAGGAACTACTATGTGAATTTGGGTAAAGATCCATAAAGGTACCCACGGCCTGGTTAATATCTGATAAAAATCTTTAAAGCTGGTTCCTAGGGCTGAGATAAAGCTCATATATGCAAAAAGAACAACAGCCAGGTGGGAAAGAATCTCAGGAGTATTCCGCACCGGGACAAAAAATCCCAGTAATAAAGCTGACAATACTACCACAAACATTCTTTCCCCAAGCCATCTGTTAATTTTGGTCATCATATTTATCAACATAAGTTAATTCCTTGCCTAAAATTACTCTTGTTTTCCTGCTTCATTCTTTTGAATTTTAGCCCAGCTATCTTTCAAACTAACAATCCGATTAAAGACTAACATTCCATCTTTTGAGTCTTTATCAACACAGAAATATCCTTGACGCAAAAATTGAAAACGATCACCGACTTTAGCATCTTTTAAACTTGGTTCAACCAAACAATCAGTTAAAACTTTAAGGGAATTAGGATTTAAATTAACCAAAAAGTCCTGTCCTTCTTCAACTTCTTCCGGATTCTCCTTGGTAAAGAGGTGCTCATATAAACGAACCTCAGCTTTTAGGGCATGAGAAGCTGATACCCAATGGGATGTACCCTTAACCTTACGTCCGTCGGAAGACCATCCACCTCTGGTTTCCGGGTCATAAGTACAATGTATTTCCAATATTTCTCCTGTCTGTTGATCTTTGACAACATCAACACACTTAATGTAGTAAGCATGTTGGAGACGAATTTCCTTGCCCGGAGACAGCCTGTAGAATTTCTTAGGAGGATTTTCTTGAAAATCCTCTCTTTCTATATAGATAACCTTAGAGAATGGTATCTTCCGAGTACCCGACTCAGGATCTTCCGGGTTAATAACAGCATCAAACCACTCTACTTGATCGTCTGGATAATTATCAATTACTACTTTTAAGGGATTGAGTACAGCCATCACCCTCGGTGCCCTTCTATTTAAGTCTTCTCTTACACAGTGTTCAAGAAGGGCAATATCAACCATGCTATTGGTTTTGGCAACTCCAATCCGCTCACAAAAATCTCTAATGGACTCAGGAGTATAACCTCTTCTTCTCAAGCCGGAAATCGTAGGCATTCTTGGATCATCCCATCCAGATACATAACCCTTCTCAACTAAAGCCCGTAGCTTTCTTTTGCTCATCACAGTATAACTAAGATTTAAGCGGGCAAACTCTATCTGTCTTGAATGACATTCTACCCCTAAAGTATCTAAAAACCAATCATACAAAGGTCTGTGGTCTTCAAATTCCAAGGTACAAATGGAGTGAGTTATACCCTCGATAGCATCAGACAGAGGATGGGCAAAATCATACATCGGATAAATACACCAGGTATTACCCGTCCTATGATGCTTTGCTCTTTGAATCCGATAAATAACCGGATCACGCATATTTAGATTGGGAGAGGACATATCTATTTTGGCCCGTAAAGTACGTGAACCGTCAGGAAACTCTCCATTTTTCATTCTTTCGAATAAATCTAGGTTTTCTTCAATTGAGCGATTGCGGTACGGGCTCTCTTTTCCCGGCTGGGTTAAAGTACCTCGATATTCTTTTATTTCTTCCGGACTTAAATCACAAACATAAGCTTTCCCTAATTTTATTAATTTCAACGCATACTGGTAAAGTTGCTCGAAATAATCGGAAGCATAGTATAACCGATCTTCCCAGTCAAAGCCAAGCCACCTTACATCTTCCATGATAGATTCTACATACTCAACATCTTCTTTACTGGGATTTGTATCGTCAAAGCGCAGGTTACATAGACCATTATATGCTTTTGCTATACCAAAGTTTAAGCAAATAGATTTAGCATGTCCAATATGTAAATATCCATTAGGTTCGGGAGGAAAACGAGTATGAACTCTATTTCCGTACCTTCCTGTTTTTAAATCTTCATTAATAATAGTTTCAATAAAATTTGCTGGCGTTTTTTCTCCCGGGTTAGACAACTTATATACCTCCTTTAATCGAAATATATTTTTCTGAACTATCTATTCTCAAACCATTATAAACTCTACATTTTATTTGTAAAGTTTTCACCTCCCCTTTAGCAGCATAGGACAATTTATAAATTCATATGTATTCGATATAAAGGGGGTGAAATGATGGCAAAAAAAACAATTAAATATATTATAAACGAAAAATTTGATGAAAAGATTCAATTAGAGGATATCATTAAAAAAATTATTGAGCAAATTCTTAACTCTTCCAGCAGAGATTACAAGGTGATCCCATGAAACAAAATACAGTTTTTAATAGAGTTACACCTCGGGTAGCAATATATGTGCGGCTAAGTGATGAAGACAAAAATAAAGGTGACAAAGATGAAAAGAGTGAAAGTATTAAAAACCAGATTGCCCTTGCCACTAAATACTCTAACGAAAAAAATTGGCACATTTATGATATTTACATTGACGATGATTGGTCTGGCTTAGACAGGGATAGACCGGAATTTAACCGTCTGTTGCGAGACTGTGAAAAAGGAAATATTGATATCGTACTATGTAAAGATATGAGCCGTTTTAGTAGAGACAAAATCATCACTGAAGAATATCTGGAAACCAAATTTATCGAGTGGGGTGTGCGTTTTATCGGGCTAAGTGACGGTGTAGACACGGCTGATAAAGCCAATAAAAAATCTAGAGAAATCAACGCCTTAGTTAATCAATGGTATGCTGAAGACATTTCCATGAAAGTCAGGGACGCACTTAAAATCAAGCGTGAAACCGGTAACTTTATTGGCAGCTTTCCTCCATATGGTTATAAAAAGTCACCCCACAATAAAAATAAACTTGAAATAGACGAAGTGGCTGCTAATATCGTAAGATTGATCTTTCAATTGTATCTGGAAGGTTACGGAACCACTAGCATAGCAAATATTTTAAATGATCGAAAAATACCTAACCCTTGCACCTATAAAGAACTTACTTTAAACAATTATAAAAATCCTTTAAAGAAAAATTCCCAAAGTCTCTGGAGTAAGACATCTGTTAAAAGGATTTTACGCAACGAAGTTTATATAGGAGTTTTACAACAACATAAAAATGAAAAAGTTCACTTTAAAACAAAAAGGAGAAAACAAATACCACCAGAGCAATGGACGGTGATAGAAAATAACCATCCCCCTATTATTGAAAAATCTATTTTTCTTACGGTCCAGAAAATGATGAATGCTCGAATTCGCGGTTCCGGCCATGGAAAAATTCATCTTTTGGCAGGCAAAGTTTTTTGTAAAGACTGTAAAAGCTCTTTAATTAAATCATCTTCCGGGAAATACACCTATCTGTCCTGCGGACTCTATTTATCCTCTCACGCCAGTTGTACTAGACACAGCATAAGACTTGATCTACTTTTAAAGCTTATTGAGGACAGACTGAAGCAACAGCTTTTAAAACTAAACGTAAAAAAAGAAAAAGTCATTCAAGATTTATTTGAAAAAATTAAGATATCTAATGAAAAGCAAAACTATCAAACTTTAAGGGCAAGTATACTGTTCAAAATCAACGAACTAAATAAAGCAATTAAACAGCTTTACATTGATAAGGCAAACAAAAAAATAGATGAAACCACTTGGAAAGACATTCTAAGCCAATTATTACAGGAAAAAGAATATTTAGATCAAGAACTTTCTCGTTTACGCGATAAACAGGAATGCATTGTTTTAACAAAAGAAGAATTGGAAAAAGAGTTTAATGATCTCTTATTCCTCAACCAATTTAATCGCGCGTTACTAAATAGTTTAATTGATTACATTGAGGTAGGAGAAGTTAAAGATAATACGCAGGAAATTATAATTCATTATACTTTTTACAACCAATAAGGCACTCGTTACCCATGTAGTAGACCCTAAATTTCCTGGTGCAATAGATGAAATTATTAACCTAGGAATTTACTGGGACGAGGCAAAGTTAGTAGAAAATAAAAAAGAAATCTTCAATTTAACTCAAGAAGTCAGCAGGTGTTTTCGCAGAGCTTATGGCTATTTAGCTCAAGCCAAGCTATTAAATGAAGAAATAGAGAGTTACTACTTAGATAGCCATGCTCTTAACTTTAAAGAGCTAAATAGAAAAGCTGTTCAACTGATTGCTGAAATATTCAGTACCGGTTCCCAAGCAACATCCCCTTATGAAAGACATCTTTTTGGTTCAGCTATAACTCCACTGGGACTTGTTCATTACCTTGATACTATTTTCGGCCATCTAGCAAAGCGGTATATTATAACAGGCAATGAAGGAACAGGAAAATCCACTGTCCTTGAAAAGCTGTATCGTACTGCCATCTATCTTGGTTATGACGTTGAAGTGTATCATTGTTCTTTAATTCCAAGTAGAATTGAACATCTATTAATTCCACAACTTGGAATCGGTTTTATTACCAGCACCAACGCTCACTACTATGAGCGAAACGACCAGGATATAGTTATTGATACATCCGATTACCTAAACTTTAAGGAATTAGACCGGTTCAAAAACGATATGAAGGAAGCAAGCAGCAGATACCTTTCTGCTTTAGAGCGAGGAATTGCCTATATTGCACGAGCTAAGGCAACCCATGATGAACTTGAAAAATATTATGTACCGAACATGGACTTCACTAAAATCGAAAACTGCCGCGATAAGTTAATTGAACGTATCCTAACTTACGTCTAAATGCCCAGTTTTCTGCCTCCCTCTTTCATAAAAATTTAAATTTTGGGTAATTTAATAATAAGAAACAATAGGGAGGCTGGCTTATGCCGACTAAATCTTTGTTAAATACTAGCGGTACTTACGAAATTATAACCAATAAAACAGCTGATACTCTTAAATTGACCATCATCCTTGATAAGGACTGGGCCAAACAGTTGGGTTTATCGACAAACAAATTTTCCATTCAAGATAGACTTGCTGATTTAGACCAACAAGAACGTTTATTGGAAGAAAAATTATGGGCTGCTATCCAAAAAACTGCTCAACCGATTAAAGCAACAGATTACTATTACCCGGAAGAACTTTTCTCAAAAGATGATCAAAGGACACCTTAAGGTGTCCTTTGTTGTTGTTTAAAAAGTTGCCGGTGTTGAGGTAGATAAAACATGAGCCATAGTTTCCCCAACATTCTTCCATTTGTGTGGAATATGAGCAGGGTAATAAATCACATCACCGGTAGATAACCTATAAACTTCAGTTTCATTAAGTATAACTTCAACATCCCCTTCGATAACGTAGGTGAATTCATCACCATAATGACAGCTGGACTTACCGCTGTCAAAGCCAGGAGGTATGTTAATTATACTGGACTGCAATCTTTCATTTTCTGTAGCAAACAAAACATTTATGGTGACTTTTTCGCTATTACGTATATACTCAGTCCGATTACTTTTCCTGATTACCTTTACTAAAGGTTTAGTTTGTTCTTCTAATAGGAAAAACACTGAAGAAACGCCTAAAATTTCAGCAATATCCTTCAAAAGAGCCACACTGATGTTTGCCTTGCCATTTTCAAGCTGGCTTAAGTAAGATGCAGAAAGATTCAATTGTGAAGCTAAATCATGTAAACTTAAGCCTTTTTGCTTTCTTAATGCTCTGATCTTTTTGCCTACGCTATCCATATTCTATTTCCAACTCTATCCTCGCATATTATTTTTAAGTATTAGTAAATAATTAGTGCATATTTTATAACCAATACATTAAGTAATATAACATATTTGTCAATATAAAACAAGAGAATGTTCTCCTACTAACGTTTATTAAACTGTAGGATTACAATACATCTTGGACAAAGAGTAAAAAAATAATGAGAAATGAGAGCGCTTCGGTTATTGTTAAGGTA